>OCVR010001765.1_pt1 | contig 16974 bp, 17 predicted proteins | sample 1539091 | NCBI WGS metagenome assembly OCVR01 (sample SAMEA3355530, study PRJEB22509) | marine metagenome | biome: marine; feature: coastal ocean; material: water | place: USA | collected 2010-08-07 | depth 16 m | reverse complement strand
ATTAGAAACGCGTACTTTTCTAGATGTCTGCGAACAAGGTATTTCAGTTGGTTTATTGTCTGAAGCAGGAGTTCCAGCAGTTGCAGATCCAGGAGCTACTATTGTAAAATTAGCACATGAAAAAGGAATTAAAGTAGTTCCTTTAGTTGGTCCATCTTCCATATTAATGGCCTTAATGGCCTCAGGTATGAATGGTCAAAACTTTGCGTTTAATGGGTATTTGCCTATTGATAATTCTGACAGAAAAAAAGCAATTAAAGACTTAGAGAAATTATCTAAAGAAAAAAATCAATCTCAAATTTTTATTGAAACTCCCTATAGAAATGAAAAAATGTTCACCGATTTAAAATCAGCTTTAACCCCAGCAACATTATTGTGTATTGCAGTAGACATTACATTGCCTAATGAATATATAAAAACGTATTCAATTGCCGATTGGAAAAAACAATCACCAGATTTACACAAAAGACCGGCTATCTTTATTATTCAAAAGTAATTAGAATTATATACTAGCTTCTCTGTCTCCTTTAATGAACGAAACATCATATCCAGAAAAGGTTTTCATATAAGATTTAATGGATGATCCGTAAGCATCCGAAAGATTTTTCAGACCATTACTTCGCAGGTATTTTTTCACATTCCCAGCACCACTCAAATGAGCTGCTGCTAAAATTCCAGATTCAGTAATTTTAACACCATTCATCACTTTTCCAACACTTCTTGTAATGTCTTTTCTAAGAATCCATTTATTTACCTTACAATAAGCGATAAATACTTGTTCTTGTAATTCAGGATTGTGTAAAAATGAAGTTGTATTATAAATTTTAAATCGTTCTAAAGTAGAAGCTCCAAATTGATACTTCCCTAAATACCCCAAAGTATTTACAACTCTATACTTTCCTTGAGACTCTTTAAAAGCTAAAGCTTCTTTAAAACCAACAAAGTTTTTTTGTAAATATGGAATCGTTAAAGAGTATTTTGAATGCAAAACCAAATTCTTTGGTGCAGCCATTTCTTTAGGGATTTTTGGATTTTCGGTAGCGTTGATAAATCCTAAAAATAAAATAATTAAAAATATAAACTTTCTAATAACTTAACTCTTTCTGTTTTGCGAGCGCGAATATACAACTAAAATTATAATTAGCTGATTATCAGTAGATTTGAATATTTTAGAAATATAAATAATGAAATTTTAATCCACCTTTACTGCGAAATTCTAAGGTTGGAGCCGGAATCTTTATAAAATTGATAACAGAAAAGACAGATTGTAAGATTTTTGATTGTGTCTTTATTTTTGATAAATCTACATCTAGGCTAATATAAAACTGTCTAAATGGTTTTGGAGAGACTATATTGTTTAAAGAATTGGAAACTCCTAGCATGCCTTCAGCACCATACCCAAGAGCAATATTTATCCATTTAGGGAAATTACTTTCTTTTGAAAAAGACCAAATATTGGCAGACAACCAATAGGTTTGCCCATTATAATCTTTAATAGATTGTTCCATAAAATTCTCACCAAGAAGTTCTGGTCTTATTTTTGAATACTTAGTCTGGTGAAATGAATATTTTACTATAATTCGCTGCTCTTTCCATATCAATTCTTGTCCAACCAGTAGTCCAGTTCCAGCTGCATTTGCCGCAATATCACCCAAAGAAAAACCCCATTCTTCAGAAAACCCGTCCAAAATCTCTACAGCAGTTAAAAAAGTAAATCCTGCAGTAGCGCCATATATTAATTGGTTTTTTTTACTTACACCAGACCAATTTAAAAGTTCTATACCTACTTTTCCAACATAGTAAGAGGTCATTAGATGTCCCATTTTATCCATTTGTTTCCATTGTTTATTGTCATTGGTAAGTTGAAAACGAGACCGAGGATATTCTGAGTACCAGAGCTTATCTAAAGCTAGTAAACTTCCACTAGCAATTGCAGTTTCTGAAATTATAAGCGCATTTCTTCTTGGTTTATGAAGTGTGTCTGATGGTGTCCAAAAAGAAGTGTTTTTTTGGCTGTATATAGTAGTGAAATTCAGGAGAATTAGGAGGAAAATACTTTTTTTCATTATCTATTAACTCCTTGTTTATTTAGCCAGCGTTGGTACTTTATTGCATTACTATTATGCTGTTTTAATGTATTTGAAAATTCATGAAATCCAATTTTTTTAATACTAGCACACATATATATGTAGTTGTGTTTTTTGTAATTTAATACTGCGTCTATTGATGAAATATCCGGCATTGAAATTAAGCTGGGAGGTAAGCCTCTGTAGATATAAGTATTAAAAGGAGATGAGATCTTTAAATCTTTATACAGCACTCTTCTTACCTGAAAGTCTTCTCCATGCTCTTGCTTTAATATGTAAATGATTGTTGGATCTGCTTGCAAAGGAATTCCTCTTTTAATTCTATTTAAATATAACCCGGCAACGGTAGGTCTTTCAATAGTTTTTGCTGTTTCTTTTTGAACTATTGAAGCTAAAATCATAACTTCTTTTGGAGTTAAATTTACAGCATTTGCTTTAGCCAATCGATCTTTGTTCCAAAACTTGGTGTATTCTTTTAATAGCTTGTTTCTTAACTTTTGTGCTGATACATTCCAATAAAACTCATAGGTATTTGGTATTAAAATACCTAACACGGAGGCTTCTGTAAGTTTATTTTTCATTAAGAAAACAGAATCTTTAAATACTTCTAAAATTGAGATGGAATCTGCTTCTATCTGTGTTGAAATCCTCCCTGAAAATTTCTCTAATGTATCTTGATTGTTAAAAGAAACCTTTACAGGAGTTTGATTACCACTCCTTAAAAGATTAATAATATCGTTTAAAGACATGCCTTTAGTCAGTATATATTTACCTGCTTTTGGATTTAAATATTTTTTTTGTTGTGCTAGCCAATTAAAATTGTTGTCATCTCCCAAAAAATCAAATAATTCTTTTTCTACATCGCTTATGGTTTTATTTGAGCCAATATAAATTGCACCATCTTTAGTGACTAGATCGCCGAAGATATTTTGATAATAGTTATAACCAAAAACTCCAATAATAAGAATTAGGGTTGAAATGAGGAAGAGAATCTTTTGTTTATTCATTAATTAATTGCAATATAAGTTGGTTTTTAAAGGCCCCATTTACATATAGCCAATCTTTTTTTTCTCCAATCTTTTTAAAACCATGGCCCATAAATAGAGCGATACTATGTTGGTTATCTGGCGTAATATTTGCAAATAATTGGTGAAGATGTAATGTTTTGAAACAGTAAGAAATTAACAAAGCTAATGCCTCGTTAGCAAAACCAGCTCTTTGATACCGCTCATGTATTAAAACACCAATACCAGCTCTTTTGTGTTGTGGATTAAAATCAAACAAATCTATCAAACCAATAGCTTGGCTGTTGGTAGTTTCTTCAACAACCAATCGCAATTGTTTTGCTTCATAAATATCTTGGTGAGAATTTTCTAAATACTGTTTCAAAACAAATCTAGAAAAAGGTGCTTGAGTGTTGCTTACTTCCCAAAAAGCAGTATTATTTTCTGTGGTAAATAAAAAATCTAAATCCTCAGGTTCTAAGGCTCTTAATCTAACTTTTTCTCCGTGTAAAATCATCATGATATGGCTATAGTTCCTTCAAAAACAAATGTTGCAGGCCCAGATAAAACAATATTAGTATAGCTTCCTTGCTCTGCATTAAACTGCACCTCTAAGTTACCCCCAAGAACAACCAATTTAATATAATTGCATGAAGATTTGTTCATCTTATGCATGGCAATTGCAACCGCTGTAGCACCAGTGCCACAGGCAAGGGTTTCGTTTTCAACACCACGCTCGTAAGTTCTTACTTTAAATGTTTCATCGTTTAGCTGTTCTACAAAATTAATATTACAGCCTTCAGCTGAGTAGTTAGTATTAATAATTTTTCTTGCTTGTTCCACCACTGGATAATCATCTAAATGATCAACAATTTCAACATGATGCGGCGAACCAGTATCAGTAAAAATAGATTTTTTTGAGACTTTAACCTCATGTACGTCTATCATTTGAAGTGAAACTGTACTAGTCTCAATTGTAGCATGATGAACCCCATCTATTGCCAAAAATTTTGTTGTTTTATCAAATAATTGTAATTTCTTAGCAAAGGCTACCATACATCTTCCACCATTTCCACACATGGTACTTTCATTTCCGTCAGCATTAAAATATACCATTTTAAAATCTGAGTTTTCATCGTCTTCAAGAAGAATTAAACCATCTGCGCCAATTCCAAAATGCCGATCACATAAAGACGCAATTAATGAGTTATTATTCTTTGGAAAAAGACAGTCTCTATTGTCTAGAATAATAAAATCATTTCCGGTTCCTTGGTATTTGTAAAAGCTCATCATCATAAGTTTCAAAGATACACAAAAGCCAAGAAACTTTAGATTGTTAAAAGAGGGTTAAAATGCGTTAAGAACTGTTAAGTATGATGATTGAATTCGGATAATTTGTATTTTTGAGTGTATTTAAAATTTATATAATATGAAAAAGTTTTTAAGTTTTTTATTCATGGCCATCCTGGGTGGTGTCATTTCATTACTAGGATATAGCGTTTTTATAGAAAAACCCCGGGTTATGTCAACAGATGATATGATGCCAATTCAAACATTTCAAACAAACTACAATTCAACAGCGTTTGATTTAAACACGGCAACCTATGCACCTACAAATTTTACAGAAGCGGCAGAGAAAACAGTTCATGCCGTTGTGCATGTAAAAAACACGGCGGTTTCTTCAGGAATAAATTCAATATCAGATTTATTTAATGGTTCAAGAAAATACCAGCAAATAGGAACAGGTAGTGGTGTTATTATCTCTTCTGATGGATATATTGTAACTAATAACCATGTAATAGATGGAGCCACAGAACTTGAAATTACATTAAACAATAGAAAAAAATACAAAGCAACACTAGTGGGTACTGATGTAAAGAATGACATTGCTTTGCTTAAAATTGAAGCAACTGAAGCCTTGCCTTACATTCCTTTTTCTGATTCAGATACTATAAAGATTGGTGAATGGGTATTGGCTGTTGGAAATCCGTACAATCTAACATCTACAGTTACCGCTGGTATAGTTAGTGCCAAAGGAAGAGATTTACAAGGAAACTCTGCTACCGATTCATTTATTCAAACAGATGCTGCAGTAAACCCAGGAAATAGTGGAGGAGCTCTAGTGAACACCCGTGGAGAGCTGGTAGGAATTAATACGGCTATCTCCTCAAAAACAGGGTCTTATATTGGTTATTCTTTTGCAGTTCCCTCAAATATTGCTAAAAAAATTATTGATGATATTCTTGAATTTGGAAAGGTGCAAGAGGCCATTATTGGCTTTGTGCCAGATTTAAGAGAAGATGATGTTGAAGGTGTTAGAATTGGTGATTTTGCTGAGAACAGTAATGCTGAAAAAGCTGGATTAAAAAAAGGAGATGTTATTGTACAAATAGATGATGTAAAAATCTCTAAATTTTCCGAATTAAGTGGGCAGTTATCTGCCAAAAGACCTGGAGAGTCTGTCAATCTAACAATTAATAGAGAAGGAGAAGTGTTCACTAAAAACATTCAATTAATTAAAAGAATAGAACGTTTTATTTCTAGATCATACGGTCTTGAATTTCAAGACGATGTTTTGGGGGCAAAAATAATTAGAGAAGCTTCTAGCAGGTATAATTCCTCTAGTTTGGTGGGCTATGTGATTACAGAAATTAACGATCAGAAAATAGCATCGGCTTCTGAAGCAGTTGCATTACTAGATGGTTTGTCTAGAAATGGCTATCGGGTGAAAGTAAAAATGATTGATCTAAATGGCGAAATTGGCGCCTACTTCTTTTAGTACTTACAAACTTACAACAGCAGTCTATATTTGAGTAATTACCCTAATATAGACTGCTGTATTTTCATTAGCAGGGTTCTTTATACTAGTGTAAATATTTATTAATAAATTTAAACGAAATCGATTTCGTATTGTAAAAAAAAGAAATACTTTTGCACAAATTTAACGGTAAGACAAACAGATATGTCAAAAGCAAAAAATTACGAAAAAGAAGTTATTACCCAAGCTAAAACAAGAAGAGCAACTACAGAATTTATCAATATTATTAATGATTTATGGTATGATAAATCTATTGAGTTGGTCTTGTTTAGAAACACTTTAGTAGACAAACGTGCCAGTGAGATATTAAATCTCATCAACTATGCAAAAGAGTTTGTTGCCAAGCCAATTTCTATTTATGATGCCCTAGATATTGCAAAAGCAATTCAGGAAATTAAATTACCATCGTCTAAATTAGACATCGGTAAATTGGCCTATGAATGCTATTTAGACGTTAATGGAAGCAAAGACAAAGTTGCCTTTGTAAGACATCAATTAAAGAATGCTACTATTGCCAAAGACATTCAACCTAAAGACGTAGTGTTATATGGTTTTGGTAGAATAGGAAGATTGCTAGCTAGAGAGCTCATGTCTAAAATGGGAAAAGGGTCTCAACTGCGTTTAAGAGCAATAGTTACTAGAGGAGCTATTACTGAAAGTGTGTTAGAAAAAAGAGCTTCTTTATTACGCATAGATTCTGTTCATGGAGATTTTTTAGGAACGGTTCAAACAGATATAGAAAACAATGCATTAATTATTAATGGTACTACAGTTACCATGATAGCTGCCAATGCACCTGAAGAAATAGATTATACAGCTTACGGTATTCATGATGCCTTAATAATAGATAATACTGGAGCTTTTAGAGATAAAGAAGCGCTTAGTAGACATTTAAAAGCTACAGGAGCAAGTAAAGTATTATTAACAGCTCCAGCAAAAGGGATTCCTAATATTGTTCATGGTGTTAATCATAAAAATCACCATCCAGATACTGTAGATATCTTCTCAGCAGCCTCCTGTACTACCAATGCAATTACACCTGTTTTAAAAGTACTGGAAGATAATTATGGGATTATGAAAGGGCATTTAGAAACCATTCATGCATATACAAACGACCAAAATTTAGTAGACAATATGCACAGTAAAAACCGTAGGGGTAGAGCTGCAGCACTAAATATGGTTATTACAGAAACAGGTGCTGGAAAAGCGGTGGCAAAAGCATTGCCTGCATTAAAAGGAAAGTTAACATCCAATGCAATTCGTGTTCCTGTACCCAACGGATCTTTGGCCATCCTACATCTTAAATTAGGTTCAGAAATAACTACTGATGCTATTAATGCAATAATGAAACACAATGCCTTAGAAGGTGCCTTGGTAGAGCAAATTCAATATTCTTTAGACGCCGAGTTGGTTTCTTCTGATATTATTGGAACAACTGCTCCATCTATTTTTGATAGCAAAGCCACCATTACAGACGGAGATACTGTTGTTTTATATGTTTGGTACGACAATGAATACGGGTATAGCCATCAGGTTATTCGTTTGGCAAAGTATATTGCTAAAGTAAGAAGGTTTACCTACTATTAATAGTTGATAACTTCATAACTTTTTTAACCCGAAACATCTTTGTTTCGGGTTTTCTTTTGATTATTTTTAACCAATCAAATTTTTAGCATCCATGAATTCTGTACAGCAGCAAATTAATTCTTTACGTGAAGCGCTTAATCATCATAACCATCATTATTACGTTTTAGACAACGCTACTATATCTGATTATGATTTTGATATAAAACTAAAAGAATTAGAAGCATTAGAAGCAGCTCATCCAGAATTTTACGATGTAAATTCTCCTTCTCAAAGAGTTGGCGGTAGCATTACAAAAAACTTTCAAACCCTACTACATAAAAACAGAATGTATTCTTTAGACAATTCCTATTCTAAAGAAGATTTATTAGATTGGGAAAAAAGACTCCAAAAAAATTTGGGTACAGAAGTTATAGAATATACCTGTGAGCTAAAATATGACGGAGCTTCTATTAACCTCACCTATGAAAATGGTGAGTTTATAAAAGCGGTTACTCGTGGTGATGGTTTTCAGGGTGATGAAGTTACTTCAAACATTAGAACCATTAAATCTATTCCGTTAAAATTACCTAAAAACTTTCTCACTAATTTTGAGATGAGAGGTGAAATTATTTTACCCCTAGACGGATTTCATAAAATGAATCAAGAACGTTTAGAAAACGGAGAAGAAACCTACAGAAACCCAAGAAATACAGCCAGCGGAAGTTTAAAACTTCAAGACAGTGCAGAGGTAGCAAAAAGACCCTTAGATTGTTTGTTGTATCAGGTAGTTACCAATGAACGAACTTATGCTACTCATTTTGAAAGCTTAGAAGCCGCAAGAAAAGCAGGGTTTAAAGTACCAAAGACCATCTTATTAGCTAGGTCTATAGAAGAAGTATTTAATTTTGTAAATGATTGGGATTTAAAACGTCATCAATTACCCTATGAAACAGATGGTGTTGTTATTAAAGTAAATAATTTACAGCAGCAAGAAGAGTTAGGATATACAGCCAAATCTCCGCGTTGGGCAATTGCTTATAAGTTTAAAGCGGCACAAGTAGCTACTGTACTTCAAGAAATTACTTACCAAGTTGGAAGAACTGGTGCCATTACGCCAGTGGCAAATTTAGCACCGGTGCAATTGGCAGGAACTACTGTAAAAAGAGCCTCTTTGCACAATGCAGATCAAATAGAAAAATTAGATATTAGAGTTCATGATACTGTTTTTGTTGAAAAAGGGGGTGAAATTATTCCAAAAATTATTGCCGTAGACCTTTCCAAAAGACAAGACTATTCTCAGTCAACCATGTATGCAACCCACTGTCCGGAATGTCATACAGCCTTGGTAAGAACTGCCGGTGATGCAAAGCATTATTGCCCTAACACCTATGGTTGTGCTCCACAAATTACTGGAAGGATTCAACACTTTATTAGCAGAAAAGCTATGGATATAGATGGTTTAGGAGGTGAAACAGTAGATTTATTACGCAAAGAAGGCCTCATTGAAAATTATGCAGACCTCTATGATTTACAAGTAGCTCAAGTGATTCCTTTAGAGCGAATGGCAGAAAAATCTGCTCAAAATATGATTGATGGAATTAAAAAATCAAAAGAAATTCCGTTTGAAAAAGTACTCTTTGCTTTAGGAATAAGATTTGTTGGAGAAACGGTGGCAAAAAAACTAGCCAAGCATTTTAAATCTATAGATAATTTAATGACAGCCAATTTAGAAGCTTTAATTTCTGTTGATGAAATTGGCGACAGAATTGCAGAAAGTATTCTAGAGTTTTCTAATGATGTAGGAAATATGCAGTTAATAAATAGATTAAAATACCACGGGGTACAATTGCAAGTTTCTGAAGAAGATTTACTAGGACAAACAGACAAACTTCAGGGAAAGGTATTTGTGGTGTCTGGAGTTTTTTATAAAATGACAAGAAACGAGCTTAAAAAAGCCATTGAAGATAATGGAGGAAAGGTAAGTGCTTCTATTTCAAAAAAAACAACCTACGTTGTGGCAGGAGACAAAATGGGGCCTAGTAAAAAAACAAAAGCAGAAGATTTAGGAGTAGCTATTATTAACGAAGATGATTTTATTGAGATGATTGGTTAAGCCATTATTTATGTAATCATTTTGAGAAATTATAGGCTTATAAAATAATTGTTTTGTTTGATATTTCTCTTTGATTATTTTCATCAAAATAAAAGTCTACTCTTCCCAAATTAACTCCATAAGCACCCACTTGATTTACCAATACGTTTTCATTATTTAAATTTTTTACTAAGGTTGGTTTTGGTAAAAAGGTATGGGTATGCCCTCCAATAATTAAATCAATATTTTTTGTGGCAGCAGCCAATTTTAAATCTGATATTTTATCAGAATTTTTGTAATTATATCCCAAATGAGACAGGCATATTACCAAATCACAGGCTTCTTTTTCTTTTAAATCTCTAGAAATGTCTTGAGTAATTTCAATTGGATCTAGGTACTTGGTTTCTTTATACAAATCTGGACTTACAAGATGTAGTAATTCTATTCCTAGTCCAAAAACACCAATTTTAATACCGTCTTTAAAGAAAATTTTATAAGGTTTTACCAAGGTGTCTAAGACCGTGTTTTTAAAATTGTAATTAGCACAAACAAAATCAAATGAAGCATTTGGGAGCTGCTTGTGAAAACCCTCTATAGAATTGTCAAAATCATGATTTCCTAAGGTGGCAGCATCATACTTTAACATGCTCATGAGTTTAAACTCTAATTCACCAACAAAATAATTAAAATAAGGAGTTCCTTGAAAAATATCACCAGCATCTAATAATAGGGTGTTTGGGTTTTCTTTTCTCACTTTTTCTATCATAATAGCTCTTTTAGCCACACCTCCTTTGTTGGCATATCTGTGATGATCTGCACCAAAAGGTTCTATTTGGCTATGGGTATCATTGGTGTGAAGAATGGTAATGTGTCTTTGTGATGTTTTACAAGAGTTTAAAGAAAGCGCGCCTAAACTAGCAAGGGCAACTCCAGCGGAGGTTTGTTTAATAAATTTTCTTCTCTTCATTTTATATAGAATTTTAAGCTGTTTAATTTACCATTGGTTACTTGGTAATAAGCACTCTATTGTCTAGCACAGCTGTTAAAGTGTCTTTACTTTTAAAATAGTCTACAATTGCATTGCGAATTAAATAATTACTATCATACAAACTTATAGGGTTTTCAAAAAAGTTCATACCGTCACCTCCTTTTTGTAAATAATTAGAAGTAGCCACAAAATAGGTCTTTTTTTTAGAGATGGGTTTTCCATTGATTCGTAGGCTGTATCCGTCATTTTTTATTTTCAATTCAACCTGTCTAGATAGCGGATGTGCTCTTTTTTTAGCGATAAAATATGCAAATAAGGCATCAATTTTTTTAGCACTAAGTTCTACTACTACAAGCGTATTATCAAAAGGCATTAACTCAAAAGCGTTAGAAACTGTAACCTTACCTTTCATAATAGCAGCTCTAATTCCGCCATAATTAGACATCGAAAAATCAACAGTATTTCCAGTTTTTTTCTTAAAAAGTTCGTTGGCTTTTTGGTAAGATAAATCGGCAATTAAATTTCCAAGTGTGCTTTGAAGATTTCCGTCTGTTCTTTCTAATTGCAGAGGAGCATAAGAAAGAGACTTGGTAATTTCTTCAGTCATTTTATCTTTATAGGGTTGAAAGACTTGTATGATAGTACTGTCTTGTTTTATCTCAGGAATGAGAGTAATTTGTGTTGCCTTAATTTTAGAAACTTCATAAGAGCTGTTTTTACATGCTATAGACAAGAAGATGAACAAGAAAAGAATCCAGAGTTTTTTCATAAGAACACAATTCGTTTTAATTATATTTGTGAGGACAAGATAGTTTTTTTGTACCATAGAATCTATGCTAACAGCCAAATTTAAACACCATTTTATTAAAAAAAAGATCGGTAAGTTTTCTCAAACACGGTCTTCTTTAAGCGATGAATCATCTCAGAAAATTAAAACGGTAGGTATTATTACCCTAGATTGTTTTTCTAAAGAACATGATTTCTCTCAGATTTTAATTCAAAAATTACAACGTAGAAATCCAAAAATATACAGTTATAGAAAGTTTTCTAAAGATGATCAAAAATCTTACAAGCATTTTTCTGAAAAAGACTTTAACTGGAAAGGAGATATTCTAGATACTAGTTTGCAAAGTTTTCTAGAAGAGCCATTTGATTTGTTAATTTGCTTCTATGCTAAAAAAAATATTTTTTTAGAATATGTAGAAGCTTCTTCTGAGGCCGTCTTTAAAGTTGGTTTTTCTAAAGCAAGTACTGGTTTTTTTGATTTAGATATTGCTTGCTATATTAACCAAGTAGACCTGTTCTTTGATGAAATGAAAAAATACTTAGAAATTCTTCACAAATTTTAATTAAAAAAAGTTTACATCACTATATTGTTTAAAATTTAACAAAGTCTATAAAATGGGTAAAATTTAGACTTATTAGCTAATTAGACAGCTAAAACTCTATTGAATAATGTATTTTTACACAAAATAAAATACTGGTTGTATGCAGAAATTTATAGGAACAGGAGTTGCCCTTGTCACACCTTTTAACACAGATAAGTCTGTTGATTTTGTGGCCTTGGCAAAACTAGTAGAATTTAATATTGATAACGGTATTAATTACCTAGTAATTAATGGAACAACTGGAGAGAGCCCTACCGTTTCAAAAAAAGAAAGACAAAAAATTATTGAAGTTGTTGCTTCCATAAACCAAGAAAGGCTGCCTTTGGTTTTAGGAATTGGAGGAAACAATACCGCTGCAGTTATTGAAGAAATTCAATCAGAAGACCTATCGCTTATAGATGCTATTTTATCTGTGGCTCCTTATTATAGCAAACCAACCCAAGAAGGGTTCTATCAGCATTTTAAAGCCATAGCGTTGGCAAGCCCAAAACCAATTATTCTATACAATGTTCCAGGAAGAACTTCCAAAAACATGGAGTCTTCTACAACCATTCGTTTGGCAACAGACTTTTCTAATATTATAGCTGTAAAAGAAGCAGGAAATAACGTACAACAATACTTAGAGTTAATTAAAAATAAACCCAAAGATTTTTTAATTATATCTGGAGATGATGATTTGGCTTTAAATGTTGTTTTGGCTGGTGCTTCTGGTGTAATTTCTGTGATAGGACAAGCGTTTCCTAAAGAATTTTCAACCTTAATTAATCTAGGATTGCAAGGAAATAATAAAGATGCTTATGAAATTCATTTTAAACTAATGGAGGTTATCAGCCTAATATTTTTCGAAAATAATCCTGCTGGAATTAAAGCAGTACTTCAGGCCTTACATCTTACTAAAGACGAAGTAAGACTGCCTTTGGTGAAAGCATCTGATGAACTTCAAAAAGAAATTGTTAATTTTGTAAAGAATTTAGAATAAAAACTATGTTATCAAAAATTATTGAAGATGCTTTAAACAAGCAAGTAACTGTAGAAGCAGCATCATCACAAGTGTATTTAGCCATGGCTTCTTGGGCAGAAACTCTTGGTTTTGAAGGAGTAGCAACTTTTATGTATGCACATTCAGATGAAGAAAGAGAACACATGTTAAAACTTGTGAAATTTATTAATGAACGTGGCGGACACGCAAAAGTATCTCACTTAAACGCACCTCCAGCAGAATTTGGTTCTTTCAAAGAAATGTTTCAAAATTTATTTGAGCATGAAGTAAAAGTTTCTAAATCTATTAATGACTTAGTAGACATTACTTTACAGCAAAAAGATTATGCAACTCATAATTTCTTACAATGGTATGTTTCTGAGCAAATTGAAGAAGAAGCACTTGCCAGAAATATTTTAGATAAAATTAATCTAATTGGAGACGATAAAGGTGGTTTGTACTTGTTTGATAACGATGTAAAAAGGCTTATTGGCCCTCAAGCAGCTCCAGAATCAAATTAACAAACTTTTAATAAAGTATTAGTTTTCAATTAAGACTTTTTATGCTTACTTGCAAGGGTTGTGAAAGATTTAAAAGTCTAGTAATAATCAAGTAATAATCATGGTTTTTTTAACTCCTAAAATTAAAGATAAAACTCCTTTACCCTAGAAAAGAAGTTTAGTATTAAAAATTGGGATAAAAGTTTCCGAAACATAGGAATCTAAATATAAAAAAGCGTTTTAGTAATCCATTTAAATACCTTATTTTTGCCAAATGCGAAAAATCAACATTTTAGCACTAATTTTTTCTGTATCTCTACTATTAAATTCTTGTGGAGAGTACCAACGTATCGCTGGAAAGGGTACCATGTTAGAAAGATATAAGTTAGCCGTAAAAAAATACGAAGCCAAAGAGTATGGTAAAGCTCTAAGGTTATTTGAATTAGTAACACCTTCTTACAGAGGGAAACCTCAAATGGAGCGTATTCAATTTATGGTAGCGCAGTCTAATTTTAACGAAAAAAATTATGCGACAGCCGCCTATTATTTTGATAGATTTACAAAAAATTATCCAAATAGTTCCAAGAAAGAAGAAGCAGCTTTTTTATCTGCATATAGTTATAAGTTAGCTTCACCTGTTTTTAGTTTAGATCAATTAGACACCAACAAAGCGCTAGTAGCTTTTCAGATGTTTATAGACGAATATCCAGAATCTGAAAGAGTTGTTGAAGCAAACAAGCATTATAGAGAACTTCAATTTAAGTTAGAGACAAAAGCTTTTGAAATTGGTAAAACCTATTATAAAACAGCCCTAACAGACTTTAGAAATTATAAATCTGCCATTGTAGCTTTTGACAATTTAATAAATGATTATTTAGGATCAGAATTAAAAGAAGAAGCCTTATATTATAGATTTAAAGCCTATCATGATTTAGTGATTGTAAGTACAGAAAGAAAAAAACCAACAAGAATCAAGGATGCATTTGCAGCCTATGATAAGTTAATAAGAAACTTCCCAGAGTCTAAATTTTTAAAAGACTCAGATAAGTTGTTATCAGAGATAAAAAACGAACAAAAACAGTTAGTAAAGAGTTAATTATGAATTATAAAGAAACAAAAGCTCCTGTAACTACGGTTACCTATGATAAAGACATTATAGAGTCTCAAACAGAGAATATCTATGAGGCAATCTCTATCATTTCAAAAAGAGCAGTTCAAATTAATACTGATTTAAAAACAGAATTAGTTGAAAAATTAGAAGAGTTTGCTACTTACAACGATAGTTTGGAAGAAGTTTTCGAAAACAAAGAACAAATAGAAGTATCTAAGTTTTATGAAAAATTACCAAAACCTACAGCAATTGCTGTTGAAGAATGGTTAGAAGGTAAAGTATACCATAGAACTCCAGAGACAGAATAATGTCTATTGTAAGCGGCAAAAAAATTCTCTTAGGCATTACTGCCGGAATAGCCGCTTATAAAACAGCCAGTTTGGTTCGTTTACTTATAAAATCTGGGGCAGAAGTTCAAGTTATTATGACACCTGCCTCAAAAGATTTTATTACACCTCTTACCTTATCTACACTTTCTAAAAACCCAGTTCATTCTACCTTTTACGAAAAGGAAGAAGAAAATGAATTGTGGAATAATCATGTAGATTTAGGCCTATGGGCAGATTATATGCTTATTGCACCAGCAACGGCAAATACCTTGTCTAAAATGACCAACGGTACCTGCGATAATTTATTAATAGCCACCTACCTATCTGCAAAATGTCCTGTATATTTTGCGCCAGCAATGGATTTAGATATGTACATTCATCCTTCAACCATAACTAGCTTAGAAAGGCTTCAAGCTTTTGGAAATAAGATGATTCCTGCAACTCGTGGTGAATTGGCAAGTGGTTTGGTTGGTGAAGGAAGAATGGCAGAACCCCAAGACATTGTTTCTTTTATGGAAAACGATATTCTGTCTAGCCTGCCTTTATTTGGAAAAAAAGTACTCATTACTGCAGGGCCAACCTATGAGGCCATAGACCCTGTTCGTTTTATAGGAAATCATTCTTCAGGGAAAATGGGTTTTGAAATTGCTAAGGCTGCCGCAAATTTGGGTGCTAAAGTGTTTCTAGTAGCCGGCCCAAGTAATGAAAAGGTAGACCATGCCTCTATTCATAGAATAGATGTTGTGAGTGCAGAAGAAATGTATATAGCCTGTCATGAACAATTTTCTGAGGTTGCCATTGCTATCTTATCTGCAGCCGTTGCAGACTATAAACCTAAAAATGTGCTTACTGAGAAAATAAAAAAGAAGGATGCTACGTTAGATATTGAATTAGAACCTAACAAAGATATTTTAGCATCTTTAGGACGTATTAAAAAAGAACAATTTCTAGTAGGCTTTGCCTTAGAAACTAATAATGAGTTAGCCAATGCATTGGCTAAATTAGAACAAAAGAATTTAGATGCCATTGTTTTAAATTCGTTAAAAGATAAAGGCGCAGGGTTTGCAACAGACACCAATAAAGTTACGTATATAGATAAAGATACACATCAAGTAGCTTTTGAACTGAAACCAAAACCTGAGGTAGCTATAGACATAATGAATGAAATATTAAAAAAAATAGATGCGTAGTATTCTTGTAATTTTTATTTTTCTAACTTCAACATCAATTAGTTCGCAAGAATTAAATTGCCAGGTTTCTATCAATTTTGATCAAATACGCGGTTCAAATAGACAGGTTTTTACAACTCTAGAAACAGCTATATCTGAGTTTGTGAATCAAAAAAAATGGACAGATAAAACAGTAAAAGCACAAGAACGTATTAATTGTGCCATTAATATTATCATTACAAAAAGAGACAATAATATTTTTGAAGGCTCTATTCAAATACAGTCTACTAGGCCCGTGTATGGCACTTCTTATGAAGCACCAATTTTAAATATTAGAGACAACGATTTTAATTTTAAGTATAATGAATTTGATCAGTTCATCTACAATCCAACCAGATTTGATTCTAATTTAATTTCTATGATTACATTTTATGTATATGTAATTTTAGGAGTAGATGCAGATACTTTTGCTTTAAATGGTGGAGATACTTATTTAAAGGAAGCAGAAAATGTAACATTACAAGCGCAGCAAAGTGGCCTTTCGGCATGGTCTAATCAAGTAGGTGTTCAGAACAGATTTCAAATTATAGATAATTTATTATCACCCGGTTTAAAACAGTTTAGAACTACCATGTATGAGTATCATAGAAATGGCTTTGATGAAATGGCAGAAAATAACACAAAAGGAAAGGCAGCCATAGAAAATTCTCTTATCTCTTTAGATAGGTTGTACAATAAAGTGATTGGAAATCCTTTGCTAAGACTATTTTTTGATGCAAAAGCAGACGAAATAGTAAATCTCTATTCAGATGGTCCCAATACCCGAAGTAAACAACGTTTACTAGTAGTACTTCAAAAAATTTCTCCAAATAACAGTGCTAAGTGGCGTAAGATTAATTAATTGCCAACTAAATTTTTTACTTTAATTTCTTTATAGAATATA
>OCVR010001756.1_pt1 | contig 17031 bp, 10 predicted proteins | sample 1539091 | NCBI WGS metagenome assembly OCVR01 (sample SAMEA3355530, study PRJEB22509) | marine metagenome | biome: marine; feature: coastal ocean; material: water | place: USA | collected 2010-08-07 | depth 16 m | reverse complement strand
GGCTCCTCGCCGCCGGATTCTTCGATCACAGGCTCCTCGATCACCGGCTCCTCGATCACCGGCCCCTCGCCAGCGTCCTCCGCGGGCTCCACTTCCGGCGCATCCGCCGGCGCCTCTTCACCAGAGTCCATCCTCTCCGCCGGCGCCAGGGCGGTCTCCGGACGCGGTCGAATGTGCGCGAAGAACATCTCGGCCTGCTTGTCGTAGACGATCTCGCCGTCGACGATCGCCCACTGGACAAAGGTCTGATAGTGAAGCAGGTCGCCGTCGGTGACGATCAGGTCGGCGTCCTTGCCAAGCTCGATGGAGCCGATGCGGTAGTCCACGCCGAGCACCCGGGCGGCCTCGATCGTGATCGAGCGCAGGCCCGCCAGCTCGGGGAGCCCGCCGCGGATGGCGAAGCCAGCCTCGACCGGGAGGTGCAGGAGGTCCTGGCCGACGATGCCGCCCAGCGAGATGCCGCGGGAGGCAGGGACGACGACGACGTTGACGCCGTGCTTGTAGAGGGTCGAGGCGTTCTCGATGCTCGACCCGCCCTCGCGGAGCAGGGACTCGTCCTTCGGCCGGCGGGTTCGGGGGGTCACGATCGCCGTGGCCCCGGCCCGTCCGAGCTCATCCGCGACCGTCCAGCCCTCGCGGCAGCCGTTGATGATCGGGCGGAAGCCGAAGCGCTGAGCGAGCTGCGCGATCTCCAGCAGGTCCGTGCGCTCGTCCGCGTTGAAGCGCGGCCGGATCTCGCCGCGGAGGATCCGCAGCGCCTTCTGATCGACGCCCTTCTTGGACGGCTCCTTGGCCTCCTTGTTCGACTTCTTCTCCTGCTCCCAGGCGCGGTAGGCGCGGATGTAGTCCGCGGCGCCCTTGAGGTCGTTCTCGACCTTGAGCTGCCCCTGGGGGTTGCCGTTGGAGTAGCTCAGGGACTCGAAGGCCGAGCTGCTCACGACGAGCCCGTCGACGTGGCCGCGCTTCAGCTTGGCCACGGAGTTCCCGTCGACGGCAGTGGTGATGCCCGCCGCCAGGGCGAGGGTCATGTTCTGGTTGTACGGATCGACGGAGTCGTCGAGGTTGCCGCTGCTGCCGAAGAGCCCGAAGGAGCCGACGGCGATCAGGCCCGGATAGATCCGCAGCCCGGAGACGTCGACGACCTCTGCGTCCTCGGGGACGTCCACGTCGTAGCCGAAGGCAGCGATCTTGCCCTCGCGGACCAGGAGGGTGGCGTCCCGCAGAACGCCCCCGAGCCCGGTGTGGATCTCGCCGCCCACGAGGGCGAGGATCTCCTCCTTGTCCTCCTCGACCTCCGCCTCCTCGGCGGGATCATCGTCGAGGGTGACGTTCGCCATCACCGCAGGCGCGAGGAACAGGGAGGCGGCCATGAGGAGCCACGTGGGCCGCGAGGTGCGGCGCTGCTGGTTGGTTCGGAGGTGCATCACTGGTCCATGTCCCCGCTGACGAACTTGCCGTCGAGCATGACGGCGTCGAGCTTGGTATCCGGCTGAAAGGGGTCGCCGGAGAAGATGAGGAGGTTGGCGCGCTTGCCCTCGGAGAGGCTCCCGAGCCGGTCGCCGAGCCCCATGAAGGTCGCGGGGTTGTGGGTGATGGCGCGGACGGCGGCCTTGCGGTCGAGCCCGGCGCCGATCATCACGCCGACGTCCTCGAGGAACGACTCGAAGCCAGCCTTGGTGTCCGTGCGGGGCAGCAGGACGAGGTTGGCGCCTGCGCGCTCGAACTCGGCCGGCAGGTTGCGCTGCCGCAGCGTGCCCGGGACGAGGGTGATCAGGGGCTCCATGAGGACGAAGCACCCGCGCTCACCGACCTTGTCGGCGACGTGGAAGACGTCGATGTCCCGGGTGAGCGGGATCCGCAGGCTCCAGTCAAACTCCTCGTCGCCGATGGCGTCGACGAGGTGCTCATAGCTGGCGGCGTTCCGGATGGAGACGAGCGCGCGCAGCTTGCCCTCGCGCAGGTCGAAGAACGGCTGCACCCGGGGGTCGGCGGGGGGCGGGACGAAGGTCGCCTTGGACTTCGACTTGGACTTCTTGTCGCTCTTCGCCTTGGCCTGGGCCTTGTCGAACTTCTCGCGCTCCTTCTCCACCTTCTTGAGGTGGTCGTCCGCCTTCTTGAAGCCATCGCGCAGGTTGCGCTTCGCGCTGCTGTTGTTGCGCATGACGATCTTCAGGTAGACCCCGTCCTCGACGATCATCTCGCCCGCGGTGTCTCCCTCAGGGCGGATCGCCACGGCCTGGCCGGGGATCCCCTGGCCTGCGGGGTACTGCCCCACCGTGGTGACTCCATTCTCGAGGAACGCCTCGTAGGCGGCCGACGGGTAGAGCTCGGCGGACGCCATGACCTGGGGCCGCGAGTCGTTGTAGCCGCCGCCGGTCATGCCGACGCGCGAGTACGGGTTCACGAGGCCAGGCATGACGACCTGTCCCTCCTCGAGCTCGATCACGGGGATGCCGCGCTCGATCGGGAGGTCCTGGCCCATGGTGACGATCTCGCCGTCTTCAACGAGGATCACGGCGTGCTCCATGACTTCCCCGTCGCCGAGTTCGACGCGGGGGGCCTTGATCACGAACAGATCTCCCTGGACCGGCGCAGCGGGAGCCGCGGCGATCGGACCGAGGAGGAGGAGGGGTGAGAGGATCATGTGAGGTAGGTCCTGCGGGACACGCGACACTGCGCCGGCGTCCAGAGGTGTTCTGCTAGAAGAGCTGACCGTCGCGGTCGCGGTCGTACTCGAGGTCCCCGTCGATGAAGACGGAGCGCACGGAGGAGCGGGGGTCGAGCGGGTCGCCGTCCCAGAGGACGACGTCCGCGTCCTTGCCAACCTCGAGGCTTCCGACTCGATGGGCAAGGTTGAAGGAGAGGGCGGGGTGGATCGTGACGGCGCGCAACATCTGGTAAGCGTCGGCGCCGTAGCGCGCGCTCATGGAGCCCTGGAGGAAGAAGTACTCCTCCGCGATCACGCCCGAGTCCGTATTGAGGGAGAAGAGCGGGACGCCCGCGTCGACGAACTCCGAAGCGGTGCCGACGATCCGTCCCTCGCGGCTCGAGTAGTAGTCGATGGTGCGCGGGCCGTGGTTGACCGGGATGTCGATGGCGGCGAGCGCCGGGGCGACCTTCCAGCCGTCGAAGCTGCCGTGGGAGATGACGGCGACGGCGCCGTACTTCACCTTCCACATGCGCGCGGTGTTCACCACGCCCTCGCTGCCGGCGGTGTGAATCAGCACGGGGAGGTCCCCAGAGACCACCCTCGAGAGGTTCTCCAGGGCCGGATCGCGCCTGCCCTGCCGGTAGGCGCCCAGCGCGCGGTCCGCCACATCCCGCAGGTTCCACTCCATGCCAGCGCGGGTCACGCCGACGTCGGAGGCGTTCCGACGCTGGGGGTTCGAGTCCTGGGCCACCTTGAGGCCGCCCGGATCACGCACCACGCTCGCCTGGAAGCCGCCGGTGGAGCGCGACTTGTAGATGAGCCCGAAGCCCCCCATGTTCGTGCCGCTCCCCGGGATCCCGAAGAGCGTCGTGACGCCGCCGGCCCGGCCGACCTCGATGACGCCGTTGCCCGGGCGGTAGGCAGGCGCCGCCCGCAGCTCGGGGTTCACGGCGTGGACCATGTCATTGATGTCCCCGAAGCCGCCGCTGTGGATGTGGGTGTGCAGGTCCACGAACCCGGGCACGGCCCAGGTGTCCAGCGCCAGCACGGGGTCCGGGCCGCCCTCACGAGCCTCGACCGGACCGGCGTAGGTGATCTTGCCGTCCTCGAGCACGACCATCCCCGGCGAGTGGATCTCGTCGGCGGCGTTCATGGTGAGCACCTTGCCCACGTGCAGCACGACCGTGTCGGGCGCGGGCGCCGAGGCCGATCCAGCGGCAGCCAGCGCGGGCGCCAGAAGGGCGGCGATGGAGTACAGCATCACCATGCCCGGCCCCCGATCTCGGCGTCGTAGACCTTCTCACCGTTGACCCAGACCGCGTCGAAGCGGGTCCGGGGATCGATCGGGTCGCCGCTGCAGACGAGGATGTCCGCGTGCTTACCCGGCTCGAGGCTGCCGACTCGGTCGGCGATCCCCGACGTCCGCGCGGGGATGATGGTGACGCCTCGGAGGCCCTGGGCCCGGTCGTTGCGGAGGCCGTAGCGGACCCCCATGGCGGCCTGGGTCGTGAGCTCTTCCTGAGGGACGACGGGCGCGTCGGTGTTGAACCCGATGTCGACCATGCCCTGCTCCTGAAAGCCCCAGGCGGTGCCCTCGATGCGCCCGTCCGTATCGAAGCGCGGGGGGCGGGGGGCCATGATTTCGCGCGGCCCCAGGATCGCACCGACGCCGAACTCCTTGGCCAGCGGCGTGGTGAGGTAGCTGTCGAAGGACCCGTGGTCGATGTAGGTCGGCAGGCCGAAGTCCCGCGCCAGCATCGTGATCGTCATCAGCACCAGCTGGTAGTACTGCGTGTGGGTCGAGACCTGGGTGTCGCCGGCATACAGGAAGCGGAAGATGTCCAGCTCGAGCTCACGCTCAGGCTTGTCCCCCTCCCCCTCGAGGTAGGCGTCCCACGCCTTGGCATAGGCCTGCCCGCGGCGGAGCCGGAAGCGCAGCCCGTAGTTCATGAGGATGCGGCCCATGCCGTAGCCCCAGCGCGTCGGGTTGTCGCCCTGGGCGATCTTCAGGGACCCGGGGTCGCGCAGCAGCGCCTCTTCGTAGCCGTCGATCCCGAGCTTCATGAGGACGCCGGTGCCCCCCATGTTGGTGCCCGAGCCAGGGATGAAGAGGATCGTCGTCACCCCTGCAGCGAGGGGCTTCTCCAGGTCCGAGTTGTTCGGGATGACCGCGGGCGACACGCGCAGCTCGGAGTTGAGCTGGTAGACCATGTCGTTGATGTCGCCGCGCGAACCGCCCACGTGGCTGTGCAGATCTATGAAGCCCGGCGCCAGCCACCGGTCGCCGTAGTCGATGACCTCGGCCCCCTCGGGGATCTCCACGGAGCCGGCAGGACCGATGGCCTCGATCTCGCCGTCGCGCAGGACCACGACAGGGTCCAGGATGAAGCCAGGGCCCTCGTACTCGCAGGTCAGCGCCTTCGCCGCGCGCAGGACCACAGCCTCTCCCTGGACAGCCGGGGCGGCGGTCCAGAGCAGGGCGCAGGTGCTGGCGACGAGGGTGATCATGGGCGCTTCAGCGGCGGCGCAGGGCCGCCGTCACCTCACCAGAGGCGAGGCTCCTCCTTGGTGTCGTAGACCGTCTCGCCGCTCTGCCAGACATGCTTGACGTAGCTGCGGGGATCAGCCGGGTCGCCGGTGATGACGATGAGGTCCGCGATCTTCCCGACCTCGATGCTGCCGACGGCGTCGCCGAGGCCGCAGGCCATGGCCGGGACGATCGTCAGGCCGCGGACCGCGTCCATGTTCTCGTTGTTGAACCCGTAGCGGACGCCCATGGCGGCCTGGAGCTGGAGCTCCTCCTGCGGGATGACGGGCGAGTCCGTGTTGAAGCCGATGCGGGTGGTCCCCATCTCCTGGTAGCCGGCGACGCAGCCCTGGATCTTCTCCGGGTTGGAGCCGGACCAGTTGATGAAGCCGCGGGTCGGCACGTCGATGCCACGCGGGCCGACGATGGCGAACATCTCACGCTTCTCGACCTCAGCGCCGAGGCGCCAGGTGTCGAACGTGCCGTGGTCGATGAAGACCGGGATGCCGAGCTCGTCGTGCACCATGGTCAGCGTCATCAGCGCGACCTGGTAGATCTGGGTGTGCGTGGAGACCTGGCACTCGTTCTTCCGCAGCGAGCGGAAGATCTCGAACTGCGGGTTGATCGTCGGCTTGGCGCCACCGTCCTTCTCGTAGGCCTCCCACTGCTTCGCATAGGCGATGCCGCGCTTGAACGTGTTGCGCGTGTGCCAGTTCATGAACGAGCGGTTGGGGCGCAACATCCAGCGCTCCGGGTTGCCCGCCTGGGCGAGCTTCATGGAGCCCGGGTCACGGATGATCGCGCGCTCGTACTCATCGAAGCCGGTGCGCAGGAGCACGCCCTGTCCGCCGATGTTCGTGCCCGATCCAGGGAGGTAGAGCACCGTCGTGACACCTGCCGCGAGGCCGACCCGCAGCAGCGGGTTCCCGGAGACCACGTCGCTGGAGGCTCGAATGCCCGGGTTCGTGAGGTAGACGGTGTCATTCAGGCCGAAGGCACCCGCCACGTGGCAGTGCAGCTCGACCAGACCAGGCATGACCCAGTCGTCACCCGCGTCGTAGACCGAGTACCCCTCGGGGATCTCCGTCTCCGCCGCCGAACCGACCGCCTCGATGCGCCCGTCCTTCACGAGGACGACACCGTTGTTGACCACGGAGCGCCCCTGCCACTCGGCCGTGAGGATCTTCGACGAGCGGATCGCGAGGCCAGGGCCACCCTCCGCGCCAGGCTTCGCCACAGCGGTGGGCTTCGCAGGCGCCGGGGCCACGCCCAGCGGGTCGTTGCCACCCGCCGCCGCGGTAGCCATGGAGAGCGCGGCGACTGCCGCGCCGGCGAGGAGGGATCGCAGGGTGATGTTTCGTTCAGACATGGTGTTCGCTTAGAAGCGCCGCTCCACCTCGGCGTCGTAGACCCGCTCACCCTCCTGGAAGGTGAGGTGGACCTGAGTCCGGGGGTCGGTGGGGTCACCGGAGGTGACGATGAAGTCCGCGTCCTTGCCGGGCTCGAGGCTCCCGATCCGATCGTGAATGCCCGCCGCGAAGGCGGGGATGATGGTCAGCCCGCGGACGTGCTCGACCGCGTCGTTCTTGAAGCCGTAGCGCACGGCCATGGAGGCCTGCAGGGGCAGCGCCTCCTGGCCGATGACCGGGGCGTCGGTGTTGAACCCGATCAGGGTGCAGCCGCCCTCCTGGTACTTCGCCGCCATCCCGAAGATGGCGCCGTCGTTGTCGTTCACGATGAACAACCCGGGGCGGTACTCGATGTTGATGCTCGCGCTGATCTGGCGCGGGCCGAGGATCGCGGGCACCCCCGCCTTGGCGGCGAAGGGCGCCGCGCGCCAGCCGTCGAAGGAGCCGTGGTCGATGTAGACGTCGAGGCCCAGGTCCTCCTTGATCATCTGCACCGTGCGCAGGACGACCTGGTAGATCTGGGTGTGGGCCGAGAGCTGGGTCTGCTTGGAGTAGAGGTCGCGGAAGACCTCCCACATCGGATCGACCTTCGGGCGCGGCCCGTCGCCGTTGCTGAAGGCCTCCCAGCGCTTGGCGTAGGCGATCCCTCGCTCGATCGTGTTGCGGGTGTTCCAGTTCATGAAGGAACGTCCGACCCCTGAGAGGTAGCTCTCCGGGTTGCCGGCCTGAGCCAGCTTGAGGGAGCCCGGGTTCCGGATCTCCATCCGCTCGTAGGTGTCGAAGCCCGTCTTCAGGAGGACCCCGTGGCCGCCGATGTTCGTGCCCGACCCTGGGATGTAGAGGACGCTCGTCACCCCCGCCGCCCGACCAACGACGAAGTCCGAGTTCCCGGGCACCACGGACGTGAACGCCCGGATCCCGGGGTTGGTCAGGTAGACCATGTCGTTCAGGTCGTTGGTGAAGAAGCTCCGACCGGCGACGTGGCTGTGGAGATCGATCAGGCCCGGGGAGACCCAGTCTCCCGACCGATCGAGCACGTCGTGCGTGGTGGCCAACGCCTCCAGATCCACGTCGGCGCGGGGCGAGACGCTCACGATCTTCCCGTCCTCGACCACGACAGCAGCGTTGTCGATGACCTGCTGCCCTTCCATGGGCAGCACGAGGGCCTTGCCGCAGAGCACGACCAGCCCCCGCTCCACACCCGCGGCTCCGCTATCCCCGGCCCCAGCCCCCACGACCACCCCAAAGGAGGCGGACGCCAAGGGGGCGACGGCGAGCGACGCGAAAGCGACGGTGCAGGCGATGAGGGCGGCGCGCATGGGACTCAGCGGACCTCTTCTCCGTTGACGAAGACCCGCTCGATGGTGGAGGAGATCTCCATGGGCGAGCCGTCCAACACGAGGATGTCAGCGTCCTTACCGGGCTCGATGGTCCCGACTCGGTCGTCGATGCAGAGCATGTGAGCCGCGTCCGAGGTCAGCGCCCGGAGGGCGGCGGAGGGCGACAGCCCCATGGCCACGGCGCGAGCCGCGATGACGCCAAGCTCGGCGGCACCCTCCTCGGCCTGACTCATGAACGCGACCGGGATGCCGGCGGCGGCGAGCTGGCCGAGGCGGCTGGTCGGGTTCCCGGCGCTGTCCGTCGTCGACATCAGCGAGCGAGGCACGAGCACACCGCTGACGCGACCGGCGATCTGATCGGCGACCTTGTTGGCGTCGTTCGCCTCGAAGAGGATCGGGCGGATCCCGTACTGCTCAAAGGTGTCGACGCAGCTGAGGATCTGGTCGTCGCGGTTGACGCGCACCAAGACGGCGGCACCACCAGACATGGCCCGGCGGAGGGGCTCCAGGTCCGGATCAATCGACGGCTTCTTGGGCATGCCCTTCGGCGTCGAGGTGCGCTCCGCCTTCTCGGGGATTCGGACCGGGCGGGCGGCGATCTTGTACTCGCCGGAGACCTTGGTCAGGTCGAGGGTCTCGACCCGCTCCCCGTCCCACTTGACCTCGCCGCGCAGGAAGGTCTCGACCGGCTTCTTCGCGTCGGCTTCCTCTTCCTCCTTCGACTTCTTCTTCGCCCCTTTGGGCAGCGGATCGTTCGAGAAAACTTGCGCGAGGCTCACCGCGAGGCTGCCCTCGAGAAGGTCCACCTGAAGCGTCACGTCGTAGCCATCGCGGCTGCCCGTCACGGGATACAGGTCATCGAGGTAGGAGGCGCGGAGGGAGCCCGTGATGGCCCCCTCGCTGTCCTCGAGCAATCGGAGGCGAACCGTCGATCCCTCGACGCTGGGAGAAGAACCCTCGAAGACGCCGGTCACCGGCTTGGCGGGGTCCCGCTCCTTCTTCTTCTTCTTCTTCTCGTCCTTCTTCTCCTCGTCGTCACCCTTCTCTTCCTCGTCCTCGTCGTCGTCTTCCTCGGCGGCGGGCTCGGGGGCGGGAGGGGTCCACTTGGCCATGTCGGCCTCGTACTTGTCCCACTTGGCCACGTAGTCCTTGGCCTTCTTGAGCGTCCCGCGGACGTTCGCGCCCGACTGGGTGACGATGCTCGAGTCCCACTGGAGCATCACGCTGGCGACAGGATCGACCACGAGGCCGTCGAAGTTCGAGGCCGCCGGCTTGTAGGCGATGGACGGGGTCACGGACCCCCGGTCGGGGGAGGTCAGGTTGACGGAGGTGACGCCGCGCTTGGCGACCTCGCGGTCCGCGTAGTCACCCGGCTCGAGCATCCGCGTCAGGTCGAAGCGCGTCGAGAAGGCGCGCCGTCCGCCGCCGTTGCCGAGGTAGCCATAGGCGTCGATCATTCCCGGCATCGCGGCCGCGCCGCGCACCACGCGGGCGCCAGCCGGCCGGCCAACGCGCGCGGAGACCTCGGCGATCTTTCCGTCCTGCACGAGGATCTCGCCCGGGGTGTGGACGACGCCATCTCCGACGTAGAGCTCGTCGACGCTGATCACCACCGATGTGTTCGGCTTGGCGCCCTTGCGCTTCGAGCCAGCGAGCTCCGCCGACCAGACCATCTCACCGTTGACGTACGTCGCGAGGACGCTGGAGCTCAGGGACATGGGATCGCCGGACATGACGACCATGTCCGCATCCTTGCCCGGGGTCAGGCTCCCGACCCGGTCGGCCACGCCCAGCACCTTCGCCGCTTCGAGCGTGATACCAGAGAGGGCGGCGCCGCGGGGCATCCCGCCGCGCATGGCGAGCGCTGCCCCGAAGCGCAGGTCCGGTGCACCGAGGGACTTCGGAGCGCGGATCGCGACCTGCACCCCCTCCCCCGCAAGGCGCGAGATGGTGTCGTAGCGAGGCCAGGCCGCCGTGGCGCCCTTTCCGAAGTTGTTGCCGCCGTTGTAGTCCGGTCCGGCAATCACCGGCACCCCCGCCTCAGCGATGGCCGCAGCCATGGAGGCCGAGCGGCTGGCGCCGTCGATCACGAGGTTGATCCCGTAACGCTCCTTGAGCTCCAGCAGGGCCTGGACCTCTGCGGCGGTTTCCGCACCCATGCGCCAGGTGGCGCCAGCCTTCATGGCCTCGGCGAGGGCGGGACCGGCCTGCGCGCCGTACTCGGCGATCAGGGCGTCATCACCGCCAGCGAGGGCCATCAGCTCGTCCACTGCGAGGACGGCGCCCATGGTCGTGGTGGGAAGCTGGGGCTTGGGGACACCGAGCCCGACGTCCACCGTCGCGGGGACGGGGGGCTCCCAGTACCCGGGGGTCCGGCGCGCCTCCGAGGAGATCGAGCCGTGGAGTCCGCTGCGCTCCTTGAGGATGCGCTCGTCCGCGCTGACCGCGCTCCCGCCGCCCGTCTTGACGACCGCTCCCTGGCCGGCGATCAGGCGACCGCGGGCGGGGGGCAGGTAGACGGTGGTGATGCCGCTCCTCAGGGCAGAGACGATCGGCGTGTAGGGGTCGAACTGGTCGATCGCGAGCAGGGTCGGGTCCGCCGTCCGGGGACCCGCGGTCTGCTGCGTGTAGTTCGAGTCCACCGCGACCAGCCCTGGCACGATGACCGCGTCGGGACCGTGGTCGATGACCTCGGCTCCGCCGGGCACCTGGACGGAATCCGCCGGGCCGATGGCGACGATCTTGCCGTCCTCGACCAGGACCGCGCCGTCGCGGATGGTCTCCCCCACCTCGACGAGGTGGATGGTGCCGGCCTTGACGACCACCGCGTCACCCGCTGTGGGGGTCGCGGCGAAGTTCGCGAGGTGCGCGGCCGAGGCGGTCGCGGTGAGGGCCGCAAGCGTCAGGGCGGCGGCTCGTAGTTTCGGGGTCATGTGCATGGTTTGAGCCCGCAGGGATCAGCCGTTGTTCTCGGTGTCGTCGTCGTCCTCGGGATCGTCGCCGTCACCCGGCCACTCTTCCTCTCCGGAGGTGTCCGAGGCGGTTCCGGGGGGCCGGGTGCCGTCGAAGAGCTGCTTGACGCGGACGTCCTTGCTCCGGTCGTAGACGTGCGCCCCGTCGAGGATCACGTGCTCCACAACCGAGGTGATGTCGAGGGGGTCGCCGCTGAAGAGCACAACGTGCCCGTCGGTCCCGTTGGCGAGCTTGCCGACCCGATCGCCGAGACCGAGTATCGCGGCGGGCGTCGTGGTGACGGCGGCGAGGGCGTCCGCGCGCGGGATCCCGTTCGCGACGCAGCGGGCCGCCTGGTACCAGAGGGAGCGGTTCGCGTCACCGGTGGACATCAGCGCGAAGGGGATCCCCGCGTCGTGGAACACCTTGGGGACGAAGGTCTCGATGGACTCGCCGGTGATCGGATCGAGCTCATCGTCCTCGAGGCCGGCGAGGATCACGCTGCAGCCCGACTCCTTGATCTTGGCAGCGGCCTTCCAGCAGGCCGGCGCGAGGGCCAGCGTCATGGTCGCGGTGAAGCCGTTGGCCTCGGCGACGCGGAGCGCAGCGTGCACGTCCATGGGCGTGGCGCACCACATGATGACGGGGAGCTTGCCCTCGATGATCCTGAGCAGCGGCTCGCGCTTCTCGTCAACCTCGCCGCGCGGGACGCGCTCGAAGCCGTCGACAGTCCAGCCGGAGCACGCGAGGGGCTTACCCTTGGCGGCCTCGCCCTCGAGCTCACGACCCTGGTAGAGGGCCTCTCGGCGGTCGAAGTCGTCGCCGTCCTTCTGCCGCTGGACCATCTCCTCGAGGTAGCGTTGGAGGTCGTCAAAGGCCCCGCGGAGCGCCTGAGCCTGGGTGGCCCGGGTCTTGCCCCGCTTGGGCGCGGCGGAGATTTTCACGCCCGACCGCGGCCTCACCATCATCTGCTCAACGGTCATCCCAAAGGGCTTGACCACCATGCCCTGACCGGCGACGACGGTGTCGTTCCCCTGCTGGACGTTGATGGTCAGGATCCCCTGGCGGAGCGCCTCCTCGAAGTAGAAGTTGACCGGGTCGATCGAGTCCTTCACGTCGAGGAAGGGCGCCACGTCGAGGGTCTCGTTCGGGCGGTCGATGCCGCGGGAGGCGTGCGCCTCGACGAAGCCAGGGAAGGCGACCATACCCGGCTGATCGATCACGGTCGCGTCCCAGGGGATCTGGACCTCGCTCGCCGCGCCGACGGCGGTCACGCGGCCCCCCTCGATGACGATCACGCCGTCCGGAATGGCCTCACCTGCGAGGGTGATGACGGTCCCGGCCTTGATGGCGGTCTTGTCGACCTGGGGAGCGGCGGCGGCGGAGGACGCCAGGAGGAGCGTCGCCCCGAGCGCCAGGAGAGGTTGGGTGAGAGAAGACTTCATCGTGATGAGGGGGTGGTCCGAAGGGCGGGCCGGTGGGTCGTGTTCGGTTCGGGATCGCGCCGCGGGCGCGGTCAGCGGGGGTCGAGGGCCAGGTGGCCGCCGACGAGGACGCCGACGGGTCGGGTGGTCGCCTCGAAGGGCTCACCATTCCAGAGGATGAGGTCGGCATCCTTGCCGGCCTCCACGGAGCCCACGCGGCCGTCGACGCCGAGCAGCTGGGCGGGGGTGAGGGTCACGGCGCGGAGCGCCTCTTCCCGGGTGATACCGCCGCGCATGGCGAGGCCGGCCTGGAGATCCAATCGCGAGCCACCGTGACCGGAGAGCGCGAACGAGATCCCGTTGTCGCGGAGCACGCGGGCGCACTCGACGGACATAAGCGCGCCGTCCGTGGTGCGCCCCTGGGCAGGGACCGGCGGCAGGATCACCGCGGTGTTGGTGCGCACGAGCATGGCCGGCTCGCGCCAGGCCTCCGCGCCCGCGTCGATCACGAGGCGCATCTCACCGAAGCCCTCGCGCGCCATCTCCTCCTTGAGGAAGACGGCGGTCCGGATGTCCTGGGTCGCCCAGGCCTGGACGAAGACACCGACCTTGCCGGCGAGCGCGTCGAGCAGCACCTTCTGGGAGGCGTCCGGCTCCTTCGCCTGGGCAGCCTCGAAGAACGACTTTCTCCACTCCCACTCCACACCCATGCGGGTCGTGGGGCGCCGGTTGAAGAACGAGGTCGGGCGGCCGAAGGCCGAGCTGTTGCGCTGGCTCGGCTGGGAGCCGATGGCGCCGCAGATCATCGGCGCACCCTCGACCGTACGCCCCTTGACGGAGCGGTCCCCGGCGGTCTTGAGCACCATGCCCATGCCGCCGATGCAGTTCTGGTTGAGGGGTGTGATGAAGGCGCTCGTGATGCCCGTGCGGGCGAGGCGGCCCCAACCCGGGGAGAACAGGTCGACGCCGAACTCGGCGCTGATGAGCGGCGTGACCTCGCTGGACTGCTCGACCGAGGCGGTCCCCGAGTTCAGGCGGGCGCTTGCGTCGATCATTCCCGCCGTGACGACGGCGGCCTTGAGGGCGTCGCGGGTCGCCTCGACCCCGGGGGTGATCGCGCGGATCTTCCCGCCGTCCACGACGATGAGGGCGCTCTCGTGGACCTTGCCCGTCGAGGTGTAGACCTTGTCGGCGTGGATCGTCCAGCTGGTGCCGTCGGCCGGCACGCTGGAACCCGAGGCCGCAGCCGCGGCGGAGAGGATCAGGCTGGTGAACATCACTGGTGGGCTCCGTGGGCGTGAGCTGAGTGAACGAGGTGGCCGCCCGCGTAGACGGAGTGGACGCGGCTGGTCAGGTCGGTGGGTGGGCCGCTCCAGACCACGAGGTCCGCGGCCCGTCCGGTGGCGATGGTCCCGTGGGTCGCGTCGACGCCCGCGATCCGGGCGGCGTCAGCGGTCATGGCGCGCAGAGCCGCGCCGGCGTCGAGACCTGCGCGCATGCACGCAGCGGCCTGCATCCGCATGCCGAGGGGGCCCTGGCTGCCCGCGTCCGAGGTGAAGGCGAAGGGCACCTCCGCCTTGGAGAGGGCCAGCGCACTCTTCACCACGTCCTTCGAGCTCGCGGGAGCGGCCTTGCTCTCGAAGACGACGGCGAGGCCCGAGGCCTTCAGTTCGTCCACCAGGTCATCGGCCTCGGGCGCGCCGATCACGGCGCCCTTGAGGCCGTGCGCGGCGGCGAACTCGAGGGCACGGTGGACCTCTGAGCGAGTGACCGCGCGCATCATGACAGGGACCTTGCCCGCCTTGGCCTCGGCCAAGGGGCTCCCCTCAGGAGCGGCGGCGAACTGCTCGCCGAGGTGCGCGTAGAGGCCAGCGAAGCTGGTGGGCGCCGTCGAGGAACCGAGCGCAGCGCGTGAGAGCCCGAGGGTGACCACGGCGTTCCGCTTGAGCACCTCGCCCGCCGCGGGCGAGACGATGGCGGCCTGGCCGCCAGCGATCTGCGAGTTGCCCGCCGGGAGGAGGACCGTCGTGACGCCCTCGCTTACCAGTCCTTTCCAGTTGGGGCTGGTGGGATCGAAGGCGAAGGACAGGTCCGCGGTGGGCGTCGACTTGCGCGTCCGCTCCGCGTTCTCCGAGCCCGCGCCGAGGGTCTCGCGCAGGCTGATGAAGCCGGGGGCGATGTGCCCGTCGACCTCGACCACGCGGACCCCGCGCGGCGCGTTGTTCGAGACGCTCTTCACGACGCCGTCCTCGACGACGACGAAGGCGTCCAGGACGACCTGTCCGTCCCCGACGTGCACGTGGCTCGCGCGGAGGGCGAAGGCGTCGTCCGCGGCCGTGGCGCCCAGAAGCGGCGCGGCGGCGATGAGGCATGAAATCAGCATGTTGATGGCTCCGGCTACGGCGATCAGTTGCCGGCCTGGTGGACGACCTTGCCGCCCGAGATGGACGCGAGGACGCGTGTTGAACTGGACAGCGGGTCCCCGCTGAGAACGAGCAGATCGGCGTGCAGGCCGCGGCGGACCGAGCCGACCTTCGACTGCAGGTCGAAGACACGGGCGGGGCCCGCGGTGATGGCGTGGAAGGCGGCGTCTTCGTCGAGGCCGTGCCCGACCGCCGCGGCGGCGAGCAACGGAAGGTCGCGCGAGGCGCTCGCGGAGGTCGCACCGGACCCGATGAGCACCTCCACACCACGCGCGGACAGCTCACCGGCGAGGGCGAAGCCGGGGTCCATCTCGCCGACGTCACCGCCGGGCGAGCTGGGAGCAGGAGTGACGATCACGGGGATGCCACGCTCGGCGAGCTCATCCGCGAACAGAAGGGCGGAGCGGCCTCCCGCGAGGACCAGCCGCATGCGAGTGAACGGACGCGTGACCCGGAGGAGCTCGCGGAGCTCGAGGGCCTGCTCAACATGGATGACCATGGGGACCTCCCCGCCGACAGCGCGGGCGAGGGAAGCCTTCTTGGCATCGAACTTGGGCGGGCGGGGACGCTTGTCCTCCTTGTACTTCTTCTCCTTGAGCTCCTCGCCCTCCTCCTTGGCCTCCTTGACCTTCTTGTCGCGGGACTTCTTCGCCTTCTTGAAGTCCTCGGCGAGCTCGGTCTCCTTCTTGGCGATCTCCTCTTCCCAGGTCTTCAGGTTGCTCTCGTAGGTCGCCACGTCGTCGGCGTACTTCTTCGCGCCACCGAGGGCGCTGGCGAGCCGGTCGACCTGGCCGACGCGTGAGACCGGGTCGAGGCCTGGGGCGTAGAGACGAGCGGAGATGGCGGCGTCCGCGAGGACCGGGACGGCGCCGTCGGCTCGGATGACCGCACCGACCCCCGAGACCGCCGCCGCGCTGCCGATCTCGACGCGCAGCATGAGCACGCCGGACTCCAAGAGGTCGTCGAGCACCTCGTCCTGACCGTACGGGTCGAGCGCGTCCGTCGCCCGGCTCGCGGTGTCCACGCGATCTGTGCGCGCAGAGGATGCGTCGACACCCGCCACGGACCACGGGTCGATGAACGCGGCGCAGATGACCTCGCCCTCGATGGTCTCCACCCCCTCAGGCGCTGCGAGATCCGTGCCCATGGCAACGATCCGACCGTCGCGGACGAGCAGGCCCATGTTGTCCAGGGACTTGCCTGGACTCACGATGACCTTGTTGGCGCGGAGGAACAGAAGTGAAGGCGCAGCCGGTACGGCCTCGGGCGCCGGCTCGGGCGCGGGCTCGGGCGCGGGGTCGTCCTGGGCGGCCAGGGAAGCTGCAGTGAGCGCCGCTCCGGCGGTGAGCGCGATGCCGAGGTTGCGAAGCCTCCGCAGCGGAGAGCGGCGGTCGGGGCGCGTGGAGTAGGAACGCATGTGCTGGGTGTACGAGGGTCCGTGAGGACGTCAGAGGGAGAAAGCCCTGACGACATGGGCGCACAACGCATGGGTCCTCCGATGAGGACCCGATGGTCCGACGCCTCCTCATTCGATCGAGTCTCACCGATACTAGGCAGCGGGCACCCCTGAGACCAGAACCGCCGGTGCCGCTTAGTCAGTAGCCGAGAAAGACTTACGGGCTGGAGACTCCCCCCCTGATTCGTCTCGAATCGAGGCGCTCGTGTCCCCCAGCATTCCGCCGGCACAGCCGCGCCGGCGGGTCAGGAGTCCCGGACTCGAAAGTTGCCTGATTTTCCGTTCGAACCACACCGGATCTGCGCTTCGCCCGCGCAATGATCCCTGCCAAAAACCTCCACCCCCTGCTCCTGGAGCCCTCTTATTGGAGAGGCCGGGCGCTTGCCCTGGAGGAACATCAAGGAGGGGTGGTTTGGACCCCGAGACCCGACCTCGAGACGCCGGGCGTCCGGGTGCTGGAGTTCCGGCTGAGGTCACTGGACGGGAGTCACCTCAGGGGGCTATTCGCTCGATCCACCTGGCGATCCGGGCCCTGCGATGCGATTCTACGCACCGTGAGGCCCGCCTCGAGGCTAGAAATCCAGGAGGACGGGGTCCGAGAGGGCACCGCGGAGTTTGTCCTGCAAGAGCCGGCAGGCCGCCCGCTGGCTGACCGTGTCCTCGACGTGGTCCTCCTGAGCCAGGTCGCGGCGGAGATGGACGGGATCTGCCGGGTCGAGGTCGACCATCGAACCAACCAGAACACGCCCCAGAGCCAGGGCACGAGCGTCCACCACGTACACCAGTGGGAGTCAGACGCCGCCGCCATCGCCCAGCAGCTGCTCGTTCACCGGATCGTCTCGCCCTCGGC
>OCVR010001755.1_pt1 | contig 17035 bp, 14 predicted proteins | sample 1539091 | NCBI WGS metagenome assembly OCVR01 (sample SAMEA3355530, study PRJEB22509) | marine metagenome | biome: marine; feature: coastal ocean; material: water | place: USA | collected 2010-08-07 | depth 16 m | reverse complement strand
TTGTCGTGTGCTTCTTCAATTGAGGTCAGATCATCTGCTTGTTGCGATGGGTCTCCGTCCTTTGGACCTTCATCGGATACTGGAATGATGATTTTCGTTGCGTTTGGATTCCATCGGTGATCGTCTTGAGTAGGTGGGTTTCCTGGAACGTTACCTTGAGCATCTTTCCATGAGAGGCAACCCCAGTTTGTACCTGGACCCCAATCTTCACCGGAAGATCCAGAGTATGTGTTGCCATTGTACACGGTGCTTGACAGCAGTCGGATACCACCAGAGTCGTCACCTGGTGTTTGTCCGAGAGGTGTTGTACGAGGGCCAGAATTTTGATTTTTACCTGCGCAATTTCCTGAGTTCGCTGCACCTGGCAATGAGTTTCCGAGACCATAGATGGTCTCGTAAACAGTCATGTTTGCAGTTTCCAGCAATGGCTTGATTCCTTCGAAGTAACCACCGGAAGCAAAGTTACCACCGTAGACAACAGTGCAGATGTCTGCCCATTCCGAATACATCGAACCAGAGGTGTCAACGATGAAACTGAGTTCTACTTTGCCGCCTCGGGTATCATCCCATGCGATTTGGACGTAATCGTTGGCGTCAACGACAACATCCGGGTGGCCCTTGTGACCAATAATAGGAGTAAGTAATGTGTCGTCAAAGTTCGTGATAACAGCACCACTGCTGATGTCCGGGGACAACATGGAGTAGTAAATCTGAGGTTGGCTGAAGAACTTGCCTTCAGAGTCATAGGAATCTTCCCAGACGATGTGTACGCCACCTTGGCTGTCGATATCGATAGCAGGCCAGTCGCGGTTTTGCGCACGGCTTGAAACGACATGGTCGTCAATTGCGGAAAGTGTTCCATCGTCAGATGCCATGCCATCGAGTGAGGCAGCCCATGGGTTGAGCACAGTGTACATGATTTTGTGTTGGCCTGATTTATCTGCCCAAACGATGTGGATTTTGTCGTTTTCGTCAACAACCATGTCAGGGTGCCAAATCTTGTGAAGTCCTGGGTTCGTGATTTGAGTGGTGTCAATCATTGTTTCACCACGAGGTGAAATCATGGAATAGTAAAGGTGGAGATTGTTACGAGTCCAAACAACGTGAACGTTACCTTCGCTGTCCGAGCCAACAGCTGTTTGGGTGTCGGAAGATGTCCCTCCGTCAACGATTTGAATCGCTTCGGTGATAACTACGGTGTTCGCTGTTGCGGTAAGTGACGCTAAGAAAAGCGTAGACATCACTGAAAGCAACATGATTGATACAAGACTGACTGACTTTATTTTTTGACCCATAAATACACATCCCTAGGTTAGACTAAGAAAAAGCACAATCTTATGATACTTAACCGCGACTGTTACATGTCATATTTCGCTCTCGCATGGTGCGAGTCAGAATCGAGTGCTCAAGCCCATTCCGAGGGGTCAAAACCGGAACCAAAGGACATCTTTTCATCGAATTCAATTTCATGATGAGTCGATTGCTCTGACGATTCGTCGGAAGTCACAGTCGGCGTCTTTCCTTCTTGCTTGGCTTTTACCCAATCATCAACAGGACCTGGTTTCCCGACGCCTGGGCCATGAGTGAACTTGATTTCGTGAATAACTCCAAGTTTGGCCAACCAAAGGCGGCGAAGAGTATGCATGAAATCGTTTTTTGTTAGACCGTCGAACCAAAGCGGTAGGCTGACGTTAAACGCTTGAAGTGGTCCTGTTTTTTGGTCACCTTCATGACCCATGTGAATCCCCCAATCAACACTGGTTCGAATTAACTGTAAACGGACATCGTGAATCCATTCCAGCCATGTTTCTTTGTCTTCTTTCATGTGAGTTGCCATCTCTTTTTGTTGACCCTCATCGACGCGAGTCATGCTAGAAACAGCAACCAAATCTCGCCCCTTCGGGATAACCACTGCGAACATATGTCCTTGTGGCCCCTGAGGGTAGCGTATTAGCAAATGCATCTCTGCCCTCGGATCTTTCTGTTCCTTGGCGACAAGGCGTTCTTCCTTGAGCCATTGGCGTATATTGAGTTCTGCATCCCCGCTCCCCATGCTCATCCCGAGACACTCCTCTCGTTTGAACCGCACCCTTGTAGGCGGTCACAATTTATCCATCTCAGAATGAAGGATTTTGAGGGCGCCTCGAAGGTTTTGGCGCTTCGTGCTGTTGAATCGGAAACGGCGCATTGCTCGTTTCAAATCGCACCAATCATCCCATAGAAGAGTCGATGTTCGGCCGCATAACCAGAAACAAGGTAGTACAGCCAACATGAAAAGCATTCGAGCTAAGTTTTGGTGAAGTGAAGATGTACCGATGATATTCAGCCAGTCGAAACCGAGAACAGATACGAGGGTTTCGTGGTTGACATGTTCGATCGCCAATAGCCCCAAAATCATGAACGGCCAAAACATCAACGAGCCAAACATGGCTGCCAAGAAATGATACGAGGTGCGCGCATCAAGGCCTTCGTCGGTTGAATCGCCGAGTATTCGCCCCATGGCGATTTGCGGTGTATACGCATAGATAAACAAAGGAAGAAGTGAGAGTAGCAGTGGTAGCCGTACCACTTTTTTCACCAAAGAAAAGGGTTCAACGCGTCGCAAATCAGTACCTGATGCATTGAGGTCACGTCCATCTAATTGGCACTCATTGAGAATCAGTGCGGCCGCTTTCGCCGAACCGATTGCAGGGTGGGTAATCTCCGGCACTGCTACGTTTTCGATGACCTCTTGCTCGGTAAGTTGAGGTTGCAATAAAAGCCTCAGTGCACGTGCCGATTGCACTTCCTCTCTCCATGAAACGAGCGGTTGATTGGTTCTCAGAGATTCCACATGCCCCATTAATTGGAGAGCATGGTATTCTTCCCAAGTACTGGTGTTCGGTGTAAGCGGAACCAGTTGCGTACGTATTTTGTCACGCAACGAAAACACACTTTCCGCTGGAGGCTCAACCCAATTGCCATGTGATACGGCTTGAACTAAGTCGAGAGGTATTTCTTCTTCAGCAATTGTGTGTGGCGAGCCGTACTCTACCCAAACATCCGTGCGAAATTTTTCTCGTTCTCTGAAATGTAGACCTATTGGGATGACTGCGGGGAGAGGCTTGTTTGATGCTTTGGCTAAAGCGGCTGCTGCAAAAACGGTACGGAATGGTCCGGTTCGAAATCGGAGCATTGAGGACTCGTCGTGACTGGTACCCTCGGGAAACAGAACGCAGCCAAACCCGGCTGAGATGCCGGTAGAAAGCATCAGTAAAGAGCGCCCGTTAATTTGGGTGGCCTCTTCTTCACTGCACCCACCGCGCAATAATTCAGCTTTCCTTACAACAGGCTGGACTGCCAATTTACGCGTCCACCAACTCAACAGTGGGCGTGTGACGAGGTCGTGCCTTCCACCCATAACGAAATTCTTGGGGTGCTTGAGGACGATTTGCAATGGGTCCATGAGCCCGTTTGTATGCCATGCACAGCACAGATTTCCACGATCCATCGGAAGAGTTTCAATTCCTGAAACCTCACTGGTTCGGAACTGAACTGCCAAAATACGCCGCGCAATCCAATACGCAACATTTGACCAAAATGGGGAGCCGGGAGTTTTGCCGTCGAACGTTGGAATTGGAGCCGAGAGCAGTTTGTCCATTTGCATGTTCTTTGCCGACTTCGATAATTCTGGCAACTTCTCACCGCGATGATCGGTCGCTCCATCCTTCATTGGCTGACTCATTCTGCCACCTCGCGCAATGATTCAGAGAGAACCGCAAGTGGACCATGGTCGACCTCACCACCCATTGGCGGGGAATGAGGCCACATTGAATGAAGTGTCAAACCACCATCGCCCGATTGTCGCGGTAAGACATGAACATGGACATGAGGCACTTCTTGACCGGCAAGAGGTCCGTCGTGCACACAGACGGTGAAATCAGATGTGGAGAAGTGATGCGAAAGACGGCGTTGTACTTCAGCGACCCCTTCAAACAAAGCGTTCCTCGATTGGTTGGAAAGTGAAGCAATATGTTGAGCGCTCTGCTTAGGAACAACAAGAGTGTGTCCCTCGCAACGCGGGAATATATCGAGGAATGCATACCATTGTTCACCTTCAGCAACACGGTGGGAAGGCACCTCACCAGAGATGATTTGGTCGAACAAGGTTGGTACGCCCATGTCCTTGCCACGAGGTTTACCTTTTCAGTGATTCACCGGAAAAAGAGGGTTTTCGCTCATTGAGGAGTGAGAATCCAATTACCAGATTTGCTCTTACGGAGTGCGAGCGTACTCACTTCACCCATCTGATTAACAGCGTAATGGTGGAGGTGTTCCTCATTGAATTCAGTAAAGTCAGAGCGGTGGTGGCTGCCACGTGTTTCCTTTCTGGCAAGGGCTGACTGTGCTGCCGCAAGAGAAAGTCGAGCAGATGCCTGAACTCGAGCAATTTCAACTAGATTCATGTTCGCAATCAATGAAGACTGGTCAACGTGAATCGATTCCGCAAGGACTGAAGCGGCTTCCAAAGTCTCAATGAGGGAAGTGAGGCCGTCTGCATCCCGGCTCATGCCGAGGGAAGATTGTACAGCGTCTCGTACTTTGGTCACTACATGACCTACGCGAACTACGCCCTCATCAGAAAGTTCCGAAACTGCAGAGTGATCTGCTTGTGCCGCTTGCTCTGCTTCATGTGCAGCCTGAGCGTTCGTGAATTGACGGTTTTTTACCCATTTCCCAGCATGAGCGCCTGCGGCTGCCCCGCCTAGGACCGCATCCAGCATTCTGTTTCCAGGCAAGATGTCTGCTCCGTGGAATCCTGAGCATGAGGCGTCACCAGCAGCATATAGGCCGGTAAACCATCGAGACCATGTGGAAAGAATAGCCCTACCGTGTTCATCGACCGTAATGCCGCCAATGGTAGCATATGGGCGTGATTCAATACCAACTGTTTGACGGGACATGTCAATTCCAGTTCGTTGCTTAACGGTTCGGAATACAGCATTCCACCATCCAGAGGCGTCGCCCAAATTACGAGCATCGATGACAGGTTGTTTTGCGTTCGAAACCATTTGGCACACTTCATCAAGCGTAGATTCTCCAAATTCCAGGTCAGAGCCACTGGCTTCATGGAGCGTTGCGCCATCATGCAAGAGGCCGAGAGGCAGAATGAGATTGGTATCTTTGATGCCAAGAGGTGAATGTGCAATGAACTCCATATCTCGCAATGGCACACCTGCACGTAGGGCGAGGTCTAATCCAAGGCCGACTTGGCCATGGCTGAACGCTCCCTCAAATCCACCATCAGCGATGATAATGGCTTTGGCTTGAAGTGCTGTAATTCGACCGTTGACGGTATCCACGACCGTGATTCCGCTAACAGATTCGTTGGTATGGATGAGAGAAAGGGGCAAATGATCACCACGGCGCGTTACGCCATACCTCATGCATTGTTCTTCGAGGATTTGCTGTATTTCACGGCCTGTAGCATCGCCAGCGTCTGCGTTACGGGCCTTGCCGTGACCAATTGCCTTTCGTGCCATAGGTAGGCCCTGAGCATCGCGGCGGAACGTTAAGCCCCAGCGCTCAAGTAAATCCACTTGCCGAGTAGCAGCAGCAGTGCGAAGAGCGACAATGTCTTGGTCGTTCAAGAACGCTCCTGAGCGAATAGTATCTTCACGGTGGTCTCGGTTATTCGACTCTTGCAGGGGTGCAGCAAGCCCGTCTTGGGCAAAATGCGAAGTGCTCCCCAGTGCGTTCTCACAAAGCATCAATGTGGATGCTCCAGACTTAGCTGATTCTGCTGCAGAACGGAGGGCTGCAGGCCCGTCGCCTAATACGATGACATCCCATGCTTCCAAGGTTCCACATCCGGTAATTGAACGCAAGTGCCCCCCATCCATAAGCACCGCGCTTCTACGACTTGCAATTTCAAGGCTGTAGAGGAGATGGCATTGGTATGAATATTGATTTCAGGGTTCATAGAACCATCTTTGGGAGTGCAAGGTCGCCTTGTTTGCGAGCGTCTTCCAATTTATGCATTCTCTTGTTTACCCGGCGTCCCGCAGAACGCCGAACTACCGTACGAATCACTTGAGATTCCAAAACGATCCCTGCATCATCACGAAGAATAACCTGTACATCAGCAGGTCCGTGAAAACTACGAGGCCAAGCAACGCCAATCCAGAGAACTACGCCGCGCTCCAAGTACCTCGGAATCCAGTCGAGGGCGTCTTCTTCAGTTGAATGCGAGAGCAACACTGAACTTTTCGGAGGCGGACATGCACTCAATTCGAAACGGTGGTCTCGGGTTTCTGGTTCTCCGTTTGGAGTCAATACTTCGACTCGTACCGCACGTGATTCAAAGGTTTGATTGTTAAGGGCGATGAATAAATTTCCTGCGCCTTCATAGCAATTATCGTCCAGTGCAACATCCATGCGCCATTCAGCACGCAAAAGCGGCGGGGCACCGGAAAGCAGGTCGTTTTGTAAGCGATCGAGCAGAAGAAAAGCTTCTGGCTGCCAGCCTCTTGAGTGAGCGACAAGCCGTTGAATTGTTCGCCAATTGAACCTTGCATCATCGTCGAGCAATAACTTTTCAAATCGTTCCTGAGAAATGAAGGATCGCAATTCATCATGCGCCATCTGCGTAGTGAGTTCTTCTTCCATGTGGAGGTGCAAAATGTAGAGCAAGCGCTCCAATGCTTGTTTCGTGATGTGTCCGGGAATCAACGCCTTGCGGAATAATTTCTGCCATTCTTCCCATTCCAAGAACAAATCCGGGTCGAGGTGAGCAACCAACAGATCTCCAAGCACACTACCCAATTGGGTAGGGTGGTGCGTAGGGGCGTGGAAAACAATGGATGGAAATGGGTCTCCAAGTTGACGGATGAAAGCGTATGAAAAGAATCCATGAAAGGTTTGTGCGATTCCGAGCGTCATCGCCACAAGAAGTGCAAGGTTCCATGCCAGTGAGTTCGCCGTTACTACCGAAGCGAGCATCAAGAGAACGACGGTGAGCGAGGAAAGAAGTGCGAGGACCAAATTGTTACGGCGTTGATCGTTAAGACTCTCGAGAATGCGGTCCATACCTGGCTGGGCTCTTAATGCGTGCTTTTTGCCGTCCCGAACACCGCCTTGTTCACGGAGAGAGATTCTTGCCTGCATCGCTTGCCAAGCGGACTCGCCTGCAACAACGGTCGGAGCGACTGCTATGAGAATGAGTGGAATGAGAATGAAAATTAAACCGTTCAATGAATCAATGATGGGAGCGTAAAGCAGACTTGAAAATGCAAAAACGGCAAGAGAAAAACCGCTCATGGTTCGCCAAAGCATCAAGACTGGGTGACGTGCAATTCGCCCAGCGCTAAGACGGCGCTTTTCCAAAACACTCCACTGGTTGCGGGTGTTTTCAATCGGGTCTTCAGAGTACTCAAAACCCTCCCCGTAAGGGTCCGGAAGCGGAATAAAGGCATCCGATTCTGTCGACTTACTCCCCTTTGCGGCCATAGCGCTCATGCTGTGACGCGCGGCCGTTGAATATGTCTCTTGCCTCTAACATCACTCAATCGCTGTGGTTTTGGTAAATACTTCCGGCATACAAAATCGCAAGAACGAGATTCGTTGGACTTCAAGCCCAAGTAATGTGATTATCAATGTACTTCGCCACTTGCTTGTAACCAGCAAACCAGTAATACAGTGTTAGGGTTATGATGCTCAATACACAGACTTTAACCCAAATTCCAAATAATCCCATTGGAGTTCCAGTGAAACGAATGCTTCGGCCGTCAATTCGAACCTTTTTCGTCCACTTATTGATGACCATGCATTTTGCCCAAGGGAGTCCAAAACCAAGAGTAATTCCTGTCAAAAGTAAACCGATGAGTTTAGTGAAAAACAATCCGTATTCTGCAGTTTGTATTGCCCAAACGCCGCCGCTAGAAGGTTCACTTTGCGTCATTGGCGCCATTGCCTGTACAGGCTCCTGAGAGGCCGATGGCGCTGCAACCACGGGGACATCCGCTACTGTAGATGAAGGCGTTTCATCAGTCTCTTCATTTGGCACCCATTCGCCTCCATCCCACTTCCACTTGCCGTCTTCGCTTATTTGTTGCATGATATTCGAATAAAACGTTGAATATATCACTTTTTTGGGTCTTTTGAATTTCTGCTCAAGCTATAACGAGATCGAACTGATGATAATGGAAAGTAAATACTGCCGCTTTGCGTTTAATGTTTGTAAGACTAATAGTGTAGTAGTTCATCCGTAGATTATGATTCGGCCCACTGTTCTACTTGTATTTCTCATGCTTTCAGCATCTTTAGCAGGGTGTATTGAAGAGCCCATCATCGATGAACCCGTTCCCGAAGATGACCCGGCAATTGACGATACGGATGAAGTCATCAACGGTTCAAACGGCGGCTCAGGAGCCGGTACAGGAACTGGCAATGGTAATTCGGATGACGGAAGCAGTGGTGAACCAGTGAACGGAACCGGCAACGGCAACGATAACACAGATGATGGCTCAGAAACCGATAGCGGCAACTCTGGAAATGGAGGAAATGCGACCGACCCTGAAGACAACGGCGGCACAGACCCCGAAGACAACGGCGGCTCAGACCCTGGTGACAACGGTGGCACGGACCCAGGAGACGGGAGTGGCACTGGAACCACAGAATGTGGAACGGGCGATGGCACATACAGTTCGACGATGATTGCCTTTGACATCAGTGCAAACCCAGATTTCACAAACATCGGCGGTATTGAAATCGATTGTTCGACAAATCTTCTCTACGGCTATGCATGGGACAGCGTTACAGAGGTTGAACACTTCATCTCCATTGACCCTTCCAATGGTTTAGTGACTTCGTTAGTGGAATTAGCAGGGATAGAGTATGTTACCTCTATGACTACCTATTCCGATGGGGAATATTTTGCAAACATGCGCGGAAACAGCAACGACTACCTGGTCCACGTCACGGTTTCCGACCCGAGTGGATTCACAATGACGCAGTTTGACTTCTCTGCCCATCCGGAATTGGATAATGTCGGAGGGATGGAGTACAATCATGAGGATGAAGTCATCTATGCCTATGCTTCTGACGATACAAACAGCGGAAGTCAAGGGCAAGGACAAGGGCAACAAAACACAATCACGTACCCAGACATCTATGTTGTTTCCATCAATCCAACTGATGCTGCGGTAACCAAGCATACACAAATCGAAAATATCGAGGGAGTAGGTTCCGGGACTTCTGCATACGATGGCGCGCATTACTATCTTGATGTACGAAACAGTGGAGGGGGATATTCGATGGTCAAAATCAATACGCTCGATTATTCAATGACGACATCCACAGTTTTGCAATCGACAAATGAAGACTTGTCCAGTGCGGGTGGATTCGAGATAAACCTCGTCGATGGCCTCATCTACGGATATGCATACGATTCGCAGGCAGGCGTCGAAGTGTTTGTTTCGTATGATGTGGCGTCCGAGAGCGTTGTGCAAATCGGTATCATCGATGGTGTGCAATACGTCACCTCCTTTTCAACAAACGGTGGCAATGATTTCTACGCCCTCATGAGTGGTTCTGATCGGGTGGTTAAACTGGTTCATATCACCTATTGATGTTCAAAGATTCAGTTTGGCGGACGTGCCAGGATTTGAACCCGGGATCTTCGGCTTAGGAGGCCAACGCATTATCCAGCTGTGCTACACGCCCAACCGTTCCAGTGGCATGGAAGTCAAGACGCTTTCGCAGCATTCATGCGTTGTCCGATGTCCGCGACTTGGAACAAGAAGCGCTCCAATTCAATCCGCCCTTGCATACTTCGATGCAATGCCACATCACATGCAGAAAGAGCAACAAGAATCTCTGAAAGAATATTCTCGTCAAGATGGAGGCGTCCTTCGGTCAACAACAAATGAAATTGTTCGACGATATCTTCAGGCTCGAGATTGTTTTCTGACATTACTTGGTCCATCACGCCCATAGCGCCCTTAAGGACGCGTTTGTTTTTGTTGCCTTCTTTTTCCCATCGCCAATCATGAACACGGTTACGCAAGGCTTCTTCCAAGATGTGTTGCACTTCACGAAGTGACGTTGCTGCAAGCAAGTTCTGGAGATTTTTCCTGTCACCAAGAAGTTCTCGGTGCGTGAGGAGTTCCATGATGAAAATGGCTTTACGAATATTCCCTGAAGAGACGTGAGAGATGTCACCGATAATTCCGCGCACTGGAGCGAGGTTCTCTTCCTGGACAATTTGCATTAAACGTGATTCAATAAGAGGACGATTGATTTTGGCAAGTCGGATGTGCTGTGTTCGGCTACGCAGGGCTTCAATAATTCGCGAAGGAGTATGAGCGGTGAAGATAAAACGTGCACTACCGCTGCTCACTTCCATCATCCGGCGCAAGTACGATTGCCGAATAGTACCGAGATAGTCGGCATCTTCAATGATAATGAGACGGGATACTGCTGCTCGTTGTTGGCTCGAGTGTTCACATTCGAGGCCAGCTGGAGGAGGTGTGTTTGCTGCAGTCGAAGAAAACGTGTGATCAAATGCATCAAGACTGGTCCTTCCAGCAAGGGTGTCGTCTGAACCGCTCCCTTCGGGCCTAAGGAATTCTTCGAATTTTCCCATTGCACCTGAAGTGCGAGCCAAATCACGCGCCTGAAGAATGTGAGTACGTGCTTCCCAAGTCGGGCCGAGAATCTGACGAGCCATCAATCGCCAAGTTGCAGTTTTGCCTACGCCTGCTGGCCCTGAAAGAAGCAAGTGAGGGGGATTAGCCTGAAGTGAAGTACGAGTGATGGTTGTAAGAGTCACTTCTGGCAGCAACAAATCTTCGAAAAGAAGAGGTGCTTTGTCAGTAAGCCAAGATGACATGGATTCACTCTTACCGTCAGCGGTCTTTCAACCCTGCGCGAGAAAGGACTGTTGCCTCACTCTGCCTTGAGACGCTTTGTACCGGTTCGGCGCAACTTCATGAAGATGCGTGAGCCGCAAGACTTGCAGCTAATTCCGTTACGTTCGCGGTGGAAGGATTCGAGGTTTCCGCAGACTGCGCATTTGTAATCAACAAGTTCAACCATATTGTTCGTCTCCATTCAACGCGACTGGCCACCCTTTCTTGAAGGTGTCCCTCCCAGAATGTTCAGTTTCACAGTCAAAAAGGCTCACTGGCCAGCTTGTAATGCCGGGACCATTCTGATGTGTTGGGCAGAATCAAAATCCGCATCTGCAAGTTCGTTTGCAGCGACCATCTTGTTGTCAACGAACACCCAACTGCCTTTGGAACTGGTTGCTTGCTTGATGAGATCTGATTTGGTCATCTCGACAACGCTGTGCCCAGTGGCATCTGCAATCTCTACTGTGTATGTTTTCTCGTCTTTTCCGGCTTGTAGGGCAGGGACCATTCTGATGTGCTGGGCGTCATCAAAGTTCGTGTTCGCCAATTCATCGGCGGCAACCATCTTGTTGTCGACAAAGACCCAGCTTCCTTTGGCATTGGAAGCCTGGCTAATCAGTTCGGTCTTGGTCATCTCGACAACGCTGTGTCCAGTGGCATCTGCAATCTCTACGGTGTATGTTTTTTCACTCATGGGTATCTCTCCTCGCCAATGTAATATCTCAACTGGATATAAAGAATGCAAAAATGTGTAGAACCATACGGGTAATGTGAAAAAGAAACGCGTGCGTGTGAAGTGCATGGAACTGTGGCTTGTCGTCGTTCTTTTCGGAACCTTGCTCATGTTTGGCACTGGCTTACTGGCCATGTCGTTCTTGGTAACTGTTCAGCCGCAACAAATGCTTCTTGTTGCAACCCATAAAGAACAAGTTCCAACAGTCTACCGTAGTGGCCGCAAATTTCTGTTGCCCTTCTATCACACATATTCGGTGCTATCAATCAACCAAATCGGTTTCACATTTCGTTCCCGAGCGAAAACAAACACTGGAGAAGATGTCGATTTCCATGTGACTATTGGTGTTCATTCCCCAGAAGAACAAGTGCTTTCGCAAGATGTACTCGTGAAACTCCTCGAACTTCAACAAGGTGAAGTTGAGGATTACGCCCGACGCGCCCTTATGTTTGGCATACAACAAACCATACGTTCGCCGAAGTACATTCCTGAATACCAGTACACTGACGGTCTGTTGATGGCTTCCATCAATAACTACTGCAGCAAAGAACTCCATGAAGTTGGGTTGTCCATGTATAATATGCAAATTCATACTTTATCTCCAACCATCGAAAAGGTATCTCAAAGCATTGTGGCGGCAACCCCCGAACGCCACATGACCGGCCGAATAAACCTCGTTCTAACCGGCCATGGCACGCTGGCAAAGAGTGGGACTCCCGTTCACTACGATTCAACATTCCAAGTTCAGGGAGATTCGAAGACCATAAAATCAGTTCATGACTGGGACACGCCCGCTTACAGTCACCTCAAAACCATGGACCATGGCGCGTACCTCGAACTCATGAGGGAATTGATTCAGAAAGGTATTGACGACGCCCTAACATGGATTCCTCCCGAAACATTGGACACTCCAGGGGCATGCGCTCGAGCGTTTCTGGTGAATGCAGATAGGGAACTGAAAGAAGTGGCCGCTGTAGTCGTAGATTGCCAAGCGGTTATTACGAACACTGGTGTAGAAGCTCAACATTCAAAGAAAAGAGAGAACATAGAAGTGAGGATCAATTTTCAAGACATCCCGGAAAAACAGAACATTCCGCTCTCTATCCCAGCCGTATTTGTTGTAGGTTTCCGTGATGATTCACCCTCATCGGATGGCATGACTCAAGAACAGTTAGGGCGCTCAAGAGCCAGTGTTAAGCTCACTGTCGAGAACGTGATACGTGAAAAATTCACTTTAGCCATCAGCATGACTTCCATCGATGAAATAAACAAGTCGAGGGATTGGTTTTACAGGCATTGCGAAAGGATGATCGGCGAGGGGCTGAAGCCTCATGGGCTTTACTTGGTTAACATCACTGTCAATGATATCACGGACAGCGCTGGAATAATCGACGGCATGCGTCGACAGGCACTTGAGGAGTATCGCCAACGTCAAGAAAGCCGGTAATGGATTAACGGAGGCTCAAACCCGAGCCATTAATCCAAGTGAAAGCGGGATCGGTGACATGAAACGGCGGTGTGTTGGGGTGTCGAGATTGCATCTGCGAATGTGATGTTGAAGTAAAGTAAGAGGGGCTGAGCGTGGGAGCAATCCTTGGCGGAAGTCATGGATGACTTCGAGCACTTCTTGACGCTCCATTTTGCTCAAATTGTGAGATAATTTGCCGAGAACCCGTTCCATTGCGTGGGCAATAGGGCCACTTTTGGTCAGGACATTGAGGGATTTTTGGGCCTCAGTCATGTAAGCAAGTGCAACGGTTTCTGCCCGGTCGCCATTGTCAAACCCTTCGGCGATGAGGCGCCCAAGGCGGCGTTTAGCATCGGGTGAGCGGCTGAGCAGGAAGAGTTTGTTTGTGTTATGAAACTGCATCAAAGCTTTGGCCGTCCAACCGTTCAATCCTTCTTCTCGCCATAGAGAAAAGAAATGAACTCGGGCCAAGTAATGCTCGGCCTGACGAGCATCGGTAAGGCGACCTTCCTCAATGACTGGAATGTGCGGATAGAGCGTCGTGAATACTTTGGCAAACATGCCTCTGCCGTCGCGGGTTGCGTGGACGTGACCTTCGCGATAGACTTTGACTCGTTCTAATCCACAACTTGGAGAATCTTTCTTGAAAACAAAGCCGCATATTCCGGATTCAACCAACGCATCTGCTTGCAGTTGGGCATACTCCAGCATCCGGTCTGTGAAGTCATCTCCGTTCTTGGGGTTAACGAGTCGAATGGAATTGCCATCGTTCACTAAACGGATGGTTGGTCGTGGAACGCCCATACCGATTCCGACTTCAGGACATACGCCTACGAGATCAAAGTGGCCGTTCCATTTGCGCGTAAGTGCACGGAACTCAGCAGCATCTCCATTGTAACGTACCTTTTGCCCAAGGAGGCAAGATGAAACAGCGAGTCTGGGTTTGACGACCATGATCTTGTGTTTTCAAATGAGTATATCAAACACTGTTTGACAACACGGATGAGAAGGTAGGCGCCCACTCCGAGAATTGAACTCGGGTCGCAGGAATGACAATCCTGCATGATAACCTCTACACCAAGCGGGCCTAAGCAAGTCATCCGTTACGCAACCGCTATTTAAGCCGCGCCATGTGGCCAGTATGGGGCGTAATCGATGGCGGGAAAAAAAACATCTGCTGAACAATCAAAAGAAGAACAAAAAGATGCGCATGTCGGAAATCTCCTTAATGCTGCGTTTGGCGATCTCGGTGGATTACAAAAAAATGAGGAGGAACTGACTCCTACGCCGGGAAATGTGGCTGAAGAAACACAGGCTACTCCTCAACCATCGAAGCCAAGTGGACCTCCGCCCGGACCATCGGCAAAACCTCCGTCTGGTCCACCCTCTGGTCCACCCTCTGGTCCACCCTCTGGTCCACCCTCTGGACCTCCATCCAAAACTCCGAATGCAGATGAACAAGAGGCGCAACATGATGAGCATACGTCTGCCATCTCAAAACCCCCGTCTAGTCCTCCGTCTGGCCCACCTTCTGGCCCACCTTCTGGCCCTCCATCTGGCCCTCCATCTGGCCCACCTTCCGGGCCTCCATCTGCATCCAACGATGAACCAAATGAAGTGATTCAAGATTCGGAAATAGTAGTTGAACAAATGTTAGAATCGACTCCTCCAATAGTGGAGACTTCAGTTCCAGTCGAAGAAGATCCAGACGAAAGTACAGAGAGTGTTGATGAAGATATTTCAGAACCCGAAGCAATTCCGGCCGTAGAGGCTGAACAACCTGTTCAAAGCGCACCTGAACCTGTTGCTGAATCGGTTGTAGAGGCATCCCCGCAAGAATCCGTTGAACATCAAAATGATGACCAGCAAGCACAGGCTGAACTGGAAATTGCTCGGCTTAATGCCGAAGTCGAACGGTTGCGAATGTCAATGGCTGGAGCGGTTGATGTCATTGAAGAACTGGAAACCCCACCTATGCCTCCTGCTGTCATCGAAGATATCATCATCGGCGCTCACATAGTAAGCGACTTTGCACGTCTTGCTCGTCAGTTGGACCGAGAACAACTCATTCGAGCGACAATGGGCACTATTGCAATGTTGCATCCTGATAACCTTGGCATTATGGTCTCAACACGAAACAGAGTACTTCTACCACGACTCGACGAACGCGGATTGTGTGCGGGCTTCCTTGGAAAGGCGGCCCCTCGAGGTGCGCCTGCAGACTGGAGGACTTTGGAAGTGATTCTAGCTCTGGCAAGCAGTGCGGTAACTGGTGGCCCTGCTGCAGTCATCCACTCACATGGCCCTTACACGACCGCTGCAAGCTGTGAAAAAGACCTCGTCTTGGTTCAACCAATTGACAAGATTGGAAAAGAACAGATTGGAAATGTCATTATCGTCGATCCGGACGAAGACGACCCTGCCCATTTCTTGAAACAAATTACTGAAGCACTGTATCAAGGCGGCATGCGCTGTGTAGTCGTGCGTGGAATGGGTGCTTATGCGGTCGGAGCGAATCTTGATCAAGCCTGGGCAAACGCTGCCATGCTTGAGCACAGCATGAGAATCGTATTACTTGCAAGACAAGCAAACCTGAAAATCTGAGTTCAAATCTCGATTTGGACGTAATCTCCCTCGACTCGTGTTTCGTAGATTTTCAAATTCTTTTGTTTGGATAGTTTTCCAAGCAATTTACCGTACGGTGGGAAAAGTGGAAACGGTGACCATTCTGTCACCTCTCCATCATCGATTTGATACGTCGTTTGGTGCAGTGGGCAACGGATACATCCATCTTCGATTTTAGCACCCCAGGCAAGAGGCCACCGCATGTGCCGGCACAGCCCTTCAGTGGCAAAATAATCGTCACCAATTTGGCCAACCATGACTGTTTTGACACCAAATGTTACCATCTTCGTTTTACCAGGCTTCAGTCGCTTCGTCTTTACCGCATTCTTCCATTCCATTGTCTCACCCACTGATTTGGCTCATTCCGCCATCGAGGTGGAAGACTTGGCCCGTGATGTTGTCCGGTGCATCGCACAGCAACCACTGCATTGTTGCGGCTACTTCTTGTTTCTGATTGATTCTCTTTAGAGGGATTTTACTTACGGCTGCTTCTCTCATAGCATCTGAACGAAGTAACGTCGCTGCTAACCTCGTTTCGGTAAGACCGGGTGCAACGACATTCAAGCGAATTCCTCGCTGGCTGTAGGTCGCTGCAGCAGACCTCACCATTGCCTCAATCCCACCCTTTGCGGCTGCAATGGCTTCATGGTTCATCATTCCAAGCGTTGCTGCAACACTGGATGTGAAGACGAGTCTTCCTCCACCGCTTCGTAGCATGGTTTTACAAGCAACTGAAAGCGTCAAAAAGGCACTCGAGAGGTTGGTGTGAATGACTTCATCAAAAGCGTCGAGAGCGAGTGCATGTGGTGGGCGAATCACCAGCGAGCCAACCAGATGAGCAACGCCATTAATCGTGCCATCGCCTGCTTCTTTGGCCTTATCGACTGCTGATTGAACTGCATCCTTATCCAACGCATCACCATGAATCAAATGTGCTCCTTGTTCGACGAGCGATTGAACTCGATTCGTGTCTCGTGCTAGAAGGGTAATGTTGTGTCCCAGTTCCAAAAGATTCTGCCCGAGTTCGAGAGCGATATCGCTGCTGGCACCGATGATGAGAAATGACTTGCTCATGATGTGAAATTCATGAGTGTGCATTTATACTTCTGTTTTCATGAATATTGATTATCTGAACAAGACGAGTTGGTATCTAAAAGCAACACAGAGGTAGAGTATTGGGTTCACAGTCCTTTAGGAGTGCGCCATGGAGAATCTTCAAGCAACGCCAAATCATCTTCTGGCATTCCGACTCTCATGCGAGAAAAGGGCACTTGGGTAGATGATTTTGGTGCATTTGCTTTTTTCTTAGCAAATTAT
>OCVR010001752.1_pt1 | contig 17059 bp, 14 predicted proteins | sample 1539091 | NCBI WGS metagenome assembly OCVR01 (sample SAMEA3355530, study PRJEB22509) | marine metagenome | biome: marine; feature: coastal ocean; material: water | place: USA | collected 2010-08-07 | depth 16 m | reverse complement strand
CTATCTGCATCAAAACACCCGTGATGTTGTTTGCACTTATAAGGGTTTCGATATTCAAGTTGATGAGGCATTAGGGCAACAGTTGCCCTTTGCAGAGTTTTTTGAAGGCAAGGTTGAGGAGTTACCGTTTCCGGATGATTCCTTTGACGTTGTTATTTCCACACATCTTCTCGAGCACATACTTGATATCCGTAAAGCAATTTCGGAGTTGCGTAGGGTATGTCGGAAACGACTGATTATTGTTGTGCCACGTGAACGTGAGTACTCGTTTACCTTCAACCCTCATGTGCATTTCTTTCCCTATAAGCACAGTTTTCTGCGTCACATTATTCCTGTTCCTGAGAATATGGTTTGTGACGATATTGCTCGTGATTTCTACTATCGTGAGGACATTGATTAGCCAAGCCTCAGCCCTTTTAAGACGAGCTCATTTTAGCCTTAAATTCTTGTAGTGAGAGCTTCTGGCGCTATGAAATTCTTGAGTGTGGGGCTCTGCCAACCAAGTTTTCAAATGTGGATCAACTGCCAAGACGCAGTTTGAATCGCTATATGTCGACTAGCCTCACATCGAGTTATGAGCTGGTATTTATGACACTGTAAGCAGTAATGTCACTGGACATAGATTTCACGGGCTTTAAATACCGGTCCATCCACGCATACGCGCTTCATTGAAGTGCCATTAGGCGTATGCACTTCCACCGCGCATCCAGCGCAACCACCAACAGCACAGGCCATATACTCTTCAAGGCAGAGCTGTGCATCAATGCCGAATTCACTCGCCAGTTTAGCCGCCGCATGCAGCATCGGCTCCGGTCCGCAGGCAAAGATCTCTGTGTTGGCCTGAAGCTCAGGATTGGCGAGCAGCCATGCCGCAGCCAGATCGGTAACAAAACCTTTATGCACACCTTCATAACTCTGTTGGCTGGCCAATCGTGAGGGTATACCGCAGTCTTCCATCTCTGGAAGGCAGCCAGTGGCGTCCGCTGGTATGCCGCTTAGCTCGATGCCCGATGCCTTCAGGTCGAACGGAAAAGGTGATTCAGAGCCCATAAATACTACGGGTGACCAGTCATGGTTTGGATCGCTGTTTAGATGCTCAGCAAGGAATAGCATTGGTGGTATGCCTACACCACCGCCAATCATCAGCTGGGTTTTGCTTTCCGGGTTTGCGCTAAAGCCATTGCCGATAGGGCCCAGAATACTCACGCATTCACCGATGGCGGTATCGCTCAGTGCTGCGAGGCCATCACCGAGGACTTTAAAGTAGATCTCTACCCAGCCGGCATCCGCATTAACCCGCATAAGCGAGATTGGACGACGCATTGGTATTTTTGGATTACAACGGACATGCACAAAAGAACCTGGCCGCGCTGTTGCGGCAACTTTTGGCGCCTCGATGCGCATGATGTATTGCCGGTCGGGAAATTCACGGATCGAGTGAACCTGCCCTTCATCAATAAAGATCGTATTACGGTTTTCTTTGCCCAATGTCGCGTTCCGTTCCTAACGAGATTCCATGACCGCGGATAATACTGCCATCCTGACGGCAAGGCCGTTGGTCACCTGCTGTCGAACAACTGATTGTGGGCCGTCGGCAACTTTACCGGAGATTTCCACATCACGATTCATCGGGCCGGGGTGCATGACAATGGCATCCGGTTTAGCAAGTGCCACTCTATCTGTAGTAAGGCCATAACGCTGATTATATTCCGCTTCTGTGGGAATGCCGCTGGGGTCTTCGATACGCTCGCGTTGAATGCGCAAAGCCACCAGTACGTCTGCGTCCTTAACGGCAGTATCGGCATCTTCGTAAAGGCTGGCGCCGGGGTAGAGCGCCATATCTGGAGCCATACCGCCGGGTGCGACCAGCCGGATATCATTATTGCCCATGATCCTCAGTCCGTGGCTCAGTGAACGAGCAACGCGTGAGTGCGCGATGTCGCCAATAATTGTCACGCTCAATCCGTCAAGGCGGCCTTTGGCCTGGCGAATGGTCAGCATGTCGAGCAAGCCCTGAGTCGGGTGCGAAGTAGAGGCTTCGCCGGCATTAAGGACGCTTGCATGAGTACCGACATTGCGCGCAATAAACTCCGGGATACCGTCGCCGGCATCGCGGACAACAAACACATCAACTTGCATGGCCTGAAGCGTGAAGATGGTATCGAGAATGCTTTCGCCTTTTATGCGGGATGACATGTTCACGTCGAGATTGAGAACATCTGCGCTCATGCGTTTGGCGGCGAGTTCGAACGATGCTCGTGTGCGGGTGCTAGGCTCAAAAAATAAATTAGCCACAGTCTGGCCTTGTAAACCATAGTCACGTGCGGGGAGCGAGCCTTTGGGTCGCAGGTAGTTTTCGGCGTTATCCAGCAGCCGTGTAATGAAATTTTTGTCCAACCCTTCAAGGTTAAGCAGGTGCTTTAACTTGCCGGCAGCGCTTAGCTGCAGGTTGTCGGAATTTAGCTTTGTCATTTGTTCTCAGACTGCTCTGGTTAATGCCATTTGGCGTATTTTTTATTTTATATTCTGTTGCATCTGCAGCCAGCTGTCTGCAATCAGGCAGGCGGCTAGGCTATCGATATCAGACTTATTGATCTTTTTGGTTTTAATGCCCAGTCGACGTTGTTCTTTTAATATCGACTTGGCCTCGGTGGAGGTGAGCCGTTCATCAACTGTATCTACCGGCAAATCATACCTGTCGGCCAATGTTGTCGCGAACTCTTTTGCTCTAACCGACATCGCTGATTCCGTCCCGTCCATATTATAGGGCATGCCGACAACCAGCAGGTCTGGCAGCCACTCATTAATGATGCTATCCAGCTGCGCCCATTTTGGAACACCATTATCGGCTTGCAGGGTAGTAATGCGGGAGCTGGTGCCGGCAACAACCGAGCCGCTGGCAATGCCGATTCGCCTTCCGCCGAAGTCGATGGCAAGAATAGCTTTAGGTGTGTTCACGCGTGTCCTGCTTCGGGGCTGATGGCGGCAGGATCAACGCCTAAAAGTCTTGCTGAGGCATCCCACCTGTCTGGCAGGGGCACTTCGAAGAGGATCTGCGGAGTAGCCTCAACGCTCAGCCAGGCATTACTGGCTATTTCTGACTCCAGTTGACCGGCCTCCCAGCCTGCGTAACCCAGCACAAACAGCATATCGTCCGGCCCATTGCCATTGGCCAGCGCAGTTAGGATGTCGGGTGACGTGGTGACGCTAATGCCATCGTCAAAACGGGCCGTGCTATCCCATTTTGGTAATTCGGAGGGTTCAGTGGGGTGCAGCAAAAACCCCCGTTCTGGCTGTACAGGGCCACCCGACATTACGGGCTGAGCGTTAAGCTGAGGGTCACTGCTGGTTATTTTAAGTTGTTCAAGGATATCGCCCATGTCGAGTTCGATAGGCCGGTTGATGATGAGCCCGAAAGCGCCTTCTGAATTATGCTCAAGCAAATAGGTGACGGTGTGGTCGAAATTGGGATCATCTAGCCCAGGCATGGCGATCAGCAAGTGTCCGCGAAGATTGTGACCCGTATTCATGGGCTCATTGTCGCACGCCACCGTAAAATAGTCTTACTCGCTAACAGACAGCTTGGCGCCCGGCATGTCACCGGCGAAATACCACTCGTAGGAGAATCGCAGCACATCGAAGTCGCGGCTGAGGTGCTGGGGAAATGGGTCAAATGGCGCTGCCATGCGGAGGATACTGACAGCAGCCTGGTCAAGCTTTTTTTGGCCGGAAGAGCGCAACAAAATAACGTCGGCAATCTCGCCATTGGCAGCGACAGCAACTTCCAGCACAGGATTGCGGATGGCGCCGCTGTTGTCAGGAAAGTTCAAGGTACCAACCCGTTCGATCTTGCGTTTCCAGCCTTCCATATAGGTTGCAATGCGCGACTCGCGGGTGTTTGCACTAATAAGTAGCTCTCGCGGGTTATTACTGCGTATGAGCGTTTTTTCGCTGGGGTCGGCAATAATCTCGGTGGGGTTGCTATCGCCGCTTAAGCCTTTGCGTAATTGTTCTAATGTTTGTGGGTCGGGTTCGGTTTCGCTAAGTTTCGCCGCATCGCCGCGATCGGCGAACAGCAGCATGTTTTGGTCATCTTTTTGCCGAAGCGGGTCCGGTGCTGTTTCAGCCCCGTCGCGAGCTTGTCCGGCCCTCGATGTATCGCCGGTCTCACCATAAGCAATGCTGACGGGCACGTCATCATTAGTGTTGCCGATGCCAAGTAAGCTGCGTTCTGCTAGCAGTTCAGCATCGGCGGGCGCAAGTTGTTGTCGGTAGTCGCCGGCGACGATGACAACTTCGAGAGACGTTGAATCGTCGGTATCGCTTGGCGGGTCACCCGCAGTAAAGGATACCCCCATGATCATGACGCCATGGAACAGCGCGGCAAGAAGCAAGGTTGCCGCCAAGTAATCGGAGCCGGCTTTGCTGTTAGCCCTTGCCGGCGGCAGAGCATCAGCGGCTGCTTGATGAGCGTTCATCAGGTCCTCATGATCAGTTTATTGCCTTAATAATCAGTTCCTTTAGGCCTTTTTTATCAAGGCGTTAGTTCGCGCCACGCTGCTTTAATAGATCTTCGAGATGAGCTATTAGTGTTGCGGCAACGTCAATATCGCCATACTTCTTGAGTTCTCGAATGCCGGTAGGGCTAGTGACGTTGACCTCAGTCAGGTAATCACCGATAACATCGATGCCGGCAAATATAATGCCGCGCTCACGTAACACGGGTCCCACTTGCTGGCATATCCAGTGGTCCCGATCGGTTAATGGCCGGATATCGGGTTTGGCCCCAGCAACTAGGTTTCCGCGGTTGTCGTCGGCGGAAGGCACTCGCGCAACAACCTTCGCGACAGGTACCCCACCAACCAGAATGATGCGTTTATCCCCGTCCGTAATTTCTGGGATATACCCCTGACAGATCGCGTAACGACTCCCATAGTCTGTCAGTGTCTCGAAAATCACATTGGCATTCAGGTCACCTTCCCGGATTACAAAAATGGATTGTCCACCCATGCCATGCAGGGGTTTTACTACCGCCCGACCATGTTCCTGCAGGAATTTGCGCATATCGTTCATAGAACGAGTGATGAGGGTGTCCGGGCAGCATTGGGGAAACCACGCGGTGAATGCTTTCTCATTCATGTCGCGCAGGCTCTGTGGTTTGTTGACGATCAGTACGCCTTCCGCCTCTGCGCGCTCCAGAATATAAGTGGCATAGATGTATTCCATGTCGAACGGCGGGTCTTTTCGCATAAGCAGCACATCCAGTTCGGATAGCGCTATGTCATGGGCAGGACCCATTTTAAACCATTGATTATTATTGTCTTTTACGCTCAGCGAGCGTGCCGATCCGCGCGCTTCGCCATTGCTGATACGGAGGTCATCAAGCTCGAAGTAGCTGATTTTCCAGCCCCTTTGCTGCGCCTCTAGTAGCATGGCCAGTGAGCTGTCTTTGGCTGGCGTAATGCTATCGATCGGGTCCATCACAATACCGAGATGAAGTTCACTCATTTGGGTCTCCGGGCTGGGTAAACTGGAACCTTGAAATGATGCCATAACGGACGGTGTTTCTGGTGAAATATGAGTGGTTGCCGAGTATCATCGGTACAGTTCTTAATAAAGGCTTTCCGGCGGGTTACTGCAACAGCCTGTTCCCGAACTTTTGCTTCCATTCGTTTTGTGAGTGCCCGCGCAGGTATTGTTGAGAGGCTGCGACGGTCATCATCGGCAGATGCGATCGCAACTGCTCGTGGCAGCGTTGTTACCATTATGTTAAAACTCAGCTTGGGAACTAATTTTTTGCCTAATAATTTTTGCTTAGTGCAGGGAGATGTCTGTGAGCGATAGCCCCGGTCCGGATCTCAATGGTCTGAAAATTCTTGTCATAGATGACAGTAAAACGATTCGCAGAACTGCAGAAACTTTGTTGTCCAAGGAAGGATGCACAGTGTTTACGGCTGTCGATGGCTTTGATGCCTTGTCGAAAATTGCTGACCACAAGCCTGACCTGATTTTTGTAGACATAATGATGCCGCGTCTTGATGGCTATCAGACCTGCTCATTGATTAAACACAATCGTAACTTTAAAGATACGCCTGTCATTATGTTGTCCAGTAAAGACGGCTTGTTTGACCGTGCGCGTGGACGCATCGTGGGCTCGGAACAGTACCTAACCAAACCGTTTACTCGTGATGAGCTCTTAGGGGCTATTACTACTCAGGTTTCAGGGTGAGTTAAGCGATGGCTCTAATACTAGTTGTTGATGATTCTCCGGTTGAGCAGCATGTTTATTCGCAGGTGCTTAAGCAGAGGGGCTATGAGACGATAACGGCCAATGATGGCGAAGAGGCTGTTTCTATAGCCCGTGATAGAAAGCCTGATCTCATCATCATGGACGTAGTAATGCCCGGCATGAATGGCTTTCAGGCCACTCGCAAATTGCAGAAGAACCCCGATACTGCGTGTATCCCAGTCATTATTATCAGTACCAAAAATCAGGAAACCGACAAAATTTGGGCCTTGCGCCAGGGTGCCGTTGAGTATCTGGTTAAGCCGGTAAAAGCCGATGCTCTGGCTGAAGCAGTAGGGGCGCAATTGCCAGCATGAGCGCTCCTGCAGAAATAGATCTTCGTGCTCTTGCGGATAGACCATTTGATTTGCTTCTGGCGATTGAGCGTCGTTGTCTTGAATTGGTTCAGGTTGGCAGTGCCGATGGTGGCGAATCATCGGAGTGGGTTGGTATTGGTTTTAAGCTGGGTGAAGAAACCATGCTCGTTATTCGTGACGATATTCGTGAAGTCATGATGCTGCCCGATAGTATGTCGCGCGTTCCCGGCGCCAAGCCCTGGGTGAGGGGTCTAGCTAATCTTCGTGGGCATTTGTTACCAGTAGTTGATTTACGTCAGTACCTTGGCGGGGGCATTACTAAAGAGTCGCGTGCAGCCCGTGTGCTTGTTCTTAATAGTCGTGAATTTCCGGTTGGTGTTTTGGTTGATGAAGTTTACGGATTCCGGCGGTTTTTAAACAGCGAGTTTTCTGTTGATATACCGCAGATGGCTATTGGCTGTGAGGCCTACCTTTCAGGTGCATTTGCCAGAAACAATGATTTTTGGCCCGTGTTCAGTATGTCGACATTATTGGCGACACAAGATTTTCAGCATGCCGGTGAGCAATAGCTGACAAGTGATAGATAGCGGCTTGCCTATCAGGCCGCTGGAGAGAATGAATGGCTGAGAAAACCAGTGAAGGAAAGTTTGTCCCTGTATTGGCTTTACTGGTGCTGCTGTTGCTCGCAGTTTCAGCAGGCTGGATCTGGATGTTGGAGTCGCAGAAATCCGCAGCCCCTGAGGAGACTGCGTTAAGCCGATTCGCTTTAGCTCAGACCGTCAGCATTGAGGTCTCCGGTGCACTACAGGGAAAGGCTGATTCGTTCCGTAATCTTTCGGTATTGCAGCGTTCGGTATCGCAATCGGGGGCTGCCTCGATGAGCGATATTCGTGCAGCGTTGCCTATAGTGTTAGCAGCTGAGAGTGACCTGCAAAGTCTGCAGCGTTCGGGTCAGCGGGTCGCGGTATTGCTCCCAGCATTTGTGGACGCTGTCTATAAGCTCGAGGGCCAATTGGCTTTGCAGCGGCAGCCGACCGCAGTTGCACATCTGGGGCGTCTGCGTGTGCTGGGTCAGCTAATGGCTAATGACCTTTCCTCACTCGCTCGCGGCGAGGGCGATGTCACTGACTTGATCCAACGTGCTACCAATACCGAGATGGAGTTGACGCAAATTATCACCGGTTTGCTTATCGGCGATCCAAAATTGGTAATTCAGCAGATTACTGATGTGGGTTCACAGGCCACGGTTAATGAATTGTCCGCCATTAGTGAGCAACTTTCGGCAGAGCTTAGCGATATTGTTGATTCGTCACAGCGTCTGGAGCCTGTTTTTGCGGCAGCTGCTAGGGTGAAATCCGGCGCAGCGGCGATGGGGGGTCGAGGGTCAACATCGGAAGTGACAGGCGTCAATGGTGCTGAAACTTCGGAAATGCTGCAGCCACTGGCGATGCTCGGACTAGCCGCAGTAGTGCTATTAATTATGCTTTTTTCCTACTTCCGGGGTGCCGGTCGGCGCGCAGTTACTGCTCAATTGGCTATGCAGGCTGGTCGTGATGAGGAAGCAATTCTGCGGATGCTTGATGAGTTAGGAAACCTTGCCGACGGCGACCTGACATCACAGCTGACCGTAACCGAAGATATTACCGGTGCTATTGCTGACTCGATTAACTACGCTGTTGAAGCGCTGCGCGAACTTGTTACTACAATTAAAGAAAGCACTATCATGGTTGATAGTGCTACCAAGCAATCAGAAGTGAGTGCACGCCGATTGGATGAAACTCAAGCGGGGCAGTTGCGCCAGATTAAGCTTGCTTCTGAAGCCATTACCGCAATGAATGTCTCTATTGACGAAGTTTCGGGCGATGCCGAACGTTCAGCTGATGTGGCGCGACATTCGGTCGATGTGGCGCATAAAGGTGGTGCCGCCGTTCGCCGCACCATTGAAGGCATGAATACCATTCGCGAGACTATCCAGGAAACGTCTAAACGTATTAAACGGCTGGGCGAGAGTTCTCAGGAGATAGGCAACATCGTTGAGTTGATTAATGATATTGCGGAGCAAACAAATATTCTTGCGCTGAATGCATCAATTCAGGCATCGATGGCTGGCGAGGCCGGCCGAGGGTTTGCGGTTGTTGCCGATGAGGTTCAACGACTGGCTGAACGATCGACTAACGCAACCAAGCAGATTGAGGTTTTGGTGCGGACAATTCAATCCGATACCAACGAGGCTGTGGTATCGATGGAGCGCAGCACTACTGACGTGGTTGGTGGAGCCTTGCTGGCAGAAAATGCCGGTGCTGCTCTCGAAGAAATTGAGCAGGTATCAAACCAGATTGCGATGCTCGTGCAAAATATTTCCAACTCCGCACGTGAGCAGGCGGTCGCTGCGCAGGGTGTGAAAAAGAATATGGGTGAGTTGACTGAGATTGGTAATTCGACGGTTGAAAATGCCTCGTCAACCACCGACTCAATTAAGAAGCTCGGTCAGTTAGCAACGCAGTTGCGCAAATCTGTAGCAGGTTTCAGATTGCCTGAGTCATTCTCGGAGACGGCTGTTCTTGAACGTGCAAATCTTGACGGCTTGCAAGCCAAAGATACCGTTGCTACTGAGCCAAAGGGTGCTGATGTTATTGATCAGCATTCGGCATAAGTAGCAAACAAGGATAGACGAAAGAGCTTATGAGCGCAGTAGTTTCAGAATCGCTGTCACTGATAAATCAAGAGTTGCTCGCGACCTTAGGAGAGGCGCGACAGATTCTCGAAGCGTATATCGATAGCGACGGTGGCGCAGTTGATTTAAGCGTCTGCGCCGATGCGTTGCACAGCGCTGGTGGCGCGTTGCAGATGGCCGAGGCTAATGGCGCCAGCCTGCTCGCAGAGGAAATGGAGCTCACCTGTAGGTTGTTGATTGAGAGCCAGCAGTCGGCCCCGACAGATCAGAGCATCGAGGCATTAACTCGAGCTATTGTTCAGTTGCCGGCTTACATTGAAACCATCATGGTGGGTGGCAGCGATATAGCGCTGGTATTGCTGCCACTGCTTAACGATCTGCGCGTAGCTCGCGGTCGGCCGTTACTTTCAGAAAGCACGCTGTTGCTGCTGGATACTGGGGTCACTCGCGAGGAAGTGGCCTCGTTAATTGTTCCTGCCCCTAACGGTCAGAATATCGCCGCATTGGCAAAATCATTGCGCAGCCGCTTTCAGCTGGGTTTGCTGGGTTGGATTAAAGGCGGCTCGGGTGGCGATGAGCTTGGCAATATGCAGCAGGTTGCCACCTCGCTTGAGCAGGCTGCCAGTGAGCCCGATGTGCATCAACTTTGGTGGGTTGTTGGCGGTGTTATCGAGGCTCTGCTTGAAGGCGGGCTAGATACCGGGGTAGCGATAAAAAGATTAATGGGTCAGGTTGATCGCGAAATCAAGCGACTTGCAGCGGAAGGTGAATCTGCTTATAGCCAGAAGGCGCCGACCGAACTGCTGAATAACCTGCTGTATTACGTTGCCCGCGCGACCTCTCAGACTGATCGTGTGACTCAGATACGCGAGGCTTACAGTCTAATTGACTTGATTCCTGGCGATGAGCAGGTTGCGCAGTTGCGACAGATGCTGGCGGCCCCAAGTGCCAATTTAATACGCACAGTCGCTGATGCCATTCGGCAGGATTTGAGCAATACTAAGGACGTTCTAGATATCTTTGCCCGCACGGGCATGGATAACGTTGCCGAGCTCGAGCTCCAGGTCGATATGCTGCGAAAGATCAGCGATACGCTTGGCATGCTTGGTCTGGGTAGCTTGCGCGAGAGTGTATTGGGGCACAGTAACGAACTTCGCGAGATAGTGCAGTCCGGAGTTGCGCCGGATGAGGCGCGACTGGTTGACCTGGCTGCCTCGTTACTGAGCGCTGAAGATGCACTCGATGCCGAACTTATCGCGCTTGTTGAGCCCGCACCGCAGATGGAAGAAGCCGAGCCTGATGCTGATCTTAATTCAGACTTTCATCGTGTGACTCAGGCGGTGATGCGTGAGTGTCTGGTGAACCTTACTCGCATCAAAGATGCCATGAGTGGCGTTATGGGTCAGACCGAAGATCGTGCCGATCTTGTTGAGTTAGATATATTGCTAAGCGGTATTAATTCTGGGTTGTCGATTCTGGGCAAAGAGCGGGCGCTGATTACGCTTGATAAGGCCGGCGTCCACATACTCGGCTTTGTCCGGAACGGCAGCGATCATCTGCCGCTGGAGAACCTTAACCGGCTTGCCGATGCAATCGTCAGTCTCGAGTACTACATGGAGACAATACAGAATGGCCGCAGTGAGCCTCTGTATATGCTTGATAATGCGGACCGCTGTCTGGATACAATGGCGGAAGCTTCGCTGACAGTAGCGCCGCCCGAGATTGATGTTCCTCATGATGCAACTGTAAATATTGAAGTTGCTGATATGGCTCTGGCCGATAGTAATGAAGCGCTGCTGGTTGATCCGCCGCCGGAAGAGCAAACACCTATTCGCCAAACGTTGTCCGCAGAACGTACCGAAGTGCTCGATGCGCCGCAGTTGGCTGTGCTACGCGCTGGTGAGGGTGCGCCGGATCCTGAGCTGCTTGAGATATTTATTGCGGAAGCAAAAGAGTGTGCTGAGACCATTCGGCGGGAATTCCCTATCTGGGAAGCCGATACTTCAGCCGCCAAGGCTTTGGTCACAGTAAGGCGTTCATATCACACACTGAAAGGTAGCGGTCGAATGGTCGGTGCCGAGTTAATTGGCGAGTACTCGTGGTCGATTGAAAATTTACTAAACCGCATTATTAACAATACTCTTGCGTCTGAACCAGAAGTTATCGAGCTTTTGCGTCATGCAGTGGCGGCTACGCCGGAGCTTATTGAGCAGCTGGAGGTAGGTTCGCCGCCTTCAACCAATATAAGTATTCTGATTGCAAATGCGCAGGGCTATGTTGATCATGGTCCCAGCTATCAGCCAATACCCTTGGTGGAAACTGAGTCTGAGGTGGATGATTTGCTGTCGCCGGATGAAGCCGAGCAAGCAGCCAATTTGGTGCCATCAATGGACCCAGTGTTGCTCGATATTCTGCGCAAGGAGAGCACCACTCATTTGGCGACTTTGCGCAGCTATGTCGCTGATTGTCGCCGCAGCGCGCCACCATTTACGGTGAATAAAGAGTTGTACCGGGCAGCCCATACTTTGCAGGGCAGTCTTATGATGGCCGAGGCGGTGCCGGCTATTCCTGTTGCGGAAGCGTTGAACCAGCTGGTTCAGCATGCGGAAGAGAATCGCTCGATGCTGGCCACAGATGCTCTAGATGCAATGGCTGATGCGGCAGATGCATTGGATCGGATTGTCGCCGCCTTAGACAGTAACGAAAGTTCGGTTGGAGTTGATGCGGAGCCCATTGTGGAGCGCCTGCAAGTTATTCATGCGGCCTTGCCGTCATTAACTGATGCATCTGCTCAGGTATCGGATGATATCGATGATGAGCTTTCGGCTGGTGGTGATGAGTCAGCTGTTGCCGGCTCTGAATTTGCCGACATTGATGTGCCGGCAATTGAATTTGACCCTGAAATTGCTGCGATCTTTGCGGAAGAAGCTGCCGAGATTTTGGACAGTTCGGACTCGAGTCTTGATCGCCTCAGTAATGATGTTGCGGATCCTGCGGCGATTGCCGAGTTGCAACGTGATCTGCATACCTTAAAAGGCGGTGCACGGATGGCCGGCATTACCTCTATGGGTGATTTCAGTCATGAGATTGAAGAGTTCATCGGTCGTTGTGTAGAGGGTTCGCGACCGATGACCGCAGAAGCCATTAGTCTTTTGCAGCGAAGTTTTGATGATCTGCATCGTATGCGTGAGCAGGTGTCAGTTGGTAAGCTTGTGCCGCCTGATGCGGTTCTGGCTGAGGAATTGCAGCTGTCAATTAGGAGCGAGGCCTCTGCTGAATCTGCGGATGATGGGAAAGCCCCCTCTGACGAGATGCTTGTGCCGGGAGACGCTCTAATACCTGCAGCTCCGGATCCTAAGCCAGAGAAGCCTGCAGCACAGTCACTCATTTCTAATATTAACGACAAGCTTGGCGCGTTGGCACGTGACTTTAAGTCTCCGGTGGTTCCAGATAATGCCGATATTGTGACGACGTTGGGCATCGCTGCGATGCCTTCCCTCGAAGACCTAGTTCCGACGGCTGAGTCCGAAGATCCCGATGCCGAACTGGAAACTGCCGAAGCTCCTGAATCAGAATTTTCTGAGCCAGAGGTTCCCGATTTAGTTGCTTCTGAGCCTAAGCCTTTTGAACCTGAAATTACTCCCTCGGCAGTTGTCGAAGAACCCGCTCGTGAGTCTGCCGCAGCGTCTTCCCGAGAATTTATTCGGGTAGAATCCGGGGCGCTAGAAGAGATGCTGAATAGTGCCGGCGAGATAAGTATCTTCCATTCACGGCTGAACCAGCAGCTCGGTTCTATTCAATTCAACCTTGAGGAACTGGGCAGTACGGTCACCCGTTTGCGCGAACAATTGCGTGCGATGGATATTGAAACCGAAGCCCAGATTCTGAATCGTTATAAGCAAGAGGCAGACAACGAACAATTTGACCCGCTTGAAATGGATCGGTTTTCTACAATTCAGCAGCTGTCACGGGCATTGGCCGAATCGTCAAGTGATGTCAGCAGTATTAAAGACCTGTTGCAGAACCTTTCCCGCGAAACTGAAATGCTATTGGGTCAGGAAGCGCGCACGGTTGCTGAGTTACAGGACAACCTTATGCGCACCCGCATGGTGCCGTTCCAACAGCATGTGCCTCGGTTCTCGCGACTGGTACGTCAGACTGCCAATGAAGAACGCAAGAAGGTTAACTTTATTGTTGAGGGCAGCAACGGTGAGCTGGATCGCCAGGTTCTCGAGAAAATGTTGCCACCTTTCGAGCACATGCTTCGTAATGCAGTGGTCCATGGTATCGAGTCGCCGGAAGAACGCCACCGGCTGAACAAAGATGAAACCGGCATTGTTAAAATCCGCTTGCGTCGCGAAGGTTCTGAGGTGCTGATAGAGGTCTCTGACGATGGCGCTGGGCTTAATGTTGATGAAATTCGCAATCAGGCGAGCCGCAAGATTGACTTAAGTGATACGCAGGTGGTTAGTGATGAGGCCGCAATGCGCCTTATTCTAAAGGCGGGCGTAACGACCGCTAAACAGTTGACCCAGTATGCAGGCCGTGGCGTTGGTATGGACGTTGTGGTTAATGAAGTGGCGAAACTTGGCGGCACATTGGGTATTAATTCTGAGCCGGGCGAGGGCTGCAAATTCATAATTCGTTTACCGTACACACTTGCTGTGGCACAGGCGCTTATTGTGCAGGTGGCCAATGAGACATATGCGTTGCCAATGCCTTCTATTGAAGGCGTAATTCGTGTCTCTCACGATGAGTTTGATGGTTATCTTGAGAAGACAGTGCCTGTTATTGAGTATGGCGGGGTTGTGTATACGTTCCGTCATCTCGGCCAGTATCTTGGGCTAACCGACCTTGGCATGCCTCTGGATACAGAATCCGTATCGTTAATCCTGGTTAAAACGGAAGATGAGGCTGTTGCCTTAATTACGGATAAAGCTGTGGATAGTCGCGAGATTGTTGTTAAGGCGCTTGGGGCGCAGTTGGCCACTGTCCGCGGTGTATCCGGTGCGACAATTCTTGGTGACGGACGTATCGTTATTATTCTCGATGTGACTGTGTTGGTTCGATCAATGCCAATGAGCGAAGACAGCACACCACTAGTGGGTGATATCACATCGCATAGAGCACCGTTGGCGATGGTTGTTGATGACTCCATCACCATGCGTAGGGTGAGTCAACGATTGTTGGAGCGTCGAGGGCTGCGGGTTGTTACCGCCAACGATGGTGTTGATGCATTGGAAAAAATGGAAGATGAAATTCCCGATATTGTGTTACTCGATATTGAGATGCCACGGATGGATGGTTACGAGTTTGCGAAGAATTTGCGCAACAATCCGGATACCAGAAAAGTACCCATTATTATGATTACATCGCGCAGCGGCGAAAAACATCGTGCCCGCGCAATTGAGCTTGGTGTGAATGATTATCTGGGTAAGCCGTATCAGGAACAGGAGATGCTTGAGTCAGTTCGTATCTTGTTAGCTGATAAGGCGCCTGCAACACTCTAGCGCCAAGATTCGGAGAGTTTCAACATGCAATCGAATGACGAAATATACAGCTTGTTGGTGCCGTTGCATGGTGAGCGAGTCATTTTGCCTCGCGCCAGTGTGGCTGAAGTAGTCCGTTATGCAGAACCGGAGCAATCGGCAGTGGGGCCAGACTGGCTGCTAGGTAAGGTTATGTGGCATGGCAAACCTATACCGCTGCTTTCATTTGAGAAGCTATGTGGAGACGAGGGTTCCGAACCAGGCAGTCGCAGCCGGATTATTGTTATTTACGCACTTAATCCAACGAGTGATCTTGTCATGTATGGACTTCTTGCAGAAGGCTTTCCGCAGATTGTGCGCGTCAATCGTGAAGTGCTGTTGCAGGATCTTGCCTATCAGCCTGACCCGGCCAAACCCATCTTGTGTCGTATCCGGATGATTAACGAAACGGCTCTTATTCCTGACCTGCAGCGGGTGGAGTTGGCCTTGTTGGCCCAAGACGATACTCCTGACCCGAAGCGCACGGCGCTGCAGTAGCCAAACCCGCACACCTTGGTGCACGTCCGCTCAGTAATCAGCGCCCATATCACCGTATCGACATTGCAAAATGCTTAGCGCCGCTAGGGGCGCTGTTTCAGTCCGTAGGATCCTTGGGCCCATTGAGCCAAGGGTTACGCCAAGGCTCTTTGCCAGAGCCTCCTCGCTGCTGCTAAATCCGCCTTCCGGACCAATAATAAGAATAATGCTTGTGCCACTGAGTGGTGCGGCGCCAAGTACCGGGTAATCGCCGGGAACCAACATTACAGCCTGGTCATTTTTATTAAGAGCCCCCAAAGCTACCTCGAGCTTAATAGGCGGCATAATTTCGGGGATAACTGCGCGCCCACTTTGCTCGCAGGCGCTAATGGCAACTTCCTGCCAATGCTCTATGCGTTTGTTTGCCCGAGCGGCATCCAGTTTTACCATCCCATGTTTTGTAAGCACGGGTCTGATGCGTGTCACACCGAGTTCAGTTGCTTTTTGCACAACCGAGTCCATTCGGGAGCCTTTGCTAACGCCTTGCCACAATTCAATCTCGAACGACGATTCGGTGGGCGGTATACGCGCAATGCCTGTTCTTAGTTCAACAGCCGATTTAGCCACGCTGTTGATAGTGGCATCGTATTCGCAACCTGAGCCGTCAAACAGCACTACAGTATTGCCCGGCTGCATGCGCAGCGCCTTGCTCATATGTCTCGCAGGGCTGCCGGTAAGCATGATTGTGCTTTCTGCTTTTAGCGGGGTAGATGAAAAGAATCGGGGTTTATTCATTATTCTATCTGCTTAGTACGATGCGGGTTTTGGTTCAAGTACGGGAACATCCGTTAGCCGGTCCGGTAATTCTACCAGTTGATGATGCATCGTCATGCACATAGCTTCGCTGCTATGTTGTCTAGAAGTGCGGCCGAGCAAAGGGTTTGTTGTACAGTAGCGCTCTAACCAGAATAACAGGGGCAGAAGATTTGTCATCAGTAACTACTAGCTTGAGCTTATTGCCCGGTAGCGGGCTAGTGATGGGTGCCCGGCAACTGACGTCGCCAAACTGTGATGATCGTCCGTCTGGAAGCGCGCCCGATTTGTTTGTAATTCATGGTATCTCTTTGCCACCCAGCGATTTTGGTGGGCCAGGAATTGAGCAGTTATTCACCAACTGTCTTGATCCGAAAGAGCATCCTTATTATGCGGAGATCTTCGGCCTGGAGGTTTCTTCACATTTCCTGATTCGTCGGGATGGTGAGTTGGTGCAGTTTGTCGACGTATTTCGGCGCGCATGGCATGCAGGAGTATCTGCCCATGAGGGGCGCGAACGCTGCAATGACTTTGCTGTTGGTATCGAGCTTGAAGGTGCTGATGATGTTCCATATGAGGCTGTGCAGTACGAAGTGCTTGCCAGCCTTGTCACGACACTTAGAAATAATGTGCCAACGCTGGAACTTGCTCCGGTTGTCGGGCATTCTGATATCTCTCCGGAGCGCAAAACTGATCCCGGGCCAGCATTTAGTTGGGAGACATTGAATCGTCTGCTTGGCTAGTGTGTCTTTAAATTAGCTACTAGGTTGTTAACTGAATTTAAATGAATTTTCTCGCCTTATTGTTGGGACTTGGTGTGGAGCGACTGCTTACGCACTTGTTTCATTTGCGTGAATTCCACTGGCTGGACCCGTTTTTTGACTGGGCGTTTGTAACGTTATCCCGCACCAGTCGTTGGTTTGCTGCCGCTGGTATTTTGCTGGTGGTGCTGGTTGCCACGCTG
>OCVR010001749.1_pt1 | contig 17074 bp, 16 predicted proteins | sample 1539091 | NCBI WGS metagenome assembly OCVR01 (sample SAMEA3355530, study PRJEB22509) | marine metagenome | biome: marine; feature: coastal ocean; material: water | place: USA | collected 2010-08-07 | depth 16 m | reverse complement strand
AGGAGCGTGAACATAACATTTATCTGCTAGGTAATCAACTTTTGGACCACCCTGTCCACTTTCTAATCCGTGTAAGTATAAAACTTTTTTCATTATCCTATCTCCATTTCATAACCACGCTTCTCGTGATCATGCTCACTATAAACGTTAAAATTTAAATAATCACCTAAGTAACTATCCACATAAGTGAAGTTACTTTTTTCAGTTTTGTCATACTTAATGATGAAATCATACTCATCTTTGGTAACATACTCTTTGGTATTTACCAACATTTCAAAGTAATTGTACTCTTGGATTGCTTCGTATTGATCGTAATTTGTCATAACTCTTATTTTTTTTCTAATATCTAAATGCTTGGCTTCGCGCCCCATTTACCCCGTAAATATACGAACAAGGATTGGCTTCTCCAAGTCCTTGCGCAGTTCCGGAAAGTTATAGATCTCGCCGTTGAATGCCAGCACATAGCGGCCGGAAGCCGAGACCATGGGCTGCGCGCCCGCCTCGGAGAGGTCGATAATCGATAGGCGACGGTGACCGATCGCGACGGGAAAATTGGGGTCGACCCACACACCCTCGCCGTCTGGCCCCCGGTGAGTGATAGTGTCTGTCATGCGCTGGCACAGGCGAGCGAGATCATCTGCGCTTCCGCCCCGGTATTCAATAAAACCTGTTATGCCACACATAGTCTGTTCCCTACTGGTGACCCGTCGCCTCACTGGCAACCAGGTCCAGTAATGCGAGGTATTTATCCACTGCGCCCTCCACCGAAAAGTCTTCTGCCCGCGACAGCAGTTGCTCTCTCGGCGTCGGATTCTCCAGCTGTGCGAGAATACCCCGTGCCATATCCTCTGCATCGCCGACCTTAACAAGCTCCCCATATGTCCCTTGCTGCAGAATGTCGGCGGAGCCGCCGGGGCTATTGGTACTGACCAGCGGGCAACCACAGGCCATTGCCTGTATCAGGACCCCGGGCAGCCCTTCGTACAGGGAAGGCAGTACGAAGGCTGAAGCGCGGTTCATGTATTTGAAGGGGTTGTCCACAAAACCGGGGAAATCGATATCACCTTCTATACCCAGTGTGTTCGCTTGTTGATTTAGATCATCTCTCAGCCGGCCTTCCCCCAGAATCACCAGCCGAGCGGCGCGTTTCGCCCTGACCAGAGCAAACGCGGACAACAGCGTCCGGAAATCTTTTTGCTCTGTGAGGCGGCCCGCTGAGAGGATGACCGGGCTGCTGCCGTCTGCAAACCAGGCGTGGTCGAGGGGCTCCGCCGCAAGGCGACGCAGACGGTCATCCACCACTGGATTGTTAAGGGGGAGAATACGCGCATGCTGCAGGCCGATTTTGTCAGTGAGCTCGTCTGCGGCGTGTTGCGAAACGGTGACCACGGCACTGGCGCGGGGGTATATCCGACGCACCAGTTGAGGCGCATAGCGCCAGCGCCATTTACGCACATTGTTGGGTGCATGACAGGATGTCCATAGTGCGATGCGCTCACTGACAATGACCGGTGTCGCGCAACTACTGCTCCCGGCGGCCCACAGGGCGGCTAGATTGGCATACGTAAGCGCGGACAGCAGGGCGTCGGGCTTTTGCTGTTGCAGGTAGCGCCGAATGGCGGGTATACGCGACACCTCAGGAGGGTTCTTCTTGGCCAGCAGAATGGGGCGCAACATCGCCAGCGCATCCAGCGGATGGCGCAACGCAAGCAGTGCTCGGGCGGCAATTCCCGGGGTGGTATCGAGTATGACAACGGAGACGCCCTCAGGCACCTGATCCATCAGGCTGCCCTTACCCTTGCACAGTATGAGTTCAACCTGTCGACCTCTCGACACCAAACCCGCCGCGAGGTTGAGCATGGAGCGCTCTGCGCCACCGCCCTCCAGAGAGGGCAGCAGCAAGGCAATGCGATTCGCCTGTGTGATGACGGTCTGGTCTGGCCGGTTATTCATGCTGCGTTACGTCCTCGTGGCCGCCCGGGTGAGACGTTGGCAGCGTTGCCAAATGCCATCAGCATTGCCAGAGGCAACCAGAATAATATCCACTGGTCCCGGGGTCTGGCAATAAGGATGTCGACTCCGGTCATCATTGCACAGGCGGCGAATATCAGGATACACAACATGCGATAGTCTCCCTGTTGCTGACCTCTGAGCAGGGCAAACCTGAAAGCGCTGCCCAGGAGTAGCAGGAAAAGTAGCAAACCAATGATACCGCCGGTCCAAAATACCTGCAGATAGGCATTGTGGGCGACACTCATCGGCCTGTTGCGAGCACCGGTATCGATCGCCAGTTGGGAGAGCAAACCGTGGCCGAAAATCGGCCGGGCCTGGATGCCCTGCCAGACCTCCGACCAAATAATGAACCTGAAGCTCTGGCCGCGTTCAAACGCCTGTTGTACCACCTCCGGGAACGCCAGGAGCAAAGTGACTACCACGAGGGCCAACCCCGCGGGTAAGTATGATTTCCCCCGCCCGAGAGACAATCCGGACAGCACCCCGAGGGCGATCAGGATCGAGGCAAACGCGGTTCGGCTCTGACCAAACCAAGCGACACCCAGGAAGGCAACCATGGCCAGCAGAAACAGGCCTCGTGTTATCGCTTTCTGGCTGTCCGCAGCGAAGCCCAGTGCCAGCAGAGCGAACACTCCGTAAACATTGGCGTATTCGTTGATATTGGTCAGCGCGCCGGTGCCTTCCATTCGCGTCTCGGGGAAGGGGTTGCTCATGTAAAAGATGAAAATGCTGGCTATCGCGGCTGCTCCGGCAGCCAGGGTGCAGGCTCTCAGCATCAGGTCAAAATGCGCCGGGTTGCGATTCACAAGGTAGTGCGTGGTGGTGAAAAAGCTGATCAGGTACACGCATATTGCCGCCATTTGCCCCAGCCGGTAGCGGTCCAGCGGCTCGCTCCAAAGGCTGCTGAGCAGCAGGTAGGCCATGTACAGGGTGATTAGCCGGAACAGCGGATGCCCGGAAACCCGCCTGATGCTGTAGAAAAAAGCGATCAGGCTGGGGATGGCTATTACACGGGCATAAAATCGGTAAACGTCGCCGTATTCCTGCAGAAAAAAGAAACTGCAAAGAAAGACACCGTAAGCTGCAAGCAACGCGGTGGCGTAGATACTTTGTGCCTGGGCCTTAAAGGTCAAAACTGCGTTTTCACTGTGCCGCGCCGTCGGTTTTTAAGTGCCGGGTAGCCAGCGAGGGGCGCCACGGGTTGCTTCGAAGAAGGGATGAATTATACACAAGCACTGCCAAGAAACATCCACAGTCTTTTTCATGGCGCCTATTTCCCGCTATACTGCGGCTCCCTTCCCGGCATGGCCTATCGACACTTGCCAATCATGACCCATACGCAAAATAGTGGTGTGCCCCTGTCGGTAGAAGAGGTTACGACTCCCCGCGCTCTGCGACAATTCCTGAATCTGCCCCACCGTATTTATGCGGACGATCCAGCCTGGGTTGCGCCACTTCGCCTGATGAAGCGCGATCAGCTTTCCCCCAAGAATCATTTTTTCGAGCATGCACGATGGCGTGCCTGGGTCGCCTACCGTGACGATGTCCCGGTGGGGCGTATCACCGCTCAAATTGACGAGCTGCACCTGCGTGAGCACAACGATCAGGCGGGTTATTTTGGCATGCTGGAGGCGCAGCAGGACCCTGCGGTTTTTGCCGCCCTGTTCGGGGCGGTTGAATCGTGGTTGAGGGATGAGGGTATGCAGCGGGTCATCGGACCCTTCAACCTGCATGTCAATGAGGAGGTCGGCATACTCGTGGACGGCTTTTCCACGCCCCCTTTCGTCCTTATGGGGCACGGTCGCAGCTGGTATGGACCGGCGGTGGAGGCGCAGGGGTACGCGGGTGTTAAGGACTTGTTGGCTTATCATGTGCGTCCGGACTTCGAGGCACCGCGTGTCATGGAGCGCCTCGCCGCGCGGGTCTCGGAGCGGGTGACGGTGCGTCCCGCAAGACGCGACGCATTGCGCGAAGATGCGCTCGTGATGATGGATATATTCAACGATGCCTGGCAGAAAAACTGGGGTTTCGTGCCGCTGGTGGAGTCGGAGTGGGTAGAGACGGTTAGCACTTTGAGTAAATTAATGCCCGATGAATACATTCAGATTGCCGAGTACGACGGAGAACCGGTGGCCTTTATCGTGGCGCTGCCCAACCTCAACGAGGCCATTCGAGATCTAAATGGCCGCCTCCTGCCCTTTGGCTGGGCCAAGTTACTGTGGCGCATGAAGGTGCGTCACCCCACAACAGCCCGGGTTCCCCTCATGGGAGTGAAGCTGGAATTCCAGCATTCGCGGTTGGGACCGACCTTCGCTTTTATGGTGATCGATGCAGTGCGCAGGGCGCTGCATGCCCGCGGTGTCAGGGACGTGGAAATGGGCTGGATACTCGAGGACAATGACGGCATGCGCAATATCATTGAAACCATAGGCGGGCAGGCGTATAAACGCTACCGCATGTATGAAAAAGAACTTTAATTATGCAGCTTGACCCGGAAACGCACCAGATGACGGCAATCGTGTTGGCAGGTGATCGCACCAAGGCGGACTCCCTGATCAACCACACTAACGCTGGCAGCAAGGCGATGATTGATCTGGACGGCATACCCATGGTGCGCCGGGTGCTCAATTCGCTGCGCAGTGCACGGGTGGTAAAAGCGATTCACATGAGCGGTCCGGAGGCCAGCGAGGTCGCTACCGATGCAGCGTTACAGGGTTGGGTAGACAAGGGGGAGATTGACTGGTGCGAACCCGGGGCCAGCCCCAGCACCAGCGCGTATGACACCATGCGCAAACTCGTCCCGGAAGAAGCAATATTGCTCACTACGGCCGATCACCCGCTGCTGACCTCGGAAATTGTGGACGCCTTTGGTCGACAGAGCCTCGCGGATGATGTGGATGTGGCCGTGGGGCTGGCGCCCTACGCATTGGTCGCCGAGGCCTATCCCGGCATCAAGAAAACCGTGTTGCATTTCAGCGATGGTGATTTTTGTGGCTGTAACCTGTTTGCGTTCATCACGCCGGAGGGGCGTCGTGCGGCGCGCTTCTGGCGCAAGATCGAGCAGCAGCGCAAGAAGCCACTGGTGGTCATTGGCCTGTTGGGCTGGTGGGCGGTGATTCGCTACCGCCTCGGCTGGTTGTCGCTGGAAGAGGCATTAGCGAAACTCAGCAAACGCCTGGGGTTGCGCATTCGCGCAGTCATTTTGCCTTATGCGAATGCAGCCATTGATGTAGATTCCATTGCCGACTTGATGTTGGTAAAGGGCGCTATGGAAAAAGCCGCTGCGGAAGACGCCTGATTGGTCTCACCCCGGCACTGCAGTTGCATTGGTGCCCCGGCGCACTTGAACCCGGCGCCGTGACCCCTCACCGTAACTGTTGCTGTCTCTGCTGTACTGGCGCACATCGATGTCGACTTGCCACCCCGCCGCATTGGGCTGTATCTCGTAGCGGTTGTACTGTGCGGTATCTGCGCCGTGCAGCCCGAGAGCTGAGGCCGAGGGCAGGGCGATAACGGGGAGGTTGCCGGCACGGGTGTCCAGTTCGCTAAAATGTGCCCGATGCCCATGGCCATGCAGGACCAGTTCTGCGCCGCAGTCTTCCAGTATGGTTTGCACCTGGCCCGCATTAGTCAGGCGTTTGCGCCACTTCTCCTGCCCGACAACGGGGCTGTGGTGCAGATACACTACCCGGAACAGCCCGCGCGCGGCGGTTTCCTTCAGCAGACCAGGCAGTCGTTCAAGCTGTTCAGCTGCCAGTGTGCCGGTGGCCATCAAGGGCGGCTTGGGACACCCGGTGGATAGGCCGATAAAGGCGATGTTGCCGCGGATACGCCGGCTGGGAAAGTGAATGCCGTTATCATGCGGTGAGTCCGAGGCCATGTAGTCGCGCCACAGGGCGTAGGTCTGTGCCTCCGGTGCCGCAACGCAGCTATCGTGGTTGCCGGGCACCAGTGCCACCTTCGAGGGGTCCCCCAGCTGCCGCAGCCAGTCGCGTGCTTGCTCGAACTCCGAGGGTAGGCCGATATGTGTCAGGTCCCCGGTGACCAGCAGCTGGTCCACCTGCTCCAGGTTCAAGTCCCGCTGCAGCGCGTCCAGCACTTCCCGTCGATGCTCGAAACGGCGTTTGCGTCGCCAGGACAGGTAGCCCAGTGCCCGTTTATTCAGCAGTTCGCGCAGGCGCACCCCGTCCAGTGAGCTCAGGTGCGGATCGGATAATTGTGCGAAGTGCTGCGGCATAGCGGGCGGGGTCCTCCTCTGTTATCCAGTGTACCACCGGAGTGACTGTTGACACCTGAATAGCCTTACTAAGTGCCGTGGCCGACACATAGCGGCGGTTCTTGTCAGCACTGCGCAGAGCTGACCACCGGTGGCCAAACAGCGTGTCAAAAAGACCGTTAAACGCGTCGGATATGTGCGCCAAGTTCCTGCAGTTTGGTATCGATGTTGGCGTAGCCGCGGTCCAGGTGATACACCCTGTCGATGGTCGTTTCGCCGTCGGCAGCTAATCCCGCGATGATGAGCGAGGCAGAGGCGCGAAGGTCCGTGGCCATGACAGGGGCGCCCTGTAGACGCTCTTTGCCGCGCACGATCGCGGTGTGACCCTGTAGCTCGATGTCTGCTCCCATGCGTTGCAATTCTGCAACGTGCATGAAACGGTTCTCGAAGATGTTCTCCACGACCGTGGCGGAACCCTCCGCCAGAGTATTCAGCGCCATGAACTGGGCTTGCATGTCGGTCGGGAAGGCGGGGTAAGGGGCCGTGGTGATGTTGGTGGCCTTGCAGCGCTTACCGTCGGTACGCAGTCGGATCCAGTCCTTGCCTAGCTCCATCTTGCAACCGGCCTGCTCCAGCTTGCCCAGCACGTGATGCAGGAAATCGGGTGCTGTATCGAGCACGGTGATGTCGCCGCGGGTAGCGGCAGCGGCGGTCAGGAATGTCCCGGTCTCAATGCGGTCGGGGGGTACTCGATGGCTCGTACCGTGCAGGGTGGAGACGCCCTCTATAGAGATTGTGCTGGTCCCGGCTCCTTCTATTTTTGCACCCATTGCACAAAGAAGTTGTGCGAGATCGGGAATCTCTGGTTCCAGTGCGCAGTTGTCTAATGTTGTAACGCCCTCGGCAAGTGCTGCTGCCATCAGGAGATTTTCCGTAGCGGTTACGGAGGGGGCGTCAAAGGTATATTGCGCGCCCTTTAAACGCGTCGCTCTCGCCTTGATGTAGCCGGCTTCGATGCGAATATCTGCACCCAGTGCCTGTAGACCCATGATGTGCTCGTTGACGGGTCTTGTACCGATTGCACAACCCCCCGGAAGCGACACATCGGCCTCGCCGAAGCGCGCCAGAAGGGGGCCAAGCAGCAGAATGGAAGCGCGTATGGTCTTTACCATTTCATAGGGGGCATGCACTGAGTGCACGGTGCTGCAATCGAGGCTTAGATCGGTATCTTCGCGCTCTACCTTGGCGCCGAGCAGTTCGATCAGCTGCAGTACGGTAGCGATGTCCCGCACACCCGGCACGTTGCTGATATGCATTGGTTCGGCGCTCAGCAGGGTGGCGGCGATAATCGGCAGTGCCGCGTTCTTGGCGCCGGCTACCCGAACTTCGCCGCACAGCGGGCCATTGCCGGTAATGATGATTTTGTCCATTACGCGGTCTTGTCGGAGGTAATTACGCCGTTCTCGATGAGTCCGGCGTAGGCGGCAATGATGGTGTCGATCTGTGCGCTGGAGTGAGCGGCACTGACGCTGTTGCGGAGTAAAAAATTCGTCGAGGGTGAAGCCGGCGGGACTACGAGGTTGACGTAAACGCCCGCATCCAGCAGTGCCTGCCAGCCTTGAATAGTGGCGGGTCGATCCTCCATTTCCACGGCGACAACCGGACTGGCTGAGGGACCCACGCCCAGGCCAAGCGCCTTTAATCCTGCATACAGATGACGAGCGTTGTCCCACAGCTTTTCACGCAGTTCGGGCTGTGCCGTAATGATACGCAGGGCCTCGCGGGTAGAGGCGACGACCGAGGGCGATGAAGAGGCCGTGAAGATATAGGCGCTGATACAGTAGCGTATGGCTTCCAGCTCCGGATGACGGCTGACACAAAAGCCCCCGATGGAACCCAGGCTTTTGCTGAAGGTGCCCACAGAGAAGTCGACATCGTCCTCGACGCCTGCTGCCTGCGCTGCTCCGCGGCCGGTCTGACCGAGCACGCCCATAGAGTGCGCCTCATCGACTAGCAGGTAGCCGCCGTACTCGCGTTTGACCGCGGCGATTTCCTTGAGCGGCGCTACGTCACCCAGCATCGAGTAAATGCCTTCCGCGATGATCAGTGCGTTTCCGGCGCGATCTCCCAGTCGGCGCATGCGCTTGGCGAGGTCCTCCGGGTTATTATGCTTGAAGCGGATAATCTCCGCGCCACTTTGCTTGACACCGGAATAGATGCTGGCATGACTGTCGCCGTCCAGCAGGATGGTCTCCCCGGGGCCTGCGAGCGTGGCGCACATGCCCATGGTCGCGGAGTAGCCAGTAGAAAAAACGATGGCGTGGTCTACACCGTAGAAATCGGCGATCTCCGTTTCGAGCGCCTGATGCTCGGTGAACGAACCATTGGCAAGGCGCGAGCCGGTGGTGCCTGTGCCCCACTGCTCGGCGGCCTGTTGAGCGGCCCTGATGCAACGCGGGTCGCATGACATACCCAGGTAGTTGTTGGTACCTGCCAGAATGACCTTCTTGCCCTGCACAGTGCCCTCGGTAGCGGAGAGAATCTGCTCTGTCACGGCGCCAAAGGGCGCGATGTCGCGCTCAGCCAGATCTGCTTGAAAACTTGCCATGGACTGGAATTTGTCGAAGAGCATGTGCTTTGCTACCCCTTGCGCGCGGCAAAATGGCCGTTAGAGGTTGAGCTCCCTGACTTTCTTTGCCAGGTCGCCAATAGTATTTACGTCGGGCAGGATATTGAGCGGGATGGAAATATCGAAATGGTCCTCGATTTTCTCGATGAACTCCATTACTTCCAGTGAACTGAGGCCGATGTCCGCTACCAGGGAGATCTCCTCGGTCAGTACCAGGCTCTTCTTGTTGTGCGCTGCGAGTGCACTGTAGAGAAAGTCGAGGTATTCCTGATATTCGGCCATAACTTATCGCCCTTGCGTCTGGCAGGGTAAATCGCTAGATTTCAAAGGCTTGAACTATACCCACGGAAGAATGGTAATGCCAGTCATTTGGTTGATCGACGCCTACCGCGCAGGTGAGCGGGGGCAGGTGCGCGCTCTGGCGGATGCCCTGGGCTGGCCTTGCGAAACGAAGACTTTGCGTTACCGCAAACACGTGGTTTTGCCGCACGTGTTGGGCAGGACAACATTGCGTGGGATTGATGCCGGGTCTGCTGCATCGTTGCAGGCGCCCTGGCCGGATCTGGTCATTTCCAGCGGGGTGCGCAATGAGCCTGTGTGTCGTTGGATTCGCGAGCAGTCTGGTGGCCGTGCGCGTTATGTACACGTGGGTCGGCCGTGGGCGTCGTTGGAGTCTTTCGATCTGGTCATTACCACGCCCCAATACCGCGTTCCCCAGGAGTCCAACGTGGTAAATAATACACTGACTCTGCACAGTGTTACGCCTGAGCGTCTGGCGCAGGCTCGGCGCGAATGGGCGCCGACATTTGAAGCGCTGCCGCGACCGCGCATTGCTGTCATCGCGGGCGGGGACAGTGGCCCCTTTACCTTCGGTGCTGGCGCGGCAGCTCGTCTTGGGCGGGAGGCCTCGCAGTTGGCGATGGTGCAGGAGGGCTCCCTGATGGTGAGCACCAGCTCCCGCACGCGGCCCGCCGCAGTAGCGGCGCTAAAAGACCATATTCGTGGCCCACACTATTTCTATCCCTGGACAAGCGGCGACCCCGCGAATCCGTATATGGGTATCCTCGGCTGGGCGGATCGGCTTATCGTCACAGCAGACAGCATTGCCATGCTGTCCGAAGCCTGCGCCACAGGCAAGCCGGTGCGCATGTTCGACTTGGGCGGTATGCGCGCAGAGCCTGACGGAAATCGTCGGGACTTTCGGCTGGGGGGGGTACTTTACGGTTTTATGATGCGCTGGTTATGGAAACCCCTGAGTCGCGACATTACGCGGGTGCATGCGAGGCTGCGCGGGTCCGGGGGCGCAACCTGGTCTGACGAGTTACTGGGTACCGCGCGCCGGCCTGCACAAACGGATATGCAGCACGCGGTAGACGCCGTGCGACACTTACTTGATCAGGTCTGAAAGTGCCTCAGTAGCCTGTAATCGCGCTCCTCCGTCCTGCATCTTATAGACGCGGTCCGCGGCCTGAACGAGTGCGCGATTGTGGGAAATCGCAAGAATAGTGAGCTGCCCCTTGAGAGATTCCATAGTCTGGCAAACCGCTTCCTCACTTTCCCGGTCCAGCGCACTGGTCGCCTCGTCCAGCACCAGCAGACGGGGCCGGTTCACCAGCGCGCGGGCGATGGCAATACGCTGGCGTTGACCGCCGGACAGTTTGCCACCCCGTTCGCCGACGACGGTGTTAATGCCATCGGGCATGGCACTGATAAAGCCCCAGGCGTTCGCCGCCTGCAGGGCTCTCTCGGCGTCCTCCACTCGAAGCGCCGGGTCACCAAGGGTGACATTGTGCAGCACACTGTCGTGCAGCAGAAGGGTGTCTTGGGGAACGTACCCAATGAGATTGCGCCACTGCTTCAGGTCGACTTCCTGTAATGGCCGCCCGTCGAGCAGGATACGGCCGGAGGTGGGGGACAACAGACCGATGGTGAGATCCACGATGGTGGTTTTGCCGGTGCCCGAGGGGCCTACCAGCGTGGTAAGGGAGCCCGCATCGATATCCATCGAGAGGTCCTCGAATACGGCGTGACTGTCGTAGCTGAAGCCAACATTTTCGAACTGGATGCTGTGTTCCAGCTTTGCCTCTGCGCTGCCTCCCACATGCTCCTCTGCACTGTTGGCGGCATTGATCGAATCGAGCAGAGCCCAATAGGCGCTCTCACCCTGAGCTAACTTCTGGTATTGCTTCTGAACCTTACCGAAAAAGTTGAAAGCCCGCCCCAGGCCGACCACCAGCACCATGACTACGGGCAAGCCGATGGCAAAAGTGTCGATGGCCAGAAACACGCCCAGACAAATGAAACCGGTAAACATCAGTTCCTGGCCGGAGCTAAGCAATGCACTGCTGATTACCTGCTTGCGCAGTGCCTTGTTGAGTCGGTTGGTATCATTTGCCAGCACCTGGTCGGCCAGGTGTTCCCGCGCCATGGCTTTTAGCGGTTTTACCGATTGCAACGTGTCGGTGAGATTGGACATGAGAGAGGTCATCAATCGCGTTTGCTTCAAGCCCGCCTTGCGGGAAATCTGCACCAGGAAGTGCGACAGCCCAATCACAATGGCGCCGGCGGCGATGCCCACCAAGGATGCCTGCCAGGACAGCGCGAATGCCACAGAGGCATAGACGATGGCTTGAATTAAGTAGGTAATGGCAGTCGCGCCATTAACAAAAGCGGTAGACGCCCGCTGCGCTTCGGAGGCGAGGGCGTTGGTCAATTTACCAACGGGCTGGTGTAAAAAATACTCCCACTTGCTGCGCAGTATTACGCGCAGCAGTTGCAGGCGCAGGTCTGTGCTGACCTGTGCCGCCGTATAGCCGACCTGTCGCTGGCCGATCAAGAGAAAGATAGACTTGAACGCGACGCCACCCAGGACAATCAGCAGCATATTGCCCAGCGTAGGCGCGATGCCAATGCCAGCCAGTGTATCCAGCACTATGCGCTCAAAGTCGCTCTGCGAGGCAGCTTCCGCCCCCGGCAGCATGCCGGTTGCTTCTGGCCCCAGCGCGATATTCAGCAGTGGCAGCAGGGCGGATAAGCCGATGCCTTCCGCGGCACCGGACAGCAGTAGCGCGACAATCATAAGGGTTGATTGCCACGGATAGCCCCGGAAGAATCCCAGCATCAGCTTCATGGGGTGACTCCTCTCGCGGTGGTGGCATGGGGCAATATTTCAGGCAGCACGGTTGTTTTGTTCCTCACCAACGCATGCGACGCAGCAGCATCAGCGCGCATGCCAGAATGACCAGTGTCGGCAGCAGGGCTACCAGGGGAATGCTCCAGTTGAGCAACTGCCCCAGCGAAAAAATGATCTGGCTGCCGAGGTAGAAAAGTATACCGACAATGGCCCCGATTCCGATATTTACGCCGTAACTGCGATCGCGCCCTGCCGTTACGCTGGCGCTCAGGGGGGTGGCCAGTAGCACCATGGCCCACACGGTTAGCGGCATCAACAGATTCTGCCAGAAGCGGTTCAGGAATCTGTCATAAGGCTGCCCGTTGCTGGCAAGGTATTGGCTATATTGGTGGAGGATGGACAGGTTCATGCTGTCGTGATTCAGTGCCAGCGTTGGCAGTTCGCTGCTTGACCAGAGATTGGGTATGTCCAGTTCCCGGTGGTTACGGGTGACCAGTCGGCCGTCCTCGAGGACTTTTTCCCGCACGTCCTGGAACAGCCAGCTGCGGTCTTCGCTCACCTCCGCGGTATCCGCCCGCAATGCTTGCTGCAGTTGACCGGTGTCATCGAAAGAAAACAGGCTGATAAAGCCAGGGGTGTTGTCTTCGGTCATGCGCAGCAGATGAATATAGCGCTTGCCATCGGTGGACCAAACCCCGCCGGGTATCCAGCCGCCGTCGCCCTCGCGCAGTAACTGCCTGTCTTGCTCCGCCCGTTGTTGTAATTGTGGCGTGACGTACTCCAGGCAGATCCATAGTGAGCCCATCAGCAGCAGCGTCGGCAGAGTGATGGCTTGCAGCAGTTTGCCCGGGGGGAAGCCAGTGCAACTGATGACCGTGAGCTCGTTGTGCCGGTCGAGCCCGGCCAGAGCTACGATACTTCCAAGCAGTGCGATGACTGGCGCGAGACTGACCAATTGGTTGGGCAGGATAAGCAGGCTATAGCGCGCCGCCGCCAGCGTCGTGTACTCGCTATTGGTGCGTTCCAACTCCTGCGTAAAGCCGATGAGGAAAAATACGGCTCCGAGCACGGCCATCACCAGCAACCAGCCCTGAATCATATTGATGCCGATATAACGCTGCAGGATCATCGGCTTTTCATCCTGGGCTGGGTGACCAGTATCAAAAGGACCGCGGCCTGAATTACATACGCGGTCCACAAGCCGGGTATCGCAGCAAGCCGACCCTGCTCGATAAAAGTACGCAGTACACTGATCATGGCGAACAATGCGATGTAGGACAGTACCGCAATGGTGACATTACGAAAGCGCGATTCTCTGGGTCGGGAGCGCGCCAGCGGCACGGCAATCAGTGCCAGCAGCAGGGTGGCCAGCGGTGTAGTAATCCGCCATTGGTATTCTGCGATATCCTTGGGTTGCTTGGATTGAGACAGGTTTGCGGTGGTTTCTGCCTTGCGTCGGTATTTTTCCTGAGCCTCTTCATTCGGCAGGTGCACCACCATTTCCTTGAACTGCACGGTCATGTCCTGTGAGGCCTGGTTGTCCAGCAGATAGTTGTGCCCGTTGTAGAAGGTGGCGCGGGTGGCTTGACCCGGATTTAGAGTCGGCATAGCGGCCGCCTCGGCGACAATAATTTCGGAGCGTTCGCTGTAGTTTTTTTGCAGGAAGACGTTTTTGTGCAGGCCCCGCTCCAGATCAATGTCGCCGGCGATGAAGGTATAGTCACTGCCGTCCATGTTGACGAATTCATTGGCAGACATTTTTTTCAGGTCAAACTGTGCGGCCGCTCTGGACTCCAGGTCGTAGCTGGTGCGGAAAGCCCAGGGCCGCCCCAGCACGGACAGGAGGCCTGTGACCAGCGCTATGACCAGCGCCAGCTTGAACACCGCCCCCAGAATCCGGGCCCGGCTGATGCCGGCAGCGTAAAAAGCGCTCATTTCTGAATCCCGGTAGAGTCGCCCAATGGCCGCCAGAACAGAGAAAAAAAACGCGGAGGGCAGGAGAATTTCCAGCGTGATAAGCGTATTCAGACCGATCAGTTTGAAGGCGGTTAGCATGTCCAGCTGCCCCTCAGCCGCCAGCGACAACTGCCTGGCCGCCGAATACCCGACGAATATCAATACCAGCATACCCAGACCGAGGCCAAAGGGTCGGAGAATTTCCCGGCTGATATGGCGGTCGATGATCAAGGGGGCGTTGTTCCTGTTTGGGCCGGTGGATATTGTACATGAAGCCTCGCCGTCTGGTTATTCTTGCCCGCTTGCAGCATAATTGCATGCCAATTGCAGGCGACTGCGTTCTTCCGGGCAGGCACCAAGTACATGTTGAATCTGAGTGATGGCGTGAAGAAAGCGCTGATTCTCATCCCTACTCAATTGCTCCCGGCTAATGCGCGGGTGGCGTCTCGGCGCGAGCACCTCGCGCAATTGGAGCTGGCTAAAGCGCATAGGGCGAATTTCCTCATTATCGGGCATCCCAAGAGTGGCAATACCTGGCTCAAGGTGATGATTTCCCGCCTCTACCAGATGCGCTTCGACCTGCCTGAATCAAAACTCATCAATACGGACGAGTTTGCTCGCAAGATTCCCGAAATTCCCCGTCTGGCGGCTACCAATGCCTATTACAGCTATGAGGGAGAAGTGGGTAAGCTCCTGTCTACGGGTGCACCTGACAACCCCTTGCGACATAAGCCCGTATTGTTTCTGGCGCGCAACCCGATTGATATTGCCGTGTCCTGGTACCACCAGTTCACCAAGCGGCAGTCCCGCGCCAAGCAGGAATTGATTAACCATTTTATAGATAACCCTATTGATCGGCGCACTATTCAAATGTGGGAGTTCGTGCGCCATTCCGATATCGGATTGCCCAGCCTGATCGAATACCAGAATGCCTGGGCGCGCAATGTGCAGGAACTGGAGCAGGGTATGCTGGTGCGCTATGAGGATCTGCGCGCCGAACCGGTACCCACGCTGCTCGCCATTACGAAGCTGATGGGAGAGAGTTTCAGTGATGAGGAGGTGCGCGCCGCAGTAGAGTGGGGTTCATTCGAAAATCTGCAAAAGCTGGAAACCAGCGGCACGTTTTCGCAGGGCGGCATGAGATTGGTAAACGCCAACGACCCCAGTACATTCAAGGTGCGCCGCGGCAAAGTCGGCGGCTACCGTGAGGATTTCGACGATTACCAGGTGGCAGAACTGGAGGCTCTGGTTCGTGAAAATATTCTGCCTGAACTGGGTTATTGTCAGGACAGCGCGGAAAGCTGACAGTGACTCCCCGCACCTGGGTCATCCTCAGTGACAAGCAAGGCGATAACGGTCAGGTCGAAACTATCGTCTTGGCACTGCCTTGGCCTGTTGAATATCGCAATGTGTACATGCTGCCCCAGTGGGTGCTGGGCAAGCCGCGCTACCGTCCCTCAGTGGATCATCTGGATATGGAGCGCAGTGATGCGCTGCAGGCTCCCTGGCCGGATATGATCATCACCGTAGGTCGCCGTCCCTCCATGGCGGCGCTGTGGGTGCGCAAGCAATCAGGTAATCGAACGCGCATCGTCCTGGTGGGGAAGCCCTCTGGGCATATGCTGGATTTCTCGCTGGTGGTTGCCAGCGCGGAGAACCAGATGCCACCACTGCACAATTTTCTCCCGACGACACTCCCGCTAATGCGCCTCGACCCGGATGCGGTAAACCGTGAGGCGCAGGAGTGGCGCGCGCGTCTTGACCCTCTGCCAAAGCCGTTGATCGCCATGCTGGTGGGCGGTGCAACCAACCCCTTCATAATGAATCGCAAGGTTGCCGATGACCTGGTAGCCACCGCCCACTGGATTGTCGATGAGCTCGGGGGTACGCCCTACATAACAACCAGTCGCCGCACTACATCGGAAGTGGTAGAGGTGCTGCGGCGGGATTTACCGAGGCAGGCTATTTTTTACGAGTGGTCTACGGAGGGCGAGGAAAACCCCTACCGTGCATTGCTGGGCAAAGCCGACGGATTTATCGTCACTGCTGACAGCGTATCCATGATGGTAGAGGTTATCTATCTGCACAAACCCCTGGCCATCTTTCCACTGCCCGGTGGCGTGTTGGGTGAGCTGGACCAATTGCGCCGCTCCCTGGCACACTGGTTGTTCAATCCAAAGCAGAAGAGCGCTCGCGATCGCTGGCGTCACCACCTCGCCCGCGGCGTGTTTCACCTGGATGTCTTCAAGATCTTGAGTGCCACCCGTGACTTCCGCGCGTTTCATCGCTTGTTAGTAGACGCGGGGCTGGCCGTTTGGGCGGGTGAGGCGTTCAAACAACCCGAGGCTGAATTGCCTGATGACATCGGGGTCGTCGTGCAGCGCATAGAGGCGCTTTTTCATAACCCCGAGTGACCGGGTGCGGCGGTGCGTGCTGCTCCGCGTCTCCGTAAATGAAAGTACACATGCCGTGTCAGCGCAGCTGTGCTGGCTGTGGTAACGCAGGCTTAACGCATACCCAGGATGTTTTTCATGAAGTGGGTGCCGAATCGGCTGACCCGCTGTGCGGCCACTGCCAGTGGGCTCTGGTCCAGGTAGTTGACCTGCACCATGCGGCGCTCGCCGATGAAGCGGGTGTGGCCATGCCAGGAGTGATCTGTGCGACGAAAGGCGAGCAGGGTGCCTCCCAACGGTGCTATCTGGGCAGCGTAGTTTTCTATGTTGTCCTTGTCGCGCAACAGCCGTAACTGACCCTCTTCATGCTCCCAGGTCTCGTTGAAGTAGACCAGGACCGTGATGATTTTGCTCCGGTGGTCGGTATGAATATTGCCATCGGTGCGCTCACAGAACTTGCGTACAGTGACCGTAGTGGGCAGGGCGGGCAGATCGAGAGAGAACTTTTCGCCCAGTAAAGCAGCGACTTCCTGGCCCTGCAGCGTCTCCATGAGGCGACTGAACGCGGGGCCGCAGGCCAGATTGTCGAAGTTGTGATTGGCTGCACTTGCAATGGGCGGGTAGTCGGCGTTAATGCCCGCCAGTGCCTCCGGGCCTATAAAGCCGGGTGCGACGAGAAAATCGAAGGGATCGGGCTGCAGCGGGGCTTGGCGCAGCGCGTCCAGGTTAATTTG
>OCVR010001744.1_pt1 | contig 17114 bp, 15 predicted proteins | sample 1539091 | NCBI WGS metagenome assembly OCVR01 (sample SAMEA3355530, study PRJEB22509) | marine metagenome | biome: marine; feature: coastal ocean; material: water | place: USA | collected 2010-08-07 | depth 16 m | reverse complement strand
TTCAAGAGAGCTATTATTTCTCTAAAGTTACCACTGTCTATATTACTTTCTTCTTTTTCCATAAAATCGATCGAAAAAGAATTAGTTTATTCCGCCCTTAACATATCGGCGAGTCCACTTCATACGACGTGGGTTACGGCCAAGCTTCAGCATGTTCTTTCGAGCCTTACTGTCCTTGAACCAAAGTACTGAACCATCTCTCTTGACAAACATAATGCCTGTACCTGGTTCAATCTCTTCGTGTGAGAAACTGCATATTCTACGCTCTGGCATCTTAATTCACCTCAGCGTCCTAGACGTCGTGCTTCACGACCTGTATCTCTTAACATCAAAATATCTCCAACACGGACCGGTCCGACTACGTTACGAGAAATAATACGTCCAATATCACGTGGATTGTTTGAGTCATCTACACGGACCTTAACTTGAGTTGCTTCACCAGTCATACCGGTACGGCCGACAATTTCTACGACCTCTGCTGGCCATGATTCTACTGCCATATTTTTTTCCTCCAGTTATCCTTTAGAAAATTCACGCAGTCATTGTCTCGTAGTGAGACTTGACTTCATTGAATCTGTCCATTCCATCTTTTTCTACGGACATAACTGCAATTGCTGCAGTACGTGTTCCAGTAGTCATACCAGCAGCTTCTGCTAAGTATGCTTGATCGTTTACGTAAATGAATGGTATTGACTTCTCCTTGCAAATCATAGGGATGTGCGCTAGAAGTTCTCCAGGATTAACGTTCTCAGCCATTACAATCATTTGAGCAGTACCGCGCTCTGCAGCCTTGGTAACTTCGTTAGCGCCTTTCTTTAGGCGCCCTCTACCATCTTTACCTAGAGATTTTACCATCTCATAGACTTGCTCTTGTACGTCTTGTGGGGTTTCAAACGCTATATGTACACTCATTGGAACGACTCCTCATGTTGGGGTAAGTCGGCGCAGGACGTGGGTCATATAAACGGAACGGATAATAAACACACGAATGATTGTTCGAAATTAATGAAATTTTGGCAATCGAAAGTTCACTCTAATAGTTCCTTTAATCCTCTAGCTAATGCTGGTGCAGCGCTCACAACCGCTCTTGGATTTGGTAGTGAATCGGTACTGTGTACCCCATCCACGTGGTTTGCTAAGCGAGATATCGCTCCGCCAGTAAATAATCCATGAGTGCAAGCTGCATGAACTTCTTTTGCTCCTTGGCGGCGCAAAGCATCACTTGCTCTACAAATTGTTCCGCCAGTACTAATCATGTCGTCGACTATCGCCACGACCTTTCCATTGACATCGAGATCTTTTGGTGTGTGCTCAATAGTATGTGCGTCAATTCTTGTTTTCTCTAGATAGCTAAATTCACATCCTATAAGGTTAGCAACTTCTGTAGCTCTACTAATAGCTCCTTTATCTGGGCTTAGTATGAAATCAGGTTTGACGACATTTGCGAGTCTTTCTGCGACTTCTGGCATAGCACTAACGAACTTAACTGGGAATTCCATGTCTTCGAGAACAGCAGGTGCGTGTAAATCCAGAATTGCCATGCCATCACAACTTCTTGCAAATAGTTCTGCTATTACTTTAGCAGAGATGACTTCTCCCTTTGAGAAGCGTTTATCTTGTCTTGAATAACCATAGTAAGGTATTGCCAGATAAACACCAGGACCTACATCTGGCATACTTTGTGGTTCAATGCCCTTCAGATTTTCTAGGTCTCCTTTCCTGACATCTCCGATTGCTTCCAGCAGGAGAATAGTCTGAAGAATTCCAGAATCTGGATATGTATTTGAGACTAAAATCACAGGTTCTGAACGAATTACGTCTATTGCTTCTTCTGGGACACGCACATATCCTTCACTATCAGGGAATCTTCGAGTAACGAGTTCGACGTACTGCATGCCTAACAATGGAGCCAGGGCTTCTGCTACATCACGGCCCGAAGAACCACTCACGACCACCATGTGTAAGCCACTGGACAAGCCGGTACTTCATGACTCTGCCGCAAATAAAATGAACAAGTTAGTGATAGAAACCTATGATTAGACAAGGGACATCTTCAAAATAGGACTTGATTTCGCCGACTCTGCTTTAGGGCGTGTAGCTTAGTTTGGCTGGAGCACCCCGCTGATAACGGGGAGGCCACAGGTTCAAATCCTGTCATGCCCACCATTATTTCTTTCAGTGGATACTATATTGCCATAAATGGCCAATAATCACTCTTCTTCAAAATTTGGATCGTTTAGTTTGAGGTATGTAGGCAGGGTTACTAGGCGCTTTGTAGAGCATCTTAGTATAACCTCGTCTAAACGAGCAGTAGTTCGGCCTAATTGGGCTACAGGCACTACGATAGTTTCTGGAAGGTTGTATCTGTCTCTCACTGTAAAGTGCGTTTTTACTACGACTCCCTTGAATGTTCTTTTTGTTTTCTTCATTTCAATTACATTACCGATGTCAATACCATCATTATCTAATACTGCTCTATCCATTAATTCATCTGGTGCGTAGAGTTTTTCATTGATTCTAACTGTATTTCTCCATCTTCTTTGTAATTCTCGAATAGATTTAGTTAGTTTTACGCTACCATCTGGTCTGACACTGTGGACCAATTCTTTCGAGAGTGGTGCATATTCTGCAGGTTTTCTCATGTATTCTCCAGCGACATCGTCAGTCACTTGAATCCTCACTGATTGTACACATTCGTCTCTTGGATGGAATCTTTCTCCTGTGATCGTCCCAACCAATGTTTCTCCCACATATACGTCTCTTTGTAGTAGCTCTTGTATTCTTATTTCTTCGTTCATATTTGTTCCTCAATTGTTGGAGTGGTGCATCCCGTCGCGTGTCTCCTGAGTCTGAGTCGTGGAATTAGCACTTATACTATGCGCTAGTTAAGACTGATAATCCAATTGATTTTTTTAGTTATAATTAAAAATTTCAATTGAAAAACTAAAGTTAGTTTAATTTTATGTATGATTATCAGAAATTGACTTTTTCCAATATTTCGATTAATTTAAAATCAATTTAAAGAACAATATTTCAATCTAATACGGCATATATTGATGAGTGTCACCTTCGTCCGAAGTTCATGTCAGATGTACTCGCTCAACTGGCGGAAATCCGCGCCAATACTGGAAATCAACAAACTGTAGGTTTGAAAGACGAAATCGTTACCAGTTTTGCAAACGATGATCCAAGTTTAATTCGGGCAGTTTCAGAAGCCTCACAAATTCATCACCAACATCTCGATGAGTTTGGTTCTGAGTACATGATGATGGATGAATCCGATTTAATCACACATTTACAATCAGATTACATCAACTTTTACAATCCCGCTACTGTAAATCCGTATGTTGCAATTGCAGCGCGTGGTCCTTGGATTGTAACATCTCATGGTGCCGTATTGCATGATAATGGAGGGTATGGTATGCTCGGAGGAGGTCACGGACCAGACGATATAATTGGCGTTATGTCAAAAAATTGGGTTATGGCCAACATAATGACAGCATCATTCAGTCAAAAGAGACTTGCAGCGGCACTTCGTAAAGAAGTAGGTTATTCTCGCGGTGAATGTCCATTCTCAAAATTTGTTTGTATGAATAGTGGTTCCGAATCTGTAACAATAGGCATGAGGATTGCTGACGTTAACGCACAGCAAATGACAGGCCATGGAGGGCGTTATGAAGGAAAACCAATCAAGAAGATTGCTTTGAAGCAAGCATTCCATGGGCGCACACAGAGACCTGCGACAATTTCAGATTCTTGTAAAACAAAATATATCAAAAATCTTGCAACTTTCCGTGATCGTGAGAGTATAATTATTGTTGAGCCAAATAATATTGCAGACTTACAATCAGCATTTCAGAGAGCAGATTCAGAAGGTTTCTTCATTGAACTAATGGCTTTGGAGCCAGTGCAAGGAGAAGGCTCACCAGGGCAAGATATCAGCCGAGAATTCTACGATGAAGCGCGTAGATTAACAACTGAGCATGGGAGTATGTTGCTTGTTGATTCAATCCAGGCAGGATTCCGTGGTAAAGGATGTCTCTCAATTGTTGACTATCCTGGTTTCCAAACTGCTGAAGTCCCCGATCTAGAAACTTGGTCTAAAGCTCTAAATGCAGGGCAGTATCCTCTTTCAGTCCTTGGTTTGTCCGAACGTGCAGCTGAATTGTACGTAGTAGGAATTTATGGGAATACTATGACGACTAATCCTCGAGCTCTTGAAACTGCAGTTGAAGTTTTGAGTAAGGTAACTCCTGAAATGCGTGCAAATATTCTCGAAAGAGGCGAAGAATTTGTCGAGAAGCTCAATGTATTGAAGCATGAGTTTCCAAATGATATACATCTAGTCCAAGGTTCAGGTCTTCTTTTATGCGCTGAACTTGATCCAGAGAGATTACCTGTTGTAGGATTTGATTGTGTAGAAGAATGGTGCAGAATAAATGGTCTTGGAGTTATCCATGGTGGTCAAAATGCATTACGTTTCACACCTCATTTTGGCATTACTTCTAAAGAAATAGATTTAGTAATCGATGTTGTCAGAGATTGTTTGATTGCTTTTGCTGAAAAAGAACTTCTTGCGGCAGTATGATACTTTAGACCCTACTCGCCAAGTTTAGGTGCTGTATGTCGAAGAAGATTGTTCTTCTAGGAGAGAAAGATAATTTCTTTCTTGCATTAAAGGATAGGCTGGAGAGGGCCGGTGCTATATTTACTCATGATTCAGATGATGCAGATATTACAGTAGGACTTGGCCAATACGCTACAAATGATTTAGTCGATGTAGCGATTATTGCAGAAAATGACGATCCACGTAGTGGTAATTTAGATCAAATTAAAAATGCAGGTCTTATTATTAGAATCCATGATTTGATGATACCTGAAGGCAGTCAAGGATGGGGTCCAATTGATGTTGAAGATTGGGTAGAGTGGATTAGGGTCGAGTCATTAGACTTGACTCCTGAGATAAAACCTAAGCATTGGGTACATATTCGAGATACTACCGATGCAGTTTCATTATTGGTTATGGCAGATACTGATGCTTTCGCACAAGGAGTGATTGATTTGTGCGGCAGAAGAGCCTGGACTCCTGATGCAGTAATTTCTGAAATAAATTTACTATGGCATCGATTTACTAATGCTATCACAAATTCTCATACAGTAGAATCACTTTCTGGCATACCAAGTCCGGCAGCTATTCAATACGAAGGAAAAAGGCTCCGACCTGATCTAAAACCTCTGCATGAAGCAATGCAAAATGCAGGTAGAGAAGAAGGTTGGAGGCCTTTAACCCCAATGCGTGTGGCCTTGATGGAATTTCTTGCTTACGCTAAATTCCAATCAGAGCCAGAGTCATAAGACTTAGAGATCGTATTAACGAACTCAGTTGTTCTTATCTGCTTGGACTTTAGCACGAACATCCTGTGCTGTTGCCTTTGCAGCTTGCATAGCCTTACGAACACGGGTGCCAGCAGCGGCGTTACCCTTGTCGTGCTTTGCAGCATCTCCCATAGCTTCTGTTAGTGCATCTATCATTCCTTGTACCATCGATTCAACGGACATAGAAAAGCCGGCATCTATGTCCGTTCTTAGCCATTGTGCCCCTCAATGCTTGAAATCGCTATTATTCAAGCATTTTAGAAATAGCCGTTTTACGCTTAAAAAGCAAGAAAAAATGCTAATTTCTGAATAAATCAGCACCTAAAAGGGGCAATAACACACTTGCATCACCTTCTACTACTACTTGCGGCGCTTCAGGACGTATTTTTCCCCAAGATATAGCTTCTTTGAGCCGAGCACCCGATAACGAACCATCGTGTTCGGGCGCGGTTGTGATTCCTACAGCAGAATCTAGACCATCTCTATATTGATTCCACCAGATTACATGATGTTTGGATATACCACCTCCAACCATTAGTGCGTGTGATTCTTCAGCTGTCCAAGTTAAATCGGATAATATTTGTTCATCTGCCAAGAAATCAACCATGAAATTAGGATTCTTTTGTCTGTGCATGAAAAGCTGAGCTCCAATCGAGCCATCTGAAAGTCCAGGGATTACCATCGGGATTCTATGTTTTGCAACCCAATAAAGTAATGATGTCTCATCTTGAATTCTATCTCCCATAGCCCAACATAATTCAACGGAACCAAATCCTAACCATGGATTATCTGGAAATTTCTCTTTTCTTTCTGTTTCAATCTCTTCTAACCAAGGTAAGACTCTTTTCTCTAAAATATCTCCATAACATTCGTTTGGAACAATTACATTACCCAATCGATTCAATCCTTCCTCTCCTAATGCGATATCATCAAGACTGAAGTCTCCATGAAAATAGTCTTGATACGTTCTAGCGATATCGTGATCTAAAGTTCCACAAGTTGTAATTATCACATTGAACGACTTACGCTTTATTGCTTCTAAGAAAAATCCTCTAGTTCCCGTTGCACACAAGCAAGCAGGGAAAGAAAGCCAGTTTAGAACTCCTTTTTCATCTGTCTTTTCGATACTCATTTTCAGTATATCTCGCGCATGAGCAAGTTTTGTTGCAGTAAATCCTCCTGCCCTTGACATCTGATTAATTAGTGAGTGTACGTCATCTATTTTTGAGAAGTTATAGTCCTCAACTGGCGCACTAAAATCATCACGTGAGTAGGTAGACACAAGTCTTTCGAAAAACACTTTCGTATTCAATTAGTCGGATTCTCTAATTGATAAATTCGGTCTCTTAATTGTGCTGCCCTTTCGAAATCAAGTCTCGCGGCTGCAGCCTTCATTTCTCTTTCCATCCTATTTATTAGTTTGATTCTGTCATCATTATTTTCGACAGACTGCTCCATATTTTCGTCTACCAAAGTATTACTTTCATCATTCCAATCTGGTTGACTAATGTTATCTAAAACTGAACCAGTAGTATTCCATGCTGCTGCTCCCAGAGAGAATTTTTTCGCTAAACCCTCAACTCCCTTTTTCCCAGGTTTCTTAGCAACTAATCTTCTTCCACCCCCAACTCCCTTTCCTGCAACACCTGCCATTAAATCTCCAGTTTCAGAATTCATCACAGGCATCGCTTTTTTTATCGTTTGAGGAGTTATTTGATTTTCTTCATTGTAATTATTTTGTCTTTTCCTTCTCTCAATTGTTTGTTTAATTGATGCTTCCATCGCTGCTGATATTGAATCTGCGTATAGAATGACTCTGCCATTTTGGTTTCTTGATGCCCTACCTATAGTTTGTAGTAGTGAACGTTCATTCCTCAAGAAACCTTCTTTATCTGCATCAAATATAGCCACTAAGCTAACTTCAGGAATATCTAATCCTTCTCTTAGAAGATTTATTCCAACTATAATATCGATATGCCCCAATCTGAGTGCTTTGATAATTTCAGTTCTCTCTAGTGTATCAATCTCACTATGTAGATGATGAGCCTTGAATCCGTTACGATTGAGATATTCTGCAACTTCTTCTGCGAACTTAATTGTCATCACAGTAACCAGAACTCGTTCATTCGATTCAATACGTAAGCGAATTTCATCTTCAAGATCTTGAATTTGACCTTCTGTTGGTCTAACTTCAATTACTGGATCTAATAGCCCAGTGGGTCGTATTTCCATTTGTACGACTCCATTAATAGACTGCATAGTCTCTGCAAGAAAGGCTCTTTTCTTTCTTTTCTCAATATCCGGTTTTCCACCTCCGCCTTTGCTTGGAACATGTAGTAATCCTTCTGGTATAGGCTGCTTAGTTATCTCTGCTAGATGCCTTAATTCTCTTTCTCCTGGTGTTGCACTAACATAGAGCATTTGAGGTATTAACTCTTGAAACTCATCAATTCTTAATGGCCTATTATCAAATGCTGAAGGGAGTCGGAAACCATGATCAATCAGATTTTTCTTTCGAGAATAGTCACCTCCATACATTCCTCCAACTTGAGGTAATGTGACGTGACTTTCATCCATTATTACAAGATATTTTTCTGGATCTCCATGAAATTGTTCAGCGCAGGTTGAGAAGAAATCAAGAAGACAGTAGGCCCTCTCGTTTTTCTCTCTACCATCAAAATGTCTCGAGTAATTTTCAACTCCTTTACACGACCCTATCTCAGTTAACATTTCTAGGTCAAATTTTGTCCTCTGTTCTATTCTATGAGCTTCCATTTCCATTCCTTTTGAATGATAATGGTCTATTCTTTGATCTAATTCTGTTTCTATGTCTTCAATTGCTTGACCAAATTTCTCCTCGCTTGTCATGTAGAATTCTCTAGGATGTATCCATGCTTCTTCTATTTCATCTAACGGCTCCCAAGAAACTGCTTCGCATACCTGTATTCTTTCTATTCCATCCCATCCAAACCTAATTCGAATTGGGTCATCTCTACTCGGCATCCAAACGTCTAGAACTTCTCCTCGAAGTCGAACGTCACCTCGTACTATTTCGCCATTAGTTCTCCTATACTGTAAAGCAACCAGTTCTCTAACAATCTCTTGAGGATCTGCTTCTTGTCCTACACTTAGGCGAACATGTGATTGTTGGAATACTTCAGGTGGATTAAGGCCATAAATGACAGAAACAGTACCTACAGCAATTACATCAGGTCTACTAACTAAAGATGCAACTGTGGAGAATCTTTCTTGCTCAATTCTCTCATTCATCTGTAATTCTTTGTCGATATACATGTCTCTTCCTGGAAGATATGCTTCCGGCTGGTAATAATCATAATAACTTACAAAATATTCTACAGCATTTTTAGGAAATAATTCGCTCATTTCTTGCCATAACTGTCTCGCCAAAGTCTTATTATGCGATAATATTAATGTAGGAATTTGTAATCTTTCGATAATATTAGCCATTGCAAATGTTTTACCTGAACCTGTAACACCCATTAAGACGCATCTTTCTTGACCTTGATTAATTTGATTAATTAATTCTTGAATTGCCTGTTCTTGGTCTCCGGCAGTACCATAGTCAGACTTCAAAACAAATATATTGCACACCCAACCGATTATTCTAGCATTATCGCGCCCAGAAGTACCCATCCTGTTAACATTGAAACTCTGAAAAAGGTAGTTTGAAAGTCTTCTAATTTGGTCCTAGATAATATTACTACTATATTGGCTAATGCCATAGTAAGGGCGGCAGCGAGAAACCAAAGCTCATCCATTGGGTCTGATATTGCAAAGCATGCGAACCAAACTAGAGTTAATTGTACAGATGTCCTTGTGGTTGTATTCTCATCAAATCGTGCTGGAAATGAATATATCCCATTTTCTCTATCGCTTTCTACATCCATACGCGCATAGTTAATATCGAAAGCGGTAATCCAAAACATCACTCCAAGAGAAATGAATAATATTTCAGGACTCCACAAATAATCAGTTATTGCACCCCAACCATGGATGTCTGCCGCAACTGCTAGCCATGCACCAGCTGGGGCTAAACCTAGACAAATTCCAAGCCATAGGTGGCAGAGCCAAGAGTATCTTTTGACATATGGATATATTGTGAATACTGCAACTGGTAACCAAGCCATCATCAAGGCTACTTCATTTAATTGCCAGGCGCCTAAGAGAAGCATTGAAAGAAACCCAATAGAAAGTAAGTATGCAGTTTGCATAGTCATTGAGCCAGAGACTAAGTGTCGGTTAGCTGTACGTGGGTTTTCAGCATCTACGTCACGATCTATTATACGATTAAGAGCCATTGCAAGCCCTCTAGCTCCAATTGCAGCTACAAGAATCCAGAGTAAATCGATACCGAATTTCTGAGTTTCAAGCTCATCAATAAATTGTTCATGAGCGAGAATATATCCAATAAGCACGAAAGGTAGAGAAAATAGAGTATGTTCAATTTTTACAAACTCAAGGATTTCTTTCGTTCCCATTACAAACCCTCTCTTTCCATCCACTTTTCAACCCTTTCTTCGATTTCAGGGTCATGTAAAGTTACTGCAGGCCATCTTCTCACTGGTAATGGCCCTTCATTCGATGGTATAGGAGCAGTTGCATCCCAAGCAACTCTTTTCCTTTCCTTATCAAAATGGAAATCTCTTGCTACTTCAAATCTACAAAATAATTGCCACAGAAGTCTTCTTCTCCAATGTTCTTCATCTAAATCTGCATCATCATCTGTAATGAATAACCATCTAAGATTTTTAGCCGATTCTAATGACCATATTTCATCTCGAATTCTTGCTATCTGCTCTCTCTGAGCCTTTGCACCTTCTTCATTTACTTCCTCCATACTAGATTCTGGGCGAGGGCCTCCTTCGACATTAGTAGTTATTACCAGCATTGATGAAGCCATCATTTTCGCTTTAGTAACACCCTCAACACCGGATGCAGATACACCTAAAGAATCAGGACATCCCATCATTTTGGGTTCATTGGCTCTGTGATCGTTAGAAGTTGGTGTTGTAGCATCGATTAGTAATTTTGAATGAACGTTCTGCCATGGGGATGCATGAGCTAAAGAATCTGCAACCATTCCATCTAGAATTATCAAATCTTCAGGTATTCTGACATTATAATCAACAGCTTTCAAAAGTGCATCGAGATCTTTTACATCATGATCTTCATCTACTGCAATTATTGATTTTAAAAACATCATTTGCCCAGCACCCATTAACCCTAGAGCAGTTTTCCTTGCCTGTCTAGGATATCTTTGTTTAGAAGACACGATAGCAAGATTATGGAATCCCGTTTCAAGAGGTAAGAAGAGATCTTTTACGTCTCTGTGTTGAAATTGTAGTACTGGACGGAATGCGTCACCGATTGCTTCTCCCAGATATCCATCTTCCATTGGTGGGACTCCAACTATAGTCATCGGAATAGTCGGATTCTTTCTATGAGTGATTGCCGTAACATGCATTACAGGGTATTCTTCTTCTAAGCAGTAATATCCAAAATGGTCTCCAAATGGACCTTCAGTCCTAGTTTCTCCTGGAATGGTGTATCCTTCTATTACAAAATCAACTTCTGAAGGGACCCATAAGTCATTAGTTAGACATTTTGTAATTCTTAACCTTCTTCCATTTAGTAATCCTGCAAATTCATATTCTGAAAGATTATCTGGTAGTGGGGAAATCGCACTAAACATTACTGGAGGAGGCCCACCTAAGCAAATTGCAACAGGCATACGATTCTCTTTTCCAATTTCGTCAGCATGATCTGCTGCATGTTTATGTGCCTGCCAATGAAGTCCAATCTCTTTTTCTCCAAATATTTGTCCTCTGTACATACCCATATTATGCTGACCAGTTTTAGGATCCTTAGTCACAACTAATGGCAATGTGATGAATGGCCCACCATCCATCGGCCATGTAGTAGGTATAGGGAGTTTAGTCATATCTGGATTCTCAATAACAACTGCTTGACAAGCACCTTTCCTTACTTTTTTTGGTGCCATTGACATCCCTTGCATGGCCAGCCCTAAACCTGTCCAAGGCTTTTTTAGGATGCCTCCGATATCAGGTTTCATCAAATTAACCATAGTTTCTCCAATTTCTTTTGGATCTTTTACTCCGAGTGCTTTGTTGGTTCTTTCTCTAGTTCCAAATAAATTCATTGCAAGAGGATATTTACTAATTTCTCCATTCGCTAAACGTGGCTGATCGAAAATAATTGCTGGACCACCTTTTTTTACAAGTTTGTCAGCGATACAACCTGCTTCTAAATAGCAGTCAACAGGGTGACTGATACGAATAAGTTCGTCAGAATCTCTCAAATTGAGGATATACTCACGGAGGTCGCGCCACGCCATATACATTATTCGACGCGCTTATTAGTTGAATATGTTCGTTCGTAATCATAGGCCTTTAGACCGGCGGTTTCTTTGACTAATGGCCTTCCTGACTATACTCATGGGAGAGGCTGTGACCGCCTGTGATGTATTGGTAATTGGTGCTGGACCTGGTGGTGGGAACGCCGCTTTGCACAGTGCGAGAGCTGGTCTTTCGACAATTTTAATCGAAGATCATGAGGAAATTGGCACTCCCGTTCATTGTGGAGAATGTATTTCTGATGTCGCTTGCGATAATCTAAATTTAGATTTACCTGATCATGTAATTAGTAAGAGAGTTCATGGAATCAGAGTTATATTTCCAGACGGTACTGAAAAGAAATTAACTGAAGAGGGCTATGTACTAGAAAAGCATCTTTTCGAAAGATGGATTGCAGATGAAGCAGTATCTCAAGGTGCTACTCTAAGTCTAAACCACAAATTAACAAGTATGGAAAAAATGTTTGATGGTCAAAAATTTATTGGATGGCGTTGTGAAGGTAAAGGAGAACAGTTTCCAATTGAGGCTAAAATTGTAATTGATGCTTCAGGAGTTGCAGGAGTTTGTTCTAAGATACTCGAGCTAAACCCTCGTCCACAAGTTATTGCAGGAATGCAGTATGAGATGCTGGATGTGCCAACTGATGATTATCTAGATTTCTATATTTGGCCTAAATATGCTGAAAAGGGATATGTGTGGATGATTCCTAAATGTGATGGTAGAGCAAATGTTGGTTTAGTTAGTGAAGACAAATCACGAACCAAGAAAGGTTTGGATGAATTTATTGAAGCTACTCATTTCAAAGATCTAGAACAGGTAGCACCTCCTTGGAAGAAGAAAGGAAATCCTGCATTCGGTGGAACAATTCCAATTTCTGGTCCTCATGAAAATACTCACGCAGATGGTCTAATGCTCGTTGGAGATGCTGCAGGATTTACTTCCCCATTATTTGAAGGAGGTTCTCATCTAGCATTAAAATCAGCAGTATTTGCTGCAGAAACTGCTGCTAAAGCCATAGCTTCTGATGATTTATCTGCTAGTTCACTTGAAGAATATTCTAAGTCATGGAAGAAAGAATTCCCTCCTTATTCTAAGATTCTACGTGGTAAATCAGCACTATTTGATTTATCAGATGATGATATGTCTTTGATGGCTCAGTGCTTTCCAGACGAGATGAGTAACATGGGCCCTCATGGTAAATTAGCAGTTTGTCTTAAAATATTAATCAGAAGACCTGGACTTTATGCAAGAAAAATAATACCTGCAATGCTATCTTTTGGTTATTCTCGTGCTAAGTATTATGGATGGTGATTACATCCTATCTTATTATGGGCAAATATTGCTCATATTTGGGATTCTGATGAGTATGCATCAGATTATTAGGCCAGAAAAAGCAGGTTTAAAATTATTCAAAAACATAACTGCTCTATCTCAGAATGCTCCATTCTTATTTCTTGTCTTAGCCTTTATTATTGACGCATCTTCTCTAAAATTAGTCACAGAATATGGAGGTTCAGACCTTCCGATTCTATATCGGATTTCCGCAGTATGGGGTGGTCGAGCAGGACCTTTGCTTCTGTTTGCGGCTCTGATATCAATTGTAACTTGGTTTATGACCGATAATGAAGAATTAGATTATGATGTTCGTATAATGCATGGTTTCACATTGGGAATACTGTTTATTTCTTGGTTCCTAGGTCCTTTCGCTACCTCTGAAGGAATCATACCTAGTGAATTGAATCCTTTATTACAGACTGATTTAATGGTTATTCATCCCCCAGTAGTATTTTCATATTATGCACTTTGTATAGCTACAGCTTCAGTTGCGATGTCTGGAGTAATCCACAAAAAATCTGCTAAGGAAATTCATGACTCACAGTTACACTGGGCCAGAGCAGCTTTTTTGATTGGAACAATTGGAATAGGTCTTGGAGGTCTTTGGGCTTATACAGTTCTTGATTGGGGTGGTTATTGGGCCTGGGATCCCGTTGAAACAGGTTCTATCCTTCCATGGTTTGCCCTTTTATTGATAATTCATGCACGATCAACCTCCAATGTTTCCACATCAATCAAAATTTCTCCTGCATTAGGATTGATTTCCGGATTACTTGCAATACACGCAACCTTGGTGACCCGTGCCAATGGTGTTTGGGCATCTGTACATGCTTTTGCGGCGGATGGGTTAGGCACTGATAGCCAAGATCCATACATACGTGTGATGTACATTATTGATTCCAGTCCTATTGGTTTTGAACTTGCATCTTATGTATTTGCGATAATATTGCTTGGTTCATTTGCAATTTATTTCTTAGTCAATCAACAAATGAATGATCTACGTTCTGAAAATAAAAAATTATTATTCGAAGAAAAAAGAGTCCATTCACTGATATTACTTACTATGCTAGCAGTGATTTCAGTATGGATTGGCTCTACTGCTGTTTTAATTATAGGAATTTCAATTATGATATTATTACTAACTAGCGATTCCAGTAATCCATCTCTTCAATGGGTTTTTTCAGGTGTAATTCTAATGTTTTATGCGAGTTGGTCATCTTCTGCAACAATTCCTCAGGCAATTGCAGGAATGTCTCCTTTTCTTATTATCTGGCTAATTTCTGATGATGAAGATGATTTACAACTATTGTTACTCCCTTTCAAATCTGAATCAGCTAGAATGAAGTTTGCTAAAGCAATACCATGGTATGGGACATCTGCTTTTCTTCTCCTTACTTGGCTGTTATTAACTGTTGAAATAGATGGCACTAATTTAGAAGCCCATGAATTCTATGGGGCTCCTTTTATTGGTTTATTGGCGATTGGTTTAACCATATATGCCTGGGGTAAATCCGTAGATATCAAGACTGGAAACATCATATTTGTCTCTATCTTTTTCATCTCAATATTATTAGCAATTTATTCTGAGAAATTTAATTTACCGGGGGATTCATCATTATTATTCGCTTCAAGTTTTAGCCGAGGATCAGTTTCAATTTTCTTACTAACATGGATGGCCCTTGCAATTCCTCCAAATATCAAACAAGCATATTCCACATTAACAAGTGTTATTCCTAAAATACGAGATGATGGTTTACTATCTAAGAAAAACTCTTCTCGTATTCGTCTTCTTGGTTCGCACTTATCTCATCTCGGAATACTTTTACTTTTGGTTGGACATATTTTTACAACTACACTAATTGATAGATCCGATCCTTCTCACTTGGTAACTCTAAGCCGTGACCAACCAATATTACATGATGGATACGAGTTTATTTTCACTGATGTAGAACTCATCGCCTTAGACTCAGAAGATTATGATTATCCTGTTGGAGATGGGTATCTTGGTGTAGTAATCGAAATGAGAAAAGACGGGGAATTGATAGATACTCTCCGCCCAGGGATACTAAGATTTGATTCTCCTAGCGGCCAAGTAACTCCTCGGTCGGAGCCAGACCGTCATGTAGGTCTATTTGGAGATACTATAATTATTTTAGATATTTTTCAATCTAACGATTTATTAGATGCAATGATGTTTAGAGAAACGAGTCAAGTTGACCGAATTCGTGTCACTGTACATGATTTACAGGGTTCTCATGCAGTTTGGCTAGGGTGGATTTTAATTATAATAGGTGGTGGTTTAGCCCTAGCATCTAGCCAAAAATTTCATCCTAAAAAGCAAAAAATCTGATTTTTTCTACCAACGACATAACCGTTTGTATCAAAAAGGGGAAGCAGGTCGGCGGGCTGCCCGGAGGCACAAAATATGGATGCTGGTTCAATTGTTCACATCGACTACGACCTGTACGATGCAGGTTCTGAGAGACTTATCGAGACTACACGCGAGGATGTTGCCAAAGAACACGATGTCTTCGACGAATCGCGTACTTACCAACCAATGATTACTATTGTTGGTGATGGCCGTTTGATTAGCGGTTTTGAAAATCATTTGAATGATGCAGAAGCAGGTAAAGATTACGAATTCGATATTGAGCCTTCAGAAGGATATGGCGAGAGAGATTCTAGTTTAGTTGAGACCATAGGACAGAATGTTTTGATGCGCAGTGTTCGAGATCCAAGTACTTTAGCAATAGGTGCGCCAGTTGAGATTGGTGGACGTACTGGAGTTTTACAATTCATTAGTGCAGGTCGTGCAAGGATTGATTATAATCATCCATTGGCTGGTGCGACTCTAAGATATAATTACAACATCGTTAAGGTTGTAGAAGATCGCGCAGAACGTGTAGAAACTCTGCTAAAAATGAACACAGGTCGTGAAGATTTTGAAATATCATTTGAAGGAGATGACTTGACAGTAACTACTCCTGAAGCAATGGCTTATGATCAGAACTGGGCATATGCTAAGTTCAGTCTTGTCCGTTCTCTACGTGAGAATCTTGGTGTTGGAACTGTAATATTTAGAGAAGTTCACGAACCTCGAGTTGTCGAAGAAGAAGAATAAGTGCCCCTCGGTACTCATAGGGAACGTCAAAGCCTTAGCTCGGTTCTCCTTTCGTCGTCATTGGAGCATATTCTCGGAAATGATTACCCATCATAGACGCTTGCATTGCAATCCTGTATAGAGTGGTTTGAAGAAACAAGTCCTTTTGGCTATATCCAATGGTATCCATCAGAGTGCTGGGATTAGGGTTATCAATTCTAATGATTTCATCAACTCTTACAGGCTGCTTAGGTCTTGCCTCACAAAGAGAATTCATGGAGTCAATGAGGGAAGAAGCGAAAGTGATATTGAAGGAAGAAACGGTTGGTTTCGACTATACTTTCGAATCAAATAGCATTGAATCAGTATATTATGCTGATGAGATTTTAATTGAATTTGATAATACAATATCGCAACTAGTAATAAATTTCAGAGCTCAATTTCCATATTCTTCAGTTGTGGAAGAGTTAGTTGGTAATGAGACTAATCAATATCGATACGTCAATGCCAAACTTTGGAAACCAGGAGTCAGAGAAAATGGTGGCGAACCTTTTTGGGAAGTCCGAGCAACACAGGATTTTCCTCAGCAAAGGTTTTCATTCCCTCAATCAGATTTGATATCTGGTAATTGGATTTTCGAAGTTGAAGCGCGCGGTTATGGTATCACGGCTCCAATTGATCAAGCATCTTTCTATGACAAATTCGACACCTATGTAACCATCACCAAACCATGCGTAGTATTCGCTGAGTCGCACGATGACGGCGAATGTACTTACTTATCTGACCTCCAATCTGAATGAGTAATTGATTTATCGCTATGCGCAGCGCTTATGAATCGAAGTCAGGTCGCGCTGCTGCTGAGGGACCTAAATGGATGACAATCTAACTCCACTTGTACCGCTTGAAAT
>OCVR010001740.1_pt1 | contig 17133 bp, 8 predicted proteins | sample 1539091 | NCBI WGS metagenome assembly OCVR01 (sample SAMEA3355530, study PRJEB22509) | marine metagenome | biome: marine; feature: coastal ocean; material: water | place: USA | collected 2010-08-07 | depth 16 m | reverse complement strand
TGACGTCTCTTTTCAGATTGGAACAGCAGGCGACATGCGTTCGATTACTGCGAGCGTTCCGGGGCCTACAACTGTGGGGGGTCAATTGGTTTATCAAACCGCCGGTCAGATTGCTGGGCATATTAAAGCCGCAATGGACGTTGCATTAGAGCCAGTGCAAATGGGCGTTGCCACACAAACTAAATTGGCAGATGGAACGCCAGACTCTTCTTACGCGGTTGGGTTTAACTCCCAGACAGAAACATTCACGGTTACTGGCGGGGGAGGTGATGTTAGCGAGGGAACTTTACAGTTCATTCTTAATACCTCAGTCGCTCCGATGGACATAAATGTTACAATTGCTGAAGACGACACTGCGACGCAAATTGCAAAGAAGATTGAGACGGCTGTTTCGGCTGAGTGGGGCAAATTAAATACTTTGGGCATCGCCCCATTTGATGATCCCACTAATGATGCCAGCGGAGCAACTCTGACTTTGTCCGGTGTGAATAATGCAATACCGTTTCACGCGAAGGATGATAGCATTTCTACTGCGACCACTGGGTCAATTGTGGTGGGTCGTACGGAACCGCGATTTATGATGCACTCTTTCTTTGGAGAAAAGCCAAACCTTACTGTCTATGATAAGCAAACCGAAATTAGGGCTGGTGTGGACATCACTTACCAAGCCAATAACAACATCTTACTGCTGCCAATTGGTGAAAATCATCCAGACATTTCTTACTATGAGGGACGTGCCGAGCAAAAGATTATGCTGGCGGGTACCTTCAGCGGTCAGGGCGATGTTCTTAATGGTAGAGAACTAAAAATCGATAGCGTCGCCGATGGGTTTGTGCGGATCAATACCAGTGGTATGGGCTTCCCGGAAGCGGACTTTGAAATCACCGCGACAAACGCGTTTATTTTGTCGGATGAATCGTCCCATGTTGAAGCCTTCTTTGAGGGAGCAGGCATTGCACCAGAGGGCTCAGCGATCAACTTCAACAATAAGCGGATCGTTATGCGAGAAAAGCCGGAAGTGGGTCACGGTTATTCAGATGCTGATATTAAGGCGCTTACGGCGCTTAACATGCGAGATTTCTCGGCTAAGACAACTGCCGTACTTACACCAAAGGCTGTCGCTATTGCTAGTTCTGGTAACACTACATCAGGCATCACTTTATCAATAGATAGTGGCAAAATAAAGGTTGCTGGAACTGCGGGTGGTGGCACAACGCTCAAGTTTGAAGTGACTATGCCAGACGATAGCAAGCAAACTGTTACCGCCACTGTTGCGATTGGCGACAGTGCCGCTAAGGTTACCACGGCGATTGAGAACGCATTGGCTGCTTCTACCGGTAGTTATTCCCTCTTGGGAGGGGCAATGGGTGACTTAAACGGTGATGGGGCCGCGAATACTACGGTTACGTTACGCAGTAATGCCGGCGCAGCAGAATCCGATATGTCATTTTCTTTCTCAGGATCGTCAATTGGCAATAGTATTGGGTTGACTGTGGATTGGGAGGGGACAACCACTAATGCCACCACGGTTCAATTCAAGATCGACTCTTTGTTCGGTTCTGATGTCAACGTCGACTTGGACATTGCGGCTGGCCTCGCAACTTCAGCGGATGTGGCTGAAGCAATCTATGATCAACTCGTAGACGCAGGCTTAAATACTATGACTGATAACGGTGACACATACACGCTCACTCGGAGCAATAGCACTCTGATGTGGGCCCACACCCAGACTTCCATTTTTACCAATATCGACACTCAAATTGACACAACCAACAGACTGCAAACATTGACGGACTTTGGGTTGACCACTTTGTCGACTAACATCTCGGATAATTGGGTGGATGAGTTGGACCCACCCGTGACCATCGAGTATGACAACTTCAATCAGGCATTTAAGTTTGGTGTGAACCACACCCAGATTGGGCCAGGTACTGATGGTAACTTCCGGGCAATATCCGTCTCAGGTTCACCTACTGCCGACAGCACCAACAACCTTGGTATTCCTGATGCAGGAACTGCGAGGGCCGTCACCATTGGCAGTGACACGCAAGTTCTGGGACAACCATTTGTAACGGACGGCACCGAATTGCAGATCAGTGCAAAACGTTTCGGTGTAGATGTTGCCTATAATAGTGACAGCCAAACCTTTACGTTTGCCAGTGGTACTAGCGGTGAAGAAGTGCCAATCAATGGAGCGTTGAGTGTTACTGAAGCGCAACCAGCGTCGAACATTCAGGTTGGTCGGTATTCGATTAATGCTGAAAATGGCGAAATCCTGGATAAATCAGTTGATTCAGGTTCGCGGACATTGGCAGTTGGCAACAGCGACCTGATGGGCGTCGGTGCGGCAAAATCGATCTTCTTCCAAGCGGGTCGTGGTCTACAATCTGACCCTGCGGTCGCGACGGGTGCATCTGCAAACGAACCATTGAACGAGATCTTCGCGATGTCGGATATCACGGGTGATACTACATTCAACATCTCGGTGAACGGCGTGGCGGGTATCATTAAAGTTCCACCAGGGAATTATGTTGGTGGCACGTTGGCGAGTGCGTTGGAAACGCGGATTAACCAAATCTCTTCACCCTCTACGGGTGTGGCAGTTGGCGGGGTAAAGGTTGCCTACATACCGGCGACAAACAACTTCACCTTTACGACAGGTACCACGAGCGACACGTCCACGATTAAGGTTAAAGGTGCTTCGCGTCTTGGACTTGATGATGTGGCACTGGGTGTTGGATCAGTGCCGCAAATCACCAATCTGGTACAGGCGACGAACGCAGATGGTGTGCCGCTTTATGTCGATGAAAATGGTGAAACTGTGTTGAACCCGCCGGCCAACCTAGTGGAAGACTTCTATCCGCTTTACCTTGATGAGGGGGAAATCACCTTCAGTAAGTCTGGTGAAATTGTCAGCCCGAAGAACAAGGTGCGCTATGAGCAGCAAGCCAGTGGATTTTCGATCTCGCTGGATATGGACTACAGTGCATCAACTCAGCTTGCGACACCATTTGCTGTTAACAACCTAAATCAGGATGGTTTCACCTCCGGTCGTCTCGACGGTTTGGAAATTGATGCCACCGGGTTGTTGCGCGCCAACTATACCAACGGTCAGAACAAACCGCTGGGCAAGCTGGTGATGGCGAACTTCAACAACCAAAACGGTCTGAAACAGATTGGTAACGCGACCTATGTGGAGACAGCCGTCTCCGGGACGCCAACGGTTGGTGAGGCCGGTAGTGAAGGCTTTGGTTCAATCCAGTCAGGTTCGCTCGAACGCTCTAATGTTGATATCACAGAAGAGCTGGTGAACCTGATCACAGCGCAGCGGAACTTCCAAGCGTCGTCAAAGGCGATTGAAACCTCCACGCAGCTGACACAAACCATCATTCAGATCCGGAGCTAATTCGGGTCTCTCATCTAAGTCACTAAACTTCGTGTAAAGGAATAATAGTATGGACCGTATGATCCATGTCGCAGTAAACGCCATGAAAAACATGCGCATGGACCGTACGGTCAATGCTAACAACCTTGCGAATGCAAACGTGCCTGGCTTTAAGCGAGACATGCAATTGGGACGCGATAGTGCCTTTTTGGAAAGTCTTGATCAGTTTTCTTCAAGAGTGTTCACTCAGGCGTCAAATACGTCATTATTCGAGGAAAATTCGGGTCCGTTGGTCAACAGCGGAGAGCAGATGGATCTCGCAGTGCGCGGCGCAGGGTATTTGTTTATTCAGCCCTCTCAGGGGGGTGACGCTGCTTTATCCCGTCGTGGCGACTTGGGCTTGGATGACCAGCGTCGGCTTGTAGACGGGGTTGGCAATCTTGTGCTTGACGCCGCTCTTGCGCCCATCGAGGTTCCGGCGTTCCGAGAGTTCGCGGTCGATGAAGAGGGCGCAATTATTATTGAGCCCGCCGATGCCCCTATCGGCACACGGCTCGAGGTTGGACGGATTGGCACCACGCTTGCGGACGGTGTGGCGCTGGCTAAATCTGGCGATGGCCACATTCGGACGCTGGAGGGCACTGTGCCTGAGGCGGGCGAGGGCGTGAGAATTGCGCATGGCTATTTGGAGTCAAGCAACGTCAATACCGTCAGTGAACTGATCGCGAATATTGAGGGCCAGAGGCAATTTGAGATGAGTGTGAAATTCATCAGAACAGCCAAGGAACTGGATGAAAAAACTTCGCAATTAATGCGTATGCCATCAGGTTGATTTTTTGATTTTCCAGCAATGGCACGGCGTTTGCAATTATCAACATGAAACATAAAAATGAATAGGTGTCGAAATGTCTTCAAGTGCCATGCATGTTGCTAAAACAGGGTTGAACGCGCAGCAAACCCGGATGCAAGTTATCGCAAACAACCTTTCAAACGTGAATACTGTTGGGTTTAAACGCGACCGCGCCAACTTTGAAAGCCTGCTTTATCAAGTGCAGCGCAGCAGTGGCGAGCAGACTTCTGAGGGAACAACGCTGAGTTCGGCGCTTGCTTTGGGAACAGGTGTTCGCGCTGTGAATACCCAGAAGTTGTTTTCGCAAGGCAGTTTGATCAATACCGACAATGCGCTCGATGTGGCCATTGATGGTAACGGTTTTTTCCAGGTTTTAATGCCTGATAACCGCGTCGGCTATACCCGCAACGGATCGTTTTCTCGCAATGCTGAGGGCACTTTGACCACGGCGAGCGGTTATGTCGTGCAGCCAGAAATTGTTTTGCCAGCTGGTGCAACCCAGATCAACATTTCACAAGACGGTATTGTGACCGCACTCGTCGCTGGAGCGATCGCGCCCGAAGAAGTCGGGCAGTTGACTGTCGCAAACTTTGCTAACCCTCGTGGCTTGCAGCCAATCGGTGAGAGCTTTTTGGTTGAGACGCCATCAAGTGGTGAGGCCGTGATTGGTAACCCACTTGCCGAAGGGGCAGGCAAATTGTTGCAAGGGTCGCTTGAAGCATCAAATGTTAACGTGGTGCAGCAATTGGTGGAAATGATTGAGACGCAGCGGGCCTATGAGGTCAGTTCGAAGTCAATTTCAGCGTCTGATGAAATGATGCGCTATATCTCTCAAAACCTCTAGTTTGGATAAAATAATGCGGTCTATTGCTAAGATTATTTGTTTTTCTTGTATCGGAGGGCTCACAGCCTGTTCCGGTTATGTCGAGGATAAAGCCAGCGCAGAATTTGCGCCGGTCTATCCAGAGGCTACCGCCACAAGAAGTGGACCACCAACCGGTTCCATTTATCACAGCGGTGCCTCGGGCATATTTGCAGTAGACCGTCGTGCCTCACAGGTCGGCGACATTCTAACGATTAATCTCAACGAAAGCTTTGCCGCTGAGAAAGCGCAGACCAGTACGGCTGATCGATCCGATTCGCTGACGTTGACACTGCCAAATACAATTGGCGATGTTGCTGATAAAGCTAATATGTCAGCAACCAGTGCGCAAAAGTTCGCGGGTAAAGGTGATGCAAAGCAGTCTAATAAAATCACTGGTTTTGTGACGGTTTCTGTGGTCCGAGTGTTCTCAAACGGACATTTAGAAGTGCTGGGTCAGAAGAAACTGACTTTGAGCCAAGGGGATGAGTATATCCGGATTAAAGGGATGGTTCGTCCTTCGGACATCAGTCCTTCAAATGTTGTGAACTCGGATCGCCTGGCGAACGCCGAGATCACATATATCGGAACGGGGCAAGTTTCTGAAGCGAATAAACGCGGTTGGTTTGCTCGGCTTTTAACAGTGGCGCTGCCATTATGAGCTGGTTGAGTTATTTTAAGCACTTTCTAAGCCGCAGCCTCTTCTGCCTTATTCTTGCAATGCTTCCTACGACCGGTTTTGCGGACCGAATAAAAGACTTGGCGGCGATTGCAGGGGTGCGGTCTAACCAGTTGGTTGGCTACGGGTTGGTTGTGGGCTTGTCTGGAACCGGTGATAAATCGCTTGGCATTACGCTGCAATCAATGCAGTCGATGGTATCACGTTTCGGTATGGTGACAGATACCAGCGGTTTGAGCGGAGATAACAGCGCAGCAGTTATGGTAACAGCAGAACTGCCTGCATTCACAAAGCCGGGGCAAACCTTGGATGTGACTGTGTCCACGTTGGGTCCTGCAGAATCTTTGCGGGGTGGGACCTTGCTGATGACGCCGTTGCTTGGTGCGGATGGTGAGACATATGCGATTGCGCAGGGCAACATGGTGGTTGGCGGATTGGGCGTCTCGGGTGATGATGGTTCATCACTGACCGTGAACGTTCCAACAGTGGGCCGTGTTCCTCAGGGGGCGATGGTTGAGCGAATGGTGGCCAGCCCGTTTATGACCGGAGATTATCTGGTGTTTAATTTGCACAGGGGTGATTTTTCGACTGCGGCAAATGTTGCTGAAGCGATAAATAAAATTTTTGGTAATGATGTGGCTGTTCCATTGGACGCCTCTTCCATTCGTGTTCGGGCTCCGGGTGATTTATCGCAACGCGTTTCGTTTGCCAGTTTGGTGGAAGAAGTCGTTGTTGAGCCGTCAACGCCTCCGGCACAGGTCATTGTGAATTCCCGGACTGGGACAATTATCATTGGTGGTAACGTGCGGGTCACACCGGCTGCGATTACCCATGGCAGCTTGACTGTTCGTGTGAGGGAAAACCCCACGCTGACTGCGCAGAATAAAACGACAACCGAGGGCGCTAAAGTGACAACTGAGCCGGCCGCGCCTTTGCAAACTGAGGCATCAGATATTGAAGTGTCAGAGGCCAAGGCACGGGCCTTTGTGTTCGATCCGGGTACGGAGCTTTCAAACATTGTAGATGCGATCAATGCCGTTGGTGCAGCTCCGTCCGATCTGGTGGCAATCTTAGAAGCCCTAAAAGTGTCTGGTGCTCTGCGAGCTGAATTAATAATTATTTAACGAGGTCAATAGGATGGACAGTTTAGGCAAAAGTGCTGCGCTCTCTATGGCGCTTCAGGGCAAAGCGGCTTCTGATGCCCAAAAAGCCACTGAGGCGCTGTCATCTTTGGTGTCCACCGCCAAAAAACCGGACGAACTGCGGCAAGTTGCTGAGCAATTTGAATCGCTTTTTATTGAACAGATGATGGCGGCTGGCCGCAAGAGCGAATTAGCTGAAGGATTGCTAAAGAATAAGGGCTCTGAGACGTTCTATTCTTTGTTAGATCGCGAATATGCTGGCATGGCGTCTAAGAACAATTCACTGGGAATAGCTGACGCGTTAGTGGCGCAATTCCGACCAAATGTAAAAGATGGGGATCACAACTGATGGCTAGTCTCATGGATATCGGCCGCAGTGCCGTCACCGCCCAACGAGAAGCGTTGAACGTGACCGGTCAGAATATTGCAAATATTGAAACTGAAGGGTATCGGCGTCGAGATGCCAGCTTGACCGAAGTTATTGGCAATCAAAGTGAGCTGACAGCAAAGACATCTCAGACCGGCTTAGGCGTTCAATTGAGTGATGTCCAACGGGCGTTCAATTCCTATCTTACTGACAGCAGTCGAAGCGCCACCAGTCGATTTGAAGCGGCAGATACTTTTGAAAGTAAAATTGTCCAACTTGAGAACTTATTGTTGCCCCGAGAAGGCGATCTTGGGACGATGATGAACGCTTTTTTTGGTGAATTGAGTGGCATTGCCGCTTTACCCGGTGATATGGCGCCACGCGCCGCCGGTTTGGCGCAAGGGTCAACTTTGGCAGCCAGCTTCAATAACACTTCGAACGTTTTAGAGGATTTGGCCGACGCCGCGTACGGCGAACTGCAGTCAAAAGTTGAAGAGGTAAACCTTTTAACTGCGGCTCTCGGTGGCGTTAATGGTCGTTTGCGATCCTCGAACCTTGGTGGAACGCCGCCCAACATGTTGTTGGACGAACGGGATAGGCTAATCGATGAAATCTCCGAGAGGATGAATGTTACTGTCGCAATTGGTGAGCGATATGAGGCAGAGGTTTTTATTGGTTCAAGCGAAATGGGGCCAACCTTGGTGGCAGGCGAACGGGTGACCCCGTTGACCGCGTTGATGACGTCAGAAAAAGCGGTGAAATTCAAACTGGGTACGAATACTTTTATATCGAATATTCAAGGCGGCGCAATTAGCGGTCTCAATGATGCATTCATAGCCACCCGAACAGCGGTCGGCGATTTGGATGCTTTGGCCCGAAAAATAACGACTGATATGAACAAGCAGCATCAACAGGGGATTGACCTTGAGGGTGAACTTGGCAATGCGATGTTTACAACCGCGGATTTTGAAATAACTGCAGGGGTTCAAAACCGTGGCAATACGACTGCAACACTCAATAAAATACCCGGTCAGGTCGATATGTATGACTATATCGAATTCACATACAATGCTGCGAGCAATGTATGGACGGGTCGTGACGGTGATGGTGTCATGCTGGGGTCCGGTCGGACACAGTTGCAACTCGAAGGCGGGATGATTGAGTTTTCGGGCAAACCGAAAGACGGCGATTCCTTTCAGATGTCGCGGGTGTCCGGGGATGCGTCACGGATGTCATTTTTGTTGACACGCGCAGAGCAGTTTGCGGCGGCCTCAACGCTTAAGGTAACGATCAACGCTGGCAATGAGGGAACGGGGAACCTTTCAACATCGATTGCCTCGATTCCTTCTTCAGGTTTGTCATCGATTGAGACGGTGCTTAAAAACCACCTGTCGCCTGTGGCCGCCACCGATTTTATCCGGGATGGCGTGGTCGCGGTTATTCCAGCCAATGTAAGTGATATTGAGTTTGCCAGTCTGAGTAATCAGCCGACGATGCGGGTCGCAACAGCAGATATTTCAACTTTGCAGAATGTGAGTTTTCAGCTTGATGGGGTCAATTATAGTTTTGACGTAGATGCAACACAAAGTGGAGAAATTGCCTGGCGACATGGTGCGGAGATCGCAAATTCATTGAACGATGGCGTTATAAGGGCGGCGGTGAATTTGGGGCAAAGCACCGCAACTGTAACTTCTGGAACGGGTTCCTCTTCTGGGATCCTAATTCCTGTGGGTGCAAGCTCATCCACCTTGAACACTACAATCGAGGGGGTCTCCGTTACTGCATCAATTACCGCAGGAAGTACGCTTGAGGATAAAAAACTGCATGCTGCGGCCTTGAGCAATGCGATCAATAATAATGCTGAATTAACCGCTAAAGGCATATCTGCGCAGGTGTCGGAAGATGTGAATGTTCAAGTTAGCGGTACTAATGGTGTCTCTCTGAGCTCACTGGGTGTGTTCGCTTCTGGGTTTGAGGGTGGTGTGGTTCTGGCTTCGGGCGGAATTGATGATGATGGCAACGCCAAGGCCTTTAGTAATGCAACCTTTAGATTGTCTGGTGGTGCGGCGCAGGCTGCTGAAACGAACCCAGCTCAGGATGCGTCTGACATTCAAATTTTCACCCGTGAGGGTCGCCAGATCGCTGGTGATCCGCTCACGGATGGGCAGGCCGCGGCACTTTTGACGCCTCTGAACGGCTTTGTCGCGGGCGCAGAATATCGAGCCGATTATTTGACCGCTGATGATGGGATCGGCTATCGTGGTATGTCCGTAGATACATTCCAAGCAGATGGGCTCAAGCGGCTAGATCTGTCAGTGTCGGGGTTGGGATCCAATGGTACGAATGCGGAATTAATTTCGCAGGCAAGAACGGTCAACCCTAATCTGGTCCCACCGAATAATATAAATGCTCAGACGATTACGGTCGTTGCTGAAAATGGTGCAGAGCGCAAGGTAACCATCCCCTCTGGTGTTGCTGCAGATTACGTAGCAGAGCAACTATCAGCACAACTTTCGCCTTTGGGCATTAATGTGAACTCTCACACCCGCGTTTTCCTTGAGATGCCTACGGGTGTTCAAACCGGAACCATTGGCTTTGATATTGCCGGAACGAATATCGTTCCGGTTTCTGTTGCCACGTCAGTTGCGAATGGAGATTTAACTGGATTGGCTGAAGCGATTAATTATCGCAGCACGGTTACAGGAATCTCTGCCACCCTGACTAATGACTCAAAGAGAATTATTCTTGATCACCCAGACGGTGCTGATATCTTTATCTCAAATATCTTGGCTGGCAGCATTAATATGGATGTTTCCGTTCTTGATAGCGATTACATGCCTTTCCAAGATATACCTTTTAACTTTTCTCAAGGCTTGGCCCTTTCCGGAACGACCCAACCTATTGCTGAGGTGGCTGCCGAAGTTAAAATAGGTGGGGTGAATTTCGCTTCTGCTGAAATAGTTGGTGTTGAAGCCAGCACCAGTGTTGCGGACGATGGCTTTGGGGTCGTCTTCGATGCCGCTAGTGACAAAGTGAGCGTCACTGGTGCTCCGACGGGTGCTGGTACGCTTGCGGTTAAGCTGAAAGACGCAAATGAGCACATTCTTAATGCCAATGTCACTGTTGATGGCTCTGAAACACGGGATCAGCTTGCAGTAGAAATTGATACGGCAATTGACACTGCTAAAGCACAAGTGGCTGCGCTCACAACTACAAATAACAATAACGGCACATTAACATTGGGGGGAGGGGCGTCCTTTACCAATATAGCGTCAATTGCATCAACTGGAAATGGAGAAAACATATCCCTTTCTGGCAACAACACAATCACAGTCACCACGCCTGCGACGACGACTGGAACAATAAGTTTTGACTTGGTGGACGCCAACGGTAACAGTTTATCAATTACTACTGCCAGTATAGCCGGTAATTCTTCTGCAAATAATGTTGTTGCCGCGATCAAAACGGCCATTGATGCGGCGGTTACTGCCGTGTCAAATGGATTGACTACAGCCACGACGGCAGGAAGCGATTATATCGCCGCCAATTCGGGACCGATTAAAAATGTGGTTGATGACGTTAAAAACATCACTCTGGGTACCGGAACAAATGCGCATGTTATGACGATGGCTCTAACCGGTGGATCGCTCGAGGCCTCTATTGAAGGGATCGCTATCAGTGTAAATGGCACTAGTGACCGCGATGATGATGCTGCGGCCTTCGCCGCTAAGGTGAACACTAACGCGTCACTTATGGCCATGGGTGTTAAAGCGGTTGCCGCCAGCAATAATAGTGGTGAGGTGCGCCTATACTACAAAAATACCAAAAGCTTATCACAAAACACGCGGATAACTGGTCAGTTGTCGATGACCAGCAAGAGCGGTTTTGACCTGCAATCCAGCCTCGATGTGAGCAATAAATCTACGGCTTTGGCGGATTCAATTCTCGGGGGTCTGGTTTCCCGAAGCTTTTCGAAAGCAGGGACGTCTGCCAGTTTGAAATTTGCCGCTAATGTTGAAATCGACGGCGCAGCGACAAACGTTGATGGCACCAAGGCACAAGCACCTTCGGCTTTTTATGATGTCAAACTTGATGCCGTTGGAGGCGCTTTTGACGTCAACATAAGCAGTGCTGAGGTTGGGGAAACCAACAGCGCGCTTATTGCGGCGGGGATCGCCGAAAAAATGCGCAGTCAAGCGCCTGTGCCCAGCATCACCGGAGTGCCGATCGCATCCCTTCCTCCGGTAGGTACCTTTGCGCGTTTCTCGATTGGCGATGCAGAGTACACACTAGAGCGAGACGCAAAGGGGCTCAAAGTGTCTGGACCCGAAGAAGGACGGGTATTTATAAACACCGAAAATGTCTTCAGCGGTGGCTTTTCGACGACGGGTGAACCGGTTCTTTTGGGGCAAAGCATTACACTGTCTGTAAACGGTGGTAGTCTGACGGGCCATGCGCCGGCGCCGCTGTTTGACGACAATGCCTCTCTGTTCGGCTTTGGGGTGGGGGCTAACTATTCGTCAGGCTCTGACAAGTTTTCTGCTGTTGACCCAAAGGTCACTCACAAGGCGCAATCTGTGCTGCAAGGCCGGGACTTTACTGTGCCAACAAACGGCAGCCCGACACAGTTTACGACAACAGTTAATAATAAATCGATCAATGTGACGCTGACAAATAGTTTCAACCCGTCTTCAATGTCGAATATTTCGGTTGGTGCGGGTGATGCGTTCAACCAGTTGACCGTTGCCTCAACGGCAGGAAACAGTACAGGCTTTTCTGTTACCTTTATGGGCGGAACTGTTTCTGGAACTTATGGAAACGCTAGTTCCCCCGCTTCGGCGGATGAATTGAACGCCCGAGCGCTTCAATTGGCCGATTTAATTAATGCAAATAGTACCATCAAGACTGCTGGTGGTTCAGCTGTTGCGTCGACTAATGGAACAGGCATGGTGGTTGTTGAAGGCACCCTGAGCGTTGCAACTGACGAAGCCATTACGACAACCAACGCGAGTTCGAACGTGGCCTTTGTATCTGATACAAAAATCCGCATGACACCTAACTCTACAACAGATGCCTCAATAACCATAGAAGGTGTGACAGTCACCGCGCCTAGAATTAGTGACGCACGTTACAAGTTCGACGCTGCTGGTAATCTGACTAGCACCGAAGAAACTGCAGCGAAGCAAAAAAATAACTATGCCAGCCAATTTGCGCTGGCGATCAATGAAAACGCAGACCTTGCGGCGCTTGGCCTATCTGCGGTTCCCTCTGTTGATGGTTCTGGTGATATCAATGTCAGTCGTCTCTCGGTTTCACTGACGCCAGCTTCTCTCCCCACGGCAATTCAGCTCAAAGCAGATTTGGCGAGCGGTCCGATTAAAGTGACGGGTGGTGCCTCTGCGACAGCCCTAGGGTTCAAGGTTGCTGAATCCGATCTGTTGGTCACGGAGGACGGTCTGACCGCAACCAGCTTAAATGGTTTACCAGTTGATTTGTCTGGAAGTGGTACCAGCCTTGCGGAAACTCGAATGCAATTGACCGGTTTGCCTACTGAAGAGTTGATTGTTGTAGTTGCCGGCGGTGGATCGCGCCGGATCAGCGCGAAATATACGATTGACTCCGATATCGCTGTGGATCCGCTTAAGAAAGAACAGCAATATCAAGTCAGAATGCTTGATGCAAACAGTGGTCGGGTCGAGTTGTTCGACAAGGCAACGGGCCATTCGATTGCCACGCGGATTTCAAATGGCAATGCGCAGTTTGATGCAGATGGGCTTAGGTTTAATCTCAACGGCTATGCTGCAACGGGAGATTCTTTTGATGTTTTGACTGGTCAGAAAGCAGCGGGCGATGCACGTAACATGGATGAAATTATGACGTTGGCGACCAGCACTGTTAACCGGTCATCTTTCCAGGACGATTTCCGCTCAATTGCCGCCTCCGTGGGGTCGACACTAGAATCTTCACGGCTCTCGAAACTTTCTGCGGAAGCCGTGCGTGATGCTGCGGTTGCAGCAGAGGACGAAGTTTCTGGTGTCAATATGGACGAAGAAGCAGCAAAATTAATCACCCAACAACAAGCGTATCAAGCGGCAGCACGAATTTTGCAAACTGCAAAAGAAATGTTCGATACACTAATGCAAATTCGATAGAGGTTCACCATGACTATTTCATCTGCTCTTTTTTCTGAAAGAATGCTGGCTCGGTTTAGTGATATGAACGAGGCTATCCAGCTTCGTCAAACGAAGATTTCAACCGGTCAAGCGATTAACGAAGCCTCTGATGCACCGATCGATGCGGTGCGGTTGTCAGCGTTAGGAGAGGTCACTTCTCGGGTGGAACGCTATACAACAAACTTAACCGTGGCTCAGCGTAGATTGAGCTTGGGTGATGACACACTGAGTTCAGCTGACAACCTGTATACCAGATTGCGCGAGGTCCAATTGAGTGCTGCTTCCGATACGATCAGTGCAAGTGACCGAGCCAGCATCAAGCTTGAAATTGACGGTATAAATGAACAAGTTCTGGCTTTGGCAAATACGACTGATACGGCTGGGCAGGCGCTGTTTGGTGGCTATGCAACCGATCTGGAACCGTTTGTGAAAAATGCCGACGGTAGCGTGAGTTATATGGGTGATGCCGGTGATCACACTTTGGCTGCAGGCGACGCCCTTAGGTTGCCAACCAGTATAAACGGTGGCGATGTGTTTATGCGGGTTGAAACCGGGGATGGCGTGCACAGTGTGTTTGATCTGATGAGTAGTTTTTCAAATGCTTTGGATGCGAGCAGGGAGTTTACCACATCCGCTTCGACCAACGCACAGGGCAGTGTCAACTTGGATCTTGTTGCCGATAGACGGCCGCAGAATTGGACGCTGGATATTACAGGCCCAAAAGGTACAGCCACGGTTTCTTTTGTGGCGGTTGACGGAAGTTCCGGGGCTGCAAGGGATGCGATTAATGCAGCTCAGGCCGCAACAGGTGTCACGGCAGCTATAAATGCGGCAGATGGCCGGAGCCTTGAATTGTCGACGAATATCGCAACCGGCAACGAAACCATTGCCGTGACCAACCTTAAAATAGAGGGCCGAGAACTGGCAGAGTATCCGCCAAGTTATTATGCTAAAGTTAAACCAAGTGACGCAGGTCGCGCAGTGCTGCTCACAAGCATGCGCGCTCAAGCTCCGGTTCCAGATGTCACCGGCGTCCCATTTACTGCACCGTCCGGAGTGACAACGTCAAAATTCTCCCTTGAAGGTAAGGAATACACCCTGACCTATACTCCGTCTGGCTCTTTGAGCGCGAAAGGAACAGTGGTCGTATCTACATCAGATGGTGAAGATAATTTTATTACAGCCACGGTGACAAATGCAAATAACCAAGATACCATTACCTTGTCTGTCGCTGGCGGTACATTGAGCGGGATTGGTCCGGTGCCTCTTAACAATAATGAAGCGGTCCTTTTGGGCTTGTCGTCTGCTTCAAACGATACCGCTGGTGTGCCGCAAAACACCGTGACAGGTCGCACATTTACGGCACTGGCGGCTGGGCAATCCCGAGAAATGAATGTGAACCTGAACGGTAAGACAATCACGGTGACACACAGCAAAGGAAGTACGTCACCTTTTGACGAAACTGTCACAACAAATGAAACTTTTTCAACAAGTAATCTGACCGGCGTTACACCTGGAACAGGCAGTAGTGCGAATGTTTGGACGGCTGTGGCAAACAGTATGGAATTGACTATTGAGGGTGTTGCTCTGACCGCGACTGGAACCGACCCTGCATCTCGTGCAGCCAACCTTGCCATCGCCATAAACGGAAATGCTGAATTGGCCGCGAAAGGAATTACCGCGCGGGCCTCAACGGACGCAGATAATCTAGGAAAGTTACATGTCGGAACTTTGGCCGTAAAGGCCACTAATGCAACAGACCCGGCAGCTTATGGGGATGGGTCGGTGCCTTTGGCAACAACTCAGTTCACGTTGAGTTCTGACTTGTTGATTGGGACGCCTGCGGTTGTGTCCAGTGCGTCTGCGACGTCAATGGGTTTTAACGTTTCACAGACCCCGCTTTCGGATAGTGCTGAGGTCTCGGTTATCCCTGTATCGCAAGGTTTGGCCGCGCATAAAGAGCATATGAATGCCATTTCGGAGTCAGTCGCTGTTCATAAAACAGTCGTGGGTTCACGCCTGAGGCGGGCCAACGATCAAGAGGCTGTTTTGGCCCAACGCGCACTTGTTCTCGCACAGGAAGTGTCTGACTTGAGTTCGGCCAATATCGAGAATTTGATCACAGAGCTGACCAGTCTGATGACCAGTCAAAAGGCGGCCCGTCAGGCCTATTCGATGGTTTCTCAAAGCAGCCTTTTTGATTTTGTAAAATAATTTAGGTTGGCAGAGATTTGGCCCATCGCTTGCAATATCTGTGTGTAGACACAAAATTGGATGCTGGCTTTGATCGATCTGCCGACTTATATTGCAAGAACAACACGTGGCTTGGCTATTGCCCTGGCCAGTGTTTGCTTTTCAAGTCAGATATCGGTGGCTGCGATCTTGCCGGATTGCGAGGCAATTGCCGCAAAGGTTGAGGCTGCTACAGGTTTGCCACAGGGTATTCTTTCAAGCATATCGAGGGTTGAGTCGGGGCATGCTTGGCCGGACGGTTCGGTCAGGGGCTGGCCTTGGGCGACCAATAATCGCGGTAAAGGCAAATATTTTCAAAAGCGCGAAGAGGCGTTGAAGTATATCAAAAAGGTGATTGCTCGCGGCGACCGCAATATTGATGTGGGTTGTATGCAAATCAACTATCGCTGGCATGGCAAAGCTTTCAAATCCTTAGAGCAAATGATTGATCCAGCCTATAATATTCCTTACGCCGCGCGGTTCTTGAGCACGCTTTATGAGCGTCACGGCAATTGGGATAAGGCGATCAAATATTATCATTCTGGGAACAGTAAATACAATCGGTCTTATCTGGCGCGGGTTAAAAAAGTCTGGCCTGATGCACAAGCGCAAATCGCCTATGCCTCTGGAGAAAAGTCAGGGGTAACAAAGACGCCGGCAGAAGGTAGCAGAATTGCCGGTTTAGGGTTCGAAGATCTGCCGATGCCTTCCGTACTGGACGGTAATACAGATCAGGGAGGCTCATTGTGGGCCAACACTGGCTCGGACGCGGCGCAGGCCGCGTTGCGTGACGGAAAAAGTTTGTCACCGTCCGGCGCAACTGTAGAGTCGGCAGCAATCATACCAATTGGACCAGATACTGGGACTGACACCGGTGTGGTTGCAGATCGTTTGGTGCAGGCTCGGACCGACACGCTCGACTTCTACGCCATGAAAGTGACCAAAGTAGCAACCATTGATGAAATGCCGCCGACCTTGGCTCGGCATTTTGATAAAATTCAAAGATTTCGAGAGATGCTGAAGAAACCGGCAGATCTTTGAAAATGAAAGGTTAAGATATGTTTCATGAAATTCGTGCCGGTTTTAAAGCGGCTTTGCACCAGATTGAAGTGGTGTCTAATAACATGTCGAATGCAAAAACGACAGGTTTTAAGCGCAGTGAGGCTATGTTCGAGGACCTGTATGCCAATAACTTTAGTGGGTCCGAGGTTGATCGCGGTATGGCGGCGCGTGTGATTGAAAATAAACGCAGTCATATTCAGGGCAGTATGATCCAGACAAAACAGACATTGGATATGGCTGTAAGCGGGCGCGGAATGTTCATGCTCAGTCCGCTGCCAGGGACGACAGATTTGGCCTATACACGAGATGGCTCGTTTTCATTAACGAAAGACGGCGATGTTATTGCCTTTGATGGACGAGCACTGTTGGATGTTAATAAAG
>OCVR010001738.1_pt1 | contig 17138 bp, 14 predicted proteins | sample 1539091 | NCBI WGS metagenome assembly OCVR01 (sample SAMEA3355530, study PRJEB22509) | marine metagenome | biome: marine; feature: coastal ocean; material: water | place: USA | collected 2010-08-07 | depth 16 m | reverse complement strand
ATTCTTTCCAGTATTTAGGAACCCGTTTGTTCTCAGCAACCAATGATGGCGCCAAAATGGAAAGCACGTCTTCTTTAGCGCCGGTGCGTTCAAGCGCGCGGCCCAATGACGTCTTGTTGGACAACATGCTGGCAAAACGTTCGGGGATGTCATGCCGCGGCAACAAGCCTGTTTGGTCTTCAATGTTGTGACCAAAAGGGAGATGGGTTGAATCATGTACTAAAGCGGCCAAACGCACCACGCGTTCGCCATACTGGTCAAAGCCATCAAGGCGACTATCGTCACGACGGTCACGCTCGAAGTTAATCGCGTTAATCATCCGCGATGCTAAATGCGCCGTACCAATTGAATGTTCAAATCGTGAATGCTGCGCTCCGGGATATATCAAGTAAGTGGCGCCCAGCTGACGTACATTACGCAAACGCTGCATCTCTTCCGTGTCAATAATGGACATCTCTTCTTTAGTAAGAGGGATGTCGCCGTGAACCGGGTCACGAATAATGGTGTCGTATCTAAGCATTGCCCGAAGAGCTGCGCGCCATCGCAACTAAGTCATCACGTTCTTTTTTAGTAAGTGGGCGAATTGAGCCACGTTTCAATTTTGCTACGCCAAGGTTTCCTATACGCACACGCTTCAAACGTTTAACACGCATGTCAAATCTTGCCAACACGCGACGCACCTCACGATTACGCCCTTCGCTAATGGTCATTTCTACGGTAGCGCCTTTTTTAGACGAGCGCATCAGGCGCAACGATTCTGGGACAACCTTTACGCCATCAATGTAAGCGCCCTCGCGAGCCCTTTCGATATCGGCATGAGTTATCGCGTGATTAATATAACAAACATAAGTTTTGCGAATACCAAACGATGGATGAGTAATGATCTGAGAGAAATCGCCGTCATTAGTTAATAACAGTAAGCCCTCGGACTCTTTATCGAGGCGGCCAACAGTATGCACGCGACTTGGGACCATTGGATCAACTAAATCGCAAACGCGCGTATCTGTTTCGCGTGGATCATTAGTACAAAGGACACCCTTCGGCTTATAAAACAAGTAATACAAACGCCGGCCGACCGAAATTTTCACGCCATCAACGCGGACGTCATCGCCATCTAGGACTCGGTGCCCTGGCTCCATAATGATGGTACCGTTAACGCTAACTTCACCGCCAAATACTTTTTCATCGCACTTGCGTCGTGAGTCAACGCCTTGCTCGGCCAACCATTTGTTCAGGCGCACTCCGGCGCCTTCCGCTTTTTCGGAGGCGACACCTACGCGAGCGCTTGACGATGCCTCAATCGTCGCCGCGGCTAAACGCGTTTGACGCTTGCTGCGCGTTGGCTTGCCACGACCACTGCCACCAATGGGCTTACGAGATGTTTTTTTACGGCGTGATACCATTAATTAGCTTGCTGTAGCGCGAATAAAATCAAAGTTGTCTTCGCTTGTAGATTGAACATGCACACCCTTTAGGTAAGCAGGAATTAATATCGTGTCGCCGTACTTCACAGCAATCGTTTCGAACTCGCCATTCGGCGCAGTTATCTCGCCTTGGCCGGAAACGACAACTAGAATAATCGCTTTATTTTTCTTGGCAACAACAGCCCCCTGCTCGCCATGGCGATGCAAGTGCATTGTGAAGTATTCGCCACCACACAACGTTGCACATTCACCATCGTAAACCGGCGACGACAATTCACGGCGCTCAGGGTTAGACGGCAACAAATCGTAATCGATAACATCAAGCGATTCTTGCAAATGCGTTTCGCGCGGCACGCCATCAAGGCCCAAGCGATCCCAATCGTACATGCGATAAGTCACATCAGAAGTTTGCTGAATTTCAACTAGCACTGCGCCGGCGCAAATGGCGTGCGTTTGCCCAGCAGGAATGTAAACACAATCGCCGGCCGCAACATTGTGCTCAACCAAATAATCGCGTACTTTAGACGTGGGGGCGTCAAGTGCAAATTTCGGCGCTTCGGTTCCGGGGAGCAACCCGCAAATCAAGCTGGCGTCATCGGCGCTGTCTAAAACATACCACGCTTCGGTTTTACCTATACCCGTTGGCGATTTTTTACCATCTGGTGGATGTACTTGCACAGATAAATTATCTCCGGCATCTAGCAACTTTACTAACAGTGGGAATCGCCCGTCGGCAGTTGGCTTTGAGCCGCCCAGAATTGCCGCGCCATGATCCTCCATTAAGTCGCGCATGGACTTGCCGGCATATTCGCTATTGCAAATAAGTGTTTCTTTGCCAGGGTAGTCGCTTAATTCCCATGTTTCGCCAAGTGGCCCGCTAAACGGTAGCTCAAGGGACAACGATTCGGCCAAGCGCTGACCACCCCATACTTTTTCAACAAGTATGCGGTCAAACAGCAGTGGCTGCGTAGGCGCGGAAGAAGAACTCACGCATTTATTTTATCATGCTTTTGAAAATGCGCCTTAACAATTTAATGCCACTTGGCGCACGCCGACGCCTCGGACTATAAAACGCGCTGGCATCCATGCTATGGCGAACGGTTGGGCTCTCGCCAGCAGCAATCATCAGCTGCTGCCACTCTCTACCATGTGGCTTTACCCTGCCATGGCGAGCAGTGGCAATCAAATGCGCCAACTCGTGAATTAACACCATACTGAAGTATTGTGGGTTCTGTGCAATCAGCCGCGGGTTGAGCTCGACCTGTTGTTGGCGCAATAGAGCGCGGCCCCCGCTGGTTCGCAGACGGCCGTTCCAGACAATCTTCAGATTGGGCAATTCATCTACAGCATCCCAGCGCGACAAAACCTCGGCAGCCGCAGCGAACAGCACCTCGCTATCGAAGCTCAGCTTTAGCTGATCGACGCTTAAACCTTGCGTCCTTTGCACCATACCTGCCCAATATTATTTTCAGAAACAACGTACTCAACGAAATCAGCGCGGCGACCCTCTTTAAGGCGTCCGCAGTCGCCCAACATGTCGCCAGCAACTTGGCAGCCCATACGCACAACCTGCTCAAAACTGAGGACGCCATCGCGATGCGCGCGTAGCAGTAATTCCGGCAGTGAGTCTAAAGTCCCGCCCAAGCCACCACGACGGTCGACGGCCACCGCACCACTGCGCGATAGCAGTTGCCCGCCCGCTTTAAAGCTTTTTGCGCGTAGGCCGGCATGCGATAAATTGTCTGAGCACGCCATCAATTTGTTTTTTAGCTTCGGGGTGTTCGCCCACAAATTTAGCGTGTCGCCACCAACATGAATCATGTCGGGGATGACTGCAGCATAATCAATTTCACCGCGCATTGCCGCGCCAATTGGTCCCAGCTCGCGGGCGCTTAAGGATGTCATCCGATTGCCTAAATGGGTAGCAGCAATTTTGCCATTCGCTCGAAGCACTTCGCAGTCAAGTGCGGTTGCGCGACTATGCCCTACTGATGGAATGACTTTATTGGCGCGAAGGACTTCACTTGCCTCAAAAGCACCCTCCAATTCTGGAGCAAGGGTGGTCATTGTTAGCCAACCGTCACAGGCATCAACAAACTCTTGTGCGGTCTTGGCGCTTGGCTTGCGCATTGCCGCCTTCGGCAATGCGCCTGACATTTCACGCGCGACGAAGGGTCCTTCGACGTGCCATCCGGCAATATGAGTACGCTTGCCGCCCAGCGCTGACCAGCTATTCCAGTTACGCGCCGCGCGCTGTAGGCCATCATTTTTGGTCGGATAAAAACCGGCCAAAGCGGTGGTTACCCCGGTGCGCACCAGCGATTGCGTCATTTTCTGTAACCGCGCAGCTGTACCTTCACCGCAATCAACTCCTGCGTAGCCATGGAGCAAAGTGTCGACAAAGCCCGGCATGATGCTGCGCCCGCTCAAGTCATGCAACTCAGCCGCACGCTTGGGCGATGGGCTACTAAATGAGACTTTAGTGATGACGCCCTTGTCGTAAGTCAGCCAGCCAGCGGTAAATTGCTTGCCGTCCCAGAGTTTTGCTCGAATGCCTTTTTTCATTTAATCAGTCGCCGCCGACGGTTTGTGCCACCAGTATAAAGATGAGCTGCCATAATCACGGCGCTCGATTCCTGGCAGTTTGCCAAGCTCGTTATCTAGCAACAATCCCTTGGGGGTATGAACAATCGCGCAGCCGCCGTCCTTCATTACTACGGATAAATCTAAAAACAGCTGCCACACCTTTATACGCTTTAGGCCACCGCCACTAAAATCCGCGTAAGGCGGATCGAAAAACACAACGTCGGGAGCCGCCTCAGTCTTCGCCAAGGATGGCGCGCTATAGGCGTCTATTTGTAACGCGCGCATTCGGTCACTGTAATTAATGAGCGACGCATTTTCCTTAATCTGTGCTATTGCTGAACGATTATATTCAACGGCCACCACTTGTGCAGCTCCGCGCGAGAGAGATTCTAAGCCGAGGATGCCAGAGCCAGCGTAAACATCCCAAACCGTCGCACCATTAATAATGCCGCTGATGTGGTTAAAGACCCCTTCGCGTGCGCGCTCAGCAAGCGGCCGCGTGGCTGCGACTTTCGGGACTTTCAATTTTCGTCCTCTGTGTTCTCCGGCGGTTATTCGTAGCATGGCTAGTATAGAATAAGGGCGCCATGCCTCGACTACACGTTAACATTGATCATGTCGCAACTGTGCGGCAAGCTCGCAAAGCCCAGCAGCCTGACCCGGTGTTCGCCGCCGGTTTGTGTGAGCTTGCGGGCGCCAACGGCATTACTGCCCATTTGCGCGAAGATCGCCGCCATATTCAAGATCGCGACATACGCCTGCTGCGCGAGGTGGTCAAAACCTTGTTTAATCTAGAAATGGCCTACACGCCTGAGATGATTAAGTTGGCCCATGAAATTCGCCCCGACCAAGTTTGCTTGGTACCTGAGAAGCGTGAAGAGTTGACCACTGAAGGCGGTCTAGATTTACACAGCATGCCAGATAGTTTTGCTGGTGACATTAAGGCTTTGCAAGATAATGGTATCGACGTCAGTTTATTTATTGACCCCGACCCTAATTTGATTGAAGCCGCTGCGGGTGCCGATGCTGCATTTATCGAGCTGCACACGGGTGCGTATGCAAACGCAAAGGGCGAAAAACGCGAGAATGAACTTAAGCGCTTAACAACAGCTGCTATTTATGCTCACGAACTTGGCTTGCGCGTAAATGCTGGCCACGGGCTAGACTACGACAATGTTATGGCTATCGCGCAAATACCTTTTATCGAAGAGCTAAATATTGGCTACTCGATTATCGGGCGCGCGGTTTACGTCGGCCTCGACCAAGCAGTCCGCGAAATGCAAGATCGCGTTTTGGCTGCCTCTCCGCTAGAAGAATAGGCAACTATGGCAGGACAAATACCGATCTTTGTTAATGCGCGGTTTTTGACCGAGCCGATTACCGGTATTCAACGCTGGTCGCGCGAAGTGCTTTCCGCGATGGATCAATTAATTGAAGATGGCGTGATAGATGGTGAACGCTATAGCTTTACATTGCTAAGCCCCACTCTGCCAACAGACCTGCCCAGCTATCGCCATCTCAAGTTGAAGGCTAAAGGCTTGATGCGTTCGCACTTATGGGAACAACTTGAATTACCTTTTCTGGCAAAAGGTTTTTTGCTTAACTTTAAAAATACGGCTCCGGTATTTAAGAGTAACATGAGCATGCAAATTCATGATTTGCAAACTTTTGCACATAAAGAGACTCATTCCTCTATCTTCAATTTTTTATACAAAGTAATTGTTCCTCGGGCAGCGCGCAAAGCAAAGATAGTGCAGTGCCCGTCAAGCTCCACCGCGCTCGAAGCTGAGAAATATCTAAAGGTACCTAGTGAGAAATGGGTTATTACTCAAGGCGGACATGAGCATGTATTGCGTTTTAATAGCGATGACTCTATTGCCCAACAACACTCTTTAGCTAAGGGTAGTTATCTTTTGGCCGTTAGCAGTTTAAATCCAAACAAAAATTTTGCGGCGATCTTGCGCGCAATGAAAATTGCGGGGGTCGAAGCCAAGCTAGTGATTGCGGGTGGCACCAACCCGCTCATTTTTCGCGATCAAGACCTCGACATATTGTCAGATAAAGCTCTCTACGTAGGCCGAGTAAGTGACGACCAGCTACGACACTTATACGAAAATGCCTTGGGCTTTGTTTACCCATCTTTCTACGAAGGCTGGGGGCTGCCCCCCGGCGAAGCGATGTTACTAGGTTGCCCGGTGATATCTAGCAATACTTCTTCGCTGCCACAGGTCTGTGGTGATGCCGTTTTGTATTGCGACCCTGCCGACGATAATTCTATTGCCGAGCAAATCACTAAATTATGTAGCGACCCGCTCTTGCGAGAGAAATTAGCTGTCGATGGCTTGGCGCAATCTAAGAAGTTTACTTGGCGACAAGTTGCTCTAAATGTTTGGCAGCCCATAGAGAAAGCCTGCCGCGAGTAAAACGCGACAGGCTTTTTGACTGGTGTTATCGAATTAAAATTCGAGGTCTTCGTCAGCTGGAGCAGCTCCGCCGCCTCCGCTCATCATTGCGAGCATAGCTGTAACGTCTTGCGCTTCGCCACTGAATGTGAAGTGACCTTCTTCGAACTCTTCGACCATCGCAGTATCTTTCGCTGTGATTGACATTTTCGAGCCATCCGCATTAACAGCCTCTACTGATGATAGAAAGAATGTCACGGCGTCGAAACAAATGGTCATTGATTCGAGGTCTTCGTCAGCAGCCATGGTGTAGCGACGAACCTTCTCAGTTGAGCCTTCTTCTACAAGAGGCATTAACCCAATCATTCCGGCAATCATAGGCTGCATGTCCTCTGCAGTAGGAGCTTCCTCCATGTCCATCATTCCTAGAAGCGCTGGTAGCTCTATCTTCACTGGGCCACTAAACATGCCTTGCGACATCTCGGCAATGCCGTCAATGTCAGCGTACAAAAACTCGCCGTCACACATGATTGTGTGATTCTGGGTTACCTCACCCTCGAACGGATCTTCGGCTGTCATTGTTATTGCAGCAGAGAAGTGCGTAAGGTCTTGCATGCTCATATTCAATGTTATGGTCGATTCACCCTCTGGCTGTTCTGCAACAACCTCGAAAGTGGACGTCCATTGAGAGCCCATGAGGGCCATAGTAGCCTTCTCGATTAACTCTGAGGACGCAGCTGACTGTTCTGTAACTGGAGCCTCAGTTACATCTTTCATACCTTGCGCTGTAAGTGGAGCGGCGCAAAGTAGCGCTGCTGTAATTAGGAAAGAGGTGTTCTTCATTTCACCAATATCATACGCGCTCTCAATAATTGTGTTAGAACTATTTCTAGAAAGAGGCCTCAACTGCGACTATTGTCCAATAAATAGCGCCTGCAACACCAAAAGTGACCTTCATTAGCCGTCCGAATAGGACGCCGATGGCAGCGGCGATCCCAATATGGGCTAAGCTTTTTGAGTCTGCATTACGCTCAGTGAAAAGCATCTCAAACAGCACCGCGCCAAAGAATGCCCCTAGGCAGGCGCCAATCAAGGTGCCGATTACCGGAATGGGCACCAAGAAGGTGAGGAAGAATCCGCCGAGCAGGGCACCAAGAAATGAGCCTATCATTCCTGCCTTGCTCGCCCCGGCACTGTGCGCCATCTTGCTACCTAGCAAGGCCTCGAATAACTCAGCAATGGTCGCAGCACCCAATAAAAGGATGAGCGGCGTATAGTTGGCCTCTTCGCCATAAGCGGCCAGCAAGGCACTCGCTGCCATTAACCAGTTACCTGGCAGCCCAAAGGGGATCATTAAAAAACAGATCCACACCCACACAATGCTGAAAATGGCTAGCGCAATGTCCATTCTCTTATTCTACCATCGCAAGGATCGGCGATTGACCAAACAATTGCGCCATGCCTTAATCTGATATACTATTTGCGCGATGCGTAAATTTTACTTCGTCACTTGTTCTCTCGCTTTGGCTTCCGCTGTGGTTGGCGCCCTACGTGCTGTCATTGCCATGGTCGACGGCAACTGGATGGCAACGGGCGACGCCGAATTATTATGGCTACAGTGGGCTAATGACATTGGAGTCAAGCGAATGATGCTCAGTATCCCACTGGCAATTTTTGTTTCGTGGATCGCTAGAGACTTTGTTTTAATCAAAAGTTTTCATAACTGGCGCGCTGCGGTTGCATGTTGCCTGCTAGCTTTTTTGCCACACCTGATGGTTGGCGCAACCGTGCCCTCTAGCACGCAGCAACCCACCATTGTTTTGATTACTCTCGACTCGGTGCGCCTCGACTATCTGGGCTGGGGCGGTAGCGATTTACCAACGTCGCCAAAGCTCGATGCCTTAGCCGCTAAAGGCGTGCGCTTCACTCAGAATATTTCGCAGTCGTCCTGGACGAAACCGTCGACCGCGACTTTGCTCACCGGCCTGGTGCCTGGCAAGCATCATGCGAACTCACGCTACGCCCCGTTGCCAAATTCGCAACGCACCTTAGCTGAAGCATTATTATTATCTGGCTATCGCACAAACTGTTTCTCATCTAACCCAAATATCACTCCTACTTTTGGTTTCAAGCAGGGCTTTAGCGAAATGCAGCACGACGTGTTCGCCAATGCCGACGCATTGATTACGAGTGGTAAGCAATGGTTAGAGGCCGGTGGCGGGCAGGCTTCTTTTTTATACCTGCACTTAAACGACGCGCACTATCCTTACGATCCAAGTGCCGACTATGCAGGCATGTTTAACAATACTGGCATTGAGTCAACCCTCAATGGGCCAACTGAAATGGAATTTCGCGCAAGTGAAGGGGCCTCCTTTAGCGAGATCGAAGTTGAGAGCTTACGTTTATCTTACGCGGAAGAAATTCGCTACCTCGACGATCTTGTTGGCGACTTCGTTAGCGACTTACTGCAAACTCGCGATGACGTGATTGTTATTATCACTTCAGATCACGGTGAAGAGTTTCTAGAGCACGGCGACCTCGGTCACGGCCACACTGTCCATGACGAACTCATTCGTATCCCGTTGCAATTTAATATTAGTGAAAGCCTCATGCAACAACAGCAATGGCTCCCGGGTCTTCACGGCCAGCAAGTGCGCCAAATGGATGTGTTGCCTACTGTGCTAGAAATATGCGGTGTTGCATGGCCGTCCACGGCTGTCGCTCTTGATGGTCAATCACTACTTCCGTTCTTTGGAAATGGCTCGGCACAAAGCGACCGTAGCGCCATTTCTGAAACAGATAGCCAGGGAAGCGCCCTATCCGGCTTTACCGGGCCACTGCGCACATACCGCTTACCGCATGCAAAGTTGATTGTTAGCGACCCATGGTCATCACTACCTTCTAACCGCGTTTGGTTGTTTGACTTGCAAACCGACCCACGTGAAACGGCAAACCTTGCTCAGCAAAAGCTTGATGGGGTTATCGATCTATTCGACGACTATAAAGCAAGTGGATGGTTGCTGCCAAGCTTCAGCAACTCTTCGGTTACCATAACTATTTCCGAAGAAGAAAAGCTCGCGCTTGCTGCATTGGGCTATGGTGAAGACTCTGAAGGTGCCGCTAATGATTTACAAGACAGCTACTTCGACCCACGAGCTGTGCCCTGGGTCGAACTCGAACTTAGCTTAGACTAAATTAGTTTCGTCTTGCCAGGTACTGGCACAGAAGCATCAACGCCCGGTCCACCAACCCATTGAGTCGGGGTTAATTCAAGCTGAGAATTAAGCGCCTGATCCCAGGTCACAACCTGGCCCGTATATGCCGACATGCGCGTCATGATTGCCGCCAAAGTTGAGTGCGCCATGTCAACACCTTGATTCATCGCGCTGCCATTACGAATCGATTCGAACAAATCGTCGTGCTCGGTTTGATACATATCGTTACCCGGGCCATCGTATTTCCATGCATTCTCGCCTTTGATCACAAATTTATTTGCCCAGCCATCCACGTAAGCGATGCCGGTCGAGCCAATAATGCGGTCAAGGTTTTCCATGTGGCAACCTTTCATTTGACGACACTGCAAAGTGGCTTGAGTTCCGTCTGCCCAATCATATACTGCCGAAAAGTGATCGAAGATATTGCCATATTTTGCCTCGGTGCGCGTTTGGCGCCCGCCGCTAGCCATCACACTTGAAGGCGTTTCATCACTCTTGGCCCATAAGATTTTATCGACCGAGTGAATGGCCTGTTCGACAACATGGTCGCCGCCGAGTTGTGTATAGTAAACCCAGTTACGTAACTGGTAGTCCAAATCAGACCACTCCGCTTGGCGTTCTTTAGACCATAGTTGACCTGCCATGTAGGTAGCGTGTACGCCGACAACCTTGCCGATTTCGCCTTGATGAATACGTTGGTAAAGAGCGCGGTGTCCGAATGCGGAGCGCCAACAAAACCCACTAGCCACTGACAAGCCTTTTGCTTGTGCCATTGCCGCGGTTTCAAGAACCGAACGCACTCCGGCTCCATCTACTGCTACGGGTTTTTCGCAAAACACGTGGCATCCGGCTTCGACGGCCGCGCGTAAATGCTGCGGGCGGAAAACGGGCGGTGTAGCCAGTAAAATGACATCTACCTGCTCGATTACTTTTTCGAAGGCGTCGAAGCCAACAAACTGGCGCGTGCTGTCTGCCTGTAGGCGGTCGCCAAAGGTTGTAGTAAGCCCAGCGTGTGATTGCTGCAAGCGGTCGGCGGTTAAGTCGCCCATCGCATAAAGCACGACATCGGGATCAGCGTTGAGCGCTTGCATTGCCGCGCCTGTGCCGCGGCCACCACAGCCGATGAGGCCGACTCGCAATTCTTTAGCGCTATTGGCAACAGCTTTTGAGCCTAGTAAAGAGGTGGTGGCGATCCCTGCTGAGGCGCCTTTAAGGAATGTTCTTCGATTCATGTAACTAGTTATAGAGATGCGGTTTCTGGCCTGCTGTCCGTTACGATACGAAATCCTACGTAACCTGCGTCTGACATCCACCAAGAACTTTTTGGCCACTGCGGGTCACGAGCCTGCCAAGATATTTGGTAAATAGACGATAGCCCAGACTCTAATTGCCAAGCCTCGTCCATAAAACTGCCGCCCATGGTCATTCCTTGTGGTGCTGACGGGTCTGTAACCCACTCTTCTACATTGCCAATCATGTCAAAGATGCCGTTTCTATTAGCGGTGTATTGTCCAAGCAAGTGCGGCGCGCCCTCAGAATTGTCAGCAAGCCAAGCGGTTTGCGCAGAAATTTCTTGTTCACCTAAGGCTGCGCGCCACTCATCGGCCGTCGCTAATCGGAAGTTGTGATTTTGTTTGGCGCTGAGCCAAATGCAAAAATTTTGCGCCGCCGCATAAGTCATGCCAATCGCCGGCATATTGTCGTGTCCGTAACCGCGGGTCACCGGAAACACCGAATGGCTAGGGCCAGTAACTCCATCAATTTCTATCTGCTCATCTTCGCGTAAGAAAAACAAATCGTAGACATTCCAACTCACTTCTGTTGTTGACACATAAAAGGTCTTGTTGTCGGCAGTGGTAATTTCTTTAAATTCGATTGCATTCTCTTCTGCCAAATTCAACGTTACTGTTTTGTCTTTTTGCCCTGATAAAAAATCCACTAAGTCAGAAAGTTCAGAATCGCTTATCTTCTCAGAAATGTCTTTGGGCATCGCTGATTCGGCCCGTGGCTCGGCAATAAATTTAAGAATTTGCTCAGCATCATATCGCGAGCCAATGCCACTTAAGTCTGGTCCGGCAGGGTTCACAAAACCATCTGGCGTAACACCTGACATACTGTGGCATTTTGTACAACTAAGCACGGTGTTTTCAGAGAAGATCTTTTTGCCGCGGACCAATGGGCCTTCCGCTTTTATGGATGAAAAGTCGAGGTCCATGCCTTTTACTGAATCGATATCGCGCGGTGGAAATTCTTGCCACTCGTTGAGCAACATATCAAAGCCATGTGGCGCAGCCCATTTTTGCAAATACACCGCCACCTCTTCTAATAAGTAAGCCGGGTTGCTGGCGTCGCTGGCATAGCGATGTAGTTCCTCCGCATAAGCCTTGCTTCCGATAAAGTTTTTACATGCAAGAATTCTTCGCACGGAAGCAGAACTATATTTACCGTGATCTGCGGAAAGAGTGGCGACTTTTTCTTTTGCAGAAATTATTTCGCGATCGTATATTGCACAAATCGCCTCATCTCTGATTTGCGCATCGCTGGCATCTAAGAAATTTATTAGCTCAGCGCTGCGGGTTTTCCGCAGGGCCAAAACACTTAACATGAGTTGCTCTTTGCTGTGTCCAGTTATCAGAGACGACAGCTCTCCTGGCAATGCTTGTGCGGCAACAGCCTCAACTAAGGCGCTGCGTACGAATCTGTCCGTAGTAGCAGCATGGCCATATAACAGCTTTAAACGGCCTGGGTAATGCGCTAAGCCGAGTGCCGCGAAATACTGAACTTGGGGCGATGCGTCACTTATTCCCTTAACAAACCATGCCTCTGATCTCTCATCATGAATCTCATTTGCGCTTCGCAAAAACTGGGCGCGTACTTGCGCGTCGTTGTCGCTAAGACATATTTGCGGCAAATGGTTTCTCCCTTGAATGCGCGACAACGAGCTAAGTGCCCACAAGGCATGGCATCGAGCGAGTGTCGGGTATTGGGCACTAATTGCGACAGAGTGCAGCTGCGGAACTGCGTGTCTATTTACCAATTCAAACTGTGCGCGTTCACGAACGCGTTTATCTTTATTTGACAACAGGTTGATTAGTGTCTCATTGCGTAATTCTGTGATGTCGCAGCTTAAAAATTCGACGCTCTGTTGCTGCGCATTAATGTCGGCGCCAGCAAAGTCCGCGCGAAAAACATTCCCCACGCCGTCGCCAACCCAGCCTTTAACCCAATCGCTTAAATACATTGAGCCGTCTGGGGCGAAACAAACATCGGTGGCCAGCACCTTCCACCAAAACTCTTCTTCGGACTCGAAAGCAAATCCGGCGCCATCTTCTTTTACGGTAAAGCGCAAGATGCCTGAGTAATCTGATCCACCGCGGAAATCTGCAAGGAAAAACGAATCGTCATATTCTGGCCCCATGCCAACGCCGGGGTAATGCGCCAAGCCAGACGGGCCTGCAGCAATATTAGCTAAAGGAGAATTCAAAAATTGCGGGTGGTTTTTTTCACTAGCATCCCACCACGATTCACGCATCCATTGGCCGCGGTCTGGTAAAGACTGAAAGTTCATGCGCCATCCGCTATCACTACCTTGATATAAATAAACTAAACGCGCGCGATCGCCAGCATCAGAGTTATTGTCTACAGTAAATAAGTTGCCGTAGTCATCGAAAGCTAACTCTTGCGGGTTACGCAATCCGTAACTAAAGACTTCTAGGTCGCTGCCATCAGGCCAAGAGCGGAATACCGCTCCGCGACCCGGCTCGGCGAAGCTCACCCCTTCTTTAGTAGTGATATTGTAGCCACGGTCACCAATGCTCCAATAAATTCTGCCAAAGGGTCCGCGAGTTAATCCGTGCATGTCATGTCCACGTAATGCCACGCGCACTCCGAACCCTGTTTGCATGTTTTCACGCATATCAACCATGTCATCGCCATCGGTGTCGCGCAACTTCCATAGGTCGGGGATACATGTGTAGTAAACATCGCCATCTAAATAAAGAAGACCGGCGCCGGTGCCTACGAGTAAGTCGTCGAAGCCACCAGCGTAGACCGTGCTCTTATCGACAATAAAGTCGCCATCTAAATCTCGCAGCAACACAATGCGGTCTTCGTTGGTCGACCATTTTTCTACTAATTCCGGGTGATGCTTGCGGTACATATCACCACGCTCTTCAACAGTTTGCAGCCTCAGGTCATCCTCGAGCCACTCTGGGAAAGTGCGGTTGTCAGGCACGCCAAAAGTCTCTTGACGGTATGTTTCTGCAATAAATATCTCAAAATTGGGGCCTACCTCTAGGCATACTGGGTTAGCAAGCTGCGGAGCCTCTGCTACCTTCAAGATATCTGCCTCAGCCTTAATCTCATGCTGAATCGGGGACATTGCGACTAAAAGGGCGACTGTTGCGTTCATTTATCTATTTTTTTTGTTATTTCTGCACTAATGCTTAGTGTTTTATGCATTATTTGCCATTTTCACTTTGCATCGTGTCGGCTAATACGTACAATTTGTTTTTCCTTAACCCCAAAGACTACAAATGACTACCGCTATCATGGATAACTTCACCAATGCTCAAGAATCGTGCTCACAGCTTAGCAAAGCCTTGACCCGCCAAGAGATTCTTGACCACGCCTCTAAATATAACGTACGCTTCATGAGAATGCAGTTCACTGATATTCATGGCACCAACAAAAACGTTGAAATCCCTGCAAGCCAGTTTGCAAAAGCTCTTGATGGCGAAATCATGTTTGACGGTTCGTCAATCGAAGGCTTCACTCGCATCGAAGAGTCGGACATGCTGCTTAGCCCGGACTATGCGACCTACCGCATCGATCCATGGCCGAGCTCGGGCCAGTCACACACGGACCATGGCTTGGTTGCGCACATTATCTGTGACGTAATGCTTCCTGGTGGCAAACCTTTCCCGGGCTGTCCACGCGGCATCCTTAAGAAAGTCTGTGATGAAGCAAAAGCAATGGGCTACGAGATGAACGCTGGCCCAGAAGCAGAATTCTTTTTGTTCATGCGTACCGAAGATGGCCGCGCAACTACCAAAACTCATGACAACGCGGGTTACTTCGACCTAGCGCCAGCTGACCTCGGCGAAGAATGTCGCCGCGAGATTGTTATCGCTCTTGAAAAACTTGGTTTTGAAATTGAAGCTGCGCACCACGAAGTTGCTGCCGGCCAACACGAAATCGATTTCAAATACGGCAACGCTGTGGACACCGCCGACAAGCTATCTACATTCCGTTTCGTAGTTCGCAAAGTTGCGCGCGACATGGGATTACACGCCACCTTTATGCCGAAGCCATTGTTCGGAGTGAATGGTTCTGGCATGCACGTTCACATGTCACTCTTTGAAAATGGCAAAAATGTTTTCTTCAAAGAAGGTGCGGATAATGATGGTGTCTCAGACATTATGCGTTGGTATGTTGGCGGCCTAATAACCCACGGGCGCTCATTCTCTGCGGTAACGAACCCAACCGTTAACTCTTACAAGCGTTTAGTTCCTGGGTACGAAGCTCCTACTCACCTAGCGTGGTCGATGCGCAACCGTTCGCCGCTAATCCGCGTTCCGGCGCGCCGTGGCACCGGAACTCGTTGTGAATTACGCAGCCCTGATCCTTCTTGTAACCCATACCTTGCTTTCGCAGTAATGTTGGCCGCGGGCCTAGATGGTGTGCGCAACAAGATTGAGCCGCCAGCCCCGGTGACTGGTAATGTTTACACCATGAGCGCACGCGAACGGTCACGCTACAAGATTAAGAGCTTACCGGCCAACCTCGGTGAAGCAATCAATCAGCTTGAGAAGAACCCGCTAATGAAAGAAGCTCTTGGCGAGCACGTTTTTAGGCAATTCATAGATGCGAAGCGAGCTGAATGGGGTGAGTACATCGCGCAAGTTCACGAATGGGAACTCGATCGTTACCTAAGTAACCTCTAATAAATTAAGTATTCGCCATTAACTGGCGTTGCGCAACAAGACGCACGGCCTGCTGTAAACAATAAAGCAGTGGCCGTGCGTCTGCTTTTTGTTGGCGCGCAATATCATAAGCCGAGCCGTGCATCGGGCTTAGGCGCAAGACATCGGCGCCGACAAATAGGCTATTAGCCTGGTCGCGTGGCAACATCTTTAACGCAATAAAAGCTTGGTCGTGATACAGCGCAACAACCACATCATGCTTGCCCTGAGCACCCTCGCTAAAAACAACATCTGGAGCTAAAGGGCCGATAGTTGTTAAGCCAAATTGTTGGCGCGCGCTCTCAATAGCTGGCAAAATCACTCGCCGCTCTTCGTCGCCAAAAGCTCCATTCTCGCCAGCATGTGGGTTTAATCCAGCAATCGCAACTCGCGGATTTTCAATGCACAATACTTCGCGTGCAGCGAAGTGCGCAACTCGTATCTGCTCAGTCAAGTAATCAACTGTTAGTGTATTAATCGCGTCTGATAAAGACATGTGCCGGGTGGCTATCCATACTTTTAATTCGCCGGCACAAGCAAGCATGCCGTAACTCTCTGAATCGCAAGTCTCGCCTATGAGTTGCGTTTGTCCCTCGTAGTCGAATCCGGCCAAATGCATACTCTCTTTATTGACCGGCGGCGTCAACATCGCGTCAGCGTCGCCAGCTAAGCATAAACGAGTGGCCTTGCTCACGGCCTCGACGGCAGCAGCTCCAAATTGCGCGTTGGGCACTCCGACTTGCGCGCTCGGCTGCGGAGATGACAGCTCTAAAACGGGTACTACCATTGGCTGGCTGGCTGCAAGTGCAAAGCCAGCGGCCGGCGTTGAAACTGCGCGCAGGTTAATGCCGATGTCAGATCGCGCCGCAACATCTTTGAGGTAATCGATATGGCCCAGGATTAATGGTGAGCAACTTTCGCGAGCCGCACTATCGGCAAGGCAATGCAAAAGGACCTCGGGTGCGATGCCTCCGAGGTCTCCTTGGGTAACCACGATACGCGGTTTCATTTGCTATTGTTATTTGTCCTTGGTCGTAAAATTATTCGACCGAATAACCAATTGTAGCCAATCGCCCCGTTGAATTCACCGTAATTTTTAGCGATGCCGCCTGGCTGTTTGGATTTGGCTCGATTGCTATCAATGCGTAAATGACTAATGCTGGTTGGCCCACGATATTGCGCGCCGGCAACTCTATTAAGTTCTGAGTTATCGGCAAAGCAAAGGTCCCGCTATTGGTGGTAATTGTCACTGTGCCGCCGATGTACTCGTCAGTAACCCACTGGTTCAAACGAAGCTTGCCTTCTTCGAGGCGACTACCGTAAACCACAGCAAGGCCATCGCGACATAAGCCCAAAATACTGTTCTCGTCTCTAGAGTTGACTCCGCCAAAAGGTTGGCCGGCAGCGGTCACGATATCGTCCGTCAATTTACTTGCTGAACATAGGGCAAACACCGGCAGTGGTGACCTGTATAAGGATTTAACGCTCGACTGAGGCGCCGGGAATAAACGATTAAGCTCTTCTGCGAACTTAATGGGCAAGCTTCCG
>OCVR010001734.1_pt1 | contig 17162 bp, 9 predicted proteins | sample 1539091 | NCBI WGS metagenome assembly OCVR01 (sample SAMEA3355530, study PRJEB22509) | marine metagenome | biome: marine; feature: coastal ocean; material: water | place: USA | collected 2010-08-07 | depth 16 m | reverse complement strand
AGGTCATGGGACCTTAATTTATTAAGAATGAAACGATCAACCTGATTCCTTCCCCCTTTTTCTGCCTTGGGAACTTTAGGTTGAAGAAGGGGCATCCTTGACCACCATTCCGCATTTTTCGAATGTAGTACTGTTCCCGCCAGAACACAAATAGCCAGGAAAATTTTAGCACTAAAAAACATAAATTAATTATCGAATTATCATATTATGAATTCAAGCATACAATCGGGAATTTGTTCATTTATTTTTAGAGTTTCCACTCGCAGGGAATCAAAAATTTCCTTATACAAACATCATGCAAGACCTACAAACTATCGTCGAACTCTCTCACCAATTTGGAACGCCGGAATATGTTAAGGGCGGAGGAGGTAACACTTCCTACAAAGATGAATCCACACTTTGGGTAAAACCCTCAGGCACCACTCTGGCTGGTTTGCAGGAAGAAACTTTTGTTACCCTTAACCGGGCCAAAGTAAACGGGCTTTATGATGTGGAAACGCCCGAAGAATCTCATGCCCGCGAAGAACTGGTTAAAAACTATATGGGTGAAGCCGTACTCAACGATGCCGGTAGACCATCCGTAGAAGCTCCGTTGCATAACATACTTGAAACCAAGTTTGTGGTTCACACACATGCCCTCCTTGTCAATGGAATGACCTGCGCCAAGGATGGCGAGTCCGTGTGCAAACGACTCTTTCCCGATGCCCTTTGGGTCGAGTACATCGACGCTGGATACACTCTTTGCATGGTATTAAAAGATCGTATTGATCAGTACAAAGCAGAGCATGGGAGAATCCCTAAGATTATAATGCTCAAGAATCACGGTATTTTCGTATCTGGAGATACCGCAGAGGAAATCCGATCTCTCTATGCCAGTGTGATGAATCCACTGAGAGAGGAATATGAAAAACTCGGAATCACCGAAGATCTTGGTATCTCCGAGGGTACCAGAGACTCCGAAGCAGAGTCTAAAATTCAGGAAATATTTGGGGAGGATGCCGCGTTCATTGAATCCTCTGGATTTTTCGAATGCGTTCCCGGACCGATCACCCCGGATCATCTCGTTTATGCACGGGCCTTTCCCTTTTCAGATGAATTGACTCAGGAAAATGCCGACGCTTACCAGAACAAGCACGGTTTTGCTCCCAAAGTTCTTATACATGGCAATCGTATCTATGGGTTGGGTAAGACCCAGAAAAATGCGGGACTGGCATTGCTCTTTGCACAGGATGGTGCTCAAGTACTTAAGCTTTCCCAAGCTTTTGGCAGCGTGGAGTACATGACCGACCGGGCACGGGAATTTATCGAAAACTGGGAAGTGGAATCCTACCGGGAAAAAGTAGCCAGCTGATTCATGATCCGGTTATTGTTGGCTCTCCTTCTTTCTGGTACCTTCCTGCCGGCAAAGAAAAGGCCCAACATTCTCTTTCTTTTTGCCGACGACCAACGGGCAGATACGATTGCTGCCCACGGCAACCCTCATATCCAGACTCCACATTTAGACCGATTGGCTAAGGAAGGATTTAGCTTTCGTAAAAACTATTGTGCCGGTTCCTTCAGTGGGGCCGTTTGCGTGGCCAGTCGGGCCATGCTCATGACCGGTCAGCATTGGATGTCCCTGCCGCGCGAAAAACCTCAGGCAAATTGGGGGTCAAACCGGACTCTCCCCGCCCTGCTTAAAAAAAGCGGAAACTACCAGCCTTTCATTATTGGCAAATGGCACAATGGAAAGAAAACCTTGGATCAGTCTTTTTCCAATGGACGATCCGTTTACATGGGAGGTATGGCCGATCACACTGATTTCCAGGTGCAGGACCTGAAGGATGGAAAGCTGAGCGACAAAAGACCGGCAGGAGAATTCTCCAGTACTGTCTTTGCAAACGATGCTATATCTTTCATCCAAAAGGCAGAAAAAGAAAATCCTTTCTTTCTCTATGTCTCTTTCATGGCCCCCCACGATCCTCGAAACCCGCCCAAAAAATATCGTGAGATTTATTACAAGAATCGGCCTCCCCTTCCCAAAAACTTTCTTCCAGAGCATCCTTTTCAGAATGCGCCCCAAGCTACCTCCGGACGGGACGAGGGACTGGCACCATGGCCACGCACAAAGGAAATGATCAGTGATCAGCTCTGTGAATATTATGGATTAGTCACCCATCTTGATAATCAGGTGGGCAGAATTTTATCAGCCTTGAAAAAAAGTGAGCATGCAAACAACACCATTGTCGTGTATACCGCTGATCATGGCCTGGCCATGGGAAGTCACGGACTATTGGGTAAACAAAATGTTTACGAACAAAGTATGCAATGCCCGCTTATACTAAGTGGACCGGGGATACCAAAGGGGAAATCGAGTGAGGCTTTTACTTATGTGCATGACCTTTATGCCACGCTCTGCAATTTGGTTAAGGTTAAACCTGAAAATAAGATCGACTCCGAAGATCTAACTGAGATCATCCGGGGAAATGCCAAAGAGGTCAGAAAATCTCTCTTCCTGCCCTTTCAGGATAACCAGAGGAGCGTTAATGACGGAAACTGGAAACTCCATATCTATCCGCAAATTAATCATCGACTTCTCTTCAATTTGAAAGAAGATCCGCATGAGATAAAGAATCTCGCCCAAAATAAGAACTTCTCCAAACAACAAAAAAGAATGGAGCAACTAATGATTGCATGGAGAACAAATCTCAAAGACTCCTACCCCTTACAGTCGGAAAAACAATTGCCCTTCAAGCCCAGCTACAATAACAACGCGAGAACACTGGACCGCTGGCAGCCGATGTGGATTCGTGAGAAGTATTTTGACGGACGGAACGACCCAGATCACGGCAAAAAATAAGCGGGGAAACCTGCCGTATTGCTTGCGTTTTGCAGAGCCTTTTCCTAGGGAATAGATTCTGCCTTCATATTTCATATTTTTAAGCCAGGTCATTCATGAAAAATCACCTTTCCATCGTTTCCCTTTTCAAACCCCTCCTTATTGCCGCCGGTTTGATAAGTTCATCTTTTCAAGCGATCTCCGTTGAATTCGAAGGTGGCCGCACACCACTACCCCAAAAAAACCTCCCAACTCTCGGATCCGGCCTCGCAATGAGCAAGGGGTATTACCGTGGTTCTCCGATGGGAGAACTTTCCGGATGGACCCTTTCTCTATGGTTCGAGGCAAGGTCCGATAAAAAAGGAGATTTATTGGGGATCGTGCGGAATGAAAATAACGGGGAGGCTTATCGTTTAACTTATGAAAGTGGTTCCCTTTCCTTTGGTGACCCGAAACAGAAAAAGCGACCTTGGAAATTAGTTGTGAAAGGGGTCAAGAAAGAGCAGTGGAATCATGTGGTCATTTCCTACGGCCAGGCTACCGGCCCAACCATTTATTTAAATGCCGAAAAAATGGCGCAGGGCGGGCGTGGACAGATGGGCTATGCCACCCAATTTGATCATTATCATTTCGGAGCCGCAGTTTTAGGTAAAGGAAAATATGGGGATTACTTCGATGGGAAGATTGATGATTTCGAGCTCCATAACCGTCCCTTTGACGGGGAGGAAATCAGCAAACTGAACCAAGGGGGAGCTTTCCCCGGATCATTGATTGCTTGGAACGATTTCGAAAATGTAAACCATCGGGAACTGGCCTACTTTAATTCGGCAAAGCCAGATGATGACTACCTCGAAGCAGGACGGAAATTATACCTTCAAAATTGCACATCCTGCCACAGTAAGGATGGAACCACACCCCCAATTAATCCACTCGCCCGTTCGTTCACAAAAAACAAAATGGAAAATGGCGGTGATCCATACAGTATGTTCAAAACCCTGACTTACGGCTTTCGGAACATGATGCCTTCGGTTCAGTTAAACCCAGCCGACCGATACAAAGTGATCCATTATCTTCGGGAAAAAATTATCCGTGAGAAGGCCACTGAATTATATGTGAAATTTGATCAGTCCAACACATACACTATGCCCAAAAGTCCGGAGAGCACCGGGAATGAAGCGGAAAGAATTGAGCAACTCGCCCGCTCAGGCTACCTACGCGACTACGGAAGGGCACTCATTTCCCCTGTGGTTGGAAATGCCAAAAGCAATAACGCACTCACCCTTGACCTGGGCAACAAAACTACCATTTCCTATGAATTGGGTACTATGAGAGCGATTGGAGCATGGACTGGTGGATTCCTTGATTTCAGTGGAACCCTGCATCACCGGCTCCGGGCCGGAGGATTGCCCAGTGCCCGGTTTGAATCAATCGTGCGGTCTGAGGGTTGGCAGTGGGCATGGGACGGCAAAGCGGAGAACCCCATTCCGGACCTTTTCCCAAAGACTGTATGGCCGGAGGAACAGTTGCGCTATAACGGTCATTATCCGTTCGGAGATGAAACGGTTATCTCCTACTCCGTGCAGGGACGCCCGGTTTTAGAAAGCCCCAGACTCGAGGAAATTGGAGGAATCCCGATTATTCATCACCGATTAACGATCAATGCGGGCAGGAATCCCTTGGAATTAATTGTTCTCGATGACGTTCCGAAGATCGAAGGCAGGATTGCCACCATTGGTCACTCGATTGCCTGGCTTCAGGCAAAAGATGACGGGGTCCAATTCCGAGCCAGTGAAAACGGAAAACTTGTGCTGCAAATTCCCGTAAGTAACAAACCCATTCATTTGAATGTAGCTCTGGCTCATGACGAAAGTGATTCAATACATGACAAAGCTCCCACCGATCAAGTGATCAATCTTTTGAACAAAACCAAGGGGGGGCCACGCAGATGGAATACCACGCACACGGTCAGGGGCAGGCTCGCTACCTCTACCTTTCAGGGTTATGTCATGGACAGCATTACCGTGCCTCTTAAGAACGCTTACAACTCTTGGATGCGCACCTCGTCCCTCGCCTTTTTCCCGGACGGTCGTCTCGCCGTGGGCACTCTTCCCGGAGATATATGGATCGTGAGCGGAATTAATGATGAGTTGGATAAAGTAACTTGGCAGAGATTTGCCGCCGGTCTCTATGAACCACTGGGCATGAAAGTCGTGGATGGCGTTCTTACTGCCATCACGCGAGGAAGAATTGTCAAGCTCCACGATTATAATAACGATGGAGAAGCCGATTTTTACCAAGCCCTTTTCAATGAGGACGAACCCGACAAAGGCTGGCACGCGTATAATTTTGACCTCGAAGTGGGCAAGGATGGGTCCTTTTACTACGGACGCACCGGTGGGTTCAGCGAGTGGTCGGTACCGGGCGGAGTAGTCAAAGTATCTGCCGACGGAAAGAGTTCAACCGTACTGGGTGCAGGGCTAAGAGTTCCCAATGGGATCGGAAAACTTCCGGACGGTCGGATTACTTTGGGGGATAATCAGGGAACATATGTGCCTGCCAGTAAAATTTCCATCACCAGCCTGGACGCATTCCACGGAGCAGGTTCATGGACCAAACACGGAGATAAATATGATCCCGAAAAGATCGTAAAGCCGATCGTTTACATGCCACAGGAACTAGACAGTTCATCTGGCGGACAGCTTTGGGTCGAGAAAGATAAAAGATTGGGACCGCTGAGCGGACAGTATTTTCACACCTCCTACGGAAAAGCGGCCACTATGTATGTGATGATGGATAAAATCAATAATGTCATGCAGGGTGCGGTTTACTCTCTCCCCCTGAAAATGGAATCCGGAACCATGAGGGCAGCTAAAAGTCCGGTTGATGGCCAGCTTTACTATTCCGGACTCACCGGTTGGCAGGCAGGAGCCACCCAGGAGGGAAGTATACAACGACTTCGCTACACCGGGAAAACCGGAATTTACCTGACTGAAGCAAAAGCCCGTAAAGATCGCCTACAACTTACTTTCACTGAACCAGTCAGCTCAGAGTCCATAAATAAGGAATCCTTTTCCGCCAGTGCCTGGAATTACCGGTGGTCCAAAGGCTATGGCTCCCCTCAACTCAGGGCATCCGAGCCTGAAACCAGGGGAATTGATGAACTCGCTATTGATTCACTCGAGCTCTCGGATGATGGATTGACTCTTACCGTGGGAATCCCGAAATTAATTCCTTGTCATAACTTAAAATTGAATTTTGCAGTGACAGGTAAAAATGGTGCGGCGCTTTCCGGACCGGTTTATTTCACCATTCACGAACTACCAGAAAGCTGATTTGTTTTATAAATCCCACCCGACGCTGGACTAACTCTCATACAGAAAATTTAGGAAAAGAGAATCCATAAGGTTTGCCTTGTTAAAAAAACGGGACAAAATGTAACATTAAATGAATCGTAGATTATTTTTACGCGGATCTTTGGGTGCTTTGGCTTTACCGGCTATGGAATCGGTTGGTTTGACCAAGATTCCAGGGTCTAAAACAAACCTGTCCACCGGCAACGATGTGAAAAGACTCGTCTGTATCGGCAATTCGTTTGGATTTCATGCTTCCCATTTTTTCCCCACCGAGCCGGGGCCCATTCGATCACTTCCCAAGGCACTCGTACCACTGAAGGGAAACCTCGATCAAACCACGGTCTTTTCCAACCTTGATCATGGGGTTAAAGGAGGGCACTTTGCGGTACATTCCTTTCTTTCCGGAGTTAAGCATTCACAAGCCTCATCGATGCCGGACGGAAACCTTTCCCTTGACCAACGCGCCGCCGAAGTCTTTGGGTTTAATACCCGATTTCCTTCCTTGGTAGTGGGTTCTGAAAATGGTTTGCATGGAGGCTGTCAAATGTCATGGACCCGCTCGGGTGTTCGGGTGCCCCCGATTGAAGGTCCAAAAAATCTGTTCCGTAAACTTTTCATCCAGGAAAAATCGAAAAACAACTCGCAAGTCCTCCAGCACTATGACCTTGGGAGATCTATTCTTGATGCCTCACTGGAAGATGCCCGTAATCTTGGAAAACGTCTCAATGGAAGGGACCGTGATAAACTGGATGAATATTTCACTTCGATTCGTGAAGTAGAAATCGGTATTCAACAGAAAGAAAAATGGCACTCGATCCCCAAGCCCAATGCACCGATCGATGAACCAGTCAACCGGAACCTGGTTGAAGATATTCCCGTTCTTTACAAACTCATCGCCCTGGCCCTGGAAACTGATTCCACTCGGATCGCCAGCTTCGAAATGGCCGGGGCTCAGTTCAATACTGGACTGCTTGGCCTGAACAACGGATACCACTCCTATTCTCATCACGGCCAAAAGCAGGAAAATATTGACGCCCTGCTTGCTCTTGAAACTTATCAAATGGAATGTTTTTCCCAATTTCTTGATCAACTTAAATCGAAAAAGTCACCCAAAGGTTCCTCGCTATTAGATGAAACCACCGTTTTATTTGGCAGTGGAATGGGCAACGGTAATGCCCACACCAATAACAACCTGCCCATTTTAATTGCGGGTCGGGGCTACCAAACTGGTTCGCATGTAGCCATGCCGGGAGCCAAAAACAAACGAGTTCCTTTGTCTAACCTCTATCTTTCGATCCTGAATCAATTGGGAGTGGAAGATGAAACATTCGCCCATTCCAGAGGAACGGTAACCCTGTAGGAATAGTCGTACGATGGGCAAAAAATTGTCTTTGAGCATCTTGGGTCTTCTCTTCAGTTCATTGATCCATCTTTATGCTGAAAAAGATTTTGATTCTACAATCACTCCCTTTTTAGAAGCTCACTGCTTCAAGTGCCACGGTCCAGAAAAACAAAAAGCCGACCGGCGCTACGACCAGCTTTTACACCCCATTCAAAATGACGAGGACCTACTCCTCTTTCAGGATATCCTCGATCAGTTAAACTTAGCAGAGATGCCTCCTGAAGAGGAACCCCGACCCAATCCCAAAGAAGTAAAGGAAGTCGTGGCTTGGCTCACCACTGCGATTGCGGAGGCCCAAGCAAAGCGTGAGAATAACGGTGGAGAGACCGTCCTGAGACGCCTGAACCGCAGGGAATACCTGCATACTGTAAGTGACCTCTTTAATCTTAGTACTGATGCCTTTGATCCCACGGAAGGATTTCCCTCAGACAAGGAAGTTCATCACCTCGACAATCAGGGGCATGCCTTGGTCACCTCCGGTTTTCTACTCGATCAATATTTACGAACCGCGGATCTGGTGGTGGAAAAAGCCCTGCCCTCCCTCGACAAACCACCTTCCCGAGAATGGATTCAAAACGGAAATTTCGAACAGGGTGAATTCACCGGGTTCATGACCAGTGTACAGAAACGGGAATCTATTGATGAACCACTTAAATCCTTGAGTTGGGGCTTAAAGAGCATGACAGGGCACATGTCCAAGGAACAACTCATCAAGCGCCGGAAATCGGTCACCGGAAAATTCGAGGGCATTCTCCGCGATGTGGAAAACATCCCCAATCATATCCGCCTTTACGAACACCCCAGATCCCAGCGGCATATGGGATCCTATGCATACATGTCGGACTTATCCGAGGGCGTGCCATTTGATGGATACTACTTCTTCGCCTTTGATGCCACCGCCCTTTACCGAATACCCCCTTATGAGAAAAACTTTGCCCGTACCCGAACGGACGAACCGTTCCGCCTCGCCGTGGTCCCCGGCAATATCGAAGTTGGCCCTCTTCACTTACCACAGCCCTTAGAGCCTAAATTAGCTCACTTTGAAATGGTGGACGGGAAAAGAAAAAAGTACCACGCCCGAATCTGGCTGAACAAGGGGTCCACTCCCCGCCTGATCTTTTTGAACGGATCACATCTTACCCGGAATGCCCACATTGAGGCGTCTCAGTTTCTCCGCCAACGGAATGGACTGCCCCCCCTCTCCTCCGGTAATGAAAATTTAGTCTACGGACTGCAATATGCCAAACTTCCACAGGTTAGGATTCATCACCTCTTCCTGAGTGGACCAATCATTGATCACTGGCCCACCCGCACGCACAAAGAAATTCTAGGAGGCAGCACCTATGACCCGGGAAATATTCGCACTCAATTGAGTAATTTCCTCAAGCGGGCCTACCGTCGTCCCCCCACAGAAAAGCAGATCGATGCCATTCACGGAGTTTATCTTGCCCGAACATCCAAGGGGATCAATTCCTGGCAGTCCTTTAAAGATTCCCTCAAAGCAGCCCTCTGCTCCCCTCATTTTATTTATTTACAGGAAGAACCAGAACCCGAAACGGACAACATTGACCCACATGCAATCGCCTCGCGACTCAGTTATTTCCTCTGGTCCTCGATGCCCGACCGTGAATTATTTACCCTCGCCCGCACAGGAAAGCTTTCCAACCCCGACATCCTCAGAACGCAGGTTGAACGTTTGCTCAGGGATTCAAAGTCAAACCGGTTCGTGGACGGATTTCTCAATGCCTGGCTCACCCTCGATAATCTGGGCAACACCCCTCCCGATCATCACCGTTTTAAAGAATACTATATGGATGACCTCGCTTCCGCGATGCGGAAAGAAACCCATGTTTTCTTTCGCCACCTACTGGATAACAACCTGCCAACCTCGGAATTCCTCACCGCCCAATACACTTTTGCCAACCCTGCCCTTGCCCGGCTCTACCATTTACCCGTGGAAAAATCAGATTTTCCCAATCCTGATTCCTTTATCCGGGTCAGTACGGAAGGCCATCCCCGGGGTGGCTTGCTTGGGCACTCATCCATCCACACCGTGACTGCCAATGGAGTCGATACATCCCCGATTATTAGGGGTGTCTGGTTGCTTGAAAATATCCTCGGTACCCCACCCTCTCCTCCGCCCCCGGATATCGAACCGATTGAACCGGACACCCGTGGATCCACTACCATCCGGGATCAAATGGAAAGGCACCGATCCGACCCCACCTGTGCCGAATGCCACCGTAAGATCGACCCCCTTGGATTTGCCCTGGAAAACTTTGACGCCATTGGACGCTACCGCTCCACTTACGGACCCCGAAAAAAAATCGACGCATCCGGAGTTCTTCCAGGAGGTCAGGAATTCAATAGCCTTGGCGAATTCGTGTGGCATTTCAGGAACGAACATCCAAAATTCATTCGTGCCCTGACTAACAAGCTCATGGAATATGCCTTGGGCAGGCAGATGGAAATTTCCGATCGCCCGACCATCGACCGTATTCTCAAAAAAGTTGAAAAAGAGAATCTCGGTTTTAGGGACTTGGTGGTCGAAGTGGTTGCCTCTGATTTATTTGTTAATCCGTAAACAAAAATTATTCGTATTCCGGAATCTTGGCGTCTATCTCGATCAAGGTATTTTGCCAATGGACGGATCCATCCTTCTTTCGTTCGATCAGACGGGCATTACTTCCGGCGACCGGCTTGACGGGGTTTTGGGGAAGGTAAGATGCGAGCTTTTTTCTTAGTTTTTTGGTCTTCGGGTTGGATGCCAAATTTTTAAATTCGTGAGGGTCCTTTCTCATGTCGTAAAGCTCCTCCGAACCGTCGGCGTAACGGATGTAACGGTGGGTTTCGGTGCGTGCGGAATCATTTCCGGGACCATGTGAGGTAATGGCCGGTCGGGAGCGTGCTGCTTGGGCGTCCTTGAGTTGAGGAACCAGGCTGAGGCCTTCAATCTCCTCGGGAACCGATTTCAATCCACATAGCTCAGCCAAAGTTGGGTAAATATCCAACAACTCGGCAGGGCGCCCGCAACGGGCTCCTTTGGATATTCCCGGCCCGGCAAACATCAGAGGAACACGGGTGGTCGGATCCCACAGGGTATTCTTCCCGGTAATTTCTTTTTCACCCAAATGGTATCCGTGGTCCGACCAACAGACGATGATGGTGTTATCCTCCAAACCACTCTCCTTTAGGGCATTTAATACCCGCCCCACCTGGGAATCCACAAAGCTCACCGAGGCGAGGTAGGAGCGAACTTTGTTCTTCACTTGCTTGCTTTCATCCAAAAACTTGAGACGTGGTTCGGGGAGTTCCCAGTGTAGATACCAGGAAAAGCGTGGGGTGTCCTTACGGTCATCGCGCCGGATCGGGGGAAGAACCAGGGAGTCCTCCGGATATAGATCAAACCATTTCTGCGATGCGTAAAGGGGAACATGCGGACGGAAAAAACCGACGGCCATAAAAAAGGGATCGTTCGGCTTTTGGGAAAATTCATTCACCGCCCAATCCGCTGTTTTGTAATCCAACTGATCCGAATCCTTCGGTGGCCAAATTCCCCAATCCACTAACTTATGATTCTTAGGAGTATTCACCAATTTTTTATCGGGAAACCGGTTGGGGAGAGGAGGACGGCTACCCGCTTTGTCGAATTCTCCCTTGGGTAAAGCGGAGTGATAGATCTTGCCCATCGTCGAAGTGGCATAGCCGTTGAGTTTGAACGCTTTCGGGATCGTAACCTGATTGGCATATTTCGGAACCTTTTTGAAAGAGGGTTGAAGGGAATAAATTCCGGTGGTGGATGGTCGTAACCCCAGTAAAACCGATGTGCGGGACGGGTTGCAAACGGGAGCCTGGCAATGGGCATTGGTAAACAGAGTTCCCCTTTTAGCCAGTTTGTCTAAATTAGGCGTCTTAACCTGTGGATGCCCACCCAGGCAACCAATCCAATCATTCAGATCATCGATAGCCAGAAACAGAACATTGGGCCTGGCTTTGGCATTGACCGATGCCCCCCAAATAAAGAGGACAGCAAGAAAGATTGAGAACTTCATAAGGTAAAAAAGGAACTAGACAAGGATCACGCAGGCACGATCGCCCCGTGCTCGCGTAACAGTGCGTGAATCTCGTCCAAGGGAACTTCTTTGGGAGTAGTCGAAGATTTCGCGGCAAGTACGGCGGTACAGGCAGCGGCCTGCCCCATTCCCATGCAGGATGCCTGAACGCGAGCCGCAGAATTGGCATAGCGATCACTGGACAGGCAACGACCGGCAACCATCAGATTCGTCGATCCTTTCGGAATTAGAGAACCCCTTGGAATAGTTGGAACCACTCCTCTCTTCAAATGCTTGGGAACCACTCCATCCTTGGTGTGCAAGTCGATGGGATAAAAGGAGTAACATAAGGCATCATCAAATTTCCTGCCGTTCTGGTAATCATTCACCGTAATGGTGCTCTCTCCTTTAATCCGAAAAGTTTCACGGGTCGCCGTCTCGTTCATCATCCTGTCAATACTGGCATTCTCACCGCCAGGTATCGTCTTGAGGAACTTGAGCATCCGGAGAACCGACTTTCTGCCGGCGAGGTTGGTTTGTGTCTGGGTACCCGCATCGGTAGAATCGGCACCGAAGATATGATTCACATTCCCTCTTGTACTGCGAATGGGTTGCATCGCTTTGCCACTCCAGGTATCCCCCTTCTGTAATCGACCTTCCTTGACCGCCTCATCGTACATTTGCTGAATCTGTTTGGCGTTCTTACTGACCACTTCCCTATCCAGTCCCTTGTAAATTACAACCTGAGTACCGGGCTGACGCTCATCTTCACGCAAACGCTCAAACCCAAGCATACCGACCACGGTGGCATTTCCACTGCAATCGATGATCTGTTTACAACGCAGTTGATAGTTTACCCCCTGTCCTCGTACATCCACCAGCCAACCCTGGGCGATTTGAGTGACCTTTTCCGGATATTGATAATAAGCAAGCGACACCCCAGCATCCAAGCAGGCTTCCTCGGCAAGAAGCGAATACAACTGTCCGTTCAAATCCACATGATACGGAACATGGGATCGGTGGTTTCTGGTGAAATCCTGAAGTTTGCGGCCATCGATTTCCACTGATTTCGCAACCAGATCCCAACCGATTCCCGAAATAACCTGTTTACCCCAAGCATGAAAGAGACCGGGAAAGCATACCCCTCCGGTGGTGGTGGTTCCACCCAGCTGGGAATTTCTTTCAAGCAAAACCGTCTTGGCACCCAGGCGTCCGGCTTGAATTGCCGCCACATGCCCTGCAGAGCCGCCACCTACGACCAGGACATCGACATCAAGAATGGATGTCTTTTCGTTCACCGAGGGAGGATTCTCGGCACTCGCCTTACAGACCAGACCAGAAGATGCAAGGATCGCGGTGCCCGCGATTTTTGATTTAAAAAAGTTTCGTCGATTCATAAGTTTGTAATAGAAGATATTCTAAATCATATAAATGTCTTTCGAACCCGAAACCTTACAAAATTTATTCAAGTAAAGATTGCCTACCTATTTTTTCTTTTTTGGGTCGGGAATTGGTTTTGGCAGTTCTTTAAGCCAAACTTCCACTTTTTTTCTAAGCTTCGACGCAACCTTTGGTTCTTTTATCACCAGGTTATTTGTCTCCGAAGGATCCTTCATAATATCATAGAGCTGATCCGGTTTCTTTCCCTTGCTTCTCTTCGAACTTAAGTAGAATCGCCATTTTCCCTCGCGAATAGATGCACCAGGATATCCGTTCCATAAAAGCGGTTTACGGTGAGGCCGTTTCGCCCCCAGCCAAATATCAGACACATCCTCACCATCAATATCCTTAGGGAACTTAACCCCGGCTAAGCTACAGATGCTCGGGAGCCAATCTGCTCCACTAAAAACGCTCTCCTCATCAACATAATCCACTTTTACTTTTCCGGGCCAACGAACAATGAATGGAACACGCAATCCACCCTCATACAAGTTATGCTTCCCACCCCGAAATTCCCCCGCATAGCCAATCATATTTCGGTGATCCTCCTTAAACGGCATTATTCGATTATAGACATTGTCACTCATTTTAATATCGGCGGGTCCCTGATCACTGGAAAATATCACCATCGTGCTTTCCCTTAGGCCCAACTCATCGATTACCGAGAGCAGTTTTTTCACACTCAGATCAAGTGCGTAGACATCAGCAAGATAGTTGCGCATCGCCTCATTCACATCCACATCATAGGTTTCGCAATCCTTGAATTTTTTCTGCATCCAGTCAGAAAAGTCTTTTTTGTTAACCCTTAAATCCTTAAATCTCGACAGGTGTTTATCATGAGCAAAAACTGGTGCGTGCGTACTGAAAGCCCATAGGTTCACATAAAAGGGACGGCTTTTATTCTGGCGGATGAATTCAATCGTTTTATCAAAGATCGGCGCATCCCTACCCTCTGAAACAATCATCTTATACATATCGATGGGACCGCATCTGTCATTTACATCAATACCATACGCACCTGACGGTCTACCACGCTCCATTTCCCGATTTCCAATATGCCACTTCCCGAAATGACCAGTCGCATAGCCCGCTTCATTCAAAAGCTCAGTAACCGTCACCCGGTCTCCAAAACCATTCCAACCGGTTCCCTTGGCAAAACGAGGCGGAAACATTCCGGTCATAATCGCGGTTCTCGCAGGATTGCAGGTCTGTCCACCAGCATAAGCCTGCGTAAAACGGGTACCTTCTCGTGCCAGTTTATCCAACGCGGGCGTCTTTGCGTAAGGGTGTCCATAACAGCCGAGATCACCAAAACCCAAATCATCCGCGTAAATGAAGACGAAGTTCGTTTTTTTTACTGCCCATGCTCCCGAGACAAGGGTGCATATAAATATCAGGTATGCATAGAAGGTCGAACTGGATCTTTTAATCATTTAGACACGCTCTTATTTACTGAGGCTTCGAAGATTTTTTGTTCTCTGATTTGCGATCCCTTTTTCCGCGTGCCTTATTTTCGGTAAGCGTAAGCCATTTTTGCTTCACTTTTGAATAGGATGCAGTGCCGTATTCTTTTCCTTCAAAGCTGTCCTTACAGGACTGATACCATGCTAGGTATTGAGTAAAGAAATCTTCGACCTTTTCGGGATATTTCTCAGCAAGGTCATGCTCTTCGAGTGGATCATTAACTATGTCATAGAGCTCAGACTTTCCACTACCCCCTTGTCTGTAAAGTTTGTATCTTTTGCCGGTGTAAGCAATCTGGCTTGGATAGGCAAATCCGATGGGAGCTTTTCGCTCAAATGCTTTTCCCTCCAATAGCGGTAGGATACTCACACCGTCAATGAGGTTATGTTTTGTAGGTAAAGAAATATCAAGAGCATCGAGAATGGTCGGCATGTAATCAGAGGTCACGACCGGTGTATCGATGACTTTGGACTGAACTTTATTATTCCAAAGTAAAAGTCCGGGTACCCGTATACCGCCCTCATAGAAACTGCGCTTACGCCCACGAAACTCTCCTGCAGAACCAATATCCTTTCCTTCAGGTCCATTGTCACTGGTAAACCAAACCATGGTATCATCTTCAATACCTAAAGCCTGTAATTCCTTGCGCAGCCGTTTTATTTGGTCATCAATTGCGGTAATGCAGCCGGCGTACTGCTGCATACGGAATGATTGGTCCTTGTAAATCTCAGCATATTCAGGACCCGCTACAACGGGGAGATGCGGGGCATGAAACCAAATGACTGCCAAAAAAGGTGTATTTGTTTTCGCCGCTTTTTTAATGAAGGGTACGGCACGATCCATAACCACTCGTGAAGCGCATCCTTCGAGATTCTTGGTTACCTTTCCCATGTTGTCCCAAAAGGCAGTTCCATATCCGTCATAAGGCTCCCCTTTCTTAAGTGCATTCCATCCATAACCAAGACTTTCCGGTTTTCCAAAAGAAGCTGGTTTCTTATTAGGATCCCAGGTTGGAACCTTCGATTCGGTAACGAAAAATTGATCATACCCATGCCGGCTTGGCGGATTATAAAGGTGGGGATTCTTAGGTCCTCCACGGTTCGCGTCTTTTTCCTTTGTAGTTAAAGTGCCCAAGTGCCACTTACCAAAATGACCGGTGGTATAACCATTATCTTTTAATACTTCAGCAATCGTGAGCTCTTCGGGGCGAAGAATTCCCTGATTTGCATGAAAGATACCGGTTCGGTACGGATTGCGTCCGGTGAGGCAGCTTGCACGTGTCGGACTGCAAACCGCAGAGGCAGAATAAAAACGGTCAAAACGAACTCCCTCTCTGGAGATTTGATCGAGACTGGGTGTTTTAATTACCTTATTTCCATTATATCCGGTGTCTCCCCAGCCAAGATCATCGCACATGATCAAAATTACATTGGTCGATCTTTCCGCCTTCAAGACGAATCCAGAAATAAAAATTAAGGCAGTTATTAAATGCTGAGGTAAGTTTTTCATTTTTCTAATTCTAGGGGTTCCAATAACAATTAAGTCTTATTTCTCGGGTCCATATCCCTTAGATCCATCAAAGTAGATACCATCCACACTGACGCCCTTTGGGGTGCGCGGATCACCATTCAGACCGAAATATACAATACGACAGTTATTACCCTTGCTAAGCTCGTGTCGTTTCTCACTGATTCGAACACTAAGAGTGTGTTCCGCTTCCGGATCGAGCCCGTCTCGGAGAATATAGATACGGTTTAGATGCAGCTTAAAGCTGTTTTTTTCAACAAATAGATCCTGCTCCACCCAATCCGAACCGTCAACACTGTGTTCGATTATACCGGCGTGGGGACCGGCAATCACCTGAACGGCCACGGCTGAACCTCTAAACTTCAATTCAAAACTATCGCCCGGCTTTTGTCCTATCAATTGCGGCCGCTCGTTCCACCCTGTCCTCACCTTTCCACCTTCGGCAGCAGCGTCATAGTTGTTCTCCACCGCAAACCCGTTCAGTTTTTTAGCAATTCGCGGTGCAAATAATTTACCTTCACTGTAGGATGCAGAATCTAATTTTTTAGGCATCACATGATTATTGACGGAACGAGGCTTTCCTGACCATGCCTCATCGAGTAAGCGCTCAATACTATCGGCATAGAGTTGCTGTCCGAATGGCGATGGGTGCACGCCTTTGAAGTCATCTTTCCATGTAAATTCTCCCCGATTGATCCGTTCGTAAACCTCCTCGGTGATATCCAATGAGGGAACACCATAATGCTCGGCCACCTGATCGAAACTCTGAATCACCGGAGGAGTTTTTCCTTTCTCGTAATCTTCGAGTTTATCGGTGCAGGCAAAATGCATCATCACAATATCCATATTGGGATTGGCGTGGCGGGCACGTCGCAAGATACCTTCCATACCCCGAAGACTTTGGTCAGCAGTTCGTAGGATAGCTACATCGTTTACTGCCGCTTCTTCGAACAATAGATCGACTTTCCCCTTTTGAATAACATCCCGGTCCAGTCGAAACGCACCATACATCGTTCCGGTTGAACCCACACCAGCCAGAATAAAAGTAAATTCCGTATCAGGGAAACGTTTCTTCAAATTCGCCATCACTATTTTTCGCCAGGACA
>OCVR010001731.1_pt1 | contig 17176 bp, 17 predicted proteins | sample 1539091 | NCBI WGS metagenome assembly OCVR01 (sample SAMEA3355530, study PRJEB22509) | marine metagenome | biome: marine; feature: coastal ocean; material: water | place: USA | collected 2010-08-07 | depth 16 m | reverse complement strand
GCGATGCGCCGCCCATACTCGCTTGACTGTGCTGCGGTCGCAATCGGCCAGCTCTGCCGTTTTGGCAATGCTCTTGCCCGCCTCGCGCAATGCCACAATGCGGGCGTGCGTTGCCCGATCGCCTTTGCGCCCTCCGCTGCGACCTGCGGCTTTTGCCAAGGCGATACCCTGGCGCTGTCGCTCGCGGCGATCGGTGTAATCGTCGTGAGCCATCTGCAGGGCGATCTTCAAGAGCATCGCCTGAACAGATTCGAGCACGATGCGGGCGATGCCCTCGGCGTCGGCCGCGAGGTCGGACAGGTCCACGACGCCGGGAATGGCAAGTCGCGCGCCTCGCGCACGAATTGTCTCAACCAGCTGCTCAGCCTCGGTCAAGGGGAGACGACTTATCCGGTCGATCTTCTCCGCGATCACTACTTCGCCGGGTTGAAGATCGGCAATCATGCGCAAAAGCTCGGGGCGGTCGGCGCGGGCACCCGATGCCTTCTCTCGATAGACCGCCGCGACATAGTAGCCTGCGGCCTTTGCTTCGCCCACGATCGCGTCTTGGCGACGCAAATCCTGCGCGTCGGTGCTGACGCGCAGATAGACGCGGGCAATCTGTGGGGCAGGGGAAGGAACGTTCTCAGTCAGCAAGGTCAGGCCCCTCGGGCGGCGATGAGCGAAGCTTGGCAATGCCTGCGTCCGCTTGTGCGATTTCAATTCCGCACTGGCGCGCTCTTGCGCGCAATCGCTCAAGCTCAGAATTGCGGGGGAGAAACATGCGAATGACCCGGTTCCGTCCTTCTAGCGCGATTATGCGCTGCGCAAGATAAGCCGCCTCATCATTCAAGGCCTGGTGCTGTTCCTCCGCCTTGCGTAGCTGGCGCTCCCACGCTCGCTTTCGAGCTTTCGCGCGCCGCCTTTCATCGCGGTGTCGAGCATCAATCCTTTTTTGGTCCTGCTCTCTGGCCGCTGCTTCGGCCGCGCTAGCGGCAACTTCCTCTTCCCGCGCCCTATCAGCATTTCGCTTCGCAATGAGCGCATCGAGCACGGCCGCGTCCGTGCCGAGATTGTTCATCACCCATCGCATCCGTCTGTAGGCCTTTGCTTCGATCTGTCCGATCGAACCAGGCGAAAGCCCCACCACACTTGCCACTGTTCGCTGCGTTTGCGCTTCCCCCTCGGGACCACCAATCCTTAGGCGCACAATTTGCTCTTCTCGCGGTTCGAGAGTTGCTAGCAGTTTGTCCATAATGTGAGGATCGTTGATCCGCTCGATCGCGCTGCCGCCGAGGCTATCAGCCGAAGCCGTTGCGCTATGGTTCGCCGTCTTGGCAAGCTTCGCATTAAACAGCGCGATCGGTGACTGCATGTTCATTATCCCATGTTCCAGCACGAACATGGCGCACAATCTATACCATCTGCGCTAGGCGCGAAAGCCATGGCGCAAATAGCTTCTAGAGCAACCCTATTGCGCCATGCTGCCCGTGCCGACATTCTGCGCCTAGCCAGAAGGACGCGAACACGATGCCAACCATATACCTGAAACGAACATCGCCGTTGATGGCCCAGCTAGGGGCCAACATCGCTCGCGAACTAAAGAAACTGACCTCGCCCATCAGGATGGCAATATCGATCTCGCCGGTGTCGAGCCCAGCGAGCAATGCACCCCGATCAGCTTCCATCCCTCCCAAATCGACTTCAGGATGCACGTTGTGCCAACCCAAAGTCGCTCCGCGGAGATTGCCAGCGGAGATAGAGCTGTTGTGGCCGATCGTCAGGCTGCCCGCGTGACCCTGACGCGTCGCCCGCATGATTGAGGCCAGCTTGTCGGCGCACGCCACCATCGGCCTGGCCCTGCGAATGAACTGGCGTCCCGCGATGGTTAGGGTGGTGCCAGCATGCGAGCGGTCGAAGATCTTGACGCCGATCAGGCGCTCCAATTTCAGGACGTTTCGGCTGAGCGTCGATTGTTCGACTTCCATCGCCTCCGCTGCGCGGTGAAAACTCCCATGATCGGCCACCGCAATCGCATAGCGAAGCTGACGGATGTCAAAGGTCATGGTGCATATAAATCAAGCTCCGAAAGCGCTTTGCATAAGGATCAAGCGGGCATCCGTTTAGGACTGCGCCGCCGGCCGCTCTCGCAGTAGCCGTCCAGCCAGGTCGTGCGTTCGGCTGAGCGCGACCAGAGCAAGGGGAAGAAGCTCTCATCGAGCGTCGGGTCATCCGTCCGTTGGTAACGGCGATAGATGTAGCCGCCGGGCCGATCGCTGAACTGTGCATCCTCCGGGATCATGTGGATGCCGATCGAACGACGAATCCGATCACCCGTGATGTTCGGACCCGACCCGTGCCAGATTTCACCGGCATGGAAGACGCAGGAGCCAGCCGGCACTTCAATGAAAATCGGATCGGGAGGCTCGATGCTCGCCGCCTGCGCGGCCGCCTTCATCTGGGCGCGATAGTCGTCCTGCCCATGGAAGGATTTCGGCAAAGGGGTGAGCGGCCAGAGGTGAGAACCGGGCACATATTCCAACGTCCCGGCGTCGCGATGGGTGTCGTCAAGCGTCACCCAGCAGGTCACCGTCATGGCGGGATCGAGGAAGTCCATGAAGGACGAGTCCTGATGATGCGCGATCGGCTTCGTCTTCGGCGCCTTCCACCAGATCGTATCCTGGCCGAGGCGCGCACCGGACCAGCCGGTCAGCAGCGATGCCGCGCGCCCAACATCGGCCGAGAGTGCGAGCTTGGCGACAGTCAGATCCGCCTTCCAGGCGTTCGCCATGTGCCGCGTCACGTCCGGCAAACTCATGCCTTCGCGCCAATACCATTCGTCGGGGTAGACGCCGGTGTCGAACTTGCCGGCAAACAGCTTCGGGAAACTCTCGCGCAACGCGGTGACGCGCTCCTCCGACAGAAAGCGCTCAACGATCAGGAAACCGTCGCGGCGAAAACGGGCAATATCATCTTCGCCCAAACGGGCGAACAGCGGCAGGTCAAAAGCGAACATATCCTATTTCCATCTGGCATTCTTTGCTGATCCCGATATTATCGTCGGCATGATAGATTATCGAACGAATACTTTACGGCGGAGTGCACCGAGCGCCGACCTTGACCGAACAGACGTCGCCATTCTGGGGTTCTTGCAGAACAATGCGCGGCTGTCTGTCAAGGAGATCGCGGCGGAGATCGGACTCGCCCCGTCGTCCACGCACGAGCGCATCAAGCGCATGCGAGACGCAGGCGTGCTCCTGGGAACGCATGTGGAGGTCGATCCCAAGGCGCTCGGCGTCGGGCTCGAGGCGCTGTTCATGATCGAACTGTCGAAGCACGAGCGCGGCACGGTCGACACCTTCATGGACGATATCGTCAAGGTGCCTGAGGTCCGCTTCGCCTTTCTCGTGACGGGGCGCTACGATCTGGTGGTCCATGTTGTCGTGCGCGACACGCAGCACCTCAAGGATTTAGCTCTCGATCAGTTTACAAACCGGCCAGGGGTCACCCGGATTGAGACATCGATCATCTTCGACGCCCGTCGCCGCTACGAACTTCCGGTCTTTCAAGTGGCGGAATGAGCCCTGGACGACGTGCGCGCCTGCTACTCCTTCAAGTGGTGGAGCGGCAGCGGCGCGCCCGACTTGACGCGCTGGATCGCGAAGTTGCTGCGGATGTCGCGGACGCCGGGCAGCTTCAACAACGTGCCGGTCAGGAAATGCTCATAGCCGGCGAGATCGGGCAGTACGGCCTCGAGCAAGAAATCGGCCTCGCCTGACACGAGATGGCAGGACACGACCTCGGGGAGCGCTTCAATCGCTGCCCGCAAAGCGCTGGCGACCTCATCGTCATGCCGCTCCACCTTGATGCCGACGAAGACTGTCAGACCGAGGCCGAGGGCGTCGCGTTCGAGTGTCGCGCGATAGCCCGAAATGATGCCCGCCTCTTCCAGCAGGCGCACCCGCCGCAGGCATGGCGAAGGCGACAGGCCGACCAACGCCGCCAGTTCCACATTGGTCAGCCGGCCATTGCGTTGCAGGGCCGCCAATATGCGCTGATCGATCGCGTCCAGAGACATGCTTGGCACAGAATCTCCAAACCCCGTACTTGACCTAGTGAGTATGCCAAGATCATCGGTCAACCGTGGCATGTTCGCAAGGACATGCTCCGGCCCTTGCAGCTATTCCTTGTGACGCAAGGAGATAGCCATGCCAAACCTCTGGATCTTCATCAGCGCGCTTGTCGTCGTGTATCTGCTGCCCGGCGCCGACATGATCCTGCTCCTCCAAACTGGAGCGACCGAAGGGCGCGCGCATGCAATCGCCACCGCGCTCGGCCTGGCCGCGGCGCGGGTGATCCATGTCGCGCTGGCGGCGTTCGGGCTCGCAACCTTGCTACGCGCATCGCCCGTGGCGTTCGACGTCATGCGCTATGCCGGGATGGCTTATCTTGTTTGGATGGGAATCGGCATCCTACGCTCTTGGCGTCATGCTCCGCAGACGTTGGAAGCTCAGGTTTCGGGCCACCCCTCCGGATATAGCCGGTCAACCAAGCGGGGCTTCGTGACGAACGTCGCCAATCCCAAGGCGCTGCTATTCTGCTCGGTGCTGTTGCCGCAGTTCGTAGCTCCGGCATCGAGCACGGCGGGCCAGTTCCTTCTGCTGGGCGCTATCCTGGTCGCAGTGGGCGCGGCGTTCGATACGCTCTACTCGCTTGCCGGCGCCTCGATCGGCCAATGGCTCGGCCGGCATCCTTTTGCTTACGCTGTCCAGCAATGGACGTTCGCGACGCTGCTGATCGGCTTTGGTGTCCGGCTGGCGTTCACGCAAATGCCCGCGTGAGATTCTACATGCCTGGATCACTTCTGCGAGCGCGATCCTCGCAAGCCAACATCACCTAGCGGGCTCTTTCAGGAGAGCAGGCAGATGCGGTTGGCGCACCCGACACGATTTGAACGTGTGGCCTCCTCCTTCGGAGGGCAGCGCCGAGAGATGGTGCGGGTGGTCGGAATCGAACCGACACTCCTTGCGGAACCGGATTTTGAAGGGAGTCGTGTCTACCGCAGGCGTCGGCGTTGTTGCGGGCCTCAAATCATTCGGATGAATTTTTCCCCATGTCGTGAAACTATCATAATCCAACACTAGCGGGACATTCGAATGTTTCAGGGATGTCCCGGCGCGCAGGCCGGGGCGGGCCGGGGGCACGGTCAGCTGCGCGGACCAATCGGTTCAAACATGGATTTCACGAGGGTTCAAATGACTGTTTCCGCAACCGAATTGCTGGAGCGCTACGACTCCACCACAAATAAGTCGCACTATTCATCCGAACGAGTTTTCGGCGCCCGTCGCGCCAGCCTCCTTGGCGCGGCCTGCATCGTGGCTCTTGGCATTTGCGCTCAGCCAGCCATCGCAGACGAAGCCGCCGCTGACAGCGATGGCTCCGATATCGTCGTGACGGCAACCAAGCGCCGTGAAGAGATCTCGAAGGTGCCTATCAGCGTCGAGGCCTACAATCCCGAAGCGCTGGAAAAATCAGCCATCCGCAGCGTGTCCGACCTCGCCCAGATGACGCCGGGCGTCCAGTTCGACAAGTCGGCCGGATACTATGGCGGCGGTGCGCTGACCAACATCGCCATCCGGGGCATCAACTCGTCCGTCGGTCACTCCACGACCGGTATCTATATCGACGATACCCCGATCCAGGCGCGTGCCACGTGGATTTCGGGCTTCGGCAATCCTCTGCCCCTGATGTTCGATGTGGATCACGTCGAAGTCGACCGCGGCCCCCAGGGCACGCTGTTTGGCGCAGGCGCAGAAGGCGGTGCGCTGCGCTTCATCAGCCCTGAGCCCGGTCTCGATCATTACACGGGTATGGCGCGTACCGAGCTCTCGTTCACGCAGGGCGGCAGCCCAAGCTACGAAGCCGGCGCCGCGCTCGGCGGGCCCATTGTCAATGACAAGCTCGGGTTCCGGGTCAGCGGTTGGTATCGCCACGACGGCGGTTACATCGACCGGGTCGATCCGTTCAACCTGAAGACCGTGCAGGCGAACTCGAATTTCTCCGACTCCTATGCGCTTCGCGCTGCAGTGACAGCAGCACCGACGGAGTGGCTGAAGATCACGCCGTCGATCTACTTCCAGAAGGTCAATACGAACGACAGCGCTTCGTACTACGAGTACCTTTCCGATCCGAGCGAAGGCAAGTTCAAGAACGGGCGTCTTCTGCGTCAGCCTAACCAAGATCAGTTCGTGCTTCCCTCGCTGAAGCTCGAAGCCGATTTAGGCGGTGTTACGTTGACCTCGGTCAGCTCGTACCTCGACCGCAAGGGCAGCGTGCTCGCTGACATCACCAGCTTCTATGGCGCGCTAACTGTCGGTTATGGCAACCCGATGGGCCTCGCCTATCCCGCGCGCCAAACCGACGCGGCCTGGAAGGATGTCACCACCTCGCTGCACCAGTTCACGCAGGAAGTGCGTCTTTCCTCCTCGAACCCGGATGCTGCGCTAAAGTGGACCGTTGGTGCATTCTACTCCGACAGCACCCAGCACGACACCCACGTTTCGATCGACCCGTATTATTCAGCCTACCTCGGCATGGATCCCTACGTGTCCCTGTTCACCGGCAGCCTCTACTCCTACGACAAGCAGATCGCAGGTTTCGGTCAGGTCGATTGGGAAGTGGTCAAGGGCCTGACGCTGACGGCAGGCGCTCGTATCGCGAGCACCAAATCGAGCTTCTACCAGGAGCAGAGCGGCTACTGGACCGGCGGCCTGTTCCCGGTTTCGAGCGGCAAGAACCACGAGAAGCCATTCACCCCCAAGGTGGGCGTGACCTATCATGCCAGCCCGAACCTCATGCTCTATGCATCGGCCGGCAAGGGCTACCGCGTCGGCGGCACCAACATCCCGATCCCGCTGCAGACCGAAGAGGGCGGCGTTGGCTGCCCGGTTCCCTCGCAGCCGGCCTCCTTCAAGGCGGATTCGGTCTGGAGCTACGAAGCCGGTCTGAAGGGCAAGCTGTTCGGCGGCCGTCTGGGCGTGGACGCCAACGCCTTCCATATCGACTGGAACGACATCCAGCAGGGTGTCTATATCCCGACCTGCGGCTACACCTACACGACCAACGCCGGCAAGGCTGAGGTCAACGGCTTCAATCTCACCCTCAATGCCAAGGTGACCGACGCGTTCAAGCTGGGCGTGTCCGCCAGCTACACGGGCACCCGCATGAAGGAGACGATCGAGCAGTACGGCGTCATCCTGAACACCAAGGGCGATGTCATCGGCTCACCGCCCTGGGTCAATTCGCCCTGGGACCTGCGCGCCACCGCGGAATATACCTTCGTCCTGCCCGGCGACATCGATGGCTATCTGCGTGCAGAAGATGTCTTCCACAGCCGTAATCCGGGACCGTTCAACTCGCAGAACCCGGCATCGCCGGTGCTCTACAAGCCCGACATCCCGGCAAACCCGGCGACTAACCAGCTCAACCTGCGTGCAGGCGTGAACTGGCAGAACGTCGATATCGCGCTCTTCATGACCAACGCGCTGAACGCCCATCCGGCACTTGGCCGCTACCAGGACCTGGTGGGATCGGATCTCTTCACTGACACCACCTTCCGGCCCCGCACGATCGGCATGTCGGCATCGAAGCGGTTCTAAGTTCAATAATCACGGTCGGATCGGCGCTTGTCGATCCGACCTCTTAACCCGATTGCCGCCCAGATTTGCTAAGCATGATCTCGCAATGGGCGCTGGTCGATCAAAACGTTCACAGTGAGCGCACAAGCGCGAAGACCTGCCGGGTTGCTCAGGAACAGGTCTGCAAAATGCTCAGGAGTATGACATGAAGATCAGCACCGATCGCATTCTCACCACCCATGTTGGCAGCTTGCCGCGTCCGGCAAGCCTGGAAGCCAAGCTGCTGGCACGCGAACGCGGCGAACTCGACGCCGCATCGCTTGACGCGATGCCCGATGAAATCACGACTGCGGTTCGCGACGTGGTGAAGCGGCAGGCCGATCTTGGCATCTCCATCGTCGACGACGGCGAGATGAGCAAATACGCCTATGCAACTTATGCGCGTGACCGCATGACCGGCCTCACCGGCGTCGATCACCCGCTGGCCCTGTCCGAGCTCACCGAATTCCCCGAGTTCGCCAGCAAGATCGTGATGGAAATCAAGACCCCGGCCTGCGTCGGCCCGCTCTCCTATCATGGCGATGAGCATGTCGCGTCCGACATCAACAACCTGAAGGCCGCGCTTGAAGGCGTCGCGGTTGAGGACGCGTTCATGAATGCCTCTTCGCCAGGCATCATGGCGCATTACATGCCCAATAAGTTTTACGCGACGCAGGAGGAATACCTCTACGCGCTCGCAGACACGATGAAGCGGGAGTACGACGCCATCGTCGCCTCCGGCCTTCTCCTTCAGATCGACTGTCCCGAGCTCGCGCTTGGCCGGCATTTCCGCGCGCAGCCGATGGAAGTCGCGGACTTCCGTAAGGAAGTCGCACTTCACGTCGAAGTGCTCAACCACGCCCTGCGCGACATTCCGGCCGACCGTCTGCGTCTGCACTTGTGCTGGGGTAACTACGAATCGCCCCACCACCACGACATCGACCTGCACGAAATCTTCGACCTGATCGTGACCGCCAAGCCGATGGCGATCCTGCTCGAAGCGGCCAACCCGCGCCATTCCCACGAATGGAGCCTGTTCAAGGAGACGCCGCTTCCCGAGGACAAGGTGATCGTGCCTGGCGTCATCGACACCTGCACGAACTATATCGAGCACCCGGAAGTGGTGGCGCAGCGTATCGAGCAATACGCCAATCTGGTGGGCCGCGAACGCGTGATCGCCGGTACAGACTGCGGGTTTGCAAGCTTCGCCTCCTTCCATACCGTCGATCCGGCAATTGGCTGGCGTAAGCTCGAAGCGATGGTTCAGGGCGCCGAGATCGCCTCGCGCCGCCTGTGGCGCTGAGCGAGACCCGTAAGATGAAAATCATCCAGATTACGGATTTGCACCTTGTTCCCAAAGGGCGAAGTCTGTTCGAAAACGATCCCGGCGTGCGGCTTGAGGCCTGCATCGCCGATATCGCTGCCAACCACGCTGATGCCGACTTGTGTGTCATTACCGGCGACCTGGCCCATCATGGCGAGCACGGCGCATACATCCGCCTGCGAGAAGCGCTAGAAGCGCTGCCGGTGCCCGTCCGCCTGGTTATCGGCAATCACGACGCCCGTGACGAGTTTCTCCAGGTGTTTCCCGAAGAGCCAACCGACGCAGATGGTTTCGTTCAGTCTTTCATCGACACCGACGCCGGGCGCCTCCTGTTCCTCGACACCAAGAAGGCGACCGGGCACGCAGGCGCCTATTGCGCAAAGCGACAGGCATGGCTGAAGGCGCGGCTTGAAGAGGCAGCGGGTCGTCCATGCTACCTGTTCATGCATCACCATCCGCTGCCCGTGAACCTGCGCGCGGTCGACGAGATCATGCTCGAGGATCCGGACGCCTTTGCAAAGGTGCTTGAAGGACACGATATCCGGCACATCTTCTTCGGCCACGTGCACCGGCCGATCGCAGGGAGCTGGCGCGGCATTCCCTTCACTACCCTGCGCGGCCTCAACCACCAACTCTGGCTCGACTTCACCATCGAGCGCGGCATCCCCTGCAGCATGGAGCCGCCGGCCTATGCCATCGCATTCCTGCAAGGCGGAGCCGTCATCGTTCACACCCACGACTTTCTCGATGCCAGCCCGAAGTACATGTACGATCCAGACCTCCCCGTGGAGCAGCAGGTCGTTCGTATGGCGCCGCGCGAGACCCGCATCACGGACAACGCCCAGTGACTGTCACCCAACTCCCCGATCCGGTGCTCCAGCGCACCAACGAGTTCACGTCGGCGGAAGCTGTGTCGACGAGCCAGTTGCCCTTCCTTGATCTGTCACTCCTGTATGGCAGCCAGGAGGACCGTCAGCAGCTGGTCGGCGAATTGCGCGAGATCCTTTTCGATCATGGCTTTTTCTATCTTCGTGGTCACGGCGTCAGGCCCGACCTCATCTCGCAGGCCCTGACGGCATCGAGGATGTTCTTTGCCTTGCCGCGCGAGGCCAAGCTCGAAATCGACATCGTCAAATCGGCCCAATTCCGCGGCTACACCCGTATCGGCGGTGAACTGACCGGCGGCCGACAGGATTGGCGCGAGCAGGTCGATTTCGACCGCGAGGAGGACTTCGCCGAGATTGGTCCGGACACGCCCGCATGGAAGCGGACGATTGGCCCTAACCAGTGGCCCTCGGCAATGCCCAGCCTGAAGCCGATCATCACGACGTACCAGGCCGAAGTGACCCGCGTCGCGATCGATTTGCTGAAAGCCATCGCACTTGCTCTCGGGCAACCGGAAGGTGCTTTCGAGCCGCTCTACAAATCGGCTCCGCGTCAGCACCTGAAGATCGTTCGCTATCCCGGCCGTGATGTGGCCCGCTCTGAACAGGGCGTCGGGGCGCACAAGGACGGCGGTCTCGTGACGATCCTGCTCCAGGACAGCACCGAGGGTCTCCGTGTCCAGCGCCAGGATGGCAGCTGGGTCGAAGCACCACCGATCCCGGGCACCTTTGTCGTGAACACCGGGGAATTGCTCGAGCTTGCAACGGATGGTTTCGTGCGCGCAGACGTCCATGCAGCGGTGACACCGCCTTCCGGAATCGTTCGGTACTCCATCCCGTTCTTTCTTGGTGCCAGCCACGAAGGACATATCCCTCTCATCGACCTCCCGCCCGAACTCAAGGCGGTCGCCCGCGGCGTGAGCTCTGACCCGGCCAACCCGCTGTTCCGCAGCGTCGGTGAGAACCACCTGAAGGCGCGTATCCGTTCGCATCCCGATGTTGCGCGGGCCCATTACGGTGACCTGATCGATCCCGATGCCGCCACAAGCGCTAAGGCAACGCAAACCCATGGGGTTAATGATGTCTAGACATCTAGGTTCAATCACGCTTTCGTTTGCATTCGCAGAGACGCTGAATGCAAGTTGTCTCCCTAAGGTGTAGATTTCCGCTGAGAAGTGACCCGGTAAGGGCATAAATTTCCATTGAGAATTGACCCATGTTTGAACCCGCCCCTGGCTGACCAGTCAGGGGTATCGGGAGTGATCGACATGGATTTATTGAGTGTAATTCGCCGGTGGCGCCTTCGTGATAAGATCCCGCTTCGTGAGATTGAGCGGCGCACCGGTTTGTCGCGCAACACGATCCGCAAGTATCTGCGCGCGGATACGGTGGTGCCGCAGTTCAAGGTACCTGACCGGTCGAGCAAGCTGGACCCGTTTGCTGAGAAGCTGACGGGTTGGTTACAAATCGAGGCTGGCAAATCGCGCAAGCAGAAGCGCACGGCGAAGCAGATGCATGCTGATCTGGCCGTATTGGGCTACGAAGGGTCCTATAATCGTGTCGCTGCCTATGTGCGGGATTGGAAGGCAGGCCGTCTCTTGGCACAGCAGGCCAGTGGCCGCGGAACATACGTGCCTTTGGTTTTCCAGCCAGGTGAGGCGTTCCAGTTCGACTGGAGCGAAGATTGGGCAATTCTTGGTGGCGAGCGTGTCAAGCTGCAGGCGGCCCATACCAAACTATCACACAGCAAGGCGTTCATCGTGCGGGCCTATCCGTTACAGACGCATGAGATGCTGTTTGATGCACTGACGCAGGCATTCCGCGTGCTGGGTGGTGTGCCGCAGCGCGGGATCTTCGATAACATGCGAACTGCGGTCGATAAGATCGGCAAGGGCAAAGCCCGACAGGTCAACGCGCGCTTCACCGCAATGGCCAGCCACTACTTGTTCGAGCCTGCATTCTGCAATCCGGCCTCGGGGTGGGAGAAGGGCCAAGTCGAGAAGAACGTGCAAGATGCACGGCGGCGGCTGTGGCAGAAGTTGCCGAGCTTCCCGGATATCCATGCGCTCAATGCCTGGCTCGAGGAACAATGCATCGCGCAATGGGGTGAGATCCAACATGGCAACTTGCCCGGCACCGTAGCCGATGTACACGCCGCTGAGGTTGGTAGTCTGATGCCGCTGGGGCGGACCTTCGATGGTTTTGTCGAACACACCAAGCGGGTGTCCCCGATCTGCCTCATCAGCTTTGAACGCAATCGGTACAGCGTCCCGGCATCCTTTGCCAACCGCCCGGTCAGCATCAGGATCTACCCCGAGCGGATCGTGGTGGCGGCCGAGGGGCAGATCCTTTGCGAACATGCCAGAATCATTGACCGATCCCACCACACTGGCGGGCGGACAATTTATGACTGGCGGCATTATCTGGCAGTAGTCCAGCGCAAGCCGGGAGCACTGCGCAATGGCGCGCCATTCTTGCAGCTCCCAGAGGCCTTCAAGCAGCTGCAAAGCCAGCTCCTACGTCGTCCCGGCGGAGACAAGGAGATGGCGGAGATATTGGCGTTGGTGCTGCAACATGACGAACAGGCAGTGCTTTGCGCTGTCGAACTGGCGCTGGATGCGGGCGTCGCCACCAAGACCCACGTCCTCAATATCCTGCACCGCCTGATCGATGGTAAGGCTCCACCGGCAGCGCCGATTGACGCACCGCAGGCTTTGCGCCTTGCGCAAGAGCCGTTGGCCAATGTCGGACGTTATGATGCCCTGCGTGAGGGAGGGCTGCGTCATGCGTCATGACCCCGCCAGTGCCGCCGTTGTCGTCATGCTCAAGGCGCTGAAGTTGTATGGCATGGCCCAAGCAGTGGGGGACCTTATCGAGCAAGGCGCCCCAGCCTTCAGTGCCGCAGTGCCGATGGTCTCCCAGTTGCTCAAAGCCGAGATGGCCGAACGTGAGGTCCGCTCGATTGCTTATCAGATCAAGGCCGCCCGGTTCCCAGCTTACAAAGACCTGGCCGGGTTCGACTTCGCATCCAGCGAGGCCAACGAGGCCCTGGTTCGGCAACTCCATGGTGGCGAGTTCATCGACGGCGCTGACAACGTAGTACTGATTGGCGGGCCCGGAACCGGCAAATCGCACATCGCCACTGCGCTGGGAGTTCAAGCCGTCGAACATCACCGCAGAAAAGTGCGCTTCTTTGCCACGGTCGATCTGGTCAATGCGCTCGAACAGGAAAAAGCAGCCAACAAGGCGGGGCAGATTGCCGAACGTCTGCTCAAGCTCGATCTCATCATCCTTGATGAACTGGGCTATCTGCCGTTCAGCCCATCAGGCGGAGCTTTGCTGTTCCACCTGCTCAGCAAATTGTACGAACGCACCAGCGTCGTGATCACCACTAACCTCAGCTTCAGCGAATGGGCCGAGGTATTCAGCGATGCCAAGATGACCACAGCCCTGCTGGATCGGCTAACCCATCATTGCCACATCATCGAAACTGGCAATGACAGCTTCCGGTTCAGGGCCAGCTCTGCCTCACCAAAACCACGAAAGGAAAAATCACCAGCTTGACCCAAAACCCGCTCTGCGGGACATACCATCACCCGGGTCAATTCTCGATGGAAATACCGGGTCACTTCTCAGCGGAAATCTACAGCCATTGGCGAGGATGTCGCCCGGCACGACGTTGATCCGCGGTGCGCCGACGAATCGAGCCACCTCGAGGCTTTGTGGCCGCATGTACAGATCTTCGGGTGGCGCCACCTGAAGGATGCGGCCTTCGCGCATGACCGCCACACGGTCCGACATGGACATGGCTTCGTGCTGATCGTGCGTGACGTAGATGAACGTCACGCCCAACTGGTCGTGAAGCTGCCGGATCTCGGCACGCAGCGCATGGCGAAGGTTGGCGTCCAGATTAGAAAGGGGCTCGTCGAACAGGAACACGGAGGGGTGGCGAACCATCGCGCGCGCCAGGGCGACGCGTTGGCGCTGGCCGCCCGACAGGTGCGCCGGCTTACGATCGAGTAACCCGTCGATGGCGAGTCGCCGGGCCACTTCATGTGCGCTGGCATGGATGTCGGCGAGCCGGCGGCGCACCCCGGGGGATACCAGGCGTGCCCCCGGCAGGCGACCCCAGAACCCCAGGCCGCGCATCACCAGCGGCATCGAGATGTTCTCGCGCACGGTCATGTGCGGGTACAGCGCATAGGACTGGAACACCATCGCGCAGTCCCGTGCGCTGGGTGACAGGGCGAGCAGGTCGCGGTCTCCCATGCGGATCGTGCCGGTGTCGGGCGTGTCCAGGCCGGCGATCAGCTTCAGCAAGGTGGACTTGCCGCAACCGGACGCGCCCAGCAGGGTGAGGAATTCGCCGTCGCGCACTGTCAGGTCGAGTTCCTGAAGAACGGCAGCGTTGCCGAAGCGTTTGGTCAGGCCGGAAATCTGGATGTCAGACATGGTCGTTCGTCTCCGCCGTTGACTGAGTCGATGTCCGGGCGGCCATCCAGCTGTGAAACTCTGCGTAGCCCGAAAACGCCACGGTGCACGGGCGCAAGTCGTCGGGCGCCGCGGCGTAGCCGCCGAGATGGGCCGCCAGCCGTACGCCAGCCGCCTGGGCACACGCTGCGTCAATGCCGGAGTCCCCGACGAACAGCGCTGTCCGCGGCGTCCCGCCCAACTGGGTCAGTGCGAGGTGCAACGGCGCGGCGTCCGGCTTGGGATGCTCGGTGTCGCCCAGGCCCACGATCGCGTCGAAGAAGCCGGTCAGCGCTGCCTTGTCCAGAAGCGTGCGTGTGGAGCCTTGATCGCGGTTCGTGCAAATGCCCAGTGCGATGCGCTGCGAACGAAGCATCGACAGCAGATCGAGAGCGCCGTCGTATGCCACAGTTTTGTGCAGCCAGTGCGATGCGTAGCGGTGCGCGAAGGCATCTTCGAGTCGCGACCCCAACGCGAGCGGCACAGACGCGGCCTGAAGCCGGAGCGCGCTCTGGAAGAGGGCGGTGATGCCCTGGCTCAAGGCAGGACGAAGATGCTGCGGCTCGACGGCCTGCAATCCGGCGAGCACAAGCACCTCATTGGCCGCGGCTGCGAGGGTGGGCAAGGTGTCGAAAAGGGTTCCATCGACATCAAAGACGACTGTTCGTATTTGATCGTTAGTGTTCATGTCCTGAATGCTACGAACATGATGAGTCAAACTCATGACAAATACGGGCGGTACAGTTTCCGCATCGATCCCGTGCGCGCGTGGCGCGTCAACCGTCCTGAAATGCAAGAAAACAGATGCTCAAAGCAGCTCGCCAGAAAGAAATCGTCGCCCTTTTGCAAGGGGGCGGCGTCGTCGAAGTCAGCGTGCTGGCGGAGCGTTTTCAGACATCGCCGATCACTGTCCGCCGTGACCTCATCGAATTGCAGGAGCGTGGCGTGCTGGCCCGCACGCGAGGGGGCGCGATTCCCGGCAATGAGGTGTATGCAGAGGGTTGGGCGCGGTACGAGAGTGTTAGCTACGCGGAGCGCGAGAGGGAAAACTACCGCGAGAAACGAGCCATCGCGGAGCTGGCCGCGCAATCAGTGTCGGACGGCGACTGCATCCTCATCAACGGCGGTACCACGTGCAGGCACCTCGCGGAAGCTCTGCGAGGTCATCACCACCTTCATGTCGTCACCAACGGACTGACCGTCGCCATGGAGCTGGCCAAGAGCAGAAACGCCACTGTCCATCTCCTGCAGGGCACCGTGGACTTTCAGAAGATGACGAGTGTGGGCCGCCTCGAAACAGGTGCATTCGAGGACATCACGGTCAGAGCGGCCTTCCTGGGCGTCCACGGGATCTCCGCGACCGGGGGCATCGGCATGCTGACGCCCGAGGAGTCAGCGATGAATCGAGCCTTCGTGGACGCGGCCCAGTCCGTCAATGTCCTCGTCGACTCCTCCAAGTTCAAGGCGCAAGCAATCTTCAGGATCACGCATCTCGACAAGGTCGCACGCGTTTTCACCGACGACGGCATCAGCGATGAAGTGCGGCGCTCGCTGGAGCAGGCTGGGGTGGAAGTCCTGATCGCGCATGCCGAAGAAAATGGCCACTGAGGCCACGTCGTCGATAAGGCGTGACGACGATCAAAACTTAACGCCGGCAGGGCGTTGCACAAGATTAGTACAAGGCCGGAACGACAAAGGGTTGACTAACGTGACAACACCTACGGCAAATTTGATTGCCAGAACGAAAAACTTTCGATTCATGAACCATAAACCGACCGATCTCCACCGCATGGGGTGAACCGTCTCAACTGCGAACCTTGGTTGCAAGGTTTCCGTACATGATTCCATTGACGGGCGAAGAACGGAAGCGGGCGTACATTTTTTCGAGGTTGGGTGCCAACATTCGCGCTGCTTTGCAAAGACGTCGACGAGGCCCTCTGGAGTGTAGGCGACGCCGCAGATGTGAGCCGCTTTTGCTCGAATGCCGGCGATCCCGTGGCCAGACGAGCGCCTCTCCGATCGTTCGCATATTGGACGCTGGGGCTTCATTAATGGCGCAGTCGACGGTCGGCGCAGTGGCTCACTTCGGTCTCGGCGGCAACATGAAGACATCAGCACGCGCGTCGCTTCGGGTCGAATTGTTACGACGGCGGATGCGCTCGCGTTTGAGCAGTTGGAAGAAGCTCTCGGCCACAGCGTTGTTGTGACCGTTGCCACAACGACTCATGCTGCTGACCAAGTTGTGGTCGCGCATGAACGCCTGCCACTCGTTGCCAGTAAAACGGCAGCCCTGATCGGAATGAACAATGACTGGCGCCTGCGGTTGGCGACGCCAGAGCGCCATCAACACTGCATCGAGCACCAGACTATTATTCATAAGGCTGCCCATCGACCAGCCCACCGCCTGCCGGGAGAACTGGTCGACCACGACTGCCAATTAAAGCCAACCTTCATGTGTTCGGATGTACGTGATGTCGGTGACCGAGGACCTGTTGGGCTCGGCCACCGTGAACTGACGTTGAAGGTAATTAGGCGCGACCGCTGCTGGATTGCCACCTCGCATGCCTGGCCGGCGACCATCGCCCTTGGGCAGGCGTGCCACTCGGTGTTTGCCGCACCGCTCACCGAGGTCACGCATGTCCAGCGTCAGCTTGCGGTGGCCATAGACGCCCCCCCTTTCCAGACATGCCTGTTTGAGCAAACCGAGCAGTCTTAGGTCGTCCAGGGCACGTGGACTCTGCGGGGCAACTTTCCACGCGTAGTAACCGCTGGCGTGGACCTGCATCACGGGGTCTCCTCGTTTTCAGTGCAATAAGTGACGGTACGAAAAGCTAGCACTGGCG
>OCVR010001727.1_pt1 | contig 17206 bp, 20 predicted proteins | sample 1539091 | NCBI WGS metagenome assembly OCVR01 (sample SAMEA3355530, study PRJEB22509) | marine metagenome | biome: marine; feature: coastal ocean; material: water | place: USA | collected 2010-08-07 | depth 16 m | reverse complement strand
CATCTAGTTTACTGTTGCTCCATTTTGTGAGAATATCATTTCAACATCTCTGTTAATTAAATCTGTATTGAACTCACCTATATTTTCATCTATCCATCTTATACCTCTTGCATATGCTTCATTTATGAAAGGTCTAGGTCTAAATCCATCTCTTGCGATAACGTATTTGACAGGAAAAGGAAGTGGACCTCCAATTACTTTTGATTTGAATTGACCTGGAGGATTAAATGATTCACTTGATTTTGTTACCTTTCTTTGTAAACCACTTACACCACTATCTTGGTAAAATCCATAATCTTGAATATAAACTTTTAATTCTGGATTACCATTTACTAACTCAACATTATATCTTGGAGAACGAGCAAGTTCACCACTCTTCATCAGCCCTTCTTGAATTATTTCATCTTGAAGTGCATCGGTGATAATTCTACCTGCTTCCTCTAAAAATTCTATTTGTTCATCCATTTCTCTATCTTATTAAAAATCAATCTACCTACTAATCCACCTAAACCCCCTACAAGACCTAAAAAGAAAGCCATTGTAAATTCCATAAGTGGCATTGTCCATAAGGATGTGAGGGCGAACCCACTAAAAAATGATAATTTGTGTTCCATGCTCATTTGTTTCTTTTAACAGTTTGTATAATATGGGTCATAATCTACATTAGGCCATGAGGTTAAAGTTCGAGAACCGGATAAGAAGTAACTAATACCACTTGCAGTTTCATCTACATAGAATGAACTAGTATCTGCAGTTATAACAGAGTATGCTCTACACGTACCTGTTGATGGTAAGAACTCATATGTTAATTCAGTTGAATCTGGTTTAGAATAAAATACTACATCATCTGAACCAGGGTCTACATTACTTGATTGAGTTACTATATATTCGGTACCAGTTGTTCCATTAGTATTAAATACTGTACCATATGGTATAGTTGAGAAGTATATCTGTGCACCTATTTCTCCTGTAATCCCTACTGTACCACTAACTGCTCCAAAGAATGCTTTTTCTTGTACTGCAAGAGATTGTGTTACATTAGCTTTATTTTCATCTATGTAAGTTAAAGTACTACCAGTGGCGTTACCACCTTCTGCTACATAATAGAATACAGTTGGACAAACATCACTTGATACATTTACATTTGGTATCTTACTAGTATTTGTATTGTACAGAGAACTTGTTTCTGATACACATATAGTATAGTTACCTGCACTATTTATAAACTCAGCAGATACACCAGTTGAATTAATTCCATTATAGAATACTGTATCTACTTGACCCAGCAACCAATTACCTGATGCGGTTATATAAGTTTGATTTCCTGTCTGAGAACTTGTATATGTTGTTCCAAAAAGGATATCTGAACCATGTACTCCATTTGTGTCACCACTTGCAAGTACAGAACCAGTATATGCTGCGAATACTAAAGATTGACCAACAACCATACTTTGTGTCTGTGGTGAGTTGTTCTCATCTAAATAAGTTAACTCTTCTGTTGCTATAGCATTAGTGTTCTTATATCCATGCCAGTACACTTGTGGTGTAGGAGTTGGAGTTGCAGTAGGAACTATAACTGTTGCCGTAGGAGTTGGAGTCTGTGTTGGACTAACAGTTGGTGTAGGTGGTATTGGAGTTGCAGTTGGGGTTGGACCAGGTGTACTACTTGGTGTAGGTGACGGAGGAATTGGAGTAGCAGTTGGACTCGTTGTAGGAGTTGGTGTAGGTGTACCCGTTGGTGTATTCGTAGGAGTATTAGTTGGTGTAGGAGAAATAGTAGGAGTTGGAGTAGCAGTTGGTGAAGCAGTAGGTGTAGGAGAAGGTGTTGGTGTTGGCCAATTATTACCTGGTATGTTACAATAAGAAATACCACTAGCAGTAGATTCTATATTGAACGTACCTACCCATCCTGCAGCTTTATCTCCAAATGCTTCTATGGTTGGAACGATATTACTAAATTGCATATCGAAATCATATTGTGCAGGTCCATCTAAGATATATCCATACACATCATATAATCCTTGTTCTGTATTACTTAAAGATATTCTTCTATCTTGGTCAGATAGTTTTGGTACATCTAAAGAATACATTTCAAACGTTAAAGTTCTTACTCTACCATCTTGACCAGATAGACCAGGTGATGATAAAGGTCTGATAAATAAAAGGGGGTATCCTCTATTAACAACAGAATCTAAATTATCTATTGAACCATGACCAAATCCTTTGAAGAATTTGTTTTCTCCTACGGCCAGTTCAAATAAATTTATTATTTCTTGATAATTAATCATATTATTTCCAACTTTGTTGTTGTTGTATCCTTCTCTGTTCTTTTATTTCTTCTTGATTTATCTCTTCTTCTACACTTAAATAGTTTAACATTGTGATAAAGTTAACATCACTTACCATTTTTTCTCCTGTCAATCTAAGGATTCCTCCTTCTTGAGCGAGGTGGTAGAGGGTATAGAACCATCCGTAGTGCTCAGCAATCGATTTAGTTTCTCCTTCTCCTCCTTCGTCATCGTCTCGTATATCTTCTGGAAAGAGGTTGTTAAATCGTTTGAGTATTTCACCCCTACGAACAAAAAAAAATTGTAAGCACCTAATGCTAAGTTAATTGGAAGTGATTTAAATTGTTCTTCTCGCCAGGTTCGTTTCTCTACATCATACTCTTCTAAACTATAATACTTGAAGAGGTTCTCTGTCTTACCAATTGCGTATTTGTAATTATGTTTGAACTTCCATTCGAAAGAATCAAACTTATGTTCTGTAATCGGTCTATAAAGGATTGCAAGTACTTCATGTAACTTTGTAATTCCATCTTTCAACCGAGTTTCTAAATCAATGTATTCACCTGCAGTCATTTTATGTAAAGGTTGAAAACCCCACGTCTGACCTTCCCACTCAAATATTGGTAGAAAGACAGGTTCCATCTCATTTATAGAATTGTTTAAATCTTTGTATATTTTAAATAAAGAAGTTGCGTTCCATTTCTGTACATCTTCTTCTGTGTGATTCGTAATTGCCGATACGATTCTAATAATCTTTTGTGTCTGAGTCAAATGGTCAAGTGTACCAAACTGCTGGTATTCTCCAACAGTAATATATTCAGGCATTGTTATTGAAATTTCTTTACTCATAGTGTTCCTTTATAGTCTATTATATTTTTCCTTAATCTTTGGTATGGTTCTATCTTAAACTACTGATGTGTAGTTTCTTTTGTGTAGGGTTTTCTATTCTATTCCAATTACAGATTGCAAGTGACATGACGGTATCATCATGGAAACCACTCATTGCTTCATAACTTACTTTACCACTAGGTAGGTATTTGTACTGAAACATTTGTAATTCTTGGTAAAGAGGTTGGAATAAATTAGGTGATGGTAGTTCTATGTTAGAATCTGCAGTATCACTAATCAATCTTCTTATAATATTTTCTTTAGATGTGTTAGTAGTAATAAAAGGTTTTACATCTTTGTATTGTTTACGAATCATCTCATAGACAGGGTCTCCTATACCATTTGCTTCTATTAGTAAACTTGTCTTGTATTGTTTACACAGATAGACCACCTTAGAAACGATTTGAGAGTATTCTAATCCACGTTCTCTCCACATATGAACTGTTCTACCATTTCTATCCATAATCGTTAAGACAGTGTAATCTTGTTTTGTCCCAATATCTAAACCACCATAAGTTCTTTCTCTTGTTCTAGTGTACTCATCTAATATACAGACACCATCTATGTTGGTAAATACTTCACCATCTCCTTCTTGCCATTGTGCAAGAAACTCTTGATTATAAATTGCAGGAGGTAAGGATTCTTTCTGTTCTTTTAAAAACTCTTCTGATACATAAGGTGAAACAGAAGAAGGTGCAGTATAAGAGTTATAGTTGTTATCACTACCTCTTTGGAAGTATTGATAAAACCAGTTCTTTGATTTAGGTGTACCTGCAATTAAACATTTCTTTCCTTTTGCAGTAAGTGTAGGTAGAATGGCTTTGTTAAACGCATCATCTGAGATATCTTGTGATTCATCTAAGAACGCATAATCTATTGATAGACCTCTGATAGTTTCTGGTTTCTCTGCTGAACGAAAGTATATCCTTGTACCATTTACAAGGGATATAATCTTCTCACTCTTATTTGCTTCTTTTACTATTGGTGTAAATTCAATGGCATCTATTATCTGAGATAGAACCTTTACACCCATTGAGTAAAAAGGAGATACCCACAATAAGGTAGTACGAGGCTTATTAATACCATAATATAGTAACATATTAATAAGAAGTAAAGTTTTACCAATCTGCCTACCACATACCATAGTGTAGAACATATCTTCTTTAGTAAGGATATCATCTATTATTTGTTTTTGAAAATCATATGGCTTAAATCCTTTATATAACATCGTAGGTGTAAATAATATCCATTTTTAGTTTTTTATATACTGAGTATCCCATAGATTGTAAATAATCATCTACAATTGTATCATTAGATTTCTCTACTATAATAACTGGCTTGAATTTATTTATTGTATTTTTTCCACCATCTAATGCATAATTTTCATAACCTTCAATATCCAAATGTATTAAATCACATTTTTGTAAATTTAAATTATCAATAAGATGCATTGGTATTTCACCTGGTTGATTTATAATCTGATACATTCCTACATTATGACTAGGTCCATTTGATATAGATAATGGTTTAGTATCATTTCCTAATCCACCATAAAATTTATGATAACCATCATCAGTACAATTTATATTAAGACAATAGTAATTTAATGCATTAGGTTCAAATGTATATACTTCTTTAAAATAGTTTTTATAAAACGATGCATACATTCCACAATTACCACCAGCCTGTATTACTACATCAAAGTTTTTTACTTGGGAAAGAAAATCATCTCTTCCTTCAATCCAATCTCCTAAAGGTCCATCACCTTCATGACCAAATGCTCCTCTATCAGAAGTAACCCAAAGTAACTCATCAATTCCTTCGTAATTACATTTTCTGTAAGATGTTAAGTTTTCCATATTATGTAAAATCAAATGATATACTACCAGTAGTCTCTTGTTGTATCTGTGTCTTTTCTATATACCCTCTATGTTTACCCTTGGTTTTCAAATAAAAGATTTGACCTGTTATATTACCTTGTTCTATTTGTTTGAACAGTGCTCCTTCTACGAAATCCAACGTACTATCTTGTATCTCTTCTACTTCTTTCTTAAAAGTATCATCATCATTTACCCATTTGTAAAATTGTGTTCTTGATACTTTTGCTTTCTTAACCGCAGAGGTTACTACACCATGAGTTTCTTCTAAACACTTTAAAACTCTTTTCTGTGCAGCAGTTCTTCTTTTAGTTTGTTCGTTCTGTTTCTTCATTTTGTACTTCCACTTAAAGGTAAAGGATAATATACATACCCTTTATTTTTTTCTTTTTGTAACATTTTTTTTCTTTCTTGGTTTAACTGGTACACTCTTTGCCTTCTTTATAAACTTATCCATACCTTCAGATAAATCAGTAGTTGATTCTTCTTCTAAGGGTTTCTTTGCTTCTTCTTTTATCAGAGCTAGATGAGGAAGTAGTTTAGCAAATCTTTCTGTAAATCTTGTCTTATCTGTAAAGGTATAAGAAGTAATAAAGTTATCTACCTTCTTTGCTGTATCTCTATCTAGACAAGTACAACTACCACTATTTCTACCATCAGATTTAAACATACTGTATATTTCGTACATATCATCTCTACAAGTACCACGAGTAGAACTACCTTGACAGTATTCTATAAATGCAAGTATCTTTACTTCTTCTATTTCTTTTAATTCTTTTTTCATTTTTTACAAGTTAACTTATTCAACCAATCTTTTCTTTCATCACATCCGCATGATTCATATCCTAACCATTTAACTGCAACGATATACGCCCAATAGGTACCATTACCAAAGGTTACTTTATCTATTAACCATTCGGTCCAATCTCCTAATTTAATCTTACATCCTAATTTAGACATATCTTCCTAATTTATCTCTTTTTTGTGTTACTAATCTATCTTTTCTTCTATCACCTCTTGTCCACTTATCATCTAAATCCATATGGAATTTTTCACTTTGATATCTTCCTGTCTTATAGTTCTTCTTGTGATATAAGTTTTTGATTACTCTAAAAACTACATTTTGATTAATACCAAACTCTGCAGCAACCTTTTTATATGTACCGAGTTTTATATATAGTTTAATAAACTCATCTCTATAATCTCTCCAATAGATATCTTTACCTTTATATCCTTTTACCTTATTATCTCTTGGTGTAAGTAATTGTAAGTTATCTAAATTATTATTAGAAGTATCACCATCTATATGGTCTACATCTATTCCTTCTGGTATCTTATCAACAAACGTTTCATAAACTAATCTATGAACGTATTGCAACTTTCCTTTTTTATGTTCTTTTGAAAACAACCTTACTTGATAGTATCCTTTTTTACTTTGTGATGCTTTCTGTGGTTTTAGTTTTCTTGGTTTTGGGTAAACGTAAGATGTAACTATACCTTCTTTGGTAATAGTATATTTACCATTATAATTTTCTATTTCTGCCATATTACTCTGTTTTATAATCATCTCTGTTAAATTTTACTCTTATATTCTTTTTTACATTATCAATAGAAGCAGAGATGTGTGTTCTGTTGATATTGTAATATCTACTCATTTCTCGTTGAGATACACCATCGATTAAATGTTTAGATGTTATTGTTTTCTCAAAGAGTGGTAAGTTACCAATGTAAAGTTTTATTTCTTTTGTTAATTGGCTCTTATCTTCTTTTAATTCTTTCTCCTCTTCTTTAATATCAAGATTTTTATAATCTTCAATAGGACGTGTTTTAAACGTAGTTTTTCTATATTTGGTATAGAATGGTGAGGTAGAGGAATTAAATTGAATGTGACACATCCTAACAAGGTAATGCTGTACTTTATCATCTCTAAAAACTTTAGAAATATAATCAGGACCTTTTTCTAGAAATGCTAAGATACAATCTTGTAATAAATCTTCAGTAAGTTCGTGATTTTTTGTTACACCTTTTATTTTACCAAGAATTTCTTGATAATGTTTATTTATGTAGTTGTTTATCATTTTGTTTACACCCTTTAAGTATAAGTATAACAATATTTAATAAAACGATAAAAACCCATCATATTTCTATAACGGGTCTTTAGTGAGTAAAAATTTGTTGGCACAAATTGATTATCTATACATATGGTCTTATCCTAAGAAAACCTCTACTGTTTGTGATGAACCTGTATCAGCGATATCAGAGTATCCAAAATCAGTTACGAATGAACCAGAACCAATATCATAATTTGGATTTGGGGTTGCGAAATCTGTTTGAATAGATACAATACCATTTACAAAGGTTGAACTACCACCTATTGGTGTGTAATTTTTGAAATCACCTCTTAGATATAAATAATTATCATGGTAGACACCACTATAAATTTCATTACCATCAGTAACTCCCATACCAGTTGCAATAGTACCATCGTACTTTATTACTACTGCTCTCTGTGCATTAGTTCCATTGTATGTAGTAAATTGACCAACCACACACATATAATCATCATCAACTTTAAAAATGTTTGAAACATTAGAATTAAACCCTGCACCACCTGAGTTAAATGTAGTATCAATAGAACCAGTCTCATCAAACGCTAGGATATGATTATAAGTTGTACCATTGAATTTTTTAAATTTACCTGCAACAATCCATCGTTTCTTTCCATCTGTTGGGTTATCAAAGTAATAAACTGCTTCAGTTGTACCAGTTGCATTTTCATCATTAAATTCATTAGTCCAAGAACCACTAAAAGTAAAGTTAGTATCTTGTGTTCCATCATTATTTAAAACTACAAACTCTTGTACTGAACCACTAACTGTATTCCATCCTCTACCATTATGACAAACACCAATCTTTTTATCTATGTTAACATGAACTTTATTTACTACTCCCGCTTGACCACCAATTGTTTGACCATCTGGTCCACTACCTGCATTTGTTTTAAATGTACTATCTCCTGCGTAAGAAGTAGTAATAGTAGAGTAAGGTAATTTAGCTAAACCAGATTGATGAGTAACTGTGTTAGATGTTCTTAAGAATTCTGTACCATATAATATTGCGTATTCTTCATCAAGTGAAGTTTCCATACCAAGTATATCACCACTTGTATCATCAAAATTATCTGAATATACTATACTTGGAGTACCAATTGGAGAAGCTTCTTTATTAGTAGTTTGTAATCTTTTATATTGAGCTCTTAATCCACCTGAACCAGATTCTATATACCAATTTTGTAAAGTATATTCTCTAAGAGAAGCTCCTGCATTTGTTCTGATTGGTGAACTTACTGCTCCTGTTCCATTTACTGTTTGAACCCAACTATCACTACCACCATTATTTACAAAAAGTGTTCTGTTGATACCACCTCTTCTATCAGGATCACTAAATAAGTTAGAACCACTATAATAATATTGGTCCTCTCCTGCAAAGTAGATACCTGTATAGGTGGGAACATATGGTTGTGGTGGTTGTGCTGTACCCGAACCAAAGTTTGCTATTGGGTTTAAAACTATTCCTGGCATATTATGTTAAGTTATTTACGTTTACTAAATAAATTTCATTTGTTGTATTGGTATCATAGGTAGCAAAAGTTAAAATATCTCTTGAACCAGCTCCACTTGAAGCTGTGTATGCATTACCACTTGGTTGTTTTACATTAGAAGGTAAAGATACTGTACCACTACCTCCTTGTTTAACTAGTACATTGAAAACTTGTCCATCATTTGGTGCAACTAATTCAAAGTGAGTATCACCAGATGAAGGTAAATCTACTACTGCCATCTGTGGTCCTTGCATTTGTAACGATGCTGTACTATTACTAATACTTGCACCTTGTAGACCTGATGTGATTCTACCATTAAAGTTTATATGTGTAGGTATGTTAATTACACCAGTTGGTGCTCCTATCTCTATATTTGATGTACCATTGTAGTTATCTGAAATTCTAACAAATGATGCATTACCTGCTCCACCAGAACCTGATGGTATTACTTGTGAGAAAATTCCTTTACCATTTACAGTATGTTCTGAACCATACGCGTATCCAGTACCATATACTTCTGTTCCAAAGTAATTTTCATAATTTTGTCCTGAACCAGGGAAATCAGCAAATATCTGTCTTGCAATTGGATATTGTACACCACTTACATCTACATTACCAACATTAACAAACTGGCTTTCTCCATTAGTACCAGGTGCTGGGAATGTTTGTGTTACAGGTTGATTGGTAGATATTGAATCTGCTTTTAATAATATTGTTGAAGTACCATTATTATTATCATTTAATAAGATTTTATCGTAATCAGTATCCGCACCAGTTCCAAGTTGCATTTGAACTTGACCTTCATTTACCATCAACTCAGATACCTTTTGGAAATTACTATTGTACTTACCAATTATAAATGCATTGTTGATTCCACTACCTGGGTAATTTTGAGTACCCCATATGTTAGTGTTATATACTGTACCATTAGCACCTGTATAAGAACCTATTGTAATAGAATCTTTTTGACCATTACCACTAATTGCTGAATCTTGTTGAACCATTATCTTAGTAGATACTAAGTTTCCATTACCAGATGTACCAGCATTAAGTACCATACTTGTTCCAGAATTAATCTGCATCTCAGCAAGACCTACTGTTTGTAATTCAAATTTATCAACACCTGAAATAGATGTTTCAAATAAACTTGGTCCACCAGGATTATAGAATCTACTTGCAGCAGTACCTTGGTCACCTTGAGAACTTAAAACTGGGAAGTGTATGATTGAACCAGTTACACCTGCTGATTGTGATACTATTAAACTAGCATCTATTGTTTGGTCACCAGTAAATAAATTTGAACCAGTTGTTGCAAATGAACCTGTATCTATTGTAGTACCACCAAACGAACCAGTTGATACTGCTTGTGGTACTCCATTAATATCTCCTACCCATGCGTATCCATCTAGTAGGTTTGGTAAATCATTACTTCTACCACTACCTTGTATTACTACCTCTCCATCTGTACCATCTACTTTACCAACTACACCAATGTTCTGTATAAGTGCTGTACCTGTTGGTTTAGTTTGCGTAAAGTTACCAGTACCAACGTATATGTTTTGACCTGCAGCAAATGTACCAGTATTAACACCGATGATTTTACCTATTACAGTTGCTTCACCAACTCCATTATCTGATAGTTGAACTTGTGCTACTGCAATTGCTGGCATTGTACTTGAAGAAGTATTATCAGCAGGAGATACGTTTATGTTTTCTCCTGTTACACCTGTTGCGTATAATGGTGTACCTTTAGCAATTACTCCTCCAGAAGTATTCTTTACGTTGATTACTACTTCTTGTGTAGTATCACTATGTGCTGCTAATGCAACTTGTCCATCTATTCTACTACCACTTAAATCACCAGTTGTATCTTGTAAGATTATCTGTGATGAACCACTAACTAAACCTGCTGGTTTAGATGTAATACTACCCCAATCTGCTGATGCAGTTGTTGTTGCTTGAATTGTTACATCACCATCTGATTGGTCTATGATTATGTTTGTTCCTGCTATAATAGAAGAAACGTAAGAACCACTTACAATACCACTACCATCTGTTATCTGTGCTGAACTACTTACAATACCACTTGGTATATTTGATATGTTAGGATAATCTACTTGAGATGAACCACTTACAATACCATTTGGTTTATTCTGTATTGAATCCCATGTTGGGTCATCTACATTATCTGCATAAGATGCAGTTAGTGCGTGTGTTGCTTCTGATGAAGTTACATTTAAGTTTGTTATCAACGAACCCGTTCCATCATACACTAAGGATGTATCCTTATCATGTTGCATCACTTGTTGAAATGATGAACTTATTTTTTGATTTGTTAAATTATAATCTGCCATGTTTTATTATCCTCTTATTGTGGTAAGTAGCTGTATCGCGAGTTGGTTATTTTTATTCCTAAATCTTCTATCTGACTTCTAACTCCACCTCTAAAAACTATTGGTGAACGATATTGAGTATCAGTATCTGGGAATATATCATCATTTGTTTCTGTTCCATATTCTGGAAACAATGTACTGTTAAAACATAAGTAATCTACTAGTCTTTCACTAAAGTATTCTGCTTTGTTTTTTACTGATTGTCTTTTCTTATCATACAACGCTAAATCAGCATCTATGTTATTTTCTCCACCAGTTGGTTTAACCAACCCAGCGTTTCTTGGTCTTAAGTAAATCGATTCTAACGATTCATAGTAAGCCCAATATAATAATGAATCTTGTACATATTCATCTACAAGTGATTTATAATCACCTGTTAACGTATTGTTATCTACATCAGATATAAGTTTATCATATAGTTTAGAACCCAAGATACGAGTAATGTGAATTATCTGTGCTTCTCGGATTACTGATGAAATTAAATCTACATCTAAGTTATTGTTTATATCTGTAAACCTTTTTAATTTAGCCTCCGATATTAGTAGGGTATTCTCCATTTTGTATCTCCTCGTTTGTTTGTATGTTATCTTCTAATTGTTTATCATCACCACTTTCTGCATCTACTGATGTTACTACTTCTGTTTCTTCACCATCTTCGAATATTCTTGTTTGTTCTACTCCGATTGGTTCTGTGTATCCATTTATATTAAGTATTTCTTCAAAGGTAGTTAAGATATCAGATTGTTTTGGTTCAATCACATTCTTTAAGAATAATGCTTGTGCTTCTAACATCTCTGCTCTTCCTCCTAACTGTCCTTCTGTTTTTATACCTAATAACATTGGAGATACGATTCTATGTGATGTTAAAATCTTTTGAGTGACCATATCATTAACAGTAGTATAATAACCATCAGCTCCATTCTGTGGTATGGGAGTGATGACTGGTGCTTCATCCTTATTTGCCACATCCATATAAATAAGAGAACCTGCGTTATCACTTCCTGCATATGCTTGTCTTAATTGTCTTTCTATCGTTTCTCTATCTTCTGGATCTGCATTAGTAAATGTTGTGATAGATAAAGATGGTGCAAGACCATTCTTTATATTGTTCATGTGAAAAGTATCTATCTCTGCATCTAATGCTATAATGTTTAATCCCGCAGTATAATCAGGTAGTGGATAATATTTCATACCTGGTCTGTAAGGATTAAAGTAATATATTTGTGATGGGGATTCTCTATTTATTTTACTAAATCTTGGTAAGTAAGCTAAATCTTCATCTGGTACTCTTAATCTTCCTTTGTTTGAAAATTCAGAAGAAACGTAATAACCAGGTACAATACCTCTATCGTTCATCTTATGAGCTCTTACAAAAGAAAAATCAATGTGATAGATATCTGTAATTCTTGTTCTATCTTTAGACCAGATTACTTCTAATGCATATCCACCGAATATAGCTCTATCTAATGCTAGTTTTCTAAAGATATCATTCCAAGATTCTCCATCTCTATTTGCTCTTTCTAGTATAGATTCATCTTCAGTAGTTAAACCACCACCAACTATACCATCTGTGATTGCATTAATTGCAGTTGCACTAATTGATGATTTGTTGTATAGTTCTGTTACGTACGATGGGAAATCATTTGATTCACCATAATACACTACTTTTCCCTTATCGTTTTCAAATACCTTGGAAGTAGGTTGAATATCACCATACTTGGGAATAATCATTAATTTATGTTTTTGTAATTCTTTTTTCATATTATCCTTGATAAACTATATATTTTGCGTTTTCATTTGATGATATATATTTCTTCTCAATAGGAGAAACTGAACCACTTATAAAAACTCTATCTTTGTACTGTAATTCTCCTGAGCCTGTTACTTGTGAATAAGCAACTCCGCTATCTACACCTTGGAAGTTCCACAATACATCAGTATCTATCCAATTTGTATCTGCGGTTCCCCATACTAAAGTATCACCTGTAATTTCTGGTCCATACCATACTTCTAAATCGTAGGTAGTACCTGGTAATCCTTTTACTGTTTTTTCTTCATAATCTGATGAAGAAGATATAATAAAACTTAAAGTTTCCCAACGAGGGTTAGAACCGTAGCCAACCAAATCGTGGGATGATGTTGTATAAGCAATACTTGCATCTGAAGTATCGTTTTGTAAGGTAGGTATTAAAACAATATTATAAACATACCCATCTATAAGAGAACCTGTTACGAGGGGTGTATCAGTTTCTTTTTGGTATGCTATACTATTTGTTTGTTTTTCTTTTAAAGTTATCATATATCTCCTTAAAAAAGGAATGAGGGGATGTTTCCATCCCCTTGTTCCTAATAATTGTTATTGGTCAATGGTAATACCTGTCAATACTGCTGCTAAATCAGAACCCGATACTGGTATCGCTGGTTCTGGCTCTTGAGCCGTAAAGGTTAAAGTATATCCATTCGCATCTCCAATTGCTGTTCCTGTCTGACCCTGTCCTCCATTAAGTTGACCTCCATACACTTTTCCAACATAAAAGAATTTATCACCTTCCGTACCTGCATTATTAGTTTCAACAACTAATTTTAGGTCTGGGTTTTGTGCTAATACTTTCATTTGGTTTCTAAGTGATGATTGCATCTTAAGAAAAACAGCATTTATAGTAGACTCGTAGAAAACAGTTCCATTCTCAGTTGAACCATTAATGGTTTCTGTGAAGTCTGATGTTCCTCTTGTCAAGTCAAACTGATAAAATATTCCAGTACCTGATAAGTCAGTAACTTGACCTGCGGTCTCTGTTACTCCTGTCTCGGGTAATGAGCCAGATAGGATATACAATGATTTGATTCCACCTGCATTATCTCTACATCCGAGAGAAAATCCTGCTGTAATGTCACATGCCATAATTTTATATCCTTCTTTTTATATTAATATTCAGTTTCTTATAAATTGTTAGTCACCCAGAATTCTGGGAAAGCTACTTGTACACCTAACTTAGTCACGATTCTGTGTTTAAGTTGGTCACCGTTGATATCATACCATAATTGGAAGTTATCTAAATCAGATACTAAATCAGTACCGATTACGATGTGTCTTGCTGGACCTGTTACGATTCTATCTGAACCTGCTAGTCCTACCGTACCTACTACTGTTAAGTTAGCAAATGGGTGTTTAGCTGACATTAGTGAACCTCTGTTCTCTACTGTGTTAGGGTCATAGAAATAGTTATTAGCTTTTCTTAATCCAACGATGTATTTTCTAAAGTTAGCGATTGACATAAATACTGTTAAGTCATCTCTATCTTGTACATCTACTGAAAGATTTTCTAATTGTCCATCAATCTGGTCAAGTAAGTTATCAGATGTTGGTAGTGAAGATGAAACAAATGTTGCACCTGAACCTGAAGCTAATAGTGTGTTAAGACCATTTACACAGTCTCCAGCACCAGTAGTTGCAGTCCAAATAAACTCATCGTTTTTCTTCTGAAAGTTAGCTACTAGTTGAGATGTATAATCTTCAACGAATGCATAAGTTTCAGGATAAGAACCGTTTGGTCCTAGTAATCCGATGTATTTGCTATCTAAATCTCTAATACATAGTCCATCAAATGAACTTCTTTGACATACTTCGATGTCTCTTTGTGTGTAAGTTACAGAACCAGATGGTGTTGTTACACATCCTGCTCCGTCTTGAATTTGTAAATCTACTTCTTGTAGATTAAGAGGTTGCTTATATTTAATCCCCTCAGTTACAGTTACATATTCTGCAGTTGAACCAGCGATAACCGATTTTACTAGTAATTCACCAGCAAGTTCGTTATTGAAAGCATCAAGAGCAGCTACATTAAATCCTGCCATAATTAATTTCTCCTTTTAGTTATTTCTTACGATTCTTAATTAATCTTTCGAATTGAGCTTTTTTCTTAGAATCCTTTGGATTATAGCTTAAATCTACTGAATTAGTTCTACCGTAAGAACTTTTGTTGTTAGTAATTGTTTTTTCTGCAGCTGGTTGAGCTCCGAACTCTTCCTTAACTGCGTTGATTTGATTTGTGAACTCTTCTTTAAGTGTAGCGATTTGTTCTTTGAACTCACCCGCCATTGCTTTAATTAGAGCATCGTGAAGTTCGTTAAGTTCTTCGAAAGATTCTTCTTCCGTAGCTTCTACGTTTTCTTCACTCATTTCTTCTTCTATTTCTGCTTCAACTTCTGTATCAATAATAGAGGCAATCACACCTCCTTCCGTAGAGATAGTAATTCCACCTTCTAAATCGTGGGTACCATCTGGTGCAGGGATGTTACCATCCTCTGTGATAACGAATATCTCAATTGCTTCTGCAAGTTCATCACCCCCATAAGTAAGGGTAAGTTCTCCATCAGCAGTCTTGATTTCGCCAAAAGTTTCTTCAGTAGTTTCTTCTGATAAAGTTTCTTCAACAACTTCTTCAGATGTAGCTTCCACTACTTCTTCTGATAATTGTTCTTCAACTTTAACATCTTCTACTACTTCGGGAGAAGCATCAATTAAATTGAAATGCTTTTTCACTAATTCTTTTAGTGCGTTTTTCATAATAATAAACTCCTTTTGGTTATTTAATCTGTGATTCGAACGAACCTATTTTAGCCTTTGAGTCAACAACTACTAACGTCTTGCCGTTAGTTAACTTATATTCTCCGTCAGGTATTATAGCCTTTCGTTCTCCATCTTCTAATATATGAACAACAAATGATTTTTCATCGATAACAATCTCTGTCCCATTATCTGTTGTTCGGTAAAAGAATCTTTGTTTAGAAGCGTTAATCATATAATCAGCGAAAAATCCCTCTACTGAGAAACCTTTTACTAATCCACTCTTAACGTAATCTTCCCAAACATTCTTATTTCTTACTTTCATTATACCGAACCAAGTACCTTTATCGTACTTCTCGCCAGTTAATGAAAATGATTTATCTTTTTCTGAATCATTCACAATCCAAGATTCTACTAAAGTTATATCTTTTAGTTTATCATCTTCTGAATGGTCATAGTTTACTTCTCCTTGATATCCATTTTCTAAATACTTGTATGCAATCTTCTCGATTGTATCTTCTGAAAAGTAAACATAAAATTCACCATTATCATCATCGTATCTGTATATCAATTTATTAGGAACCATTAACGGTCCTGCAAGTAATTGTTTTTCTTTACTTTGTAATGCAAAGTTAGATGTAACTGTATCCTTTGTCTGTGCTACATCTTCCCCATTAGGGTTTCTGTTCATTGTTGGTTTTGCATTAACAGATGTTGCAGCATCTTCTGCTACTTCAGTTTGTTCTATTTTCTTACCATCATCATCTTTAAACAACCTTAATCGTTGCCAGTAATGTCTACAACCATAAGAACCTTTGTAAGTAAAGATATCATATATTCCAAACTCACTATTTTCTCCTTGAACTGTAAGTTTGTTGATATCTTCTTTTCTGAATATAAGGTTTGCTTTTCTCATCTTAGAACAGAAATTTCTATTCTTAGAATCTAAAGGACCTTGGTAGGAATATCTTATCTGAAATTTACCATAATCTTCAAGAGAAGAGAGGTCAGGTTTTGATGAAATAGCGAACTCCTTTTCCCCTACTTCGTCCATTTCTTCTATGACCCAACCTTGTTTCTCTAAACTCTCTCTAGACTCTCCTACCTCTAGTAATGTATCAAGAATTTTATCTTGTTTATCTTGTGGAAGATTCTCTATATAATTCTTCTTTTTCTTACGAGATTTATAGATATCTTCTATATCTTTTAACAAACCATCAATTGCTTCATCGTGTTCTTCACACGGCATGTATAAAGGAATACCATCTTCCAATTCATGTACGTGATGACCTTCACATCCTATTGATTTAGCAACTTCTTCTGCTTCTTCTATTGTAGTATATACAGGTAACCCATCAATGTATTCTACCAAATCCATGATAGCTTCTATTCTAAGTTCTGTTTCTTCTTCTGATAATTCTTTTGTAGATTGTTTTTCTTTACGAATTGATTCTAACTTACGTTGAGCCCATTCTACTCCTGCATCACCACCCCATGCTAACCACATTAATCTACCACATCCATCACCTAATTTCTTATTAGAGTTCTTTCTGTGTCTTTCAAATGCAGCCATTCTTGCAATAGTTTCTTCA
>OCVR010001712.1_pt1 | contig 17309 bp, 16 predicted proteins | sample 1539091 | NCBI WGS metagenome assembly OCVR01 (sample SAMEA3355530, study PRJEB22509) | marine metagenome | biome: marine; feature: coastal ocean; material: water | place: USA | collected 2010-08-07 | depth 16 m | reverse complement strand
ACCCTGCGCCGCCGTCTCGCCGACGAGGACACCACCTACAAACAGGTGGTGCTGGAATTTCGAATGGAGCTGGCCGCCAGCTACTTGCGCGGCAATGCCATGTCAATTCAGGAGATTGCCTACGTGACAGGTTATGCGGATCCTTCAAACTTTCACCGCACCTTCAACAAGCACCAGGGACTAACGCCCAACGCCTATCGACGCCTGCATCAGGCCGGACAATAGGTTCAAGCCAGCGCAGCAGCGTCAGCCAATTGCCTGAAACAGCGGCAGGCCCAACCCGGCGCTCATGCCACCATCTACACAAATTTCCTGACCGGTAATAAATGTCGAGGCGTCGCTGGCAAGGAAGCTGTAAATACCCACTACCTCATCCTGCTTGCCCATTCGACCAAAGGCATTGAGCTTGCTGAGAAATACAGCTTCGTCGCCACCATCATCATCGACCATCATGCCAGTGCCGGCGATCAGGGCAGGGCAAACACAGTTCACCCGGATCCCTCGGGGCGCATTCTCAATCGCGCTGGTTCTTGCTAGATAGGCTCCGCCCGCTTTACTGGCTGCATACACGCCGGTGCCCGCATGGGTTAAACCGGAACCAGCCACAGAGCCGGTGTAGACAATGGATGCGCCATCGTTCATATGGGAGGGCAAATACTTAAGCGCATAAAATGCGCCCTTGAGATTCAGGTCGACGATTGCGTCCATCCCGCTGCTGGGAAACTCCTCGATGCTGCCCTCGTCGTCAGCACAACCGGCATTAACAATGGCCACGTCTAACTTCCCCAGCGCCTGCTCAGCCGCTGCCAGTGCATCGACAACTTGTTGTTCGTCGGTGGCATCAGAACGGATAAAGGAAGCACCCGCAGCTTCTGCGACTTGCCCACCCTCAGCACGCCGACCCGTCACCACCACATCGGCTCCCTGCTCTACAAAACTGCGGGCAACGGTCAGTCCAATGCCTGAGGTGCCACCAATGACGATGACGTTTTTGCCAGTGAAGGAATACATTCAGAAATCCTCAGTCAGTGTTATTGTTGTGTCCAGAGATAAATTTTGCCGCACTGCTTGCTCACCTGCAGCTCAAATGCCTCGCTTGCCCGCGACATGGGGAACTCATGGGTTACCATCACGTCCACCATCCGCTGCACCTCGGGGTCGCACAAAGCTCGTATCAGCCTTTCACGATCGCGCGCACGAACATCGTGCTGGCCCCACAGGGTGTGAGCAGGATCAATCACATGCTTAAGCGGGTGCAACTCAAGACGCGCGCCAGGCGTGTGGCCACTGAAATTAATATTGCCGTACTTGCGGGTCGCATCAATCAGGCGCTCCTGATAATAGGGAACACCGGAGCTGTCGATCGCATGATCCACCCCCTGGCCCCTGTAGGTGAGGGCACGCACCTGTGCCAACCAGTCCGGGTCATCGGGGTTCACGAAATGCACAACGCCCATGTCGGTTAACAACTGACGGCGGTAAGGATTGCGGATCAGGGCAATCACCTTGGCGTTGCGATATAGCGCCGAGATCACATGACCCATGGCGATAAAGCCAATGCCGCCGACCAGCGCGGTGTCGCCAGCTTTTACATTCATGTTTTCCTGGTTAGAAAACCCCACTCCAAACGAACAGTTGGCGGCAGCGGCATAACGGAACGGGAGCTCGTCGGGTATTTTGTAGAGGTTGGCTTCGGGGGCGATGCGATGCGTGGCCATGGCAAAGCCGCCTGAGGCGCTTTCGTTGCGACGCTCAATACCGTGCATGGCTGCATTTTCGGGGCCAACCACGTCGGGGTCGTTGGCATCGCAATAGGTTGGCGACAGGCCGTTATTACAGGCATGGCACTGACCACAGTAGTCACCCTGAAACACAACGACCCTGTCACCTACCGCAAAGTTGGAGCCATCGACAACCTCGACTACAGTGCCTACACCCTCGTGGCCCAGATGCTCGGGGTCGTCGTGAAACTCAAAGTCGTGTTCCGCCCAAATGCGCGTACCTTCCAGGCAGATGGGCGCGATCTCCGTTTTAATCACCACGTAACCGGCCTTGATGTTGGGATACGGCTTCTCGACCAGTACCGTTTTACCCGGCTCCGGGATAGTCAGCACGGTGTTTACCCGTGAGCCCATGCCACTGTCTCTCGCAATGTCGCTAATAATGCCCCCAGTTTAGATTTGACTTGCCCTGTTCGCTAATGATATTTCTGTCCTTTCAAATGATATTTATGTTCGGAGCAGGCTCTGGACGCTAATCCCGCTGTAAATGTCCGAAAAGGCCATTGCAGGCTGAAGGGGAGCTTTTATTATCCGAGCATCATTTGCAAAAAACAATAAAGGTCTTGTAATGAAAGACGCCCGGCAGCTGGATTATACCCTGCACCACCTGTGCATTTACGACGACGAGCCACGGGACAATATGTTTCCCTATCTACGCTGGCATCACGGAATCACTAATTACTTTTCCGGGGCGGTATTCCACGTTACCGGAGAGGGACATTCCGACTACACCTTCCTGGGCTGCGGCGGTCGCGCTTACCAGATCCAGATCGAGGCCCCGCCCTTCCAGTTTGAGTACGAACGCAACTGGTGGCGTGATCATGGCCACGGCTACAACCATATCTGCTGGCTCACCAGCGACGCCCGGGCCTCGATGGACCAGCTGCTGGCCAACGGCGCCACCGAAGTGATGCCCTTCGAAAATTTCCCCACCTATGACGGCTTTGTAGTGCACGACCCCGAGGGCCGCTGGATAGAGATCATGGAATACACCGACGAAACCTTTCGTGTACAGGAGTTCACCCACGCGCCATCCGGCGAGTGTGGGCTGGAAGTGGTTGGGAATGCTGAGGTATGCCAGGATCTCGATGCCATGGTGCGGTGGTATCAGCAGATCATGGACATGCGGGTACTGGAAGAATTTCGCGATGGCGACCAGGGGATGGTGGTGATGGTCGACAAAGACTACGACCCGGTGGAGCGCCGCAGCCTGTTCATCCTGCAAAGTGCCCGCCATGACTTTGAGAAAGAACATATGGCCAAGCATGGGCCGTATATTTCATCGATTATTTATCAGGCCAAAGATGTTATGCGAGCTTGGGAAGATGCACTGTGGGCTGGCATGGAAGCACTGCAGGAACCCGCGGTTGATCCGCTCACCGGCCTGCTTACCGCCCATTTGCGTGAACCCTGCGGCGGCAATGGCATCATGCTCACCGAGCACTATGCACCTGCCGTAACGCAGGCAAAGGCCGCGTGAGCGCCACATGATTCTTGCCTTCGCCCATGCCGGTCTGGTGGTTCGTGACATCGAACGGGCGAGAGTGTTTTACGAAGAGGCCTTTGGCTTCTCGGTATTAAGCAAAGAACAATGGCAGGACAACCCGCTGGTCGACCAGGCCATTGGGTCTTCCAACTCCGCTGCCAAAACCTACATGATGGCGGGCCACAATTGCTACCTGGAGTTGTTTGAATACACCTCTCCCGAATCAAGCGCCCCTGAGCCTGCCGCTTTAGGCCCTCACGACACCGGCATCCGCCATCTCGCGTTTTACGTTGACGACTGTCGCGCCGAATTTCAACGCTGCCTGGACTTAGGCGCCACTGCCCTTGGCACACCGCCAGCACGGGAGGCCGGACTGAATGCCGTGTACCTGCGCGACCCCTGCGGCAATATAATCGAGTTGTGTGAAATACCCACGCCGGAAGAACACCCCACCAGACTGCCCGGCATCTCGGCACTGAATAGCGGAGACTGACATGTTCAACCTCAAAGATAAAAAAGCTTATATCACCGGCGGCTCGGGTGGCATAGGCCGCGCCGTCGCTGAGTTGATGATCGCCAATGGCGCACAGGTTGCCATCGCCGACATCAACGACCCCTCCACTGTGGCGGCAGAAATCGGTGCCATACCCCTGCAATGCGATGTAGGCGATGAAAGCAGCGTACAACAGTCATTGGCTGAAGCCGAGCAGGCACTGGGAAAGCTCGATATCGTCGTGCTCAATGCAGGCATCGGTGATGTGGGCCCAGAGATTACTGCACTGGATTACGAATTGCTGGAGCGTGTCACCCGTGTCAATTACTGGGGCGTACTGCACGGCATGAAGCACGCGCCGGCAGTCATGGCCGATGGCGGGTCGATCATCTGCACCTCGTCCATGGCTGCATTTATCAATTTGCCGGGCGGTGCGGCTTACTCCGCCAGCAAACGCGCCATCATCAGTCTCGCTGAAATGTCAGCGCTGGAACTGGGACACCGCAATATTCGCGTCAACTGTGTGTGCCCCGGCTACACCGACACTGCCATGGGCAGCGGCGAGGAAGGCCGCAAGATTTGCGAGGCATTTACCGCCCTGGGTCGGGTTGCCAATGTGGACGACATCAGCGGCGTGTTCCTGTTTTTGGCCTCGGACGCCAGTCGCTACATGACCGGCCAGGCACTCAAGGTCGATGGTGGATGGAGCTGCGGCCCTACGCACAACCTGCTGGAAATGGTGACCGGTGCAGGACATGCACCGAGCTAAGGCGGCCACTTTCACATGAACACTGCACTGAGTTCCGACTTTGGCCGCGAGGCAGAAAAGAGCGCCATTGTGGCGAACTGGCTGCACCGATTGCAGGAATGCCTACCTGGCGAACTGCAACAGCATTACGCCGCGGGCCTACGATACGCAGGTTTACCCGCCAACGCTCTGGATAATCCGCAGATACTAAGCCAGACGCACCTGGACGCCACCCTGCTTAAAATTCGCCAGAACGTACCAGACATCACCCTGCACTTGTTTTCGCGAGCCGAGATTACCGACCTCGGGCTGGTGGGCTATGCGGCTATTAACAGTGGCTCGGTGGGTAGTGCACTTAGTGTTATGTTTCAATATCACAGCCTGGCTTCTGACCGTTACGCGGACACACTGGAAATCGAGGACGATACCGCACGCATTATTCCAGTGCCCTTACCCGGCTACGCCGATGACCTGCAAAATATTATCGAAGACAGCTTCAGCGGCAACTGGCGCGCCCTGCAATTATTACTGGGCCCCGATGCCGACGCGACCAGCATTTCGCTCAGCCTGGCCCATGCGCGCCCAGATTACGCCGACACCTACTATCAGCTCTTTGGGCAAAACTGCCACTTCGACTGCCCTATTTCCGAGTTCACCTTCCCCAGTGCGTGGCTAAAACAGCCGGTGTATCACGGCAGTGGCGCACTGTCGCAGGTGTATGCCGGCATGTGCGAACGTGTACTGGGGCCGGGCGATGGTAACTCTGACACGGCGCAGATTGTGCGGCGACTGTTGCTCACCCGCTCTGGCCGGCACATGCCCAGGCTGGAAGAAGCCGCCGTGCAGTTGCGGATGTCACCCGGGCAATTGCGCAAGCGCCTGTACCGCGCCGGCACCACTTACAAAAAACTGGTGCTGGAAATTCGCATGGAATTGGCCCAGCGTTACCTGCGCGATACCACACTGTCGGTGCAGGAAATTGCCTATCTGCTGGATTACGCCACCCCCGCCCCGTTCAGCCGGGCTTTCAAGCTGCATTGCGGCAATGCGCCGGACCATTTTCGGACGCAGATGCAAGCCAATGTCTCACAAATGTAATTTATAGGGTCAGAAATATCATTATCCACTACTGACGTTGGCCCTACACTACGTCACTAAATGTGGGTAAAGCCGAACCACCCACATGTGTGTTTTCATCACCCACTAATAAAGCCATAAAGCTATCAGGGGAAAATCATGCGTAAAACCTCACTCGTCGCCGCTATTAGTCTCGCCGTAACAACCGCAGCCAGTGGCTCATATGCCGACTCGATTATCGAAGAGGTAATCGTTACCGCGCAGAAGCGTGAACAGGCCATCACTGACGTGGCACTGTCTGTCACTGCCGTCAGCGGAGAAGTCGCCCGCACCATGGGCATTGAAGACACCCGCGACGTGGCCATGCTGGCCACCAACGTGGACATCAAAGGCGCCGGCCTGGCCGACGCCAACCCGGCGATCACCGTGCGCGGTATCGGCATGAACAACTTTAACGCCAATAACAACCCGTCTGTCGGTGTCTATCTCGATGAGGTTTTTCTGGCCTCCCCCGCCATGATCAACCTGTCTATGCTGGACGTGGGCCGCATTGAGGTGCTGAAGGGACCTCAAGGCACACTCTACGGCCGGAATGCCACCGGCGGCGCACTGAACATTATCAGCGCCAAGCCCACACAAGACCTTGAAGGCTTCGCCTCGCTGACATTGGGCGACTACGATACGGCCAAGTTTGAAGGTGCCGTTAGTGGCGGCCTGACCGACAGCCTGTCTGGCCGGGTCAGTATTTTGTGGGACTCGCAGGGCGAGAGCTACCACGAGTACTTCAAAGACAGCGGCGGCAAGGACGACTTTGGCGATTCCGACACCAGCGCTATTCGCGCACAACTGGCCGGCGATCATGACCAGTTAACCTGGAACCTGTCGGCCAGCTATCTGGACCAGGACGTCGTCAACAGCCCATTCACCTCGCTGGGTGGTTATTGGAACTCCCCAGACGAAGTGTTCGTGACACCCTGCCAGGGCAACTTCGCAAATTGCGTCAACACACTTGGCCTGGATGTGTCCGACCGTGATGGTGACCCGTTCACCCATGTCTTCCAGAACTCACGCGTGGATGAGATGCGTATCGAATCTGACGTAAGCTCACTGAATCTGAAAGTCGGTTACGACTTTGGCGGCATGTCACTCACCTCGATCACTGGTTGGGTGCAGCAGGACAGAGACTTTGGTGAGAACATCTGGTCATCCCCGCTGGAAGCCTTCGCGGTACTGCATGAGGAAGAGATGGAACAGTTCTCGCAGGAATTGCGCCTGGCTGGCGGCGAAGACATTCGCTGGATGGTGGGCGGCCTGTACTGGAACGACACCTTTGAGTCTGACAACGTGGCCAACTCAGCGGATATCCTCGGCCTACTGGCTGGCGTCAATCCAGTGTTCTGGAATAACGATCAGGAAACCGATGCTTACGCCCTGTTCGCCAGCGTCGACTGGGACCTGGGTGACCGCTGGATGCTGACCACCGGCATTCGCTACTCGGATGAAGAGACCGACTTTGTCGGCGGCACCGACGGCACTATCGCCGACTCTGCAGCCTTTGACGGCTTTGTTGGCGCAGAACTGGGGCTGCCCAATGGCATCACCATTCCCTTCACCTTTACCGACGACAGTATTGCAGACGATAACGTCTCCTACCGAGTGGCATTGGAATTCAGGCCTACCGACGACTGGTTGACTTACGGATCTGTGACTACCGGCTTCAAGTCCGGCGGTTTCTTTGGTGACTTTACCTTCGACAACTTCGAACTGCTGCCTTTCGACTCAGAAGAAGTCACGGCGTATGAGCTTGGCTCAAAGTCTACCCACGCTAACGGACGCGTGCAGCTGAACGCTGCAGTGTTTTTCTATGAGTACGAAAACATCCAAACCTTCGTGCCCTCGTCTATTGGCTTCCGCCTGACTAACCTTGAAGAAGCCGATATCTACGGTGCCGAAATCGAATTGCTGGCCTCTCCCACTGATGGCCTGGATATTCGCCTTGGCGCCAGCTACCTCGATACTGAAGTAAGCAGCAGGATTGAAGGCTTTGACGGCAACGAACTGCCCAACTCACCCGAGATGCAGTTCACCTACACGCTACGCTACGAGCTACCTCTGGGCGACACCCTCGCCATGGCGTTGCAGGCTGACGGCAAATACTCCGATGAGGCCTACCGTGAGTCATCCAACAACCCCTGGCTGGTGACAGACTCTTACGGTGTACTCAATCTAAGGGGGTCGCTGCTGAGCACCGACGGCAACTGGGAAGTGGCGGTGTGGGGCCGCAACATTACCGATGAGGAATACGAACAGGAGCGTTTTGCGTCAGATATCATCGGCCAGGTTGTTGCCCTGCAAGGCAATCCGCGCACCTATGGGGTCACCCTGAACTACTCGTTCTAGGCGCGCTGCTGACACACGAAGCCGCCGTCCTGTGGATGGCGGCTTTTTTATTTGTGGCACACTACGCTTTCACGGTTGGAGATAAAAACTACAATGATCGAAGCGCAGCACACCGAACCAGCCATCACCCGCAACGCGATTGTTGCGGCCATTATAATTTCGGCACTGGGGGCGATTTTTTACAATGTGCTGCCGCTTTACCTGGGCACTGCGCAAGACAGCAAGGCGCTGTCTAACAGCCAGCTGGGGTTGATTAGCACCGCGTTTTTTGTCGGCTATAACCTGGTCACCCTGTCGGCATTTTACTGGATTCGCGCCTTAAGCTGGCGACTGATCACCTGCCTGGCACTGCCCTTGGGCGGCGCCTGCCTTTACGCCAGCACCCTGACAGACAGTTATGCCTTGCTACTGGGTTTGACCACGTTGGCTGGCGGTGCCTTTGCCGTGGTATATGGCATTGGCACAACAATCATCAGCGACACCGATAACCCCACGCGCTGGTACGGCCTGAAAATTGCCGCTGAGGCCGGGCTGGGCGCCGTATTACTGGTGATTTTGCCCGGTACGCTGGTGGCGCAATACGGCTTTGATGGAATGATCTGGGGGATCCTGATCACCCTGGCTGCGCTGAGCCCTGTGTTGTTAATTCTGCCTCGCTCAGGCCGCAAGGTCACACAAACTTCCGCCGACCCGGTGGCCGGCATTACCAGCGATGGTGCCAACAGTGCTATCTGGTTTGCCTTGCTGGCAACACTGGCCTTCTTCACTGGCACCTCGGCGGTGTGGGCCTTTATGGAACGGCTTGGCAATGCCTATGGCTTTGACTCCGAGGCCATCGGTACGCTGTTGGCATTGACCCTCATATTTGCAACATCCGGCTCGCTAGCAGTGGCGGCTATCGGGCGCTTGTTCGGCAACTTTTACCCCTTCATTTTCTCGGTGGTCTCTATCTTTGTGTCGCTGGTGATCCTGAATATACCGGAAGACTTTACGCTGTTTGCAGCGGGCTGCTGCTTATTTTCGATTGGTTTTGGTGCCGGCCTGCCGCTCATTGTGGCTGAGGTTGCGGAACTCGACCACGACGGACGCTACACTGTACTCAGTGTACCTGCAGTAGGCTTGGGCGCGATGATCGGGCCAGCTATCGCCGGCTTCCTGTTCACTGAAAATACTGCCCAACCCGTGATCATCGCCACGGCTGCCGCCATGAGCGCTGCCGCTCTCTTCGCCGGCCTCGCTTACGTCGGCGGCAAACGGGCCGCAAGAAAGACTTAAGGCCGCTGGGTAATTTCGAAGTAATGCGTTAATGGATCGATATCGGCATCGAAAGGCACCAGGGAAATTGCCTCAAGAAACAGTGAGAACAATTCAGCCTGTGACGAAATATTTAGCTTGGTGTGAAATCGCTTATTGAACACCTTTACGGTGTCTACACTGATATCCAACAACTGCGCAATTCCTTTATTGGAGTGACCCTTTAGTATCAGCTGAATCACTTCGCACTCGCGCTTGCTCAGGTGATCGCGACCAAAGTTCCGAAAGGCTTTGTCCAGGGGGGCTGAGAAAGTAATTTCGCCTTCGCCTGCCGACTGCTGTTTTCGGCACAACGTTGCCAATACAGGGAGGGTAAGCTTTAACATATCGATATTGGCAGCCGACACCGCTCCTTCATCGCGACGCCCCAACGACACCAGAATTGCGTGATCCTTATCCAGGTTTACCAACAATGCACACTCGTCCTTAAGCCCCGTGTTGGAATAAAAGTTATGAGCATATTCGGTTTCAAAAAAGAAATCGGGAGCCACATCGACCAATGGATAGACACCGTCGGGGGCATTATCAACAAACAGCTGGTAAAAGGGATCCAGCAAGTAGGCACCCTCGAACCAGGGCGGCATCGTCTGTTTGGCAAATTCCTCTGGCACGTCGTTATAGAGATGAACGGGGCGATGTTCGCTGCTAAACCACACGATCAAGACGCTGTCATAACCGCTGAGGTATTCACACCCGCGAGAGAAGTTTTCATAAAACTCCTCTTGGGCAAGACTGTTAATGATGTTTGCCAGCAAACCCTGCCACTGGGCACTGGCGAGTTCCGCCTGAGACAACGGGAATACCTCGCTTAGGTGTAGAGTTACTGTACCCACTCGGGGTGATGGCCGTCAATCTGCAGCGACAATAGGCTATATTGCATCTTGGGTTAAATGATTCTATTCCCCAACAACCAGCGAGGGAGCGATCCGTGAGCGATTTTCACACACTGCCCGACGGCGGCCAAAGCAGCGACACCGTACTTGCCAAGGTACGCGAGTTGCGTGCCGCCATGACACCCAGTGAACGCGGCAAACTCAGCAGTACCGCCTTTCAGGGTCGTGACGAGATGGGCAAACTGGTGTACGAATCATTCATGGAGTTCCTGGGCTGGAATGGCTTGTTTACGTTTCAGGAACCTGCCGCGGCACAGATGGAGAACGACGTACTCGATATCTGTATCGATCTGGCCGGGGGTGGTGAGCAAGGGCGCGCCAACTTCACCTCTGGCGGCACGGAAAGTAATTTTTGCGGCCTGCATGCTATGCGAGCATGGGCTAGAAAGCACAGACCCGAGATCACCGAGCCCGAAATTGTGGCGCCCTACTCCACCCACTCAACGGTTCACAAAACCGCTCGATACCTGGACCTTAAGGTCGTTACCGTCGATCAAAAACCTGACCTGACAGCCGACATCGAGGCTTTGGCGGCAGCGATCGGCCCCAACACTATCGGCATAGTGGCCTCGGCTCCTAACTGGCCTTACGGCCATGTAGACCCCATCACAGAGATGGGTGAACTGGCGATTGCCAAAAACCTGTGGCTGCACGTGGATGCCTGTGTTGGCGCCTACATTTTGCCTTTCATGCGCGAACTTGGTGAAGACATTCCACCCTATGACCTGTCGGTGCCAGGCGTAAGGTCTATGTCAGCTGACCTTCACAAGTACGGCTATGCTCCCAAGCCTTGCTCGACGGTGCTGTGGCGTTCTCAAGAAGAGCAGAGCTACCACTACATGCCAATTACCGAATGGGCGTGTGGGCTGTACCTGTCACAAAGCTTTATCGGTAGCAGGCCCATGGGCCCCGTCGCCGGGATATGGGCCCTGATGCATCATTGGGGCAGAGAAGGCTATCTAGAAAATGCCCGCAATCTGCTCCATGTAAAAAGTACAATCAGCGCTGCCTGCGAACGCATCGAAGGCCTACGCACCTGGCCTACCCATGGGCCACTGATGATGATTGCCTCCGACGGCTTTAATATCCAATTGGTAGTGGGTGGCATGGAGGAAAAAGGCTGGCGTTTGTTGGGTGTTAATAATCCGCCAGCGATTCACCTGACCATAGACGTGATGGAAGCAATCGACCTGCAACGTTTTGTTGATGACCTGGACGATGTATGCCTGCGCATAGGCAGTGGCGAACTGAGAGAAGAAGGCCTGCTCAGTTATGGCGGCGTTGGCGCGGAAGAAGATGCACCGAAGTGGCTGTTAAGCGCAGTAGAGATTATGGAGAAACAAGCCGGTGGCTAATTTGCTAGAAAATAAAGTCGCACTGGTTACCGGCGCGGGACATCCCCGCGGCATTGGCCGGGCAATTCTAAACGCATTAACCGCCCAAGGCGCGACTGTGATTGGCTGTGACCTGCTCGGCGCCGAGGGTTTGTCTGACATCGACGGCTTGGCCTGCGACGTAACTGACAAGACCATGGTAAAAGCCGTGGTGGAAACCATGATTGCACGCCACGGACAACTGGACATTGTGGTCAACAACGCTGGCGTGGGCCGCGGCTCGGCAGACTTTCTGGAGCTTACCGACACCGATTGGGATGTGAGCCTGGCGGTAAACCTGCGAGGCATAGTGAACGTGTGTGAGACCGTGATTCCGCATATGCGAGCCCGCGGTGGCAGCATCATCAACGTGGCCTCACTTGCCGGTACCGGTGCACTGCAAGCTATTCCCGCCTGCTATACCGCCAGCAAATTTGCCGCCGTAGGCCTGACCAAGCAACTGGCGTTGCAGTATGCGCCGGATAACATTCGCGTGAATGCGCTATGCCCGGGTTCCGTTGTTACCCAGATGCATGAACAGACCATGGCGCTGCTCGCTGAAGCGGAGGGTATTACCGTGGCAGAAGCTCAGGCGCTGGAAGAAAGCCAAATCCCGTTGGGCCGTTCTGCGCAGCCGGAAGAAGTTGGCCAGGCGGCGGTGTATCTCGCCAGCGAACTGTCGGGCTATGTGACCGGCAACGCGCTGCCCGTTGCCGGCGGCATGGCGCCAGGACTGTAAAGAGGATTCAGCAGATGGCCAAGCTCACCGAACAACAACTGGCAAAGTATCGGGCGATGGACCGGCCAGCATTCGATTTTGCCGCGCAAGGCGTGACAGAATTTTTTGAGCGCGCAGCCGAACAGGGCTACAACCTGGATACCACAGGCTTCCTGCAACACCCCGGATTTTTCCAGGCGCCCCACCGACGCTCCGGCGACGGTGTGGACATTGCCATGGTTGGCAGCCCACTGGATTTAGGTGCCATCGGCCTGGCCGGGGCACGGCACGGGCCACAAGCCGTGCGCGAGTGGAGCCGCAACTACGGCCCCATCAATGACAGCACCGGGCAGATTCCCTTCGAGCAGTGCAGCGTAATTGATTTTGGCGACGTGGAATGGTCGGCAACCGATTTAAAAACACGGCTGGAGGACATCTACCAGGTGTTTGCGGGACTCGGGCAAGAAGGTTGCGCTACCCTCAACTGCGGCGGTGAACACACCACCACATTTGGCTGCCTGAAAGGTTTGAGCGAGGCACATAACGACAGCTTTGGAGTGATTCATATCGACGCCCACTGCGACACCATGGCCAACTGGGGTGGCGACGTGGTCAACGATGGATCCATCTTCCGCCAGGCCGTGCTCAACGGCTTCATCGACCCGGAGCGCACCGTGCAAATTGGCATAAGGGGACGCTCCAATTTCCTGTGGGAATTCTCTCACGACAGCGGCATGACGGTGATTACCGCCGATGAGGTATTTGAGAAAGGCACCGCCTACGTCATCGACAAGGCACGTGAGATAGTGGGCAATGAAAAAACCTATTTTTCGCTGGACGTGGACGGGCTGGACAGCAACTACATGATGGGTACCACCGGCCCAGAACCTTTTGGGCTAAACCCCAGACAGGTGCGCGACATCATTCTGGGCGCGCGCGGGCTCAACATTATCGGTGCGGATATGGTGGAAATGAATCCCAACCGCGACAGCGACGGCAAGAGCGGCCATCTCGCCGCTGCCCTGTTCTTTGAACTGCTGTGTTTACTCGCGGATGTTAGAAGCGAACAGCAAAGCTGCGGTGCCACCCACTGGACTTAGCCACCGCCGGTGAGCTACTGGCTAATCATATCCAATTGCACATTGGTGAAGCCCAGCGACATTCCGCCATCTACATTGATCACCTGTCCGTTCATATAGCTGGCATCATCTGATGCCAGAAAATGAAACACCGCCGCAACCTCTTCTGGCTCTGCTATGCGCTGCGCTGCAGTGGCGTTGTAGCCAATCTTTTCAAATAGTTCGATATCGTCCTGCGCCAGCGGCGTGCGAATAAACGAGGGCGCAACCGCATTCACCCGAATCTTGCGGGGGGCCAGTTCCAGCGCCGACATTTGGGTGAGGTTGATCACCGCGGCCTTGGTGGCAGAGTACGGACCAGAGCCCGGGAACATGAGCGTGGCACCAAGCGATGCAGTGTTGATAATAGCGCCGCCATCGCGGATGTGTGCTGGCCCATGCTTCAGGCCGTGGTAAACACCCAACGTATTAATCTCCAGCAACTTGCGCGTGAGCGCCTCGTCGCTATCTTCTATGGTGACACCGTCGGCGCCGTTGATGCCGGCGTTGTTAATGAGGATATCGAGCTTGCCATCCTGCTCACAGTTTTGCGCAAGCGCAGCCAGCATCGCCGCGCTGTCGCTCACATCCAGGTGCACAAAGGTGCCGCCCAGTTCTGTTGCCACAGCTTGCCCATCCTGCATATCGGCGATGACCACACGGGCACCCGCCTCGGCAAAGCGCCGCGCCACGGCCAGACCAATGCCACTGGCACCACCGGTGATGAAGGCGCGCTTACCGCTTAAATCAAAAAACATGGGTGCTCCTCAAAAATAACTATCAACGGTGCAGGAAGTGCCGCCAATCAGCTCGCACAGCTTGTTCATGCTGGCCTCATTAATCGCGGGCAATATCACCGGCAGGATGCGCTGAAAGTGCTCGCCTTCAATCACATCGCTATAGATCTTCCAACTCATGGTACCGCAACCGGCACCCTCCTCTGTCACCTCAATGCAGGCCACGTAATCCTTGATGGGAAAGTCATCGCCCTTGGCCAGGTAAACATAGCGATGCGGTGGATCCCAGTGCAGGATCTCTTCGAACACATCGCCAAAGAATGTGAACTCCACATTGAAGCTCTGCTCTTCACCCTCCACTTGCGGGTGCATCTTTACCTGCTTGGCCAGCAGGTACCAATCGGTGATGCGCTCGGGGTCGCCCATGATGTCGAACACTTCGTCGGCGCTTTTGCCCTCATAAGTAATACGAGCATCCATGCGCAGGGTGGCGCTGGTAAACGCGCTGATGTTGAACACCTCGGCGGAAGAAGGATTACTGCTCATTCTTGAACGCCTCGCGCAAGCCGCTTTCGGTAAGACCATATTTGGCGGCGATGTTATCGAAGAATGGTGCCCAATGGTTTTCCAGCACCTCTACCGTGGGTTCGTTCTGCGTGAGTGAGCGATAACCGGATTCACCTGGAATACGCACGCGATGCCCCGGCCGCGGCTTGGCGTTACGCACTTTGTTAATGAACTTGTCGGATCGCTCCTGCACTGCCGCTAACGGGCCAAAGCGTGAGGGGTCTATGCACATAAAGTAACTGCCTCCAACACTGGGCGCTGCGTTGCCGGCGGCGAAGTCCTCGATGGTGGGCAACTCTGTGCTGGGTTTACCCAGGGGGTTGATGATGGAACACATGCCCTCGTTCCACAGGTTCAGTGCATAGGTGCGCGGTGTTTCGATCTGCCCGGCGCAGGTGGCATCCCACACTCGCCCGTAGCCGGGGATGGGCTTGGCGTAGGGTTTGGCGTTATCGGTAAGTTCACCAGACTCCGGGTCTATCAACCACTTGCCCTTCATAGGCTTGTCTTGCAGCACCGCTTCTGAAATATCGGCGTCGTACCACTCGGCAAACTTAAGGCTGGCCCAAATAGGCGGCTCTTTGCCGCTGGGAATGATTGCGTCGAAGGGTGGGCACGACAGCATGTTCTCCATGGCGCCAAAGGGTGCCGCCAATGGCACGGTGTTGTTGGATGCGATACCGACCATGCCCTGCTCGTAGGCCATGTGAACGTAACTGGCGAAACTGCCGCCGTCGTTATGGTTGCCGCCAAACGCAATAGCAATGCCATATTCCCGCGCTTTTTCGATGGCCGCTTTAGCCATGAGCGTAAGCGTGTAGTAGCCGCTGGAGCCTTTGCCATCAAAGACAGCAAAGGCCGGACCCTCGTCTACCAGCTCTGGCACTGCAAAAGGGTCCAACACACCAATTTCAAGCACCAGATCTATTGCCTCATACACACCCAATCCCTGGTTGAGTTTGCCCTGACGGTGAGCGAAGACAATAGCGTCGGCAATATAGCCCGCGTGCTCCTCGCTCATACCCGCGGCCTGCGCCACCTGCGACAAACTGAAATGCAAAAACTCGGGGTTTTCGGTACGCAACTGCTCTTCCATGCTTACTCCTGGTTTTCTGGTTCAGTGGCCGCCTTAGCGACCACAACAATCAATATCCCACCCAGCAATATGCAGGCGCCCATCACCATAAGCACCGGGCCACCGGCGTCTTTGGTCATGCCAAACAGCGCCGGGCCGGTGGCGGCACCTACTGCCAATGAAAAAGCCATCAAACCAGCTATTTTTCCGCTGGTATCGGCAGCCGCGATCACTGCCATTACATAGGACACGGCAAAGTAATAGGCCAGCGGCAAGGTAAACAGCACCAGCGCATAGCGCGACTGATCAACACCGCTGGCCAATACACCAACAGCTACCAAGGCCAGCAGCGTGCCAAACACAATGGGCAGCACCCGGCCGAGGCGGTCGGCCAATACAGCGGCAGCCAGAGGCCCAAGACCCGAGGTGATCAAACCGACTGCCAACCACAGATTGGTGAAATCGGGAGCGAAGCCCTGTTCTACCGCGATGCGCTCAAAGAAAACCCACAAGCCACCAAATCCGGCAAAGTTAATGGCAAGGGCAAGCAAGCCCAGGTATCCCCAAACAGCATGGCCTGAAGGTGCGGCTATGGCATTGTCGGCACGTGGGCTGGAGGCCGGCATGGCAAGGCTAGCAAGAAAACACACAACCACCGTGGCGGCGGCTAATAACAGTATGGAAGAAAGGCCAGCGCCCAAACCCAGCAAGGGGATCAGCAACAGCAGGGAAGCTGGCACAAGCTGCTCGGCGGTAAGCTTGAGGGCGTAGGTTCTGTCCGTATTCTGTGTATCTGAAGCCAGCGTGAGGCTGATGGGGAATAAAATGCCGGCGCCTATGCCCGCCACCGCCATACCCACGATTGCCTGCTCGTAGGAGGCAGATAACACCGCCAGGGCTATGCCCACCAGTAGCACCGCATAGGCGCCAAAGGCGGCGTGGCGCCAATTCAGGCGGCGAACCCAGGTGGGCGAGGTAAGCGACAACAGCGCGTAGATCACGAAATAGGCGGTGGCGACCAACCCACTCTGGGTGTCGGACAGCGCAAACCGGCTGGCCATGTCCCCAACGATCAAGGGCATTATCGCAAACAGCAAAATTGCGGCGGTGCCCAGGGCGGCCACCGAGACGATAACGGGCCTGGAATCCTGCTTATTGTTATTCATGGGATCAGTGTAGGCGCTCACAGGGGAATGGCGACATACCCCCTAGTGGGAACAAGATTGGCCGGGGGCTGCAGCCTGCCGATCGTCAAACCAAGGGGTTAGCCGTGCTTATCCCATAGGCGCTTATCCGCTGGTCCTGCGAGAACAGCAAAAGCCCCTCGGCCTGTGCCTTTGCAACCAGCATGCGATCGAAGGGGTCGCGGTGGTGGGCAGGCAACCCGCTGGCCTGCTCGGCATGGTAAACAGACACTGGCAAAACGTCATCCCAATCCTGCCGGAGCCGTCCGGCACAGATACGGCATCAATTTCTAGTGGGTGGTCCTGACTGGTTTTCATCTGTCGTCCCTGACATATAAAGAGCGC
>OCVR010001707.1_pt1 | contig 17355 bp, 16 predicted proteins | sample 1539091 | NCBI WGS metagenome assembly OCVR01 (sample SAMEA3355530, study PRJEB22509) | marine metagenome | biome: marine; feature: coastal ocean; material: water | place: USA | collected 2010-08-07 | depth 16 m | reverse complement strand
TCAGAGACAAGCTACAGTAACAACGGAAGTGACCCGCAGGTTCGTCTAGGCTACACTTTTGCCTTTGTGTAGCACGGCAGTGCGGCCATCACGCCGTTCAATCCAGTACCCTTCGCACCGTTGATCAATCTTTTTCAGAACCCTGGATCGCTGATCGTGTTCCCTGCACAGTCCCAGACCATGAACGAGAGCGCGCCGCGCCATCTTGACCCAGCAACTTCGCGGGGCCTGCTTTTCCCCGCCAGACCAGTGATTGCGCGTTCAGCGCCGCGAAATTTACGTCACCTGCAATGATTTTATCGCAAAGCCACACTGCTCGTTCCGCCTGTTGGAATGTCAGGTTTTTATATGCCGGACGGTGAAGATGATCGTACCAAACACCACCGCAAATCGTGTCCAAAACGATCCGCTGGAAACAATGGTCATTGCGCACGGGCCAGTCGCTGTGCGTCGTGCGTGCAAGCCTTGGCATCACATCTTTGGTCAGCGTCATGTATCGCGACACCATATCGGCGGTGCGTGGCGGTTGGGCAGGTGTCGTCAAATCCAATTCCATAGGGCAGAGATAGCGCCCTCGTGGTCTTGGCAATGGTTGAAACGTCGCAGTTTGAAGCACTAGACGCATGCCGGATGCCACCTACGTTACAGCTCATGACAATGTCCGACACACGCCCATTGCGCCGATCTCTTGCCCTTATATTTGGACTATTCCGTACGCCAAACGGGGCGGCGCGCATTGGCATCGCGTTCTTTTATGGGCTCATTTGCCACGTGACATTCGCTGCAGCCGTTCTTGCTCTGATGTTTGCTATGTTTTTCGGTATGTCCGAAAGCCTTGGCCGCGTGCCCGCACCGTGGGCGATATTTGCAAACATAGTCTTGGCCCTGCAATTCCCGCTGACCCATTCGCTTTTGCTGTCAAAACGTGGCGGGCAGGTTTTGGCCAAACTGGCACCGCGTGCATTCGGCCCGACACTCGCGACAACGACCTATGCTATCATTGCTTCTGTTCAGTTGCTCGCACTGTTTGCGTTTTGGACACCGAGCGGGATCATTTGGTGGCAAGCCGAAGGTGTTGCATTTGCCATAATCTGTGGCCTCTATGCGGCGTCTTGGTTGTTATTAATCTGGGCCAGCTACGATGCGGGCGCAGAAGTGCAATCGGGCGCACTGGGATGGATGTCGTTGGCACAAAATATCAAACCGGTGTTTCCAGAGATGCCCACAAAGGGCTTGTTCAGCGTGATCCGCCAACCTATTTACGTGTCCTTCGCGCTGACAACATGGACCGTGCCGGTTTGGACGCCCGATCAATTGTGTTTAGCGATTGCACTGACGGCCTATTGCCTTTTGGCACCGCGACTAAAGGAACGCCGTTTTACCAAACGGTATGGCGCAGATTTTGCAACCTACAAGCGCGACGTTCCCTACGCCATACCGCGCCTGTCACGATCCGAAAACTAAGGCCCAGCTATGAAGACCAAAGCCATCATTGCTGACCTCAGCCAACAGCTAGAAATTCCGAATTTCAAACCGACACGGGCAGCGGGCCTTGCGCGACTGGCGCAATTTGCGGAGCGGACGGGTGACTTATATGATCGGTGCCGCAACTACGACCTTGGACCGGAACATCGCGCTAATGTTTCCGCATTGTCGCCGTGGATACGGCACCGATTGATCACTGAAACCGAAGTTCTCACCGCCACCTTGGACGCGCATTCTTTCAACGCATCAGAGCGGTTCGTGCATGAGGTCTTTTGGCGCACTTACTTTAAAGGCTGGCTCGAACACCACCCAACCGTTTGGTCTGCTTATCAGGCGGGGCTATTACGGCAGTTGAAAAGCGCGGGCAAAGATCGCCGTCTCGCTGCCAATTATGCAGCCGCTATGGCCGGAGAAACAGGCATTGATGGCTTTGATGATTGGACAAAGGAATTGCTGACCACCGGCTATCTGCACAATCACGCGCGGATGTGGTTTGCCTCAATTTGGATATTCACGCTTGGCCTCCCTTGGGAATTGGGGGCTGATTTTTTCCTGCGACATCTTATGGACGGCGATCCTGCGTCCAACACGCTCGCATGGCGCTGGGTGGCGGGGATACAAACCAAGGGCCGACCTTATGTGGCGCGGGTTTCCAACATATCCAAATTCACGGATCAGCGTTTTTCCCCTTTGCATCAACTGAATACACAGGTTGAGCCATTGTCCGAGGAAGCCGATCATCAACGCCACCCTTTGCCCAATGCAGCAACATCCGCAGAAATCACAGGCGACTACCTGCTTTTGGTGACTGAGGATGATATGCAAGTGGAAGAGACATTACCGCACCCCCATGCAGCAAAGATCGGCGCGCTGGCGACTACAGGCAGGTCGCTGCTTCCCATTGGAAGTATCGCGCAGGCATTTGCCCGTGATGCCACACGCGATGCCTGTACGGGTGCGCAAATTATCGAGAACGAAATTTGGGCGGCAGACATCATTGCTGCCTGCCAAACACACAATCTAAAGACCGTCGTAACAGGCTATGCTCCGGTCGGGCCCGTTGCGACGAAACTCGTGGCTATGGAACCTGCCCTTCAGGCGGAAGGGATCAAGTTATTTCAAGTCCGCCGCGCCTTTGATACGGTCGCATGGCCACATGCAACGAAGGGCTTCTTTGCGATGAAAAAGGGCATACCGCGTGTGTTGGAGAAACTTGGTTTGTCCTATGTCCAAAAACGTAGCCGGTGACCTGGGGTGGCGTTTAGCGAGTTGGTAAACGTATCGGTGGTGATGAGGTATGTGTCATTTGCCACGATCGGCCCAAAAGGAAAAGGCGCTGTGCTTCGTGATAGATTGACTGCAACGAAGTTGAGTTTACGTCTCACTCCGTGAGTTTGCCCCCGTTTTCAGCGGAGTTCTGAACCCGCTTTGCCAGCATTTCTTCCCAGTACCATCGCCGAAAGCAACCCGTTGCCGGACAGATACCCGCTGTCATTGCTGCCAGAAACTCCGCAAGCGGCACCGCCACCGGCGAAGAGGGTTCTGAACGCTTGCCCACTCGTTTTTAGGACACGACCGGATGTGTCGGTCTTTAGGCCACCCTGCGTGTGGAACAAGGCACCGGTTACGCGGACCCCGACGTAAGGTGCAGACAAAGGCACGTCACCGAATGTTCGGCCAAAGCCGTCAGTCTCGCCCAAGGGCAGATCTGCGTGTGTTTCGCGCAGGGCTTGCGCCGGTAGCCCAAGTTGCTCAGCCAAATCTTCAAGGGTATTACTGGATTTTATTGCGCCCACGGCCTCGGCTTTTTTGAAATCTTCGAACTGACGGGCAATGCCTGCAATCCGTTCATCAAAGATCGCAAAGGCCTCACCATCGGGCTGGGATAAAACGGCGCGCGCGGCTTCTGAGTATCCTTGCGCTTCATTCCAAAAGCGCCGCCCGTCCTTGTTCACTTGAAAGCCGCCCTCGGTGATGACGGCCCAAGTGATCAGGATGCCGTGGGGATGGGCGACATTGCCATGCCCTTGATATGCACCAAGATGGGTGACCTGCGCCCCGATCTTATCGGCCCAAAGAATCGCCTCGCCCTTGTTTCCGTCATGGCCAAACCACAGGCCATATTTGATCTCGGGCATGTGCTGCCCGACCAACTCACGGTTGCCGCCAAACCCGTTACATGCCAGAATGAGACGCGCACATTTGATCGTCTCCTGAGTGTTATCTGGTGTTGAGACGGCAACCCCCGTGACTTCGCCTGCCTCGTGGAACAGCGCGAAGGCCCGTCGCTCGCAAATGATGTCGATCTCAAGCGCTTCACACCGCGCCCGCAGAGCGTCGATCAGCTCTGCGCCGGAGCGTGTTGGCAAGCCGTGCATGCGCCTGCGCGAATGACCGGGATAGTCAAAATTACTCACGACTGAAAACGGCAAACCATGCGCCTGCGCCAGCCAATCGATGACTTCAGCCGCATCGGTTGCAATCTGATCAACAAGAGCTTGATCGTTCTCGCCCTGGGCCTTGGCTTGAATGTCGCGGGCAAACAATTCGGCACTGTCGTTGATACCGGCGGCCCGCTGGATAGATGTTCCCGCAGCAGGTATGAGCCCCGCTGATAAAGCCGTAGAGCCGCTGGGAACGGCATCCGCTTCGACAACCAGAACCTGCTCGCCTTGCTGGTGCGCAGACAAGGCTGCTACCATACCACATGCCCCCGCGCCGATGATCAGGGTTTCGCATTCGATATCGTAAGCGCTTCGAGGGGCAAGAACATCAATCTTTGGCATCATACCGTGCCCCGATTTCGAGTTGTTCACGGGTGCCGATCACATCGTTCAAACCATCGAAGTTAAACATGCGGTCTGCAAAAGGCTTGTTTGACCCGTTCGCATGGAGACTCTTGTAGTAGTCCTGCGCTGTGCGCCCGATTGCACGGACAATACCGCCCGGAAAAATCACAATCGAAAACCCTTGGCGTTCAAGGTCATCTGCGTCGGTGATCGGGGTGGCACCACCTTCCACCATGTTGGCCAGCAGCGGGATACGGCCCGCGAACCGTGTTCCGATTTCTTCAAGTTGGGCGCGGTTCTGCGGCGCTTCGACAAAAAGTACATCTGCTCCGGCCTCAACATATGCCTCGGCGCGATCCAATGCTGCCGAAAAGCCTTCAACGGCGATGGCATCAGTGCGCGCGATGATCAGGGTTTCCTCACTGGCGCGCGCATCCGCCATTGCGCTAATTTTTCCGGCCATTTCTGCAGTCGGGATCAGGGATTTATCTGCCAGATGTCCGCACCGTTTGGGGTAGCTCTGATCTTCAAGCTGTAGTGCCGCTGCCCCCACACGCTCATACAGGCGCATGGTTCTTTGGGCGTTCAGCGCATTTCCGAAGCCGGTGTCGGCATCAATGATAACAGGTAAAGCCGTGCGATCGGCAATCAGTGCCATCGTGTCTGCCATCTCGCTTGACGTGCTGAGGCCAATATCAGGGCGACCAAGCCGCGTGTATGCGACCCCCGCACCGCTCAGATAAAGGGTCTCAAAACCAGCATCTGTTGCTATCGCGGCAGTGAGCCCGTCATAGACACCGGGAGCCACGAGGATATTGCTTTGTTGCAGGCGTGCTTTCAGGCTCATATTGCGTCCTCCAACCATTCGCGCGCAGCGGCGCAGCTCATCTGGTGGGTCACAGTTCTAAGCGACAAAAGCGTGGCTTCATGCACGTCTTGCCGGAACGCGGCACAGCCGTCTGTCAGCATCACGGTTTCGACGTTGCGCAGGTGCGCATCGCGCAACGTCGAGGCGACGCCGCCGTTGGTCACGATCCCGCCAACGATCAGATGATCCACGCTAATAGCGCGCATGATGTATTCCAGACGGGTTTGATAGAACGCGGAATAGGCCACCTTTTCTATCACAAAATCCGCAGGGTGTAGCGTGTCCACAACCGTGTGCCCGAAGGAGCCTGGCGCGAAATCGCCCTTGGCCAGAAAAGGGCGCAGCTCTTTCAGGTGAGGCGCGATCAAGGGCTCTCCGTCGCGGTCGGGCACCAGTGTGAACTGGGCCGAAAAGTAACGCCCGCCCTTTGCCCGGAGCGCGGCCACCAATGGGGCGACACGACCAGGCAGGGCTGCGATGGCCAACGCTGATTGCCCCGCGCGGCCGTAAGCGCCTTCAGGATGGATGAAGTCGTTTTGCAGATCAATCGTCAGCAGAGCCGTTCGGGACAAGTCCCATGTTTCTGGGGCACTCAAAATACGGCCTCCTGTTTTTCAATGATGGTGTTGCCAAAGCTGTCAACCCGGCCTTGCAAATCCGGCTCGATAAGAACCGTCGTATCGGGCTGTGTCAGAATGGCCGGGCCTTTGATGACAGCGCCAACCGGAAGGATGAGCCGGTCATAAATTTCAGTGTCATGCCAGTCACTACCAAAGTGAACACGGCGTATTGCTTTAGGCGCAACCTCAGCGTCAGACTTCGGAGCTAGAGTCGCCAGATCAAACTTGGGGCGTTTGCCCGTCACCGCGCTGCGCAGGTTCAAAATCCGGCGCACACCGTTTTTCAACAAGCGGCCAAAGGTGGCTTGATAGGTCGCATCAAAGGCCTCTTCGATCTGCGCTTTGGTTGGCGGTACAACTTTGCCTTTAACCGTTTCAATCGTGATCGGAACCGGTACGGTGTGGGTTTGGCCGATATAGGCCATGTCTAGTTCAAAGCTGAGTTCACGGCTGTCAAACTTGGTTTTGGAGGCGTCCAGCAAGGCCATGCCCTGGTCAACATGGGACTGCATGAAATCTGTCAGCGCCGCCTCGTCCAATGTGCTGACCAATGTGTTGATGGTTTGCACAAAATCCTGTCGCATGTCGGCGATCACACATCCCATGGCCGAGGTCACACCGGGGTAGCGCGGCACAATGGCGCGCTCGATCCCTGTCTCGGCCAACACCGCGCCCGCATGCAGGGCACCGCCGCCGCCAAACGGCATGAACGCAAAGCGCTTGGGGTCAAACCCGCGCTCGATCCCGACAAGGCGGATTGCGCCGGCCATCCGGCTGTTGGCAACCCTCAATATAGCCTCTGCGGCTTCCAAGGTTGTTAGGCACAAAGGTTTGCCAACATGGGCGTCAATCGCCTTTGAAGCGGCCTCAACATCAAGCCGCTCCAGCTTTCCGCCAATTGGGTTTTCGGGGTCAATACGCCCGAGAACTATATTGGCATCGGTCACCGTCGGCCTGTCATTGCCAAGCCCGTAAGCCACAGGACCGGGGTTTGATCCCGCGCTTTCCGGCCCGATGTTGAGCAACCCGCCCTTATCGACCCAAGCGATAGAACCGCCGCCCGCGCCGATTGTTGTGATCTCGATCATCGGGGTGCGCACCACCATCCCAAAATCAATCGAGGTCTGCGGGGACAGGATCGACCGACCCTCATGGATAAGGGACACATCAAAGCTGGTGCCGCCCATGTCCCCCGTGATGACATTCTCAAAGCCCGCCGATCCGGCGATGTATCCCGCCGCGATGACGCCAGCGGCAGGGCCTGACAGGGCCGTGCGCACCGGCATTTTGCAGGCCGTTTCAACCGCCATAACACCGCCATTGGACTGTACGATCATAAATTCGCCGTCAAAGCCAACGTCATGCAGCGCGCCCTCAAGGTGGCCCAGATAGCCTGATATTTCAGGTTGCAGATAGGTGTTCAGGGCGGTGGTTGAAAACCGCTCGAACTCGCGAATTTCGGGCAGGATTTCATGCGACGCTGAGACATGCGCATTCGGCCAGACCTCGCGCAGGACAGCAACCGCCGCTGCCTCGTTTTCAGGGTTTGCATAGGCGTTGGCAAACAGGATCGCCGCCGCTTCGCATCCATTTTCCAGCAGCTGCTCTGCTGCGGCGCGCACCGCCTCCAGATCAACCTGCGTTCGTATCGTTCCGTCAGCCAAGGTGCGCTCGGGCACTTCAAGTCGGTTGCGCCGGTCTACGACGGGTTCAAAGTCCCCGCGCAACCCCCAGGTGCGTGGCCGGTCACGGCGGCGCATTTCAAGCACATCGCGCAGACCGCTGGTGCAGATCACACCGGTCTTTGCGCCCTTTCGCTCAAGCAGCGCATTGGTGCCAGCAGTCGTGCCGTGCACTACAACCGAAATCTCTGAGAGGTCTTTAACTTCGCGTCCGATCCCGTCAAGAAAGCCGCCGGATTGATCCGGTCGGCTCGTCGGTACCTTGGCCACAGCCGCAGTGCCCGCCTCTTCGTTTAGAACGAATACATCTGTGAATGTCCCGCCGACATCCACCCCAATCATACGTTTACTCATGATGTCACCTCGCGCCATGTTATGCCATAAACCTGGTCTGCCGCCTCTTCACTGACGAGGCCGCGATGCACGTCTTGTGCGATTGCAGCCGCCGAGCGCTCGGCACTTGGCCCGTAGCCACCACCACCGGGGGTTTCCAAGCGCACGGCTTGCCCCTGAAGCAACTTGATCCCACGGATTTTGGAGGCCAGCGGCGGAGTCTCCCAGCCTTCTTCCTGCTCATAGGTGAACACGTTCATTGCACCATCGGAACCCTCTGCGATGCCTTTGGGCGCAAACCGGCCGCGCTCGCCAAACAAGAACGCTTCAGCGCCGTTTTCTTCGAGAACTTCGATCTCGTAAACAGCACCAACACCGCCACGATGTGCGCCATGTCCGGCGCTATCAGGCCTAAGCCCCCATGTGCGAAACATCACAGGATAGGCGGCTTCAAGGATCTCCATCGGCGGGATTGTCGCTGTAGAAATCGGCGCATTTCCGTGGTTTAAGCCGTCGGTTTCAACCGAGCCGCCGTGCCCACCGCCATAGAAGCTGAACATCACCCAAGGTTGCCCGTTGCTGCGTTTGCCAGCGATAGACAGCGCGTTGATTGTCCCGTAAGCGTTCGCTACGACGCTGGTCGGAGCAACCTTGGCAAAGGCGGAAAACACCACATCAATCATGCGCAAAATGGTTTCGGTATATCCCCCAGTCGGGGCGGGGAACTTTGCAGATAACAGCGAATTTTCTGGCACAACCACATCAATCGGGCGCATCACACCTGCGTTTGCGGGCAAGCCTGGGAAGATGTGTTTGACCGCCACATACGCCGTGGCGACGGTTGTTGGCAGTGCGATATTAACAGGGCCAGCGCATTGATCTGCCGACCCTGTGAAGTCGAGCGTCATTTTGTCGTCAGCAATTTCGAGCGCCACTTTGATCAACAACGGCTCATCTGTGATGCCGTCATTGTCGAGGAAGTCTGCAGCTTCCCAACGGCCATCGGGCAGGTCTTGCAACTCTGAGCGCATCAAGGCTTCGGCGCGATGGCCAAGCGCATCAAGAGCGGCGGACACAGTGTCGGCCCCGTATTCGTCAAGCAATTCGTCCATACGCTTGATACCAAGGTCAAGCGCGCCGAGTTGCCCGTTCAAATCTCCCATCGCCGATTGCGGCAGGCGGGTGTTTCTCAGGAGGATATCAATGATGTCTTGATTAATCTTGCCTGCGCGCGCCAGTTTGACGGGGGGCAGAACAAACGCTTCTTGAAAAACCTCTGTCGCAGCGGGGTTGTAGTTACCCGGCACAGCGCCGCCCACATCATGCCAGTGCCCGACTGAAGCAAGATAGCAAAACAGTTTGCCATCCCTGTAATAGGGCCGAACCAGCCGCATGTCGCTGAGGTGGGTGCCGCCGATATGCGCGTCGTTGAAGATGTAGATATCGCCGTCCGCCAAGTCTCCGTCTTTGGCCGCTTTGCCGATCACGGCCTGAACCGCAAAAGACATAACGCCGACAAAAATCGGCAGGCCTGATTTGCCCTGAACAAGCGTGTCGCCTGTGGTCGCGTGATAGAGCCCGTGGCTCGCGTCGTGGGCTTCGGCTATGATTGGGTTAAACGCCGCGCGAAAAAGCGTGGCGTCCATTTCATCGGCAATCTGCTCCATCCGTCCGGCAAGAACAGAGAGGGTTATCGGATCAATATCTGTCATGTTTTAGCCTTTGTTTCAGCGATGTCGTTCCAGACGTCTTGTTGGGTAAGTTTGTCCCCTACGACTTCGAAACGGTCGATGAATCGGATGCCTGTAAAGGTGGTCCCATCAGGCCACTCTCCCGAAAGGGTGCCACGGCAATAGACGATGGCAGCGTCGCCCGCGCTTTGCATGGCATCAAAGCCATCATAGGTTTTGCTCACACGACGGTAGCGCGGTTTTGCCCAATCAATCAGCTGTGTGAGTGTTGTCATCGGTCTGGTACCGGGAAAGGTCATTGTGAAACCTTTCGAGAGGATGCCTTGGGCCTTTTCCAAGTCGCGCGCTTCCATCGCTGATAAAAATGTGCGCACCGTTTCTACCGGATCAGGTTTGGCAGGCGCGGGATGTCTTGATGTTCGACCGCGGTAATAGTTCTGCGCCGGAATATCGTTAATCGTGACCGTCACAAGGTCAGGTGCTGCAGGCACCACTAGACGAACAGCATCTGTAATCGCTTCACCGAGGCGCAGCTTATCTTTCGGCGTATACCCCTCAAGCACGTGCAATTGAACAATCGGCATAGGCCCCCCCCCAAAGTCATTCCAGCAATCTCAGAGTTATTTCTGTATTAAGCTTAATACAACTTTTGTATCTTTGTTAAGTCTATTTTTCTCTTGCAAAACGACACATCATTGGTCTTCATTGGCTAAGATTCGTGCGGTCAGTGCCATTTGGAGGGGGTCAGCAGTGGAAACAGCCAGCTCAGCAAAGTTGCCAGATGGTGCCAAAGCGCGCCGCGTTTATCTATCTCTGTGCGATCAAATATCGGATGGCCGGCTGTGCGATGGTGAAACACTGCCTGGAGAACAGAAGCTAGCCGAGGCTTACTCGGTCTCTCGTGTCACTGTGCGGCGGGCCTTGGATGCCTTGAGTGCCGCAGGCCTGATCGAGAAGCGCATTGGCAGCGGCACAAGGGTTTGCAGTAAGTCTCTGACTGAAAAGCGCGCTGCGATGAACTTCAATACCTTGATGCCCCAGCTTGTTGAAATGGGTCAATCGACGACGGCGCGGCTTTTGTCGTTTTCCTACAGCCAGCCGCCTGATTATGTGGCTCAAGCATTGGCGTTGAACGCAAACGAGAAAGCACAGATTGCCACGCGGGTACGCTTGGCAGATAATGTGCCGTTTTCGCACTTAACCACCTATGTTCCGACACACATCGCGCGCAATTACTCCGAGAATGATTTGGCAACCACGCCATTGTTCAAGCTGTTGGAGCGCAGCGGCGTCCAGATAGATGCGGCCCATCAGTCGGTGTCCGCCAGCCTTGCAGGCCCCGAAGTCGCCGAAGCGCTGGAAGTTGCTGAAGGATCTGCGCTATTGTCAATGAAGCGCATCGTGCGCGACATTGACGGCAATGGTGTCGAGTATCTTTCGGGGCTGTATCGTCCGGATATGTTCAGCCTTGAGATGCCATTGGTGCGCACTGGCAAGGGCGAGGCACGCCACTGGGAGCCAGCGATTGGCCAGACAGGTCAGGACGAAAATGAGCAGGTGCGCCCATGAGCCGCCGGCAAACCCTTTTCGGCAAACTCTGGGCTGCGCATGAAATCTTGCGCCGCGAAGATGGCGTCTCGCTGTTGTGGGTCGACCGGCACTTGGTGCATGAGGGCTCACATCACGCCTTCGCCAAGATCGCCGCGCGTGGCCTGCCCATAGTCGCACCCGACAACACCGTGGCTGTGGTCGATCATTATGCGCCGACGCGTGGCCGCAGCAATATAATTGATCCGCAGATTGCGCGGATGATCGATACGCTTCGCCAGAACGCCGAAAAACACGAGCTGCGCATCTTCGATCTTGATGACCCCACGCAGGGCATTGTTCATGTTGTCGGGCCGGAGCAAGGCATTACCCTGCCTGGTTTGCTGATCAATTGCGGCGACAGCCACACCTCAACCCATGGTGCCTTCGGGGCTTTAGCCTTCGGGATCGGGGCGACAGAAGTTGCGCATGTTCTGGCGACGCAAACGATTTGGCAAAAAAAGCCCAAAGTGATGCGGATCACCATTGATGGAGAGTTGGAAGCAGGCGTTACGGCCAAGGACATCGCACTTCACTGGATCGCGCGTCTCGGAACAGGCGGCGCGCAGGGCCATGCCATCGAATATGCAGGAAGCACTGTTCGCGCCCTGACGATGGAAGGGCGTATGACGCTTTGCAACCTGTCTATCGAAGGGGGTGCGCGCTTTGGCATGGTCGCTCCTGACGAGACCACCAAAGCCTATGTAAAGGGCCGCCCTTATGCGCCTGTCGCCGATGAGTGGGACGCCGCAGAAAAAGCGTGGGATGCCTTAAGCTCAGACGCTGACGCGGCTTTTGACATTGATATCCACATTGATGCGGCGGACATCGCTCCGACTGTTACATGGGGCACAAGCCCTGAACAGGCACTGCCGATAGACGCGCCCCTGCCGGACCCCGCCATGCTGAGCCCGCAGAAGTCGGACCTCGCGTCTGAGGCGCTAGAGTATATGGGGCTGACGCGAGGAAAAAGCCTTGCCGGAACCGCGGTTGATCAGGTCTTCATCGGGTCTTGCACAAATGGCCGGATCGAAGATCTGCGGGCTGCGGCGGCCGTGCTTGCGGGGCATCGCGTCAAAGTGCCGGGGCTTGTTTCTCCGGGGTCGCAACTCATCAAGGCTCAGGCGGAAAAAGAGGGTCTGGACAAAGTGTTTACTGATGCCGGGCTGGAGTGGGCTGACTCCGGGTGTTCGATGTGTGTCGGCATGAATGGTGATCTTGTCGGCAATGCCAAGCGCTGCGCATCATCTACTAATCGTAACTTTAAGGGGCGCCAAGGGCGCGGCGCACGCACGCACCTTATGTCACCGGCCATGGTCGCGGCGGCAGCAATCACCGGAGAAATCACCGATGTGCGCATGCTCTTGCGAGATCGGGACAGCTGATGGCGGGATGGCAGACACATGACGGTGTTGCGGTGGCACTGCCCCTTGCAAATGTTGACACAGATCAGCTGATCCCTGCTCGGTTTATGTCTGTGCCACGCTCTGAGGGTTATGGCGACTACCTTTTGCATGACGTGCGCCGCGATGCATCAGGGGCATTGCGCCCCGAATTTCCTTTGAACCAAGCTCAGCAAGCCTCTGTCCTTGTTGCTGGCGCAAACTTTGGCAGCGGCTCCTCACGCGAAGCGGCGGTTTACGCTTTGATCGACGCAGGATATCACGCCGTTTTTGCCTCGAGCTTTGGCGACATTTTCGCCAGTAACTCTGTCAATAACGGGCTTTTGCCTGCACGCATTAAGCCTGAAACCTATGATGAGCTTGTCTCATTCATCGGCAAATCGCCTTGTGAGGTACGCATTGATCTGAAAAATGGGCAGGCCTCCTTTAATGCAAAACAACTAGATTTCGTGCTTGATGAAACCTGGCGGATGAAACTTTTGAACGGATGGGATGACATAGATCTGACGCAGCAACACAATGCGCAAATCTCGGCATTCAAGTCCAAATACGCTCAAACCAAACCGTGGGCTGTGCCCGCATCAAACGTTTGAAATATGCAGCCTATGCTGCGCTAACCGGCATCTGACAAGTGCCACACAAAACAAGCGAGGCGAACTTTCGCTTGAGAAAAATGGGAGGACTTCAAAATGAAGATGACTATTTGGGGCGGCATTTTGGCCAGCTCGACTTTGCTTGCTGGACTGGCGCAAGCGGAAGAGAAAATCTCAGCGGTACATGCGTTTCCTGAAAGCCTGATTTACACCAAGAGCTTTCTGTCATTCGTCGACAAAGTGAACGAAGCTGGCGTAGGTGTCGTTCAGATCGACGTGCGCGGCGGGCCAGAGGCTATTGGCATGTTCCAGCAGCCCGATGCGGTGCGCGACGGGGTCGTTGATATGGTTTACACGCCCGGTTCTTTTTACGGCGGTGCGCTGCCCGAGAAAGATGCGATGGTCGCATCCAACCTGACAGCGATTGAAACCCGCGCAAACGGCGGCATCGAGCTGGTCGACCAAATCCACCAAGAAAAGATGGGCCTTAAGTATCTCGGCTGGTTTGACAGTGGTGTATGCTACAACCTTTGGACGCGCGATGAGCCAAAGTTTGACGCAGACGGCAACCTTGAAGTCGACGGCCTCAAGCTTCGCGGTAACAACGTTTATAACGCGTTTTTCACCAACTACCTGAACGCTCAGGTCATCGACTTGCCCACCGGTGAAGTCTACTCCGCGCTCCAACGCGGTGTTGTTGATGCGACGGGTTGGACCCAGATCGGCCTGATTGATCTGAAATGGAACGAGTTTCTGAACTACCGGATTGAACCTTGCTTCTTTTCGACTGACCTTGGTGTCATCGTAAACAACGAAAAGTGGGACTCTCTCTCTGAGGAAGCCCGCAAGATCGTTCAGGATGTGGCCATTCAGCACGAGAAGGACAGCGTTGCAGCCCTGCGCATCAAACGCGACGAAGACTTTGCAGCGCTTGATGCCGCTGGCATGAAGGTCGTCACGCTCGAAGGTGAAGCAAAAGCGAATTACCTCGCTGCTGCGCGCGAGAAAACCTGGGAGCGCATGAAGTCGGTTATGGCTGAGCAACCGGGTGGTACAGCCAACTATGATCGCCTGCTCGAGTTGTTCTACGATCTCAACGCCGCAAAATAAAACTTGGACGGGCTGGTCGCTGTGATCAGCCCGCCTTTCGGTTTCAATAAGTCCGATATGCACATGATCTCCCGCACTTTCGCCTTTTTGGTAAATTTCTTTGCCGTTGTTGCTGGTGCAACGCTCGTTTGGCTGATGATCTCTGTGATCACTTCGGTGCTGCTGCGCAACGCTGGCTTGCAGCCTTTTGCGTGGTTGTTCACCTCTGCGGAATATGGCCTTCTTTATATGACCATGCTGGGCGCGCCCTGGCTGGTGCGTGAAAAGGGCCATGTGCATATCGAACTTGTCACGGCTGCACTGCCTAACAAGGCACGGCGGATCGTGAGCCGGATCGTCGCAATCCTCTGCGTGCTGGTTTGCGTGATTCTCGCGTGGAAGGGCCTTGAGCTGTTCCTGAAAAACATCGAGCGCGGCGACTTTGACACCCGCGCATATTACTACCCCCGTTGGATGTTAACGATCACCTTTCCTGTCAGCTTTGGCCTGATGGCGATTGAGTTTTCGCACTTTGTTTTCGGGAAAGACTTAATGCACTCCGGTGAAGCAGGGATTCACGAATAATGGAATGGTTTGAAGCACTCGCTCTGCTGGTGGGGTCGATCATCTTTCTGATGGCACTCGGCATGCCGGTTGCCTTGGCCTTTCTCGCGGCCAACATCATTGGCGCTTACATCTTTATGGGTGGCGAGCGCGGGGTCGGTCAGTTGCTAAGCAACGGCCTTGGGGCGCTGACAAAATACGCGTTGGTGCCGATCCCGCTGTTCTTGCTGATGGGCGAGATTTTCTTTCATACGGGGCTTGGCGGTCGAATGTTCACCGCCATCGACAAGCTGCTCGGGCGTCTTCCGGGGCGGCTGAGCTATGTGACTGTTTTGGGCGGCACGGCGTTTTCAACCCTGTCTGGCTCGTCCATGGGGTCAACGGCTTTGCTCGGCTCTTTGATGGTGCCCGAAATGGGACGACGTGGTTACAAGCCGCATATGAGCATTGGCCCGATCCTTGGTACCGGTGGTCTTGCGATCATTATCCCACCCTCTGCCCTGGCCGTCCTGCTGGCAACGCTTGCCCAGATTGATGTGGCGGCTTTGCTGCTCGCGGGGGTTATCCCCGGTTTGATACTGGCCAGCTTTTACATCGTAACGATCTGGTTGCAGACTAAAATCGACCGAACAGCTGCACCCGCCTATGATGTTGAACCGATGACGCTTTGGGAAAAGGTCACAACGCTTTGCACTGAAGTCGTGCCTATGGTCGGGGTCATGGTCGTTATCATAGTGTTGATGGTCCAAGGCTTTGTCACTCCCTCTGAGGCCGCCGCCTTTGGCGCTTTGGGCGTTCTGATCCTCGCCGCCGTGTTCAAGTGCTTAACCATTGAAGCAATGCGCAAGTCTATTGTCGGTGCCTTGCGCGTCACGTTGATGGCCTATCTGATCGTGTTCGGCTCCGCCACATTCAGCCAGCTCCTCGCCTTTTCTGGAGCTTCAAGAGGGTTGGTAAGTTGGGCCACATCGTTTGATTTGGCACCGCTGGCGATGCTGCTTGTTATGTTCGCCGTGTTGTTGCTGCTTGGCATGTTCATGGAACAGATCTCTATGATGTTGCTTACAGTTCCGATCTTCTTTCCGCTTGCTCATAGCCTCGGATTTGATCCGATCTGGTTTGGCTTGATCATGCTTCTTGCGCTTGAGATTAGCTTTACCACACCGCCCTTTGGCCTGTTGTTATTCGTCATGAAAGGCGTGGCGCCACGAGGCACAACCATGAAGACGATCTACACTTCGGCCTTTCCGTTTATTGGCTGCTCGCTGCTTTTGGTCGCTCTTTTGATCGCATTTCCGCAGCTCGCGCTTTGGCTTCCGTCTTTCTGAGGGGTGGTGGTGCACCGGAAGGCGTATTGTTCAGAATATGTCACCCTCGCCATTGTGCTCAGGGTCGCACCCAACACCTAAAGGGTGTAGAAGTTGTGAAAATGGCGGATGTAACGGGCATTTGAATGACCGGTTTTCCTGCGGCGCTTCCGCATAGAGATTTACGCCGTCGCAGCAATTTTCGCGCTGCTTGCGCACGCAGTACAAGAAACGAATTCACTGTGTGAGCTCTCCTGAAACCTTCGCGGCATTATTCACGAACGGCAGGTCTAGGAAGGCCAGCCTTTGACTGCTCCTCGTGTGAATTCAACAGATACGGCCTTTCAAACCATTCGTTTGTCGCACTCCGCTGACGCAGCATTTGCTTGTATTCGCAGCATGTAATGCACTGCATTGAAGCATCTGCCCCCAGACCGGTCATTCACAAAATTGGTTTCAGTCGGAGCGAATAACTTACTTTCGCCGCAGCAGACGCACACAAGCCACACGCAGACAACGCCGTCATCCTGCTAAGCGAATTCAGCGTTTGCTATCGTGCTTAATAGTCGGAAGAATATCGAGAATGGACAGGTCCTTGATGTTATCCTTCTTGAAGCGTCCCGCGGTGACCAGTTGCGCATAGCCATGGACGAGGCTCCACAGGGCGACTTGGCCTTTGCTAGTCTTGACGTCGACGGTCCCTGCGTGCCAACCGAGGCCCACTGAGATGTCGGACAGAACAACAAAACACGCACCGACCTCGCGCATGAGGTCAGGGTCGTCGTTTACCAATCGGTCGCGTGAAAACATTAGATCATAAAGCGCCGGATTCCGTTTGGCGAATTAGGGGCCTAATCGCGAACTAGCCGACGCAGTCCTACAATATGGACAGACCGCTTCATTCGCACCAAAACCGGCTTTGATCTGGTGGATCGCGTGCTGGATGTGCAACAGACGCGCAATGGTTTCGGATTCGCTGAAGCGCTTGATTATGTGCCAAGCCTAACGGTGCCTGTGCTTTACGCTCAGGTCGAACAGGACGTCTACACCTTCAATACGGAGACCGGACAGAACGACATCTAAGAGATAATGGACGCAACCCCGACAGCGCACGGAATCGTTTGGATTGGCCCAGATCAAGAGACGCCTTTTGGCACGGGCAGCAGGTTTGATGGTTATCAGTATTTCAATATGCATCCAGAAGCGCTGTTGGACTTTCTGACGCAGTATATGCGTTGATTTTAGCGACTGACCTTGCCCTATTGGTGCTGAGTCACCGTATCAGGTCGCCACTTTCTTATCATAAGTTACCCGCGCGGCATCAATTTTTCCTAAATTGTCCAA
>OCVR010001699.1_pt1 | contig 17429 bp, 18 predicted proteins | sample 1539091 | NCBI WGS metagenome assembly OCVR01 (sample SAMEA3355530, study PRJEB22509) | marine metagenome | biome: marine; feature: coastal ocean; material: water | place: USA | collected 2010-08-07 | depth 16 m | reverse complement strand
ACAACCATATCGAACATTGGTTAAATGGGGTAAAGGTTGTCAGCATAGAGCGCACCAGCAAGAAATGGAACGCGCTGGTTGCAGCCAGTAAATTTGCCGACATGCCCGACTTCGGAAAGTTCGCAGAAGGCTATATCGTTTTACAGGATCACGGCGATCTGGTGTCGTATCGCAATATCCGCATACGCGAACTGTAGGCCGGCACAACAGTAACTCGCACCGTGGCCTGGCCGCTGCGGCGGCAGGATCAGCGGTAATGCTTGATTACCGAAACGTTTGAAGGCCGGAACACGCATGCCATCATCGTGACAACAACAGGGCGCTACCCACTATGGGGCGACTACACACCGCGGCAGGACAATCCAAGCAGCTCTCTTCAACGAATCAACCCACGCGCCAAACACCACGGCCTTATCGCGTCGGTCGCGCACCAAAAAATCGTGTTAACATCAAAGGCAAAGGCAAGCCCTCGCTGAACAGGCCGGTCCAAACCCGTCAGCTCTTCGCGAGAATGCTCCGGTAGACAGGCAGCATAGTCGTTAAGGCTGGCGTGAGTGTCCGCAAGACATGCCATAGGCGGCGGGATAATCCCTGCCATACAACAACCATCAAGATATCTAATTCAGCTATAGGGCCAGGCCGGTAATTACGTGACAAGGGCGTCAAAACCGATTTTCCAATCCAGACCAGTCCAGCTCACGCTAGGATTGTTGATCGGTGGCGTATTTCTTTATCTCAGCATTCGCAATGTCAGCTGGGACACGTTCACCGCAGAGTTAGCCAGCATTAAGCCCGCCTGGATTATACTGGCACTGACCCTTTACTGGGTTGAACTGGGTGCAAGAGTTATACGCTGGAGAGTACTGCTGTCTCATTTGCAGACCCCGGTTTCAGACCGACAAATTGCTATCGCCTTCATCGCAGGGTGCGCCGCCAACAACATCCTACCCGCAAAGCTGGGTGAGGCACTGAGGGCCGACTTGCTGGGCAGACTGGCGAATGTTTCGCGGGTGGCTGCATTCGGCTCGATTATTGTCGAACGCCTTTTTGACATGATGGCGATCCTGGGGATGACCGCCTGGGGCATTTGGTTTGCCACCACTGCCCATCCTGATACCCTCGCTGAAGTCAAACACGGTCTCACGCTGATAGCAGCGCCGGTTGCAGCCCTTACAGTCGTAGTCTGTTTTTTGGCAACACGACAAAACAACCCCATCAATCTGAGAATCAAAGCACTGACAGAAACGGCGCAAAATCTGGTGAAGGGTCTGAATGCCCTGCGCCACCCCTCCAGCTACGTGAAGCTGGTGATCAGTAGCGGGGTTATCTGGTCGCTCAACAGCATTACTATGTGGTGCATTCTCATGGCACTCGGCGTTCAGTTGAATGCGAGCCAAACTATTCTGCTGATCGGACTGACCGGAATAGCTGCGGCTATCCCCGCTGCACCGGCAGGCATAGGCACCTTGCAATACGCCTTTCATCTCGCCTCCGTGCTGTTTGATTTTGCCCCCTCAGTGGCGCTGGTTGCCGCTACATTGGTGCAACTGGTACTGCTTGGCAGCGCAACGGCAGTCGGCGCACTGGCTTACAGCTTTGCTGTCTCCCACCACTTGTTAGCCGACAAGAGCGCGCAGCAATGACAAACGGACTTTTGAGACAGAGTCGCTTTACAACCTTCGACGGCACATTAAGCCTCGTCACTGATCACCAGCGTCCCGATCGTTACAGTCACCTGGAATCGCTGGAGTACGACCGACCCCGTATTGCGCGGGGCGGCGGCTACGCCTACTCCGCCTCGAGCTTCGGAGCCGATTCGCTAGTGCAGGAAATGACATGCTTTAACCGATTCCTGAAATTCGATCCGGAAACGCTTGTCCTCACGGTAGAGGCCGGTGTCAGGCTTATCGATATCATGACATGGGCAATCCCCCGCCACATGCATCTGCCTGTGCTGCCCGGTTATCCTCTGGTCACCGTGGGCGGGTGCGTTGCCGCAGACGTACACGGTAAAAACCCATTCAAAGACGGCACCTTCGCGGACTGGGTCAAGGGACTTACACTCTATCATCCGCAAAAGGGTTATCAGGTTTGTTCCGCGGTGAAGTTACCTGAATTGTTCGCAATGACCTGTGGCGGTTTTGGTATGACGGGCATCATCACTGAAGTGACACTGCAACTAGCTAAACTACCGGCTCCGGCGCTCGCCGTAACCGGGGCCAGCTTGCACAGCCTGCAAGAGGCGTCTCGCACGCTGCTGTCCTGCGAGGCCGACATAGCTTACAGCTGGCATGACGCTTGCCCAGGACCCGGGTTTGGCAAGGGGATAATGTATACGGGGCACTGGGCGCAGCAGGAAAAGGGGGCCGCCGACTCTCTGTCATTCACCCCCATGACGGCAAAATCAAGGGCAACGCTGCCCTTTTCCGTCTGGAATGGCATCACAGCGCGCATGGCCAACAAGGCACTGTTACTGCAAAACGATATCGCAGGGGCCAGCCGAGCGACCGATATTTTGAAAGCATCGTTTCCATTTGCAACCAATCCGTATTTCCATAAACTCTTTGGAAAGCGGGGGCTACGGGAAACCCAGTTCCTCGTCAGTGAGGCGAATATTGAACGTTGCCTGGACGGATTGAAACAGTTGATTAACGCCACAGGCGCACCCACAATGATGATCTCGCTGAAACGTTTCAGGGGAGCGCAGCAGTCATTGAGCATGACCGGGACGGGCATCCTCGTAGCACTCGATTGCTTTCGCAACGCCAGGACAGAGTCTTTCATGGAAGCACTCGACGCACAGATCCTTGAATTCGACGCCCAGCCCAACCTTTCCAAAGACTCCCGGCTTCCCGGAAGCATCGCCAAACAGACCCTGCCAGGCTTGGTGAAGTTCGAACAGACATTGCACCGCTACGATAAGGACCGGCTGATGCGCTCCGAACTCTCTGGCCGTCTTGGACTACAATGACTTATCTTGTGGTGGGCGCTTCTTCAGGGCTTGGTCGCGCCCTTGCAGAACGCTTCGCGTCCGCCGGCAACGAACTCATCCTGGTCTCCCGAGACAAGCGTGATACCGAGGCTTTGTCGGCACACCTGACAATCCTGCACGGCGTTAAGGTAAGCCCTGTGACGATCGACTTGGCCAATAGCCCGCTTTCCTATGCCGAGATCGATGCAGCTTTACAGGTACATCAACCTCTGAAAGGCGTTCTGCTTCCAGCAGGCGCCAACGATGATGATGATGTGGTAGGGCTTAACGATGACAAGCTGACTTACCTAACTCGGGTGAACTACCTCGCACCCTGCGAACTTCTCAACCGCTATCTTCCTCTGCTAAAAGATAATGACGGTGTTGTCATTGGCTTTGGCAGCGTTGCAACCGCTCGCGGCAGAACCCAAAACGCCGCCTACGCAGCTGCCAAGAGCGCACTTCAAGCTTACTTTGAAAGCCTGGCTCACAGCAGTGCTCAGAGCGGGTTGTGCTGTCAGTTTTACATACTTGGCTACCTGAACACCAACCTGGCCTTCGCGCAGGATCTACCATTTCCCATGGCTGCTCCAGACCGGATTGCGAACGTGGTATACAAACAGCGATTCACCAACGGCAGGCGATTTTTGCCTCGCCCCTGGTATATGGTTTATCGTATCGTTCAGTTGCTACCATGGTTCATTTATAAACGGCTTTCCTTTTAACGCTATGATTGAAGAAAAACCAGACATCAGCCTATTTTTCCCTGTGTATAACGACGCGAGCACGGTGGAGATCGTCGCACAACGCGCCTTGAGCCTGCTGAACGAGGTGGCGCGCAATTACGAGATCATTATCGTCGACGACGGATCTCCAGATGCCTCTGGAGAGATCGCGGACAGGCTCGCCGCAGAGAACGAGAAAATCAGTGTCCTTCATCATCCCGTCAATCAGGGCTATGGGGCGGCGATGAAAACCGGCATCGCCGCAAGCAATTTCGACCTCATTTGTATGATAGATGGTGATAACGAGTATGATGTTTACGATCTGAAAAAGATGCTGGCCGTGCGGGAATACTACATGCTTGTGATTGCATTCAGGTATCGCAAGCTGTATTCCACAAAGCGTATTTTTATTTCCTTCGTCTACAACGCGGTATTGCGCCTTTTATTTACAAGTCCTTTCCGGGATATTTCGACAGGCATACGTCTGATCAATCGAAAAGTTGTCGATGAAATTGAGCTGTCTTCTAACAGCCCATTTATCGGCGCAGAGCTGACTTTGAAATCAATGTTGCGTGGCTTTCCTGTTGGAGAGGTTGGCATACAGACCTTTCCACGAGATTTCGGCACGGGTTCAGCGACCACACTGCCCAATATCATTGGGACGATCAAGGACATCTTACGCATTCGTAGGGAGGTTTTCTCCGACTCATACGACCTGCCTGAAGGGCGCACCAGGAACTAGGGGCGAGCCATGGAAGATCTTGCAAAGCTTTATCAAATCCGCTTTTCAGACGAAGCGCGCGATAAGAAAGATGCTGTTTGGAAGGTACTATGTGAGTCCTATTTTCAGCAATTCATCACTCCCTCCTCAACGGTGCTGGAAATTGCCTGTGGCTATGGCGAGTTCATCCGGCACATTGCAGCATCTGACAAAATAGCCATCGACCTGAACCCGGACTCCGAGGAGTACCTGCCTGATGACATACAATTTCACCTGGGGAGCGCAACCGATCTGAGCATGTTGGATGACAACTCGGTCGATGCCTGTTTCAGCAGCAACTTTTTTGAGCACTTGCCCAGCAAGGAAGTTATGGACGAAGTGCTGGCTGAGGCGCTCAGGGTCCTGCGACCCGGTGGCGTATATGTTGCCATGCAACCCAACCTGCGCTGTGAGCCGGGCAAGTACTGGGATTACTACGATCACGTTCTGCCCTTAACAGACCGGTCTTGCCAGGAAGCGTTCTTCAAGGCGGGATTCGACGTAACGAAGGTTGTCGCCCGCTTCATCCCCTTCAGTACCGATTCGAAGCTCCCCCAACACCCGTTGCTGGTGAAGCTCTATGTTCATTTGCCACTGGTTTGGCCGCTACTTGGTGGCCAATTCGTTATCGTTGGGCGAAAACCGGCTAAGGTCTGAGTGAGTCTGTAGTCAACGTTTGCTCCTCACAGGACGGATAGGGCCTGCAAGGCGGAATATAACGACCAGCCTTTACCGCCTTCGCAACAATTGAGGCAGTCGCACTCATTGGATAACCAATAACATAATATGGGGACTCGTTATAAGACTCATACCTGCCCGACAAGAACTGTTCAAGCGGACCGACAAACCGCTGATATGACCACACTGAATAACTGACCGCCAGCGCGAGCAACAAATAGGCCATAGAAGTCTTGAAGACGCTGAGTCTTAGCTGCATCTCCATCACCAGAGTGCACATCACCATGACGGAAAAAAAACCGTAACGGTTGTTAGATAATAACGCTGACTCCGGAGGGAGCATGGCCGAACGTCCCACGGCCACAGCCGCTAATGTTGCAACTGCAAACCAACAACACAAGATCAAGCGTACATCTTCTTCACGATAGTAGCGGAATGTTACGAAGCACAATAAGCCCAGCATAATCGATCCAAAACAAACCGCTAAATATGTATTTGTTGCAGTAATAGCGCCGCCCAGTATCACCATGAAGAAGGACGCGTATCGAATCAGGAGCTCGCTGACAGTTGGGTCAAGCAGGACCCTTGGATGACTTTTCGCTAGTTGGGCAAGCGCCTCCGCAGACAACTCCGGGGTCTCCGCGATAAAACCGATACGCCAAACTAGCAGCATTACAATCGATAACAATAGCCACAGGGCCGGGTAAATAACGGAACATCGTCTGATCCAGAGAGACTGATGCAGCAGACTCGCCAGCCCAAATAACCACACAATTTGGCCCGAAGCCAACGTCATCGACGACAAAGAACACAATAAAGCAGCAAGCAGAAAACGGGCGGGAGTCACACGATGCAGTGCAAAAATACAGGCAAATGCGTAGAAGTATACGTAAAAATAAGCCAGAGCTGGCTGGCCCCACAGGACTATCCTGTACGCCCGTAAATTCAGCAGTAGGAGCGCCGCCACCAGCACATACAACCAACATCGACGATCGTTACGCGCCGCAATGTAAAACAGGAAAAGAATCAAAAGCAGCGCGATATTTCCCAGTACTGCCAACGTTCGGAAGTTGACATCCCCTTCGATGAGATACGCGATATACACCTGCAAACGAGATGCGCTGGTTCGGTGCTCGTTATACTGTCTGAACCCTTCCTGAAGCGCTGCCCAGAAACTGTCGGCGGTTGCAACCCGGTTCACGAATCGCAGGAAATCGATAATATCATCGTGGTAGGGAATATTAGGGGCGCTACTATACACAAACCATAGGTAGTGCAGGGCTAATACAGACAACAGGACAAAAGGGAGCCTACGTTCAAGCAGACTAGCGACGAATTGCGTTCGGGCTGAATTAGGCATTCAGACACTCAATCAAACGGGTTCTTGGGACCAGCGGCTGTGCAAATTTTTATTGTTTGCCGAGGCGCTGGTTTCGTTTGCCTTGCCGCAGGCTCCGGCGAAAGCCAGATCACCTCAGTATACCTCGCACGCAACATGCCGAATACCGCCATGCGTATCCGGTGCAATATTCACTAACGAAGCGACGATGACGCGACTCAGAGTTTGACGAGGTTGCGCAGCTTGTCCCGCACGATGACCAGTAGTCGTGTTCCCACCTGATCGCAATCCAGGGGGGTATCTGAAGCCATTAGTTGCCTTATGGAGGTAACCTCCAATCCCTTGTAGCCACAGGGGTTGATGCGCTCAAAGGGCTCGAGGTCCATGTCTGCATTCAGGGCGAGGCCATGGTAAGAGCAACCACGCCGCACGCGCAAACCCAGAGAAGCGATCTTCCGCTCGCCTACATAGACGCCAGGCGCGCCCTGTCGGGTGACCGCCTCTATGTTATACGTTGCCAACACCGCAACAAGACTCTGCTCGATCAGAGTCACAAGGTCCCTGACACCTATGTTGCGGCGGCGCAGGTTCACCATGAGGTAAAGTACCCATTGCCCCGGACCGTGATAAGTGACTTGCCCACCCCGGTCCACTTGAATCACAGGAATGTCGCCCGGCGCGAGCACATGTTCCGCTTTGCCCGCCTGTCCTTGGGTAAAAACGGCAGGATGCTGCAACAGCCACAATTCATCCGGCGTATTGTCGTCCCGGGAGTCTGTAAACGCCCGCATGGCTTCAAGCGTCGGCTGATACTCAACAAGTCCGAGCTCGCGCATCAGTAATGTTGAATCCGTCACTGACTACATCACCATTTTAACATGCTCGATAGCCATGAGATCTACATGCAGGGCTTCCAGCTGCTCTTGACCCGTCGCGATGATAAAGACCGTGAGGGAAGTGAAAGTGCCATTGCGACTGGGTCTGATTTCGATAGTCGCGTCATTGTACCCCGGTGCATGGCGCCCAAAAACGTCCATCACCATAGGCTGAAATTCCTCGTGACTGCGGCCGAGAACCTTGACCGGGTATTCACACGGAAACTCGATTTTTGGCGCGTCGGTTTCACTCATGCGACAACATTACGCCTCCGGGATAACTAGACCGCACTAAACAGTTCGGTAATGAACATCAGCACCCTGTCCCACAGGCGCGCGAAAAAGCCCGCTTCTTCTACCGGCGACAGCACAACAACAGGCACCTCTTTTAACGTCTCTCCATCAAGCGTGAGATGAGCGGTACCTACCCGATCACCCAGAGCCAACGGCGCCATCAACTCAGGTATCAGCTCAAGCTCGGTCTCCAGCTTCTCGTGGCTGCCTCGGGGAAGGGTGAGAACAACCTTCTCGCGGACGCCGACAGAGACGTGATCCTGCAAACCCATCCAGACGCGGGGCGCACCGAGCTCTGCCCCGGCGCCGTAAGCTGTGCGGGTCTCATAAAAATGAAAACCGTAGTTAAATAGCGCAGCCGTCTCTTTCTTGCGTGTCTTGGTACTCGCAGAACCCAGCACGACAGATATCAAACGCATATCACTGCGCTGCGCCGAGGCCACCAGACAAAATCCGGCCTCCTCGGTATGACCCGTCTTGATGCCGTCTACCGAAGAATCCGACAGCATCAGCGTATTACGGTTGTACTGGCGGATGTTGTTGTAGGTGAATTCCAACTCCTTATATATTTTGTATTGCTCCGGGTGGTCGTTAATCATCGCCTTCGCCAGCTTTGCAAGATCACGGGCACTGGTCTTGTGCGCCGGGTCGGGCAGACCGTGGGAATTTACGTAGTGACTGCTATCCATTCCCAGCTTTTTGGCGCTGTTATTCATCATTTCGGCGAACACGGCTTCGGTCCCGGCGATATGCTCCGCCACCGCCAGCGTCGCGTCATTACCCGATGAAATAACGATACCCCTCTGCAGGTCGGCAATGGACACATCTTTGCCCGGCTCGATCCACATCAGGGAGGAGCCCCGGAAAATCGGGTTTTGCGACCACGCGTTCTCACTAACTCTGACCATGTCTTCTTCGCTGACCCTCCCCGCATTGATTTCCTCCGCCAGCACGTACGCGGTCATCATCTTGGTCAGGCTGGCGGGCGGTAGTTGCTGGTCGGCATTGTGCTCGACAATCACCTGGCCACTGTTGGCATCAATCAACAGGTACGCCTTTGCAGGCAGCTCTGGTGGTGCGGGCACCGCGTTTTGTCCCTGTGCACCATATGCGGTGATCGTCAGTAAGAGGAGTATCGCCAGTCGAGTCATATCGTAGGAAACCGTGGGGTGACAGAGTAGTCGCGATGGTAACGCATGCCCAGCGGCAGCGGAAGAATGGCATCGGACTAATCGGTCTCAGTCCGACAAAGGAACACTAGGGCAAAGGCTGTCCGGGCTGATAACCGCGTTCATCCAGAATCTGCTGCACCGCTACAAGGTGGCGTGCATCGTCTACCGGACCAACCCGCACCCGGTAAAGCATTCGCCCCCCTATATCGACAGGGCTGACGAAGACCGGAGCCGACAGCAGTGGCTCAAGCTCCGCCCGCAGGGCGGCGGCCAGTGCTTCATCGCCGAAAGCGCCCATCTGCAGGAACCGATAGTCTCCATAAATCGGGTCCCGACGATCTTGCACCCCCGGTACGGGGATCACCTCTACTTCCACCCGTGCGGTGCCTTTCTCCATGTAGCCAAGCTTAACCGCAGCCGCGTAGGACAGGTCGATTAGCCGATCCTCATGGAATGGACCACGATCATTCACGCGCACCACAATACTCCTGCCGTTCTCCAGATTGGTGACGCGGGCAAAGCTGGGAATCGGCAAGGACTTGTGAGCGGCACTAGGCTTGTACAGGTCATACAGCTCGCCATTGGAAGTACGGTGTCCAGAAAACTTGGCGCCATACCAGGAGGCAATACCCTGCGCGCTGTAATTCTCATATTCCTTGAGTACCGTATAGCTCAGCCCATCAATAACATAGGGGCTGCCATTACCAAGAGGCAGAATGGGATCCGGCCTAACTTCAGCATCCGGCACGTTTTGCGGAACAATACCCTTAATTGGCGCATGATCCTGCTCTACTGTGTAGCGCGAAAGCGACGGCGTCTTTTCCTCCATATCGCTTGCTTCGGAGGTATCCGGAGAGCGGGCCTGCTTAACGGTACAAGCAGCAACCAACCCGGCGATCGCCACCAGCGCCGCCAGGGACGACCGCTGCATCATCGGCCAATCCGCTGCGCGATCGCCTGACTCAGCTGATAAACGCTCATAGCGTACATGGCACTGTGGTTATAGCGGGTAATTACGTAAAAATTGTGCAGCCCCAGCCAGTACTCAAAGCCGGTTTCCTGCTCAAACTTGAGCGCTATGGCGAGGGCGTCGGGATTCAAAGCCGCTCTTGCCACCACACCCTCGGCGGCAAATTCAGCGACCGTGCGAACCGGCTTGAGATCCTTACGGCTCCTTACAAACACGTCATCGGCCACTTTCGCCCCGGCGTCAGCACGCGCCACCACGCTCTCGCCCGCGCGCCAGCCATGCTGTTTGAAGTAATTCGCGACGCTGCCGATGGCATCGATAGGATTTTGCCAAATATCGATAATATCGTCGTTGTCAAAATCGATCGCATAGGCGCGGTAGCTGCTGGGCATGAACTGCCCGTAACCCATGGCCCCCGCGTAAGAGCCCATCATCTCTGTGGGCTCCAGGCCCTGATCCCGCGTGAGTATTAGGTAATGCTTCAGTTCACTGGTAAAAAAAGGCGAACGCGAGGGATAATCAAAGGCCAGTGTGGACAGTGCATCGATCACTCGGTAGCTGCCCACATTGCGCCCGTAAGAGGTTTCCACCCCGATGACGGCAACGATTAACTGTGCCGGAACGCCAAATTCTCGCTCCGCACGCTCCAGCGCCACCCGGTGCTGCTTGAAAAATTCCGCGCCCTGATCCTCGCGCCGGTTGTTGAGGAAAATTGCGCGATACTGGAACCACGGCTTGGTCTTTTCAGCTGGTCTGGAAATCGCCTCAAGGATACTGTCTTTACGTTCCGCATTGGCGAAGACCGCCTCGAGGCTCTGACGATCAAAGCCCTCTTCCTCCACTAGTTCATTAATCACGTCCGTCGCGGACGGATGCAACTCGTAGTTATCCGCGGCACAGGACAGCGCGGTCCACAGACAGGAACAGATTAGTGCAATTTTCAGACGTACCGACATAGATCATAGCTCGCGTTGTAGTCATCCAGGGCAACCCGCCAGGCGCGGCAGTAATGCGTGACACTCACGTGGTCACCCGCTGTTGTTCTGTACTGATTGCCATGAGAATCCCAAACCCCGCCAGCAGCGTCACCACCGAGGTACCCCCGGCACTCACCAGTGGCAGTGGCACACCCACTACCGGTAGTAGGCCTGCCACCATGCCCATATTAACAAAGATGTAAACGAAAAACGTTAGCGTCAGACTACCCGCCATCATTCGTCCAAAACTGGTCTGAGCGCGCAGGCCTATGAGAAAACCCCGCAACAGGATAAGCAGGTAAAGACCCAGCAGCAGAATGATGCCCTTCAGCCCCTGTTCTTCGGCCAACACGGCAATAATAAAGTCGGTGTGGCTCTCGGGCAGAAAGTCCAGACGGGACTGCGTACTCTGCAGCCAGCCCTTACCCTCCCAACCCCCGGAGCCAATGGCCGTTTTCGACTGAATAATGTTCCAGCCCGCGCCAAGTTTATCGCTCTCGGGACTGAACATGGTAAGAATACGCTGCTTTTGATAGTCCTTGAGGCCGTACATCCAGACCGGCCAGGCCGAGGCGGCCGCCGCGAACACAGCTCCGACAATATAGCGCCAGCCAATGCCCGCCAGGAAAAGTACAAATAATCCACTGGCAGCAATGAGCAAGGATGTACCCAAATCGGGCTGAATCACGATCAGCCCTGCCGGCAAAGCGAGCAGCACCAGCGCGCCTAACACGGCGGTAAAACGAGGGGGCAGCGGGCGTGCCGCCAGAAACCATGCGACGACCAGCGGTACCACGATTTTCATAATTTCTGAAGGCTGGAAGCGCAGCCCGCCAATTTGCAGCCAGCGCTGGGCGCCCTTGGCGCCAACGCCCGCAAATACCACGGCAACCAGAGTTGCCACGCCCAGTCCATACAGCCAGGGAGCCCAGCGGGCATATTGCTGCAGGCTGATCTGCGCCGCAAAGATCATTGCCACATAGGCCACGGCGAAATAACGACCCTGGCGAATCACCGCGTCCATATTCTGTCCGGAGGCGCTGTAGAGGACCATCAGGCCATAGCCGGTGAGCAAGATCAGCAATAAGAGCAAAGGCAGATCGATATGCAAGCGGCGCAGAGTGCCGGGACGTCTGGCCATGTCCCGCGAACCCTGATCAGGCATTTGACGAAGATAGTCGACCATCAACCCGCCTTTGGCCGCGATTCGAGCCAGGTGTCGATAACCGCCCGGGCGATGGGAGAGGCTGCAGAGCTGCCGCCACCGTTTTCAACAATAATACCCACCGCAATGCTGGGAGCATCAAGTGGGGCAAAAGCGACGAAGAGACCATGATGGCGATGTCGCTCCGACACTTCATCCTCGTTATACACTGCGTTCTGTGCGATGCCGATCACCTGGGCAGTGCCGGTCTTGCCACCCATCTCGTACTCGATACCCCGGGCGAGTGCCTTGGCCGTGCCTCGTTTGCCGTGCACGACCTCACGCATCCCGTCGAAGACCGCCTCCCAGTATGGAGCAGGCACATCCACCGGTGCTATCTCCTCCAGCGCCACGGGCTCACTGTCGACCGACATCACCAGATGCGGCACTCTGCGCCCACCCTTGTTCGCCATCACGCTGGTTGCCACCGCAAGTTGCAATGGCGAAGCCAGCATATACCCCTGCCCGATACCCGCGCTGATTGTCTCTCCCGGATACCAGGGCTGAGCCATGGCCTGCCGTTTCCAGTGGGTGGAAGGCAACACACCGCTTGTTTCGTTAGTCGTATCAACTCCGGTGCGTTTGCCGAACCCGAAGGGCGCCAGGTGCTCTGCCATACGATCGATCGTCAAGCGCCGCGCCAGCTCGTAAAAATACACATCACAGGATTCCGCTATCGCCATCTTCATATCCACGTAGGGGGCATGACCGGTCCCCCGGATACGCAGTATCCAGTCACGGTAGCGATGACTGCTTCCCGGCAGGCTGTACCAGCCCGGATCCGCCACAGTCGATTCCGGGGTCACAAGGCCCGCCTGCATGCCGGCGATGGCCATGAACGGCTTGACCGTAGAGCCGGGGGGATAGGAGCCTTGTATTGCCCGATTGAACAGCGGCACGTCCAGCGAATCACGCAAGGCCGCATAATCGGCCGTGCTGATGCCGTTGACGAACAGGTTGGTGTCGTAGCCGGGCGTGGAGACTAACGCCAGTAACCCGCCCGTTCTGGTGTCAATGGCCACGACCGCGCCGCGTCGTTCACCGAGTGCATCCCTGGCGGCACGTTGCAAGCGATAGTCCAGCGACAGTATCAGGTCACTGCCCGGCGCCGGATCAAAACGCTCCAGAACACGCAACACTCTCCCATGAGCATTACTCTCCACATTTTGGTATCCCACATCGCCATGCAGAATATTCTCATAAAATTTCTCTACCCCAACCTTGCCTACGTGAAAGGTACCGCGGTAGTCGGTTTCATCCAGCTCCCGCGCTTCGCGCTCGTTGATACGGCCGACATAACCCAGGGCATGGGAAAACAACTCTCCGTGGGGGTAATGCCTGAGCAATTGAGCCTCCACGACCACGCCCGGCAACCTGAAACGATTGACCGCAAGGCGCGCGCGCTCTTCCTCCGAGAGGCGAAAGCGCAGAGGCACCGCCTCTGATGCGCGGGTGCGTTTAAGTTTCTCGCGGAAATTCTCGAGGTCACTCTGAGTCACGGGGACGAGGGCCTGCAACTCCGCGAGAGTCTCCTCCAGATTCATCACACTCTCCCGCACGACGGACAATGTAAAGCTGGGCCGGTTGTCCGCAAGCAGAATCCCATTGCGATCGTAGATCAGTCCGCGTCGGGGAGGCAGGGGCTGCAACTGGACCCGGTTGGCCTCGGACTGGGTGCTATAGGTGTCATAGCCTTTGATCTGCAGACTGTGATAGCGGGTCAGGATGACCGCCAGACAAGCGCCCACCAGACAAATCGCGAGCACCGTCCGCACGCCGTAGATGCGGGTCTCGAGTCGGGGGTCTTTCAAGTCGAACTGCGGTTGCATTGAGTAGGGCGACGTCCAACCTTTATAGCGTGAAAGTCCTGAGTCTAGGCGCGATGATACGGGTGGTTGACAGTGATTGTCCAAGCCCGATACAACTGCTCTGCCAGAATAACCCGAACCAGGGGGTGTGGCAGCGTCAGATCACTCAGGGACCAGCACCATTCGGCACGCGCACGGCAGGCCTCTGACAAACCGTCCGGGCCACCTATTAAGAGGCTGTAGTTATTTGCGGAGAGCTGCCAGTCCTGCAGCTTCTGCGCCAAGCTTTCCGTGTTCATCCGCCTGCCACCGACTTCCAACGCGATGACCCTGTCGCCCGAGGGAATCGCCTTGAGCACCTGCTCGCCCTCCGTCAGACTGGCCCGCTGTTGCGCGTATTCCCTGCCACGCTTTGCCGGGGGGATTTCGCACCAGCGGGGCGCTATTTCCCGAGGCAGTCGCTTACAGTATTCCTCCACGGCCTCGCGGACCCAGGCAGGCATGCGTGTGCCCACCGCAATAACAGATAGGCGCATCAGCCTGGCGCTTTGGGGTGCGTCCAGAGACGCTCGAGATCGTAAAAATCTCTGGTCGCAGGCAGCATCACGTGCACGACTACTTCACCGAAGTCGACCAGCACCCACTCTCCCTCGGACTCACCCTCTGAGCCGAGCGGCCGGACGCTTTGTTTCTTGGCCTCAACCGCCACATGACTGGCAAGCGATTTCACGTGTCGATTGGATGTCCCACTGGCAATGACCAGAAAGTCCATGACATCAGTCAGGTCGCGCACATCAACCGTAACGGTGTTCACGGCCTTGAGATCCTCGAGGGACTCAACCACAAAATTGACGAAGTTTTCAGTCTCCATAGGAGGCTACAGGCTGTGTCATAAGTGATCCTTTGGTCTCACTGGTAAAGGGAATTACGCTGAATATAGTCCAGCACCGGCTCCGGCAAAAGGTAGCGCGCGGAACGTCGCCGCTGCAACAACTCGCGAATCTCCGTGGAGGAGATAGCGAGTGGGCGCAGCTCTGTGATCAGAATACCGCCGGCGGGGCGTCGGCGCAGTGCTGCGCTGTCTTCCATTCGATGCGCTGCCAGCCACTGCGCGACTTTACCGGATTGCGGCAGCACCCACCCCGGACGCGCCAGCACAATAATATGCGCACAATCCAGCAACGCTTGCCAGCGGTGCCACTCCGCAATGTCCAGCAGGGCGTCACAGCCCAAGACCATGCACAGGCCTGCCTCCTCTCCCAGCTCGTGGCGCAACTCCAACAGGCTGTCAATCGTGTAGGACTTGCCAGAGCGCTGCAATTCTCTCGGATCACAGGATAAACGGGGCTCGCCCGCCACCGCGAGCTGCAGCATAGCGGCACGGTGCTCGGCGCTACAATCAGGCGCCTCCCGGTGCGGGGGCCGCGCACTGGGCATCAGGCGCAGGTGCTCCATTTGCAAGCTCTCTACCAGCTCCAGCGCCGAGCGCAGGTGGCCGAAATGCACCGGATTAAACGTACCGCCGAATACACCCTGGAGGCCTGCAACGGATGCGTCACCGGCACTCAAGTGCGCAACTGCCCTTCCCCGAGCACCACGAATTTCTCGCTGGTAAGGCCCTCCAGTCCCACGGGCCCGCGCGCATGCAGCTTATCGGTGGAAATCCCGATCTCGGCACCCAATCCGTACTCGAAACCATCGGCAAAGCGCGTCGACGCGTTCACTATCACCGAGCTGGAATCCACTTCCCGGAGAAAGCGCATAGCGCGCGCGTGATCCCGGGTCACTATTGCATCGGTATGCTGGGAACCGTAGGTCTCGATGTGGGTCATTGCCTCGTCGATGCCGCTCACTACCTTGACCGCGAGAACGGGGGCCAGGTACTCCTCTCCCCAGTCCTCCTGGCTGGCTGACTTGATGTCGGGCAGAGTTTGTCGCGCACGCGCACAACCGCGCAGTTCCACTCCCGCCTCGGCATAGGCCTTCGCCAGTGGCGGCAGTATCGTATCGGCAATAGAGGACGCCACCAGCAACGTTTCCATCGTGTTGCAGGTGCCGTAGCGCTGAGTTTTGGCGTTAACCGCGATACCGATAGCCATATCGACGTCCGCTTCGTCATCAATATACACGTGGCAGACTCCATCCAGGTGCTTGATCACCGGCACGCGGGCATCTTTGCTGATGCGCTCGATCAAGCCCTTACCTCCCCGGGGGATGATGACATCCACAAACTCCGGCATGGTTATCAAACGGCCCACAGCGGCGCGATCCGCTGTGGCAACGACCTGCACCGACGCGGGGGGCAGGCCTACTGACCTGAGCCCTGCCTGCAGGCAGGCTGCGATCGCCGTATTGGACTGCAAAGATTCAGAGCCACCTCGCAATATCGCTGAGTTTCCCGATTTCAGACACAGACTCGCTGCCTCAACGGTAACGTTGGGGCGCGATTCATAAATAATACCGATCACACCAAGCGGCACTCGCATGCGCCCAACCTGAATACCACTCGGCATGCGCCGCAGGTCCGCAATACTGCCCACCGGGTCAGGCAGAGCGGCCACCTGAATCAGACCTTCCAGCATGGCGTCGATGCGCGCTGGAGTCAGCTCAAGCCGATCCAACAGCGGCGCGTCCAATCCCTTTTCACGGCCCCGATCAAGGTCTGCCGCATTCGCCTCGGTCACCTCATCACGAGCGCTGTCCAGCGCGTCACGCACGGCCAACAGCGCTCGATTGCGCACATCGGTCGAAGAGGCCGCCACCGCGCGGGAGGCCGACCGGGCCGCAGCGCCCAGCTCGTTCATGTACTTGTCAATATCCATTGCCGGTCTATCCGGTTACACACCACATCATGCGATTATACCTGATCGCCGTCGCTGATGTGCTAAGCTCGTGCGCCACTGAGCCACACAGAGACCCTATGGCAACGCACCCCAGTCTGGAATGCTTCTACGATTGTTCGAGCCCCTGGACTTATTTTGCCTTCACCCGGCTGATACCCCTTGCGGAACGACTGGATGTGGCCATTCGCTGGCGCCCGATTCTGGTGGGCGGCGTATTCAATGCAGTTAACCCAGGTTTACGCCGACCGCGAGAAAATGTTCAACGCTGAAAACAGCCGCCGCCTGAAGTACTACCTCAAGGATCTGCAAGACTGGGCGGAACTTTGCGAACTCAGTGTCGCTATGCCGCCCGGTCACCCGATCAACGCCGTCAAGGCCATGCGCGGCGCTTTCTATGCACAAGAACAAGACCGACTGGTGCCTTACTCCCGCGACGTGTTCGAAACCTACTGGAATAGCGATACACCCGATATCGCCAACGACGAGGTCCTCAGAGCCGTCTGCGACCGCGTCGGCCTCGACAGCGAGGCTTTCCTGCGCGCCATCAACGAGCAGGAGTACAAGGATCGACTGCGGACAAATACAGATGAACTTATTCAGCGCGGCGGCTATGGTTCGCCCACCCTGTTCATCAACGGTGACGACATGTACTTTGGCAATGACCGACTGCCGCTGGTTGAGTACAGGCTGAGCCAGTTGCTGTAGCCGCCGCGCCCGCAGTCACCCTACGCACTGCCGCCCGGTAAATGGCCGGGAGACACCGACTGCACCAACACAGACAAAAAAGCGGGCATAAAGCCCGCTTCCAGTCAG
>OCVR010001696.1_pt1 | contig 17460 bp, 17 predicted proteins | sample 1539091 | NCBI WGS metagenome assembly OCVR01 (sample SAMEA3355530, study PRJEB22509) | marine metagenome | biome: marine; feature: coastal ocean; material: water | place: USA | collected 2010-08-07 | depth 16 m | reverse complement strand
ACAAATCTCCTCACAAAAAATCCTTGTGCGAAAATTAAGGTAACTCCGATAAGAAGAAACATTTTTGCAATTTGTATGGGGTCGTAAGAAAATCGTTCCACCGCCAAAAAAGTAAGTGTGAATTCCATTCCTGAGAACGAAATCATGTAGCACAGATAGGCGAGGCAGGTATTGGATACCGCGGTGCTTTTAACACTTCTTAATTGAAAGATGGCCGGTCTAGGTTCATTTCCACTTCCCCGTTTTTCCTTGGGTAGGGTTTCTTTAAATGAAAAGGCAAGCCAAAGCCAGTTAATCAATGCCAGGCAAAAACTTATTAACGCGGCTAACGAAAATGGGTTCAGGCCAAAGACCGCGTCTTCTCCATTCCCCCAAGACCATTGAGATGCAAAACCACCCAAAGCAGGACCTATTATAAAACCTAACCCAAAAGCAACCCCAACGAATGCCATGCCCTTGGATCGGGACTTCCTAGATGTAACATCGGCGATCGAAGCAGTTGCAACGGAAAGATTACCACTAGCCATCCCACCTAGGATTCGAGAAAGTACCAAAATCCAAAATCCTCCGGCAAAAATCCATAATCCATACCCTAAGCATGTACCGGCTAGGGTAAACATCAAGACGGGCCTTCTTCCAATTTTATCCGATAATCTTCCCCATATTGGAGCAAAAAAGAATTGTAAAATCGCGTACAAGGAACCCAATGCTCCTCCAAAAATAACCGTTTCAAAACGAAAAGTATCATTTTGACTATCTCCTTCAAATGCAAGTCCCTGAAGAGACAAAACAAAATCAGTGAGCAATCCCCCTCCCAGTGCACTTTCCCGGGCCAAATAATGATCGAGCATTGCCGGAAAAAGGGGAAAGATAACCGAAAATCCAACCATATCTAAAAATATGGTAAGGAAAACCACCCCAAAGGTTGCTCGTTTTCTTTTTGCAGCTAATTTGTCTGTCTCGCTCACTTTAATGTTCCTCCTTCGATTGGTTTTCGAGCGAAAGCTGTCGTAATGCTATTGAAACATTTTCAGGAACTAATTTCGTATCACGATTCCCGAAAAGATGAACCTGCTTAATTAGGCTGGAACTGGTGTAAAAGTATTTTTCGTTAGGCATTAGGAAAATAGTCTCGAGTTCAGAATCTAAATGTCGATTCATTTGGGCCATTTGAAATTCGTATTCAAAATCGGAAACTGCTCGTAAGCCTCTGACCACAGCACTTGCACCGCAATCTTTCGCGTAGTCCACCAGTAGTCCTCTAAATGAATCAATCCGTACATTCGAATATTGGGTAGTATTTTCAAGCAAAAGTTTCACCCTGGTATTACAATCAAATGCAGTTTTTTTATCAGAGTTATCGGCAGAAACAGCCACAATTACTTCGTCAAAAATCTTAGATGCACGTTCTAACACATCCAAATGTCCGTTTGTAACTGGATCAAAAGTACCAGGGTAAATAGCTATGCTCATATAGTAAACATCCTACTATAGCTAAGAATCGAAACAAGTCCACAACCAAGGATGCCGTTGAGATTGCAAATGAGCACGAACCATGAAATGATTGTATTAAATAGATGAATCTACCAAACCTTCTCACTCTCTCAAGAATACCTTTAATGCTGGTAGTAATTGCGTTGTTATACCCGGCCTCCGATGCCTCTCTGCCATGGATAAGGACCGGTGCACTTGTTGTTTTTCTCTTTGCCGCACTCACTGACTGGCTTGACGGATGGCTTGCCCGAAAATTTGGACAGGTATCTGAGTTTGGTAAGTTTATGGATGCACTTTCGGACAAGGTTCTCACACTGGGAATGTTTATTAGCCTATTAGCTCTGGATGAAATTGCACGATGGGCACTTTTTCCAATTTTGCTGATTCTTTCTAGGGAATTTCTAATTACTGGTTTAAGATTAGTAGCAGCTGCACGCGGAAAAACTTTAGCCGCAGAAAAAATCGGTAAATTAAAAACAGTCATTCAACTTACTTGTATTTGCTTATTCCTTGGCAAAATTGCGGTGGAAGATGATTTTACTGGAATTTTTGCACCGGAGCTCCAAGAAAATCTGATTCATATTCTTTTGCTGTCTGGGCGAATCACCCTCATTGCCGCCACTCTCATTACCGTTATTTCTGGTATTATTTATTTATCCAAGTATTGGAGATTTTTTATCGAAGAAGATCAGTAATGGATTTTTTCATTCGAAATTTATCCACCCTTGGTCCCGTGGGTACGAACTTACCAGCACCCGGGACATTTGGTTCGCTCGCAGGCCTACTTGCCTTCTGTTTTTTATTTTGGTTCTCCCCTCTTTCTCCGATAGGAATTATAATCCTATTTTCAGTTCTTTTTATTGTAGGAATTCCTCTGTGTACGCGTGCTGAAGTTCTTTTGGGAAAAGAAGATCCACCAGAAGTAATATGGGACGAATTCACCTCAATTCCTCTTGTATTTGCTTTCTGCCTAGATGAATTAAATTCATTCTCTATTACTAAAGTTTTATTCTTTTTAACGATGGGATTTATTCTTTTTCGTATTTTTGACATCGTAAAACCTATTGGAATTAAAAAGCTTCAAAATTTACCCAATGGGATGGGAGTGATGATTGATGACCTAGCCGCAGCACTTGTTTCCGCCTTACTTCTCTATGTGATTAAAACTTTTCCTTTGTCTTTTTTGTAATTTCCTCTTCTAATTTATCTTGCAATGAGTGATTCGGATGAAAACAGTTCGGAAGAAAACTTCTCTTTTACCCTTGAAGTTTCAAACAAAATGGGGATTCATGCCCGCCCTGCGGCCATGATCGTTCGAATTGCGTCTCGATTCAACGGAGATATTTGGGTCGAAAAAGAAGGTGAAAAAGTAAACGCTAAAAGTATCATGGGAATCATGATGCTCGCTGCGGCGAAAGGCACGATCCTTACTTTTTTTACTAAACCAAAGGAAGGAAGTGAGTTTCAGAAAGAAATGTCTGAACTATTCGCGTCCAAGTTTCAAGACGAGTAAACTTGTTCCTACTTGATCAAATCGGAAATCCGGTCGTCATAGAAATCTTTTAAACAAACCTTGATCTCAGAAGGCCGTTTCATTGGCTTAATTCGTTCGGCCAAACTTTGTGCTTCTTGTGATGTAAATCTTCGACCATAAAACTTAAGCTCCGGTAGTAGGATTCCCGTGGCACTTACAGTATCCAAACCCAAACCGATTAATAGAGGCAGAAAATGAGGATCACCAGCAATTTCACCACATAAAGTAACCTCCACATTCTTCTCTTTTGACACATCAAAAATGTGCTTCAATGAACGAATAACTGCTGGGTGATGGGGCTCATAAAGATAAGCAATTTCATTATTAATCCGATCTACTGCTAGTAAATATTGAACGAGGTCATTGGTACCGACACTAAAAAAGTCAACTTCATCGGCCAACATATCACAAATGGTAACCGCAGATGGAGTTTCTATCATACACCCAACCTTGATCTCATTATCAAAACTGACTCCCTTCTCACTCAGTTGTCTCTTTGCGGTGAACAAGAATTCTTTTGCGCGAACAAGCTCCTCTACCCCACTAATCATAGGAAACATTATTTTCACAGAACCAAATGCACTCACCCGCAAAATTGCACGTAATTGATCCAAAAAGATCGATGGATTACGAAGGCAATAACGAATTGCTCGAAATCCCATAAATGGGTTTTCCTCTTTTTCGCGCCCAATTGAATCTAAAATTTTATCTCCCCCCAGATCGAGGGTCCGTATTGTAACTGGTTTTCCGTCCGCTGCTACAACAAGTTTTTGGTATTCCTCAAACTGTTGATCTTCGCTGGGAATTTGATTTCTACTCAGAAATATTGATTCTGTACGGAAAAGCCCCACCCCGACGCACCCGTTTTCAATTCCGCTTTTTACTTCTTCAGATGTATCAGCATTCGCAAGGAAATGAATTTTTAGACCATCTTGAGTTTCGGGCGGTAAGGAAATTTCTCCAGCAAATAAATCTTTTATTTTATTTCTCTGTAATCCCACCTTTCCATAACGAAAAAGAGTGCCTTCAGAAGGATTGATAATCGCAATACCTTCAAATCCATCAATTAATATAGTATCTCCTTCACCTAATTTTTCGGTAAGCCCTCTTACCCCAACCACTGCAGGAACGCCGCTCGCTCGAGCCATTATTACTGCGTGACTAGTTCGACCGCCGGTATCTGTCGCAATACCGAGGATCTTAGATCGATCTAAAGAGGCAGTATCAGAGGGGCTTAAATCTTCAGAGACTAAAATTCTCGGCTCTCCTAAAAAAGCAGTACCTGCCGCAGTTTCTCCAATCAAATTTCTAAGTAACCTTTTCGATATATCTTTTAAATCAGCCGCTCGCTCTCGTAGATATTCGTCCTCAAGCTGATTAAAATAATCATGGTAACGCTGGGTTACTCGATAAACACATTGTTCAATATTATCGCCTGTTTTTTTTATTTCTTTTTCGATATCGACAAAGAGTGCTTTATCTTCAAGCACTAGGATATGGGCGTCAAAGATACCTGCCTCTTTTTCACCTAAATTTTTCGCAACTTCATTTCTAATTCCCTCAATTTGAGTTCGAGTAATTGCGACTGAATCTTTAAAGCGTTCGAGTTCAGACTCTTGCTCGGACACACTTACCTGATATTGGGGAACTTCTACATCTCCATGCAAAAACCGGAACACCGGTCCATGCGAAACCCCCGGAGAGCCAGGAATTCCATAAAGAGCGATTTCTTTATTTAATTGAGACATACAAATAATAACTTCTTAAATAATTCTAAAAGTGCACATTATGACTCAAACTGATCAAAATTGAAAACAAAAACCATGCCCCTAGTTCAGCCTTATTCGGGATACCCAAAAGCTGGCTTCAAGACCAAGGGATCGGGAAATTAAATCCCGGACTGGTTTCTCGTCCACACTTTCAGAAACAAGACAAAAGCACGAAGATCCACTCCCAGAAACCTGAAAAGATAATCCAAAACAATCCCTTAATTCTTCGAAAATCGGCTTGAGGAACAAATACTTGGAAAGAAGTACTGATTCAAAATCATTGTGACAAAAATCAGAAACACTTCGTTCTCCAGCTTCCCATTCTTGTACAACTTTCTTGGCCCAACAAGGGTCTGAATAAGATCCATTTGCTGCTAAGGCTTTGTAAATTAAAGGAGTAGAAAACCCTATCGGAGGTTGGAATAAGAATATTCTCTGTCCATTTATCTCATTTTGCTCGGTTCCCGAAATAATCCTTACTTTATCGCCTCGACCAATTGCATGTCCGATTCCATCATGAAGGAAAAACGGACAATCTGAACCCAATTTTTCTGCTACGACGGAGAGATCCTTGTTCGTGTAAGGTTGGCCATGGTATAAGTTAAGTCCACGAAGTGTGGCCACGGCGTCACTACTTCCTCCGCCAAGTCCCGCCATTGACGGGATTCTCTTGTCTATTGTTACTTTCATTCCCGTTCGGTCACCCGAAAACCTACGCCATTCTTCAATTGCTTTGTAGGCAAGATTATTGCGACCAGACAGCGTATCATTTCCACTACAAACACATTGGATCTCATCTCGCTTGTCCGTACTTTCCAGTATGACTTGGTCACTTAACTCTAATTTAGCAAGTACTGTGTTAATTTCATGAAAGCCATCTTTTCTCTTCCCGGTAACGGCAAGAAATAAATTTATTTTAGCAGGTGCAGGAAGTGAAATTCGACTGATCGCATTTTTAACTTTCATCTAATTGGATTAGATTATTTATCAAACAAAATTATAACAGGCGATTAGAAAGAATAGGATTGGCTCAATGAATCGACCCACCATGATGTCAATTCATGGATGATTCAAAAACAAAAGTTATTCTCGCACTCGATGTTGAAAGCCGTACAAAAGCAGAATCAATACTGGAAGCGACTGGAGAAAGTCTCCAATGGGTCAAAATTGGATTGCAAACTTATTTAAGAGACGGGCCTGAATTTCTGCATGATATTGCCTCAAGTGGAAAATCAATATTTTTGGATTTAAAATTACATGACATTCCCAATACCATGGCAAAGGCGATTGAAAGCCTTGCCTCATTACCAATCAAAATGCTGACTCTCCATTCTACTGCAGGACCAGAAGCACTTAGCAGGTGTGCCCAAGCCTCTGCTGAGTTCCTTCCTGATACCCAATTACTTGCGGTTACTGTGTTAACTTCAATGAATCAAGAAAACCTCAATTCGATTGGGGTGGAATATAAAATCCCGGATCAAGTGGATAAACTAGCAAAGATGTCCACAAACTCAGGGGTGGATGGAATTGTATGTTCTCCGCATGAACTGGTCAGACTGAGGGGTACCCTGCCTCATTCCACCACATTTGTTACTCCAGGAATTCGTCCAAGGGGTTCTGCCACTGGCGATCAGAAACGAATTATGACGCCAAGCCAGGCTAGTCAGGCAGGTGCAAACTTTCTTGTCATTGGAAGACCCATTCTCGCTGCAGAAAATCCACAACAAGCACTTGCGGATATTCAACAAGAATTAGCCGAATGAAACATTGTGCAATCCTTCTCGCGGGGGGAAGCGGGTCCAGAATGAACGCACAGGGAGAAGACAAACTTCTGTTCCCGATCCATTCTACAAATTCATTTCGTTTAAGTTATGAGGCATTTCTAAATACAAATAAAATTGATAATGTGGTAATAATTTACCGAGATCACGAACAGCTGAAATTATTAAAAATAGAAATCGATATTGCCCATCAAACAGGAAATAGAAAATTTGATCCAATTGTAGTAAAAGGAGGAACAGAAAGAAAAGATTCCGTCCTCAATGGTCTAGCAAATTGCCCATCAACTTGTGAATTTGTCTATGTCCATGATTGTGCCAGACCAATGATTCAAACAAAGACAATTAATCAACTCCATGAAATCGTCTCTCAAACGGGAGCGGTTGCAATTGCAAGACCACTACGAGACACCATAAAGATTATTGAAGAAAAAGATACTGAAGACTGGAGAACACCATGCACTACAAAATCAATGGACCGATCGAATATTTGGATTATGGAAACACCGCAAGTCGCCCGAAAAGACTGGCTTCAAGAGGGAATGAACTTTGCTTTAGATCAAGATCTGCTTACCACCGATGAAGTATCTGTATTAGAACTCATTCAAAAAAAAGTAACGTTGCTCGAAACAGAATATCCAAATCCAAAAATTACATCGCAGGCTGACTGGCCATATCTTACCTTTTTACTTTCCTCAAAATGACCAATCCTTTACCCATTCGAATAGGCCATGGCTATGACTTACATCGCTTGGTTTCTGAAAGAAAACTAATTTTAGGGGGAGTAGAGATTCCTTTTCACCTCGGATTACTAGGACATTCAGATGCAGACTGCCTTACTCATTCTCTAGCGGATGCTATTTTGGGAGCACTCTCACTTCCGGATATCGGTCATTACTTTCCAGATAATGACCCTTCAAATAAAGACTTGGATTCCAAAATTATCCTATCAAAGGCACTTTCCGAGTCCGACAGACTGGGATATCAAGTTGGAAATATTGATCTCACTATTGTTGCAGAGAAACCTAAAATCTTACCTTATATCGAAACGATAAAAACATCACTTTCTAACACAATGAATATTCCAAAAGAAAGAATTGGGGTTAAAGCAACCACCAATGAACAAATTGGTGCAATCGGAAGAATGGAAGGAATTGCGACTTTTGCAGTTTGCTGCCTGATTAAGAAATAATTCTAGGCGACAATCTGATCGGCTTCAAAAAAGCGATTGATTTCAGCCAATGCAGAATCGGGGCTATCCGACGCATGAACTACATTCTTCATTCGGTCAGTACCAAGGTCTCCCCGAATGGTCCCTTTAGGAGCAGCAGTGGAGTCAGTCGGTCCAATAAGATCACGGACACCCTGAATTACATTTTCTCCTTCTAACACAAGTGCCATCACGGGGCATGAACTCATGAACTCTGCGATTTCCGGGAAAAATGGCAAATCAGCCACATGAGCATAATGCTCGTTTAACAAGGTATCATCCAACTGTACTAACTTACTGCCAATAATCGAGTAGCCAGCACCTTCAAATCGGCTAATCACTTGTCCAACAATGGCATTTTGTATACAATCAGGTTTTAAAAGAATAAGGGATCTTTGCATAGGGATAAACTGTGGTTTATGGAATACAAAACCAAATCGGTTTTGTATAATAATGAATTAAGAATCAGATTCTTTATCTTCTTCTTTGGAAGAAGGCGACACAGAAACTTTTTTATCCGTCTCTTCCTGAGAAAAATACAAAGAAGGTTCTTCATCTTCGGTCAAGAGAACACGAATAGATTTATTCTTTCTAAGATTGCCCGAGAGTACTTCCTCAGCAAGGCTATCTTCTAGATATTTCTCAACGGCACGCCTAAGTGGGCGGGCACCCAGTTTACTATCGTACCCCTTCTCGATAAGAAATTCTTTCACATCGTCAGAAATATGGAGCTTGAGTTTTTTATCCTTAAGACGATCTGTAACTTTTTTGAGTTCCAAATCTACGATGGCTCTCATACTTTCCTTAATCAATGGACGGAAGATGACAATCTCAGTTAATCGATTAAGGAACTCAGGCTTAAAAGATTTTTTCGCCTCGTCCATAATTTTGTCTTTGATTTTATCAAAGTCATCATCTGCATTACCGGCTGAAAAACCAAGAGAACTATTTCGTTGTAAGATATGTGCACCTACATTTGAAGTCATGATGAGAATCGTATTACGAAAATCAACTTTTCTACCTAAACTGTCAGTAAGCCTACCATCCTCTAAAATTTGAAGTAGAATTTGAGCCACATCCGGATGTGCTTTTTCAATCTCATCAAAAAGTATAACGGCATAGGGCTTGCGACGGATTGCTTCAGTTAACTGACCACCCTCTTCGTGACCAACATAACCGGGAGGAGAACCAATCATGCGCGAGACTGCATGCTTCTCCATATACTCGGACATATCGATTTGAATCAAGGATTCTTGATCGCCAAAAATTCGTTCCGCAAGGACCTTGGCAAGATGTGTTTTGCCAACTCCTGTCGGTCCTAAAAACATAAAAGAACCAATTGGGCGCTTTGGATCTTTCAAATCTGCTCGTGACCTCCGCAACGCTTTTGACACCACCTCAGTGGCAAAGTCCTGTCCAATAATTAACTTTCGAAGTTCTGATTCAAGTTTAAGAAGTTTCTTCGATTCCTTCGCTTCCATGCGATTCAATGGAATGCCTGTCCAATCTGCAATTACTTGAAGCATATCATCTTCGTCCACGGATGCACGTTTTTCATCCCGGCTCTTTTTCCAACTTTCTAATACTCGTTCTCTTTTGGCACGAAGCTTTTTTTCTTTATCTCGAGATTCTGCTGCTTCTTCAAAATTTTGGTCTGAAATTGCGGATTCTTTTGCCGCACAAATTTCTTTGATTTCATCGGATAAATTTTCGATCTCTGGTGGTCTTTTCAATGTCTCCATCCGAGAACGTGCACCCGCTTCATCTATTGCATCAATCGCTTTGTCAGGAAGAAATCGTCCAGTTACATAACGGTCTGTCAACTTAGCGGCAGCGGCCAATGATTTATCAGTGAAATTTACATTGTGGTGCTCTTCATACTTAGGACGGATTCCCTTGAGTATAAGAATTGTATCTTCGACAGAAGGAGCCTCGACTTTGACAGACTGGAATCTACGATCTAATGCACTGTCCTTTTCGATATACTTTCGATACTCAGCAAGAGTAGTTGCACCGATGCATTGAAGTTCACCACGACTGAGTGCAGGCTTAAAGATATTGGACGCATCCATCGCACCTTCCGCTGCGCCAGCCCCTACAATTGTATGGAGTTCGTCAATAAAGATGATAATGTTTTTCGCCTTTCTAAGCTCATCCATTACTGCCTTGATCCGTTCTTCAAATTGGCCACGATATTTTGTACCCGCGACCATAAGAGCGAGGTCAAGAGTTACCACACGCTTGTCTAAAAGATTCTCCGGAACCATACCAGAAGCAATTTGTTGAGCCAATCCTTCCACGATTGCAGTTTTTCCAACCCCCGCCTCACCGATCAATACGGGATTGTTTTTTGTTCGTCTACAAAGAACCTGAGTCATCCGGCGAATTTCATTTTCGCGTCCAATAACAGGGTCCATTTCACCCTTTTTTGCAATTTCAGTAAGATCTCTTCCAAAAGCCTTTAATGCCGGAGTTTTTTGATCTTTGCCTTTTTCTTCAGGTGCACCACCTCCCACTACTGATGCTTCGGACTCTTCAGAGGAAGAAAAATTAGGGTCAAGTTCGGACAAAATTTCATTTCTACACCGCTCGACATCAATATCTAAAGATTTTAAAACTCTAGCAGCAACCCCTTCACCTTCACGCAGTAATCCAAGTAATATGTGCTCAGTACCGACATAGCTATGATTCAAAGACTTCGCTTCTTTACCTGCTAACGCCAAAACTTTTTTGACTCGTGGGGTGTAAGGAACATTACCGGAGGGTTTGGCTTCGGGTCCAAGTCCTACCTGTTCATCTACAGCTTGTCTAACCGTGTCAAGATCGAGCCCCATTTTCTGGAGAACATTGACCGCCACTCCCTGCCCAAGATTGATCAAACCTAAAAGAAGGTGCTCAGTACCAACATAATTGTGGTGAAAACGGTCTGCCTCTTTTCTGGCAAGAGCAAGAACTTGCTGTGCACGAGGCGTGAAATTACTCATCGGTTCAGACATAATAAATATTTATAACCTTCTATTTAACAAAGTCAACTATGGCTAGATAGATCTAAGAGGGGTGCTCGTAAAAATTGATTGCGTAAAAGCTCTGCCCGCAATTCATCTCGTTGATTTGGCTCAATTGCCTCTCCGGCAGATAATTGTACATGACCAGGTTGTACCTCGATGAACATTCGATCAGCCAAACCGCGAAATTTATCTGGCATCATTCCAAAATCAGTGGCCAAGCGAACAAGAGAAAGTAAGTCCATCGCTTCTGCACTTTGGATCAAATGACAAGTCTTCAAACTCCCAATCGCACGACTCATTTTATCAATTAATCGAGTACGATCATCCTGTAGCAACTTGTCGCGGGCGAAGTTTTCCTGGCGAACAAGACTTTCCAAGGTACTGTTTAAGCGGTCAATAATCGCAGATTCAGACTCCCCCAGGGTTTGCTGATTAGAAATTTGAAAAATACTTCCATTCGCATCTGATCCCTCTCCAAATAAGCCCCGCACGGCAATGCCCAATTGATTAACTGCATTAATCACCTTGTCCATGTTTTTGGACATTACCAAGCCCGGCAGATGCATCATAACAGACGCTCTCATACCGGTGCCTAAATTGGTGGGGCATGCTGTCAAAAAACCTAATTCTCCATCGTACGCATAGTTAATTGCCGATTCAATTCCGGAATCAACCTCATCGGCATGTTTCCATACCGAACTAAAATCCAAACCGGGGCGAAGTACTTGAATTCGCAAATGATCTTCCTCATTAATCATTATGCAACAGGAACGGTCTTGGGTTAAAACAATGCCCGAACCTTCTTCCACCTGAGAGAGCTCTGGGCTGATCAAATGTTGCTCCACCAATATTTGGCGATCGAGTTCACTTAAATCGTCTACCTCAACCGAAATCGAGTTATTAAGACCCTTAATTCCGCTCATCGCGTCGATACACTTCGATAATACCGCACGTTTTTGAGCCACTTCAGCACGACCGGGAAAAGGGAACTGCCTCAAGTTTCTCGCCAAACGAATCCTGGTGCTCAAAGTCACAGGAATTGCCTTGGGTTGTTTTTTACCTCCCGATTCTTTACTCAATATTTTGTGAAACATATAGAAAAATTAAACCGTTGCCTTGGATTCGTTCTGTAAATCACGGAGTTGGTCTCTTAATTCCGCCGCTTTTTCAAAATCTTCTTTCTCAACTGCTTCCTGCAATTTCTTTTTTAAAGAACCCATTGACTGCTCAAAATGAATTCTGGACTCGGAACCAGCTGGTACTTTCCCTAAATGCTTAATTCCTGCATGCATGCCATCGAGCAAAGGATCTAGTACAGGGCGAAATACATGATAACATGCTTCACAACCGAGACGCCCCCCTTTCTTAAATTCTTGATGAGTCGTGCCACAACTTTCGCACACCATTGATGTGTTAGCGGTATCGACCTCCATTTCTACCTTATCCATCAAATTACTAATGGAAAGGTTCTCTGGATTAGTGACACCTTTAGCCTGTGCACAAGTCTCGCACAAATCCATTTTGTGCATTTGTCCGTTCAAAATTTGAGTGAGATGAACGGTGGCTTGGTTATCGCAATGGTGGCATTTCATTTGTAGTGATGATTGTTGTCTTCGTTACACTCTAGTAATTATAATTAAAAAACTCAACGCATATGATGCGCGAAATCAATAATGTGAGGGATCGCTGTTTAATCTTGTTCATTCAAATGCACACCGTCAGACAGAACCATCTTCCGGAAAAGGTCAATTAATCGACGAGTCATAACACCAGGGGTGCCGTCTCCCACCTGTCGATGGTCTACCTCCACACATGGGATAACTTCAGCGGCTGTACCGGTTAAAAAGCATTCGTCGGCAGTCCAAAGATCATATCGAGTTAGTGCCTGCTCACGGCAAGGAAGTTCCAACTGGGTGGCTAAATCAATTACCGCACCCCGTGTGATACCTCGCAAAGATCCGGCATCCAATGGAGGAGTATAGAGAATGCCCTTTGCAATTATGAAAACATTGTCCCCGGTACATTCGGCGATCTCTCCTTTATCATTAAGCATTAAGGCTTCCTGAAAGCCCACTTTCTTGGCCTCGATCTTGGCTAATATATTGTTAAGATAATTTAAACTTTTAATTGCTGGCGGGAGAGCAGAAGAATTAATCCGACGAGTGGGAACTGAAATAATTTTAAGACCTTTTTCATATAACTCCTCCGGATAAAGCTGTATATCGTCAGCAATAATAATTACATTTCCAGGACCGCAACCATCTGGAGTTAATCCAAGGTGGCCAGGACCACGAGTCACTACGAGTCGAACATACCCGTTCTGCATGTCATTTATTCTACAGGTATCGCAGACGGCTTTTTTCATTTGCTCGCGATTCAATGGTAATTCGAGAAGGATTGCCTTGGCTGAATACTCCAAACGTTCGAGATGTTCTTCTAGCTTAAAAACACAACCGTCATATAATCGGATGCCTTCAAACACTCCGTCTCCATAAAGCAAACCATGATCAAAGACAGATATCTTCGCATCTTCTTTCGCTACAAAATCTCCATTCAAATAAATTTTCATTTCTTTATTACTACATGAATGAAAATTTTGAAATTGGCGAGCGCCAAGAAAAAAGGTTATTCACCTATTCGCAATTAAGTGCTCCACCACACTTGGATCGGCCAGGGTTGACACATCTCCAATTTGATCGGTTTCATTCGTTGCAATTTTCCTTAAGACCCTTCTCATTATCTTTCCTGAACGAGTCTTGGGTAATGCAGGAGCCCAATGAATTTGATCGGGAGTGGCAATTGGACCAATTACAGTACGAACCTGCTTTTTTAATTCTGCTCTCAGTTCTTCCGAGTACTCGACCCCTGAGTTTAAGGTGACAAATGCGTAAATTCCTTCTCCCTTTACCTCATGGGGAAACCCAACCACTGCCGATTCAGCGACATTCTGATGAGCAACCAGGGCACTTTCCACCTCCGCGGTCCCCATCCGGTGTCCGGATACATTAATTACATCATCCACCCGACCAGTAATCCAGTAATACCCATCTTCATCCCGCCGGCAGCCATCTCCCGTAAAATAATATCCTTTGTATTGTTGAAAATAGGTACTTTCAAAACGATCGTGGTCTCCAAATATTGTCCGCATTTGTCCCGGCCAAGGCTCTTCAATAGCCAACACTCCATTGACTCCATTTCCCTTAATCTCCACTCCTGTCTGAGGGTCCAGTAAAATTGGCTTAACTCCAAAAAACGGAAAAGTTGCGGACCCCGGTTTTAATGGAGTAGCTCCGGGTAGAGGGGAAATAAGAATACCGCCCGTTTCTGTCTGCCACCATGTGTCCACAATCGGACATCTTTCCTTGCCGGCATTTCGATGATACCATCGCCATGCCTCTGGGTTGATTGGTTCGCCCACGCTCCCAAGGATACGCAAACTATCCATATTGTACTTGCTTGGCCATTCCTCTCCTGCAGCTGCAATTGCACGAATTGCAGTTGGAGCGGTGTAAAATTGGTTTACTTTCCACTTTTCAATTACCTGCCAATATCGATCAGGATTCGGATAGGTGGGAATACTTTCAAACATCAATGTGGTCGCACCATTGGCTAATGGACCATAGACAATGTAGGAATGCCCCGTTATCCAACCGATATCCGCTGCACAAAAATAAACATCTTCCTCGTGATAATCAAAAATATATTTGTGTGTGGTCGCAGTATAAACCATGTAACCTGCAGTTGTATGCAAAACCCCTTTGGGCTTTCCGGTGGACCCGGAAGTATAAAGAATAAAAAGAGGATCTTCTGCGTCCATTTCCTCGCAGGGACACTTTTCTTTGGCATCTTCCATTACTTCATCCCACCACAGATCGCGTCCGTCCGTCATTGAGCATTCAATCCCAGACTCTTCTCCCACCCTGCGGACTACAATACATGTCTCCACATCTTCCCCCATTTGACTGGATGCACTATCCATTGCCTGGTCTGCATTGGGCTTCATAGGAATTGCCTTGGCTCCACGAAATGTTCCATTAGCGGTAATTAGTGTCTTACAATTCGAATCCACAATTCGATCTGCTAAAGCCTCCGCAGAAAAACCCCCAAAAACGACTGAGTGGACAGCACCAATGCGGGCACATGCCAGCATAGCTATGGTAGCTTCCACAATCATGGGCATGTAAATTGATACACGATCCCCTTTTTTTACCCCTCGACTTTTTAACACATTGGCAAATTTACAAACCTGTTGGTGGAGCGTTTTAAAACTGATCGTATTATCCTCCCCCGGTTCATTACCCTCCCAAATGATTGCAGTCTTATTGGGACGAACATCAAGATGGCGATCCACACAATTGTAACAAACATTTGTTTTGGCTCCCGCAAACCATTTAACATCAATAGGTCCATTCTCCATATCATAATTGTAAGATCTTACTTGGTCCCATTGCTTAAACCAGTGAAAATTATGAGCCATTTCTGACCAAAATTCATCTGGCTCCTTAATACTTCTTTCGTACTGTTTTAAATATTCTTCCATACTTCCAATATGGGCTTTACTAGAAACATTTGGGGGAGGATTAACGAAGTCAGCGGGCTTATTTTCACTCATATAATCTTAGGTTAATGGTTTAAAAAAGTTTTAGGCGATTGCTCTTCGCTTGTCGATGAGTTTTAAAGAACTATTTATGCTTACTAAAGAATTAGAGTACCATTTACCCAAAGAATTAATTGCTCAAAAGCCATCTGACCGGCGTGATCAATCCCGCCTTATTGTCTTTAATCGGTTAACCCAATCGATTACCCATCACCGCTTTCACGACTTACCAAAGCTTCTTCCACCTAATCTTTCTATTCTGCGCAATGATGTTTCTGTACTAAAAGCACGACTCGCCGGGAAAAGGCCCGGTGGTGGATCTGTAGAATGCCTTTTGCTTCGCCCAACCTCTCAACCCGAAACTACCTGGCGATGTCTGTTGAAACCAGGAAATAAGACCGCGAAAGCGGGGAGATTTGAAATGGAGAACGAATATTCTGCAGAAATTATTGAAAGTCTTCCTTCGGGAGAATATGTGGTCCGTTTTCAACTCCCCCAAGACAACGATCCAGCCTCCCTTGCCCAAAGAATCGGATCGCTTCCCTTGCCTCCCTATGTTCGTCGGCCTTCTGAACAGGCAGACGAGGAGCGCTATCAAACCGTTTATGCGAACCAAGAAAACCGTTCCGCGGTGGCGGCCCCCACTGCTGGACTACACTTTACACCTGAATTACTCAAGAAACTTCAAGTAGAGGGACATACTATCCACGATCTTACTCTCTCTGTTGGATTGGGAACCTTCCGCCCGGTTGAAACCGAACGAATTGAAGACCACCCCATGCATGCAGAAAAATATTTTCTTTCCCCGTCCACTCAGTCCATCCTATGTGACTCTGAGAAAACGAAACTTGCTATTGGCACAACCTGTGTCCGGGCGATCGAGCACTACCTCAGTAATGAAGGGCGAGAAACGACCCAACCTGTTGAGGCAGAGGCAGAGCTATTCATCCGCCCCCCTTATGATTTCCTTGGAGTAGATCACCTCCTGACTAATTTCCACCTCCCTGGATCTACTCTCATGTGTTTGGTCGGTGCTTTTCTCTCCCCGGGCGAAAATAATGGAGTGGCTAAGCTTAAGGAAATCTACAACGAAGCAGTAGTAAAAAAGTACCGCTTCTTTTCCTACGGGGATGCGATGCTGATTCTCTAGAAAGGCAAAGGTTGAACGAACAACCAAAATGATTGGAACAAGTATCCCCTATTGGGAATGTTCCATTTTTCTGGAGGATTGATTGTAAAATACCTTTTGGGGATGAGCTTCTACAATGTAATAGATCCATGTCCCATCTCGATTACGAAACAAGTGGGGATATACTCCTGGGCCAGTCCAGATCCACTCTTGCGAGGAAGACCAAAGCCAAAGCGAGGACGGTTGTTCTGTTGAGGTGTAAAGCCATCCAAGCTTTGCATGATGAACCCAATCGTTTCCTGCTTCATAGTAATTTCCAAACCAAGCGGAACTTTTCCAACCTGCCTGAGGAAGATCAACGGAATCAGAAAAAACATTCTTCGGGGAATCAATCGGATCTTGGGATGGAATGGAGTCTGAAGTATTATCTTTAAGGCGAATAAAAAATACTGCGGTCATACCTTCTGCAGTTGCTTTGATTGATACCCTCGAATTGGCCGAAATATTTTGGGCCGTGGCGAAATCATCCTTTATTAAAAGTTCTGTACTGGCGCTTTCCCACTGGGTTGAAAGGGTAGGCAGTTGGGTTATTGTGCCATCATCTAAAGAGATCGACGCCGTAAGCTTTGTAAATTCACCAGAGAGCAATGAACTCAATTCCGAACGAACATTCAATTTTGTGGGAACCGAAAATTCAGCATTGGGACCCACTTGATTTACAATTAAGCCAGAAGAATCAGAATTTACTCCGTAAAAAGAATCACCGATGAAGCCTTCGTGGTTAATGTCTGCAAAAGAAAAATTAGTAAAACCAAATATAAAGAGTGCTAACTTAAGACAAAGATTATATGTAATTTTCATATTGAATTGTTACATTAAAATGATGCAATTTAAATATCGGTCAAGTAAAATTTAACCCCTTAATGAGAAGACGAATCGAC
>OCVR010001681.1_pt1 | contig 17526 bp, 18 predicted proteins | sample 1539091 | NCBI WGS metagenome assembly OCVR01 (sample SAMEA3355530, study PRJEB22509) | marine metagenome | biome: marine; feature: coastal ocean; material: water | place: USA | collected 2010-08-07 | depth 16 m | reverse complement strand
GTTTAAAGCACGCGCAGCGTTTTTATCGTCGCCTGCCAATGCTTGTCTTTTAGTCTTTTCAGCATCGAATTTTAAGTGACGGATTACGATACCATCGGTATAGGTGATGTCTGCACCGTTTACTAAGACGCTTAGTTCTTCCAAGCTAAGTACTTCTTCGCCCTGCTTAATTATGCCGTCTTGATATGATAGTTTCTCTTGGCTAAAGGCAGAAAATGTAAGCAACAAAAACGCTATTGTAGATAAAAGTTTCATAAGATGTATTTCTTTAAGATTAATTATCAAACCCTTCTAAGCCCCTGAGAGCTATTGAGCTTCTAAAAGAGATGCGTTGTATAGATTCACCGCTTCATAAATGCTCAACTCTGCTCTCTGTTCCAATTGCTCTGAGGTGCCCAGTTTAGCAGCGGAAGAACCACCCATACCCACTAATACGATTCCTAACACCACCACAGCTCCCCCAAATGCAGATCCACCAACCTCACCGCCCAATCCGCCAAAAATCCAAAGCACAAAACCTATGGGAACGAGCACTATAGCAGCACCGATACTGGCAACAGCACCTATGGTAGCTTCCGCGTTTAAAGCACGCGCAGCGTTTTTATCGTCGCCTGCCAATGCTTGTCTTTTAGTCTTTTCAGCATCGAATTTTAAGTGACGGATTACGATACCATCGGTATAGGTGATGTCTGCACCGTTTACTAAGACGCTTAGTTCTTCCAAGCTAAGTACTTCTTCGCCCTGCTTAATTATGCCGTCTTGATATGATAGTTTCTCTTGGCTAAAGGCAGAAAATGTAAGCAACAAAAACGCTATTGTAGATAGAAGTTTCATAAGGTGTATTTAAGATTAAATTATTAACGATGTTAACAAATCAAACATACAAAAAAATTACATTAAAAAACTTATATTTACATCTATACAACAAGTTACATTAAAGATTATGAAATCACTTACGACACTATCAGCCCTTATTTTGGCATTAGCAATGAATGGTCAAACAAAAACAGATAATTCTATACTATTTGAAGCCAATACCCGGCCTCTTTCTATGCTTCAAGGACATGTATCCGTTGGCTTAGAATTCCAAGTATCAGAGAATACTTCAGTGTTATTTGACGGCGGATACGGCTTTTTTCCCAATAGCGGCGATGCCACCTCAATAAGTGCTGTTAAGGGAGGAGTGAGGCGATATCTTAGTAAGAACGATATGAGTGGAAATTACGTCACTTTTAGTCACCTCGCTGTGTCCATCTCCCCGCTAGTGAGCGAAAGTTACTTCTTTACTAACACCAGTTTTATGTATGGTAAAAAAATTATTTTGATAGACACTAGAGTAACGGTGGCGGCAGAAGTCGGGGTAGGAATAATAAGAATTAGAGAACTGCCAGAACCACCTACTACAGGGGTTTCACCAACCTTGTCCGTTACTGTAGGGTATAGGAATCATTAGCCTCAACAACTTTCTCAAGCGCCTGTATTACGGTTAAAAGCTTTTTACTATTGACTAATTTTAAAGAGTATAAGTCTACCAATATTAGCAGCTCATTTTTTTAATAATTCAGAATTATATCACGAAAAATTTTCAGTTAGCGCTGCATTCCAATGTAACAGCCATCTTTCTAGATGTATGATACTGGTTGGAGATTTTACATTTTGGTCGGTCAAAGTATTGACAACTAACATAAACGATCTACAACAAAACCTTAACAATGTAACTAAATCACAGGCACATTGAAAGGCTTCCGATAGGGGGGCTTTTTTTGTTGCCTGCTAAATAGCCTATTATCGCTGAGTGGCTGAAGTGTGGAGACACTTCTAAGCCCCTGAGGTAAGTCAAGGAAACTTGGAGAGGACTATGTCCCGACTTTATGTAGCTTCGCTTAAATAGGTATTTGAACAAACCTTAATGTACTTCGTAATTGAAACAAAAAAAGAATAAAACTGAACGAATACACTCATTGGACTCTTTGCGTGCAATTATGATGCTTTTGGGTTGAGTAACAGCATTCAGATTTCACTCAGTACAGTACCGGCAACACCCACCATCTACTATTCTAGCAATGCAAATTTGTTGATTAGTTCGGCGTCAACTGGAAACCAGTGGTACCTCAATGGGGCGGCAATCCCTGGAGCAGATTCTACAACATGGTATCCAACGCAGAACGGACTCTACTCTGTAATTGTTACCAACGTCAGTGGTTGTAATTCTGAATCTGCACAATTCAACTATGTCAATATCGGCACGGATGAATGGTTGCGTTTGCAAGTGAAGCTCTTCCCGAATCCAAATGATGGAAGATTCTATATTACCTATCCAGCAGAAATGGAATTTGAAACGGTAAGAGTCTTAGATGGATTAGGAAGAATATTACGAAATTTAACATCACCTGAAACAGGTATTGAGTTAGATTTAAATAATGAAGCAAGCGGCTTGTATCGTGTAGAATTAATGGGCAAGAAAGGTTTCATATATCTACCCGTCACCATTCATAACTAGTATTACAAAGGCTCATTCAGTTTTAAGGATGGGCCTTTCATTTTTCAACAACAGGAGTTTACATTAGAGGCTTGATTGGGTTCTCACAGAGGCTTAAGGACTAGCTTTCTAAGTCCAATAAATACTACTATAAAAACAGAGTAAATAATGAAAAATGGAATTACATAGCTGTATAGTTCGAAGACTAGCATAACTGCCATAATTAACAGCTGAAACCCAAGGCCATAGATAGATACTATAGTCATAAACCACTTAGGAAAGGGCGGGCTGTGACTTGCATTTTTATCCATATGATACATGATTTTATCAAAAGAGATATATAAAATATCGTAGATTTTATAAAATATATTTACCATTTTCTGACTCTCTCCCTTGAGAGCTTTAGGTGCACTGTCTTCAAAAACCCTACTAGTGGAATCGCCATCCACAGAATTTCTTAGAATAACATAATAGTAATTATAAACTGTACCCTGAAGTTGAATTCCAAAAAAAGCGATTAACATAGAGATCGTTGAGCTATTGGATATATGGCAAAAGGCCAACAAAAAACAGAAATTAAGTAAAAAATCTGCTATAGAATCATAATAACGTCCCACATAAGAAGGTGTGTTCTTTAGACGCGAAAGCTCGCCATCTGCCGCATCCAAAACAGATTTCAATATGATGAAAAAGGCGGCTAGCAGATAATGCCCATAGAGCATAAATCCAATTGCAATAAGTCCAGCTATAATAAACATAGTCGTGACATGAATAGGCGTAAATCGTGTGTACTGAAGCTTACTGGCAATCCAATGCCCTCCAGAACGTCCGTAGTCAGACAAGTCAAAAAACTGATATTTTTTTGGAAGTTTTGCCATTATTATAAGTCAATCAAAGTATTAATAACAACAGGAGTTTAAAATCAGAAGGGTGGGCTTAGAGTAGCCTGGCCTTGAAGCTGTTTGCTGAGTTTCCAGAAGTTGGCAGCCTGAGAGCTGATCCCTTTCCATTGCAGTTTGGCACATCTGCACCATTGAAGTCAATTTTACTTTTTTTTGCCCAATTTTCTTCCCCATAAGGCAAAGTATAATATAATGACATAACACGGAATTAAAATCCAATAACTGCCTGTTGAGCTTGTTGATAATGCTTCTGCTTCACTCACTCCAGACGCAATCAATTCAAGTTTATTTGAATCCACTAACCTTCCGTACAAGGGGGGTATAATGGCACCTCCAGAGATTGCCATAATCAACAAGGCAGATGCTGTCTTCGTGAATTTACCCAGGCCATCTAATGTCAAAGGCCAAACTGCTGGCCAGACGAGTGCATTAGAGATGCCTAAGGCTGCCACAAACAAAACAGACGTCAACCCTGTAGTCATTAATATGCAAACACTAAGGATTATTCCTGATATCGCACTAAGTATTAGCGCTGTTCCCTGTTTAATATATTTTGGTATTAAAAAGACACCTGCTGCATAGGTTGCTACCATGGCCATCAGGGTAAGTGTCGTGAAGAATTTTGCGTCTTCTGCTGGAATTCCTAAGGAAATTCCATAGGCAATGATTGTATCTCCAGCAATCACCTCAGCGCCTACGTAAACAAATAATGTCAGGACCCCTAACCACAAATGTGGAAACTGGAAAATACTTGTTTTAGAGTCCTCTCCTTCATTGGCTTCCTCTAACGGCTTCGCTTCTACATTTGGAAGCGGTGCTTTTCTAATTAGCAAACCTAAAACCAACAATACAAGTGCCATAACCAAATAGGGCACAAATACACTGTCAGCCATGCTATCTAATAATTGATTCTTCTCTTCCAAAGAAACCGTTCCTAATTTTTCCTTTACTTCATCAATTCCCGATAGCAGCAAGGCACCAAATATTAACGAACCCAATGCCCCTGCAGTTTTATTTGCGATTCCCATAATGGCAATACGCTTAGCCCCACTTTCAATTGGACCTAGTATGGTGATATAAGGGTTCGCTGCCGTTTGCAAAATGGTCATACCAACTCCTTGTATGAAAATGCCTGTTAAAAAGACCCAATAGGTTCTTGCTTCCGCCGCTGGAATAAACACCAAAGCGCCAATTGCCATGATAAATAAGCCCAAGGCCATTCCGCTTCTGTAGCCTATTTTATTTAAAATATATGAAGCTGGCAAAGCCATTACAACAAATGAAATATAGGATGCTGAGGCCACTAAATAGGATTGTGCATCTGTTAGTTCATTGATGGTCTTCATGAACGGAATCAACGCACCATTAATCCATGTGACAAATCCAAAAATGAAGAATAAGCCCGCTATAATTGCAATAGCTACTAAGTTACTTGGTTTAGTTTGTGACATGTGTAATTGACTGTTAAGTGGTTTATTCGTGACAACAATGCAATGGCTTCTTCCGGAGATTCACCAACAACATGCAACGTTGTAATTTTTTTATTCTGTACTTGAAATTTCCATTTGATCAAAATTCTCCATCAAGCTTTCAATCAATTTGAATTGATTTTTAGATCGATCCAAGTTATGGTTTGAATACGCTGTTTTATAATAAGTATCTCCGTTTAAAAAGTCGGTTAAAAAACGAAGGGCCATAATAAAGATCATTGTTTTAACGCCCAATGGAAGATGTTTAATTGCAACAGGCGTTAATTCTGATTCAACTTCTTCTAAAAAGCCCCGAACATATGCTTTGTAGTATGAAAGGTTGAAACTCACTTTACTCAAATCCTTTTCATCCTCAGCAGCAGTATTGCAAATTGTTCGTATTGCATCTCCAAAATCATAGTGTACGATTCCAGGCATGATAGTGTCCGTATCAATGACACAAAGGCCCTTATTGTTTGCATCAAACAGCACATTGGAAATTTTAGTGTCGTTATGGGTAACCCTGATTTTTATTTGACCCGATTCCTTTAATCTTTGAATGGTATGCATTTCGTCTTTTAAGCCCCAAACAGAATCTATGCATTGCTTCGCTAATTGCAGTCTTTCATCTGTCGCGACTTCTAAAGACTCTTCAAATTGCAAGAATCGAAAGGACATGTCATGAAATTTAGGAATCACTTCCATCAATTGTGACGCATCAAAATCTCCGGTCAAGTTTAAAAAATCACCAATTAATTTTCCTCCTTCATAAGCGATATTTTCATTGAATACCGTCTCAAAGGTTATACTGTCATCAATGTAAACCATCATGTTCCAATAATTTCCGTTTGGATCTAGGTAATACGATTTATTATCTATTGCAGGCACAAAACACAAGACCCTGCGTTTTAATTCGCGCTTAGATAAATGTTTTAATTTTTCTAAAAGGTGTTTACTTACATTGACTTTGTTATTGACAAGACCTGGCACATCCTTAAAAACACCATGGTTTATTTTTTGTAATACAAAAAATTGATTCCTATCAGTTGCTATTAAGAAAGTGTCGTTAATATGACCCGATGCTAATTCCTTATGTGAAGCATAATTTGACTTATGGTCAAACTGCTTAAATGCCTCTTTTAATTGTTGAATATCCATTTCACCAAAGTTTAGATGGGTATATATTCTTCTTTAATAGACGATCAATTCCCTTACTCACCATCGCCTTGTCCTCTTTATAGGTAACTCCAAACCATTTTGCATTTGATTTTAGAACCTCAACGGTTGATTTTCCCGATTTCAAGGTTTCACTGACTACCAATGGAATATAGAATTCAGCCTTGATGTTCTCTTTATTTTTTTCTAAAAACTTCTCAAAAAGCTGATCTGCAAATTCAAAATACTTTAGTGTAAAACCCCAAAAATTCATTGAAACTACCGTGTTTTCATCAATTGGGACCAACTTGCCATCCTCGTCTTTCCTTAATAATTGACCATCTACCTTTTCAATATGAACCCTTTCTATCACATCCGTCAGAAAACCTGAATCATTGACTTGGCATTCTCCTCTAGATACAAATCCATGTTCTGAGACTGTGTTCTTCAGAGAATAGGCAATCATAGTAAAATGGTATGACTCTCTATCTGTTTTTCTTAAAGTGTCTGCCATTAGGCTAAAAGCTTCCTTACCGTAAAAATCATCTGCATTGATTACAGCAAAATTGTCCTTCAAAACATCTTTTGCCATTAGAAGTGCGTGAGCCGTTCCCCAAGGTTTTGTTCTTTCCGAATTCTGGTATTTTTCTGGAACATCGTCAATTTCTTGAAACACATAATCAACTTGTGCTCTTCCTTCTAACTTTTTGCTAAAAAGAGCTTTAAATTCTTTTTCAAAAGGTCTTCTGATGATAAATACGATCTGCTCAAATCCAGCATCCAGCGCATCATAAATTGAAAAGTCAATGATCGTTGCTCCGCTCTCAGTGAATGTATCTAATTGCTTCAATCCTCCGTAACGGCTACCCATTCCTGCGGCTAACACGACTAGAGTTGGCTTTATTTTACTCATTGCATAAATCTTAGTTAGTCAACAAATTAGAAGGCATAAACTTCATGCATTCAAGGTTCTAATACAATAACGGTTGCTCAATTCCTGGGATACCAAAAATTAATCAATCTTCTCCCACCATCTCCTTCTCTATATCCTCAAGGCTTCTGCCCTTAGTCTCAGGCATCAAGAAAATCACAAAGAGGAGTTGCAGAACCATGAATCCTGAGAAGAAAGCAAAAATGCCCCATCCGCTGGGGAATGCATCATTAACTACTGCACCAAACAGGGTGATCAACGCCGCAAAAACCCAATGCGTTCCAGACCCCCATGCTTGGCCATTCGCCCTGACATTGTTGGGGAATATCTCAGCAATGAAGACCCATATCACCGCGCCTTGTCCAATAGCGTGAGACGCAATGAACGTGAGAATGAAGGTTAGATTGAAAAGGGGACTTGCACCCGTGTAAAAGCCATAGGACACCAGAGCTAGAGATAGAATATAGCCGATTGACCCAATAATCATCAACTGCTTTCTGCCTGCCAGATCAATCAAACTCATGCCAACGATGGTGAACAGCAAGTTGGCTACACCGATTGCAACCGTTGACAACAAAGATTCTGACCCGCCAAAGCCCGCATTCTCAAGAATCTCAGGGGCGTAATACAGAATGAAGTTGATGCCAGACAACTGATTAAACATCGCCAGAAGGAAGGCCAACATCAAAGGCTTCTTGTACTTCTTGCTGAAGAGCACACTTCCCTTTCCGGATTGCTTCTCAGTCTTTAGTATGTCAATCAACAGGTCATCTGCTTCATCCTTTGTGTCAGCAATCTCACAGAGGATAGCCTTTGCTTCATTTGTGTCTTGCTTGAACAAAGCCAACCACCTTGGACTTTCCGGAACTTGCCTTAACCAAATCGTGAAAGCAAGGGCTGGAATCGCCTCCACACCCATCATCCAGCGCCAGTCTAAGTCACCACCTATGCCATCCAACAAGTAGTTACTGATGTAGGCGACGAGGATGCCAAATACCAGCATGAACTGATACAAGGCAACAAACCGGCCCCTGTTTTTGGCGTTAGAAATCTCAGAAATGTAGGTCGGTGCCGTCACTGAGCTAGCGCCCACGGCAAGCCCGCCAATGAATCGGAAAAACGAAAAAGCATAGGGGCCCCATGCCAATGCAGAGCCAACTGCAGAGATGAAAAAGAGCAAGCCGATCCACCACAAGGTTCTTTTCCTGCCCCAGGCATCCGAAGGCCTGCCGCCAAAGAGTGCACCAATGACCGTCCCCCATAAAGCCATTGACATGATGAAGGTTCCGTGGAACCATCCGGACGTACCCCAGAGTTCTTTGATTGGCTCATTGGCGCCACTGATGACCACCGTATCAAAACCAAAAAGGAAACCGGAAAGAGCCACAAGCAGTGACCAGCGCAAGACTTGATTCATAAGGAAAGCTTATCGAGGGTTGAAATTTCAGGGCCTAAGGTCGCATAAAAAAGCCATGGCCTAATATCAAGAACAATTTCATACTTTCAAGACCTAATACGCACCCATGAAATCAAACATCGTTGAACGCATCATTTTAGGCGCTGGAGCCATTGTCCTATTAGGCTATGGTGCAACGCTACTCATTCCATCCTTTCATTCCTATGGTGATTTATTTCGCTTGCTAGCCATTGCAGCCATCGCATGCTACGCCCTATACAGCTTCTGGATACAAAACATGGACCAAAAAGACTTGTACAGCATGGAGCAGGATCTGAAAAAAGTGAAGACTGAACTTCAAGCTGCCAACCAGCGTGCAAGCCATGCAGAAAGCAAGGCCCGTAGCGCTAATGCATCCTTGGAACAAGTGACATCTGAACTGAATGACTGTAAGTCTCGCATTGAGGCACTTGAAAAGGCTGAAGACTGAGCCTTCAGTCTTTCCTTCTCCCCTTGCTTGATCTTCTCAGCCGATCAACGACCTCAATCGGTTGTATACAAACCTGGACCAAGACTCCCCCTGGACCTTGCTCAAGGTAAAGCCCCTTGCCTGAAACCTGGGGTAGTTGAACGCCTTTCGTTGTTGATTTAGCTTTCTGTTCACCTGCCATGACTCAAAGGCATGAATCTGTGTCTGCCACGCGTCAACCTTGGATGCATCAATGCCTTTTGTTTGGCCATGGCTGCTATTGCCAGACCATGGCTCCGCCATCACTGATGGACTTAACAGACACTCATCCCAAGAAAGATTGACAGCCTTAGCTAAGGCTTGCATGGTTTGCTCAGGGCGCTGAACAAGGTCCTCATGGCGGATCACATGATGGTTTTTGTTCATGCTGCTGCCTTGATCCATGGCAACATCCATGCTGGACTGAATCGAACGCATCACCCGATAGAAAAGTGGATAGCCCTGAAGTTTTGCCTTGAACTTCCTCAAACCAACCACATTGGCGTAAGGGTTTCTGATCAAGTGAATGAATTGTGCATCGGGGAAAGCCCGATGTAACTCGTCAATGAACCCATGATGCTCCACCGACTTCTCAACCAATCTACTCGGCTTATGGGTGAATCTGCCTTGCGGGAACACATGTGGCAGACAGTCAACAATCAACTGAAGGGCCTCTTTCACATTGGTTGGTTGGTCGGCCGACGCGATAAATTGTTGCGCTGAGCTGACGTCCATGTCATCACTAAGCATGGCATCAGCCGTTCGGTCCTTGGATGATGCATACTGCCTTAACAGTTGAAGCAAATTGGCCTTGAAGTCTGCTTGAGGCATTGCCTCCTGCTTGCGGTAATCGTACAGCACTTGTTCACCCATCAATGCCATCACATGGCTCTCAAAGGGAATAACCTTCAAGTCCGGATGGCCATCAAACAAGGAACGCATCAAGCTGGTGCCAGACTTGTGGCAACCAAGGATAAATATCGGGGATGGGTTCAAGATGGCTTGAGGCATGGAACGAATTTAAGGCATGGCGTTGAAAGTTTGCCTTTTTGGTGTCCTGCATATGAAAGGACAACGCTCTCACAGTTGTTGCATGTAGTAGCCCCGCTAGGAATCGAACCTAGATCTCAGGTTCCGGAAACCTATATACTATCCATTGTACTACGGGGCCAATTTGTGGCGCAAAAATAAGGCAGTCCGGACGGATGAACGGTCAATAGCGACTGAAAAAATCCCAAATAACCTCACTTGCAACAGTCCCATAGGGGTAATAGTCTCTAGGCGACTTGATGACCAAAGTACCTGGCCACTCATGACCCATGTCTTCAATCGTGTAATGCCACACCTCATGGCCATTGCTTGCTCCCTTGAAAGTGATGGCGTGGGTTGAGTTAGGAATGAAACTAGAGTCCCTGGTTGTACATCCATTAAGACTTGCCCACATCTGCATGATGCTATCTTGGTGAGGCGCACCGCTAAATCCATAAGCAGAGGCCAGACTGCCATCGAGCGGCACGATATTGTCACTGATGCCCGTAATCTGAAGCACAGGGATTGGTCTTGTGGGCTGGCATGATGCCCAATCTCCTCCTGACATGGTGCCCGTAACTGATGCCATGGCGCGGAAAACCTCCGAGGATTGACAGGCTAAAGTATAGCTCATGAATCCGCCGTTAGACATACCGCATACAAAGGTTCTTTGTGGATTGAGGTCGTGTTTAACTTGTAAGAATTGGACCAATGTGGTTAGGAAACCTACATCATCCACGGGCGGATACAGCAAGTTTGCATTCCAATAACTATCTCCCTGAGGGGTATAGGTGCCAGAGGGGTACACGACTGCAAAACCATTCTCATCAGCTATCTGGTTCATTCCTGTGTAGGACTGCAGACCCCTTGCATCGCCCATGAATCCATGCAAAACCATCACAAGTGGCGCATTGACTGGCAAGTCCTCTTTAGCATGGTAGAGGTACTCTCGCTCTATACCGCCATGACTCATGACTTGAACAACAGATGTTTGACGAGTGCACTGAATCAAGGTTAGCATGAACACAAGTGCCATAATCTTTTTCATGGCGCTAACTTAGGTCAAAATTGAAGCCAACCATAACACCCACAACTATGCAAACTCCTTGGATGATCCTGTTCAGTCTAGCAATAACAATCACCGCCTGCCAACCCATTGACAATACTAGCTCCCGCGGCGATGACGTTGACATGGTTATCACTGCCAGCATCAATGCCCTCGTCGACAACTGGCACCAAGCAGCCAGCGATGCAGATTCAATGACCTATTTCTCAAGCATGCACAATGACGCATCCATCTTCATGGGAACCGATGCCAGTGAACGTTGGACCACCTTGGAATTTGCGCAGTGGAGTCATCGCTTCTTCCAAGGTGAATCTGCCTGGACCTTTGTCCCTCGAACACGTCACGTCAATATGCACGGATCCGTTGGGTGGTTCGATGAAGTCCTGGATTCCGATCACATGGGAGAATGCCGGGGATCTGGCGTGGTCATCCAAGGCAGTGATGGCCAGTGGCGGATTGCGCATTACATCCTTTCCTTCCCTGTGCCCAACGACTTAGCTGATGCCTTGGTGAAAAACATTCAGGCCTACCAAGGGGGCTTAAACTTGCACTAACTTCGGCACATGGAAAACCCACGTAAAGTCATCACCCTTCTGACCCTCGTATTCGGCGGTCTGATATTTTTAGGTCTCAGCAGTTCATTGTTCTTCACTATCGGCAACGGTGAGCGGGGAACCATCTTTCACCAGTTCAGCGGTGGTCAAGATGTCGAAACCATTTACAATGAGGGATTTCACGTGAAAGCCCCCTGGGACAAAATCACCATCTACAATGTAAAGAAGCAAGAAACCACGGAAACCATGGAAGTCTTGTCAAGCAATGGACTGGAAATCAAGATTGATGTATCAACCCGTTACCGTCCACAGTTGGAAAAAGTGGGTTACTTGCACAACCAAGTTGGTCCCAACTACGCTAGAACTATCATCATTCCTGAGGTGCGTTCAGCTACAAGAAAAGTCATTGGTAAGTACACCCCAGAAGAGCTATACAGCTCTAAGCGCGAGGCGATACAGCAAGAGATTTATGAAATGACAGCTGCGAACCTTGAGGCAAACTTTATCTTCCTTGATGCCTTACTGATTCGTTCAGTCATGCTGCCAGCAACCATCAAAACAGCCATTGAAGGCAAGCTCAAGCAAGAACAAATCAGCCAGGAATATGAGTTCCGTATTGCAAAAGAGATGAAGGAAGCAGAGCGTAAGAGCATTGAAGCAAAAGGTATCTACGATTTCCAAACAATCGTATCCAAAGGCATCAATTCAGACCTCCTAAAATGGAAGGGCATTGAGGCAACTAGGGAATTGGCTGACTCACCGAACAGCAAGATCGTCATCATTGGCGCAGGTGATTCTGGCCTACCCATCATCTTGGGTGGCGACAAGTAAAGTTTAGTACTTAATGCAAAAGCTGGGAAATACCCGGTCAACGCTTTGACGAGTGTCTTTCGATCATTAATAAAATAAACCCACTCAATTGAGTGGGTTTGCTTTTGGTGGAGCTAAGCGTCCTTATTTCGAACTTTTTTATACTTACGTAAGCTATTTTATTTTAGATGACATTCTAACTAAAACTATAATAGGAAGTATGGCTAAAACAGCGTGCATTATCATTGGATAAATTCTCATGCTTTCTGTTATTCCCTCAGGCATGTTTGGGTCAAACTTTACTAGAAAAATAGCTAAAACATTAATTATAAATAACGAAAATAGTGTTCTTAGCATAAAGGATTTAACTAATGGCATAACCTCACTATTTATTTCATAATCAGCAATATTTTTTCTAGCTGGGAATGAGATAATACCTAACACACTAAACAATGCCAATGAAGTTATAGTAAGATACGGATCATCACTAAAGTTCGGAACAAGTGAGGTTAATGCTAAAATTGAAAATAGAAAGTAACCTAGCATAAAATAAAACCTTTTAAGCTTGATAGTTCCATAAATGCTAATGCATGAAATAATGATTGCGACAATTAAAATTTCCATAATTTTTGTTTGGTTAATAAAAAACCAAAGTAATAAAAAAAGCGGAACTCTGTCTCCTAATGAGATGAATTCCGCTTTGGTGGCCCCGGCAGGACTCGAACCTGCATCTACGGGTTAGGAACCAGCTATTCTATCCCTTGAACTACGGGGCCGTGTCATTAAGACGACGCGAATATAGCCTGACAGACTCATATTCCCTCCCTGTCATGGGAAAGCGCTTTGCTATCTTTCAATTAGCATTTTTCATGCAGGCTGATGGCTCAATTTCGAGATGTCATGGATTAGTTTTTCCTCTTTTAAAGATAAAAGCTTTGTATAGCTAGTGTACTGCTATAGATGTAACCTCTAAATAATCTGGCCCGCCTTCAACTGCTCCGTTTTGGTAGCCCTTTATTCTACATCCTTCAATAAGAACATTAGGTTCATTAATAAATTGATCAAGGTCATAAACACTGCTTCTTATTACATAATCTCCAATTGTATGGGTCCCGTACTGGTATGTTGTGACACCCTGCTTTCCAATTTGTCCTTCAACTACTATGCAATTTTGGGTTGCTTCTCCAAATTTCTCACAAGAGATAGAAATTAATGACGACGCAACCAAAAGAATAAATAGCTTCAATGATTTCATTTTCATCATCACATTTTTTATAATTGTTCTGGTAATTTTACAATTACTATGCCAAGGAAAAAATACCCAGATTACATCTTTGACTTAAGAAACCTTTGAGCCAGGGGCCACCGATTCGGACGGCGAAACAAATCGGAGTTTGCCCGACTTTGCATCCTCAGCCATCAATACCATGCCTTGGCTTTCAATCCCACGGATCTTTCTTGGTGCAAGGTTAACAAGCACACAAACCTCTTTACCAACCACTTCTTCTGGACTGAAGTGTTCAGTAATGCCTGAAAGCACTGTCATGGTATCAAAACCTCTGTCCAGGGTGAGCTTCAACAAGCAATCTACTTTGGGGACAGCCTCTGCAGCCTTATGCATTGCAACATGGATATCCAAGGGAGCAAATTGATCAAAAGTGATGTGATCTAACATGGGCTCAAGGTATTCAGGGTGGTGAGGACAGGCTAAGGTTTGACCAGCTTTGCGCGCTGAATATCCATCGCTTCATCCTCAATTTTATCAAAAAGCAAGGCCGCTTGACCGAGTTGTGTTCCAACTTTAATTAAATGGCCTTCGCTGCAAAGGTCAGACCATTGCAAAGCAGCAGTCATCCCCAGCATCACTCTGAGCTTGTCAGAGACCTGAGGCATGAAGGGATCCATCAACACAGTGAGGGCTGCAGCAATTTGTGTGGCCACACCTAGGATGGCTTGAGCCCTAGCTAAATCTGTCTTCATCACCTTCCAGGGTGCTTGATCTGCCAAGTATTTATTGCCCGCACGGGCTAAGTTCATCGCCTCAGCGAGGGCATCACGGAATTTGAACTGCTCCAAATATTTCTCAATGGCATCTGCTTGTTTCACAATATTTTTCAAGGCCTCTATGTCAGCAGGCTCCTGGCCAATCACTGGCACCTTGCCATCACAGAATTTGTGATTGAGCACCATGATGCGATTCACCAAGTTGCCGTAAATCGCGACCAACTCCGAGTTGTTCCGTTGCTGAAAATCTGCCCATGTGAAGTCATTGTCCTTGTTCTCTGGCATCGTGGCACACAAGGCATAGCGCAGCACATCTGCTTTGCCTGGAAAATCTTCCAAGTACTCATGCAGCCAAACGGCCCAATCTCTTGAGGTCGACAGCTTGTCACCTTCTAGATTAAGGAACTCATTGGCAGGCACTTGATCTGCAAGGATGTATTCCCCATGCTGCATCAAAATGGCTGGGAAAATGATACAATGAAACACAATATTGTCCTTGCCAATGAAGTGAATCAATCGGGTGTCATCTGCCTTCCACCACTTTTCCCAATCCTTGCCAAACAGCTCCTGGGTGGCGGTGATGTAACCCAAGGGCGCGTCAAACCAGACATACAGCACCTTGCCCTCAGCACCTTCAACCGGCACAGGCACGCCCCAGTCTAAATCTCTGGTCATGCTGCGTGGCTGCAGGCCATCCCCGGAATCCAGCCATGACTTGCACTGGCCATAAACGTTGGCCTTCCACTCAGGGTGGGACTCAATGTATGCCCGAAGGTCAGGGGCCAATTTGTCCAATGGTAAAAACCAATTGGTTGTCTTTCTTCGCTCCAAGGTGGCACCAGATAAGGTCGATGCCGGGTTGATCAAATCCGTGGGGTTTAAGGTGGCACCGCATGACTCACATTGATCACCATAGGCCTCAGGGTAACTGCATCGGGGACACGTTCCCTTGATGTAGCGATCCGCCAAAAACTGCTTCGCCTCCGGGTCGTAGTACTGATCGGTTTCACGGGTATCAAAAACCCCTTTGTCATAAAGCTCCTTGAAAAAGCTTGAAGCCACTTCCTTGTGCTTGTCTCCAGAGGTTCTTGAATAAACATCAAAGTCAACCCCAAAATCCTTCAAGGCGTCACGCATCATCACATGGTAGCGATCCACAATGTCCTTAGGTGATACACCTTCCTTGCGAGCGCGCATGGTGATGGCCATGCCGTGCTCATCAGATCCGCAGATGAAGGCCACATCCTCACCACGAAGACGCAAAAAGCGGACATAGATGTCTGACGGCAGGTAACACCCTGCCAAATGTCCAATGTGAATGGGACCATTGGCATAGGGAAGTGCTGCCGTGACGGTGGTGCGATTGAATTGACTCATGGGTTCACAAAAGTACGAAGCAGCCTTACCTTGGCAGAACCTAATTTCACATGGACTCACTCATTCATCCCCCCTCCCTTGTTGCCGGCGACCATATCGCCCTGATCAGCCCGTCCAGGTACACCGATTCAACGATGATTGAACAGGCCAAGCAATGGGCTGAAAGCCATGGATTTGTTGGGGTTGAGGCAGGTAACCTTGGTGAACAATCAAACCAATTTGGTGGCAGCTCTAGTCAGCGAGCAGCAGACGTAAATACCGCTATCGGACAACCCCTCATCAAGGCCATATGGGCTATTCGAGGAGGATATGGGGCAGTTAATATGGTTGACTTGGTTGACTGGGAGGCCCTGAAAGCATCGCCCAAGTGGTTGATTGGCTTCAGTGACTTCACACATTTGATTGGTAAAGCTCACGTAAATGGCCTGGCAGCACTTCACGCTTGGATGCCTATTCAACTGCCACAGCTTGACACATCGAGCAAAAACTCCCTTGCGCTGGCCTTGCAGGGCAAAGCCCTAGGGCTTTGCGCTAAGCCCCATGACCTGAATCGACATGGCCAATCCACTGGCCTATTGATCGGAGGCAACCTCAGTGTCCTGTATAGCATGATTGGCTCAGACAGCTTCCCCTGCCTAGATGGCGCCATTCTCTTTTTGGAAGACCTGGACGAACACTTCTACCACATCGATCGCATGATGTGGGCGCTGAAGCGGTCAGGCTCCTTCAAAGGCCTTCAAGGCATGATTGCGGGTGACATGACTGACATGCACGACAATGACGTGCCATTTGGCATGAATGCCCTAGAAATTCTGGCAGAACATTGCCCAAAAAGCCTGCCCTTTGCCACAGGGTTTCCATTTGGCCACGAAAAACGCAATGAAACCCTTGTCACCGGCTCTCAGGTAACCTTGACGGTAGATTCGCAAGGTGCAGCATTCACCTACCTACCCTGACCGCCCCCTTTCCAAGCAAAAACAGCTGATTGGGCAATGGGGAGAGCAGTGTGTTGCCGTCCATTACCAACATGAAGGCTATGTTTCGATTGCCAGAAACTGGAGACATCAACGGGCTGAAATTGACTTGATTGTGCATCAGCCTGGGCAACAATTGTTGGTTCTCATCGAAGTGAAGGTCGTGGGTCATCATCGAGACCATCCAGCTGCAAAGTCAAGACAGTTCAGGAGAATCGCAAAAGCTGGAACGGCCTATTTGTACATGCATGGCCTGAATTGGGAAATCCGCATTGACCTCGCCTTGGTTCAAAACTCGAAAGGGAAAAGCCATGTAATTGTACATCAGGGATTTTGGGAGGGCTGGGGATAGTTCACGGAGCATATAAATTGACTATTTTTGCAAAAAATTTCAACAGTGAGTACCCAAGATCAAGACGCTTCATCTGAGAAGACAGGCAAAGGCAACAATAAGTTCAAATCCAGCATCGGAGCCGATGGAAAAAAGGAGTTTGGACGCAGTGCATCCAGTCGTGACCGCGGCAGTCGTGACGACAGTCGAGGCAGCTACAATAAAGACAACCGCTCAGGCAGTAGCGACAGCCGCTCAGGTGGTGGTGGGTACAACCGAGACAACCGCTCAGGCAGTAGCGACAGCCGCTCAGGTGGTGGTGGGTACAACCGAGACAACCGCTCAGGCAGTAGCGACAGCCGCTCAGGTGGTGGTGGGTACAACCGAGACAACCGCTCAGGCGGAGGCGGGTACAACAGAGACAACCGCTCAGGCGGAGGCGGGTACAACCGTGACAACCGCTCAGGCGGAGGCGGCTACAACCGTGACAACCGCTCAGGCGGAGGCGGGTACAACAGAGACAACCGCTCAGGCGGAGGCG
>OCVR010001680.1_pt1 | contig 17526 bp, 27 predicted proteins | sample 1539091 | NCBI WGS metagenome assembly OCVR01 (sample SAMEA3355530, study PRJEB22509) | marine metagenome | biome: marine; feature: coastal ocean; material: water | place: USA | collected 2010-08-07 | depth 16 m | reverse complement strand
GCTGTGCTGGCCTGTGTGGTCGCTGTGCTGGCCTGTGTGGTTGCTGTAGAGGCACTTGAAGCCGAGGCTGTGGCACTTGAGGCAGAGTTAGTTGCGCTTGTGCTGGCTTCGCTGGCTTTGGTAGTAGCCGTTGAGGCTTGAGTCGTGGCTGTTGAGGCAGAGGTTGATGCGTTAGTCGCACTTGTTGCTGCGTTAGTCTCGCTTGTTGAGGCATTGCTCGCAGAAGTGCTTGCTTGTGAGGCTTTTGTCGAAGCTGTACTCGCAGAACTGGCCGCATTGGTTTCAGAAGTCGAAGCGTTACTGGCAGACGCTGTGGCGGATAGTGCTTGAGCGTTTGCAAGGTTGGCATACTGGATAGCCGCAGCACCAGAGGCAGCAGCATTACTGGCAAAGGTTTGAGCATCAGCTTCTGCTGATAGTGTTATTGCTTCGGCTGCTTGCGCTGATACCTTAGCTGCCTCTGCGGATACTACATCAGCGTTAGTTAGCAGTAAGTCTGCGGCTGCTGCGGCTGCACTTATGCTTGCTTCACCAGCTTTAGCAGTTGCAGTAGATGCTTGAGTTGTAGCAGTAGTTGCTTTAGTCGTAGCAGTAGCTGCGGATGCTGCGGCCTCAGATGCTTTAGTCGTTGAGGTTGATGCTTGGGTAGTTGCGGTTGATGCGCTTGCAGCAGATGCGGTGGCACTTGTAGCAGCAGCAGTAGCAGAGGCAGCAGCGTTGACCGCTTGTTGTGTTACTTCGTTTATAGTGGAGTCCTGAGTTGAATCCCCTGAACCTCCTGTACCGCGAAATATAGCCATTTGTTATTACCGTTCTTATAAAAGAAAGAAAAAAAAGGAGTCCGAAGACTCCCTTTAGTCATGATATTGACTAACCGTTAACAGCCAGTACAAAACCTGTCTCTGGACGTAGTACCTGAGTACCGTACAAACGGTCAGCAGTGTACAATGTACCTAAGAACTCTTGCTTGTACTGAGTCTGTGAACGTACACCTTGCTGCTCTGCAAGTACCATGGTGTCCTTGTGGCACAACAATGCACCTCGGACAGCACCGCCAGCAGAGTTATCAGCAGCAGATTCTAGAGTAGGGCAGTTGGTAGATACATAAATATCCACACCGTACAACTCACCAATCTTGCCATTAACAACACCTTGGCCATTTACGAAGTCAGAAGACACATAACGATCAATACCCATGATGGCATTACGTAGGCTAGGCGGGATTACTAGAGAACGACCGTCCATAGGTGCGTCACTGTCATCCATCTTCTGGATCATGTCGCGTAGGAAAGCGTCGGAGAAGGCATCACCAGCGGCTACAGTGTCAGCAGCGTAAGCAGTAGTACCGCTAGATGCATCATTGTAGAAAGCTGCTGAGGTAGCCCAAGAGGTGCCATTACCGTCACCAAACTTCTTACCTAGTGTGAATAGATCATCATCTACCTGCTTACCAAGGGCGTAACCAGCATCACCAGTATAGAACTGACGAAGGGAAGCTAAGGCTTGTACGTTGGTGATATCTTCAATCAAACGTGAATATTCAAAGTGCTTGTCAATAGTTACTAGAACTTCTGACTCAGTAGCATTCTGGATAGTTACTGCGGTGTTCTCTGCTTTAGCAGAAGCTACACCACGGGTAGGCTTAGGGATGTGAATAGTATCACCCTTCTTGCCTTGCATTGCAATCTTCTTAGTCAAAGGAGCTAAGACTAAAGATTTCTCATAAGCTGCAACAACTTCATCGGACCAAATTTCGGGGATGAATGATGCTGCGCTAGTGTTGTCTACGGCACCGCCTTGTGCGGGATATACTGAAGTAGCCATTTTTAATTCTCTCTATAATGTAAGGTTATTTGACCCGTTTCTCAGCGTATGCTAATTGAATATCGTCTGATAGAGCAAGGTAACGCTCTGGGTCTGTTTTCATAAGTTTAATAATATCAGCTCGTCTGTAGATCTTTTTGGAAGAACTAGAGTCCGGATTACCACGAGTGTAACCTGTTGACCCTTCCTTGACAGCCTTCTGTCTTCCCTCTTTCTCAGCCTGAAGTGTTTGATTGATAGCACCTGTACGTTCTTTCCAGTTAGAAAAGAGTTCGTCAGCCGCTTCCATATCAAAATGTTGGTCTGCCTGTACAAACAAACGAGTCCTAATCTTAGAGGCTTGAATCCACTCAGCGAACTTAGGATCTGCAACGATCTGTGGTATCTCTGGGTGATCCTTCTGTAAAGCGGCCATCGAAGTTTGCTTACGATAAGCGCGTGATGTTTGCTCTGCTTCCAGTACTTTAGGGTGTTTCTCAATTGCTCGACTGATAGCCTTTTCAGGATCAGAATAGAAATCTACTTCTTCATCTGTGTCGTCAGTTGCCGTTACGGGTTCCTGATCATTGAGTTGTGTGTTGATATAGCTATCGACTACTTTACGTAAGTCACCTACTTCTGAGCTTTGACGACCTAGGAGCTTCTCAGCCTCTTGGTGCATCCGAACTACATCTTCAAGTGATTTACCGCTGTACTTATCTGGGATTGTATCCTCAGTGGTCTCTGCTGTAGCCTCAGGGGTGTCCTCTTGCGGAGGTTCCTGTTTGGTTGCTGAGTCCTGAGTTATATCATCTAAGCTATCAAAACGCTCATCTTTGTTAAAGTCCTCATCGAGGATAACTGCTGCCATACTAAACTCCGTACCTTGGTATTATGGAGGTGAAACTAAAATAAAGGCTCCGAGTCATCGGTTAGCCTTCTCTGCTTTTGCTCTCTTACGTTCATGATCCTTAGCCCACTTTATTGTTGCCCCAGCAAAGTCGCCAGAGTGTGGGTCTAAAGAAGAACGAGGAGAGGAAAGTTGTCTGGTCGAATGAGCCCCGCAGGTTTTACATACCTGTGTATCTGGGGAACCCTTGACCATGTGTTCATTAACGTGCCCTAGGTCACATTTATAATCATAGAACTTAAACATGTACGTAATCGTCCTCAGGGGTCTCTTGTGAGGCCTCTTGTCCAATACGTGTAGTCTCTTCTAGATTAAGTAAAGTACCTATGATGTTCAACTGACCCTTACGGAAGTTTAGGTCAGCCTCGTCTTTGGTTTTCTCTACGGAGTTAATGAGAGGGATATTGAGCCGCATCTCTTCAAGTAATGATAACCATCCTTTAGTACGGAATAGCTCGTTCATGTTCCTGAAGTACAGCTCTAATTCATTATCTGTCATTTATACTACCTATTATAACATAATTTTACATAAAAGTCAAGATTTTTCTTTACTTTTGGTTGTTTTTGTGGTATTAGAGTCCTGTGCCTTGCCTAATAGAGCCACCTGCTCCTCTAGCTTGGTTATTTGCTTCAAAAGCCTGCTGTAACTCTGGTTGATTTGCTCCACTACTTGCTGGAGGTCGCGCTGGGATACCATTTAATGCTCCTTTTAAGGCTAATGCCTGTTTGTTATCAATTTCTTTCTCTTTAAGAATACGGTCTGCTACTTTAAGTCTACGTTCAAACTCTCGGTCATCCTCCGCACCGTCTTTAAGGTTGGTTGTGATGGCTTTAATACGGTCAGTCTCAAGTTCCTGAGGTATGGCCTTAGCTTCTTCAGCCAGCTTAACAGCCCTAGCTTCAGATTCCTTAGCTTGCCCACCGAGTGCTGCTGTCTGAGAGGCTTGGAAAGCTAATTCAGCTTGTCGAGTCTCTTCTTGAGCCTTCTGCTGCTCAGGTGTAGGTTGTGCTGCCTTATCAATAAGACCGATAAGTTCCTCACGGTTAGACACGTTCATGTTGTCTACGATAGACTTGAGCATGATAGGATAATAAGGTGTATCTTTACCCATGGTCTGTAGTAACTGTACCAACTGAGATACTTCGTACTCACGAGCAATAATACCCAGAGAACTAGTAGCTAAGAAGTTATAGTCAGATACTGGGTAGAGCTCAGGCTCATACTGCATATAACGCCAAGCTGCCTTCGATACGAATGGAATGAGGAAGGCTTCTTGGAAGTTAATCAAAGTGCGCTTATGTCGCTTGATAATAGCGCCCAGAGACATCGAAATGCCAGCAGCAGTGGCTTCACCGTTAATTTGACCACCAACACCAGAAGAGTCCACAGCCCCTGTAGACTGTTGAACCATGGACTGTAGTGCCTGAGCCTGAGCAAACGTAATCTGACTAACATTACCAAAGTTGAATGGGTTAATGATCTCTTTAGGATCACCGTTAGTCAATAATAACTTACCAGCACGAATCTCTGGCTTAGTGCCTCTAGGGATGCGTGTAGCGTCCATAGCAAGCATTGGGTGTACTGTAAGGGCCAGAGCGTCTATACGTGCGCGTAGCTCTGCATCTAGAGCCTTCTGGCTGTTGTATCCCTTCTCACATACACCACGACCATAGAAGCGGCTGGGTACAACGTCCCATGGGAATGCTACGATAGGACGGTCTTTCATCATGTAAGGGCTAGGTTCAGCTTTAAGCATGATACCTTCGTTACCAATGATAACTACAGCTTCTGTGTAGTAACCTTCCTTCTCATCTCCATCAAGATCATAATCAAGTTCTTGTTCAAGGAGATGTGTAGGTACTAGACCATAATACTTGGTAAGACGTACCTTATCATCTTGAGTAACTGTGAGCTCACTGTCAGGCTCTAGGTTGAAATCTTCTGAGGCATTACCTAGGTAAGCGTCTTTATAAACACCTTGTTCTTGTAGGATCTCTACCGTATGGGCTGACACAAACTCGTCTACAGCTACGCCCAAAGCTTCCTCTACATTGGTAGCCACTGGGTCAATACGGAAGTTCTGAGGCAAGATGGGACGTAGGCGAACCACGGTACGCTTGGAGATATTAACACCCACAGCCTCCATAGCACCACCCATGACCTTCTCAGTCGCAGGCTTCATCTCGTTGATCTCTTCTAAAACTACCTCAGCAATACCATTACCGTAGACCGCTGCGTTGATCAAGCACTCACTCATGTCCCTGCGGATACGTGTACGTTCAAAGTCCTCATGTAACTTATTACGTAGGAACTGAATGTCCTGAGTCTCTGAGTCACCTAGATTGTCTTTAATGTCAAAGTACTTACCACGACCAAAGGTAGCCTCTTCAATCTCAGCTACGTTAGACTCTACGGCTTGCTGAAGGGCAGGGGCAATGATCTGTGATCTCTCTGCCTTACGTGTAGCATCTGAGGCATTCCAAATACCCCGCCAGAGGCGATAATACTCTTCATGCTTCTTGGCATAGTTATTCTCGTAGTAATCACCCCAATCGTTCACCTTGGTCATTACGAAGTCTATGAGGGACTGCTCAATGATAATAGGGTCTGTACTCTCGTTATGGTCATTTAGTTGCATGTTTAGTATCCACTGATTAAGTCTATGGTTTCAAATTCGTCATGTTCTTCAAAGTTGCCTATATAGGCTACCTTGGCTAACTGGTCTATATAAGCCAGCGAGTCTATTAAGTCATCATGTGTTAAGGGGTCTGGGAACTGGAATAATTCATCACAGAAGCGTGAGTGCCATTCTTTAGACTTCTTGTTGATGGTTATTAGACCATGCTCAAAGCGTCCTTGAAGTGCCCACATTATCCTATCAGTCTTCTTCTGGTTACCGTGTGTAAGTTCCTCCACCCTGAAGAAGAAGGACTGACGTTTCATCATGTCCATGAGGGGTGACATTACAGCTTGTTTGGCAATACCTTTCTCTATACCTACAGAGAGTGGTCTGTAATCCTTTACAGCTTGGAATATCTTACGTGCTGTCTCGTCAAGAGTCCAACGCCCATATATGATATTCTCAACAAACCAGCCATCTTCATTGACATAAACTACAGCCATAGAGGTGTTGTCTAGTCGGCTTGTGTTTCCTTTCTTCTTAGAAACATCTTGGAAACCAGCGAGGTCAATAGCAATATAATAATCACCATCACCAGTAGGTTTTGTGCCCGTCTGTAACCACTCTTCTTTAAACATCTCAGAGCCTTGGTTCTTGAAAGAAGCCATGAACTCTTGTTGGAAGGCGTGGGTTGACATACTCTTTTTAGCAATGTTGATCTCTTCAGGATCTAAGGTTTCATTGTCGTAGGAGGTGAAGTGCCATGCAGAGAACGTAGGGTCATCCTCAGATAGCTCTGCATACTTGTATAAGTCATAGAAGTGATTACGTCCCTTGGGTGTACCTATGAAGAGACAGGAACCCTTTTGGTCAGCTAGGGCTGGTCGTAGGATCTCCTCAAATACCTCTGGTTTCATATCTGCATATTCGTCTAGACATAGAAACTTAAGGCTAACACCACGCATCGTATCGGGTCTATCAGCACCTTTAAGTGAGATAGTTGCACCATTGATCAAGGTGATTTGCATGTTGTTGATATGGGAGCTGCGTATTACTGGGTGACCTAATTCTATCAATAGGCCCCACATGATGTCTCTGGCCTGCCCTTGGGTAGGTGCAACATAGAATACATGGGAGTTTGGTTTATCAGCTTGAAGGGCATTGACAATTAGAAGCCATGCAGCTAGTCGTGACTTACCACAACGTCTTCCTGCTGCCACTACCCTGAAGCGTGTAGGGTCTGCCCATACTTTCTTTTGCCAATCCAGAAGTTCAATCTTTAAATCAGCCATGATTAGACAACCTCATAATCAGCATCAGTTATATCTTCAGAAGTACCTGAGACCTCAGGTTGACCTACACCAGTGATATTGATCTGTATAGCTGACTTAGCACTACCTTTGGTGATATCCTTCTCAAAGGCTGCTACAGGGGCTACACGGTCCATGACAAGTTTCCATGCTGATGCTTGGTTCTTATGATCATCGTTCAAGGCAGCATTAAAGATAGCCTCAAGTACTTTGGCTGACTTAGGGGACGCAAGCATCCTAGCTTTGTACTCGTTGATGATAGCAGCATCACCTTTAGGACGACCAATAATACCCTTAGGCTTCTTAAGAGCCGCCTTAGGTGGTCTCCCTGTACGCTTCTTAGGTACTGTTCTACGGTCAACCCTGCCTGACTTGGTAAGCTTAGGTTCTTTAGGTTCTTCTTGTTCTGACATATCTATGCAATTGCCTCTGTGTTGAGATTGCTACGGGGGGTGGGGTTACTTAAGACTGACAATCTCTGTTAAGAGACATAGGTGTCGCCTTAAGTATACTTAAGTGTCTTTATGTTTATTCTTTAATTATAACTAAAAGTAACTACTAAAGTGTCTAAAGTAGTTACTTTATGTTTATACTAAAAGAATAAACTGTAAGTGCCTTAGGGCCGCGTTAAGCTGCTAAAGCATACTATAGGTATATTATACCACATCTGAGCCTGAAAGTCAAGTAGTTTCTACAGTTTCTTCAGTATACTTAAGGTCGTGCCCATGAATACCCTTGTGATGCTAATGAGAACTATTATCATTCCCATGTATATCATAGGGTTATCTTATGTAACCTACAGTAATCTTTTGTTACTTACTAAAGCAGAATCACTCTTTTGTAAACTTAGGTTTTCTTCAGAAGCAGAATCACTCTTTTGTAAACTTAGGTGCCTACCACAGTTATCCCAAGAATACTCCACGGCCCCCTCCCCTTAAGTTATCCACAGGCTACCGAAGTGTCCACAGGTTATCCACAGGCTACCGAAGTGTCCACAGGTTATCCCCAAGTCCTTAGGTAGCCTGTGGATAACTTATCATGTGTCAAACTATTGACACCTAAGGACTTGAGCATACTCGAGACACTTAAGCAAGCGTGACTATTCAAGGTTCATTTGTTTCATAAGTTGACAAGTGTGAGCCTATGTGGGTGCCTATAGCTATACCTAGCACAAGTAACACAGGAATACAACAGGGGCTAAGGCCTCACACAAGGCCGCCAGTGAGACACAAGGCCTAGGGCCTGCCCTTACTATGCCCAAAGTATTTACGCAGCTTCTGTGATATTGGCACGACTATTGCATACTCATGTATCCTTCTATCTATTATGCGTGCGTGCGCGAGTATCATGTTGTCTTGGTTGTTGTCAAGTATTATATTGTCATACCTATATAACCCAATGGTCTAAAGACAACGCTTGACACTCCTGTAGTATCGGGTATACTTAACCCAACAACAACGCAACAACAACCTAAGAAACCGGAGCATCACATGATCAAATCACTTTACACACTCACAGTAACTTGTACCGATAAGAACCGTTCAATGGAACTAGACTTTGTTAATGAACAACTAGCACTTAAAGCACGCTGGGAAGCCATGCAGATGGGTTACACTGTTAGCAACATAGAGTACCCGACTAAGATTGTACGCTCTTTTAAGGAAGCACAGGAAGAGCTAGGTTTTTTCCAACTGTAATTAATTGCAGCACAGGGGTTGACACCTACGTTAGCCCCTGTATAATTAACCCAACAACAACTTAAGAAACTGGAGTAAATATTATGATCACTACAACTATCACTGAATACTCTTTCCGTGACGCTTTCCGTGACTATGGACGTACCGATAACTTTAAATATGAGAGCCTTACTGCTTTGTTTGAGTATCTAGAGCAACTTAGCGACGACATCGACCAACCCATAGAACTCGACGTTATCGGTCTATGCTGTGAGTTTAGTGAGGTTTACTTACAAGACGTGGTTGCGCTGTACGGGTTAGAAGAATACGACCACCTAAAGGACAACAACGAGGCCGTGCTAGAGTGGTTACAAGACCATACCACGGTTATTGAGGTTGACCTCGACGAAGGCCTAGTAATCATTCAAGACTTTTAACGTAAGGAGGCGTGGAATAATGTTAACTAATACTAAACTAAAAAACCTATGCATGAACCACTTGCTTAAACGCGACACTACCAGTATACTAGTGCTTGAGGAATTATATCTTGATTTCTTCAACGACTACCTGACACTGGCCTATGCAGCCGAAAACATGGGCGTACAGGAAGATCTGCTAGGGTACGCTATGGACCTAGGTAAACAATTTAATCACAAGACTAGAGGGTAAGATAATGAACAATTACACAGAAGCAGAAAAGGCACTATATAACGTGCTGTTAGATTTGAACTATAGTGAACCATACATCACACTGGGCAGCCTTGCCAAGGTAACGGGCACATCAAGACGTCTATTAGCTCCCCTATTGGGTGATTTAGTAACTAAGGGTAAGGTACTGGCAGGGAATGAAGACGTCATGGGCGACATTATACACACGTATACGCCTATTGTGTCCAGAGGCCTAGCATATGGCTACCCTTTAGACTACTATACATATGAAGAATGGAGCGGGTTTGCATTATGAGCTATTTATATGATATAGTTTACCTAATAGGCTTAGCTGTTGTTTACACAGCGGTAATCATGAGCCTAGTAGCTGCAACAGCCGCAGGTGTGGCAGTATTATTAACATTATTAACTAAATAAGGTGGTATACAATGAGATGTAAAGCGTGTAATATGATCCTAAACGACTATGAGTTAAGCCGTAAGGAAAAGGAAACCGAAGAATTTTTAGATTTGTGTGGCAAGTGCTTGACAATCAGTAATGAAGCAGCATATAATATCGTTATTGATGCAGGTGATTTTGACTTAGAAGAGGGTATTAATTATGGCACAAGCAACTTTTGACCTAGAGATAGGCGTAGGCACTTTAGAAGAGATGCTAATTAACTTTGAGGTTGACTACTATATCGACCAAGATGCAGAGGTAGTTATTAACGACTATTACTGTTACTATATCAACGAGGCCGAGAGCGGCCTTAAGCATTACGAGAGGCTACCTAGGTGGCTAGAGAAAAAACTAGAAGGTGAGGTAGAAGACTATAAATATGAAATGATAGCAAATAACGCTTGACACGATTAAGCAACCTTGGTATAATACTAAGGTAACCAAGACACTTTTAGTATATTCTTAGTTTATAACTAAAAGTAACTACTAAAGTGTCTTAAGTACAACTAAGGGCCATAAGGGCCTTTAGAACTAAAACCCACTATAGCCACTTAAGGCTAAGGATAATTTTATGTCAGTAATTACAGGTAAAGTCGCTTTTGTCAATCTAGAAGAGTACGAGATTTATCAAGGTCAGTCAACGGGTAAATACTCTGTGGTTGTCACACTAGACGAAGCGGAGGCGTCCAAGCTAGAAGAACAAGGCGTCAATTTAAGGGAGTACGAAGGCAATAAGCAACGTAAGTTTGCCAGTAAGTTTTCAGTCGATGTAGTAGACTTAGACGGTGAACCTGAAACGGCACGACTTACTCGCGGCTCTTTGATCCGTATTCAGTACTCAACAGGTCAACCGCACCCAGTGCATGGTATTACGCCTTATCTGGATAAGATCCGAGTACTTGAGCTAGCTAATCAGTCTGATGACGACTTTTAGAGACTAACCCTAGGGCTTACTATGGGTAGGCCCTTAAAACCCCTTAGAACGCACCACAGGAGCTCACAGAGCATGATACAAGTAGAAAGTACATTTGTTAAGCATGAACCATGCCCCTCGTGCGGCTCCAGTGATGCCTTAGCGAGGTATTCAGATAACCATGCAGTATGTTTCAAATGCCAGCACTATATACACGGTGATGGTACAACAGCAACAGCAACCAACATAAGAGCGAGGCCACTGGAAATGACAGGCACAATAGCAGCCCTACAGGATAGACGTATATCCATGGACGTATGTAAACGATATGGCGTCACAGTAGAACATGACGCCTCAGGGGTGATTAATAAACACCACTATCCATACCATAGTCTAACGGATAGAACTAAAGTCGTAGGCACTAAGGTGCGAGGTGTCAAAGATAAACAATTCTACAGTACGGGAGACCTAACACAAGCAGGTCTATTTGGTCAACAGATATTTGCGGAGGGAGGTAAATACATAACCATAACAGAAGGCGAGATAGACGCCATGGCTGTTAACGAGATGTTTGACGGTAAATGGCCAGCAGTGTCTATCAGGTCAGGAGCAGCGGCAGCAGCCAAGGACATTAAAGCCTCGCTAGAATACCTAGAGACTTTTGATAATGTTATCATATGTTTTGATTCAGACGAGGCAGGTATAAAGGCCTCAGAAGCTGTTCTACCGCTCTTTAGCCCTCGTAAGGCTAAGGTATGTACCCTGCCTCTAAAAGACGCTGGTGATATGCTCAAGGCCAATAAGGTACGGGAGTTTACCCGATGCTGGTGGGATGCTAAGGCATTCAAACCTGAGGGTGTGGTAAGTTTAGGTGATGAATCAGTATGGGATAAGTTTCTAAAGCGTGGTACAGAAGAGGTAACACCGCTACCTGCTAGCTTTGGTTCACTAAATGCCATGATGAATGGGGGTATTGCAGCAGGTGAAGTAACAGTCATTGGTGCCTTGACAAGTATTGGTAAGTCTACTATGGTGTACAACCTAGTACACGGTATGTACGTTGAAAGTTCTAAAAAGATTGGTTGTGTGTTCCTAGAGGCTGACGTAGGTGAGACAGTGGAGAAGCTTCTATCTGTCTATATGGGAACCAATATAAGCGACATAGAACAGAAGGACAGGGATTACAATCTGTACCATGAGAAGTACAACGAGCTGGCCCAGAGTGATAAACTACATATACTGGATCACCAAGGCGCTCTAGAAGCTGATGAACTATTCGCTAAGATGCAGTACTTGGTTAAAGGTTTAGACTGTGATATAATTATCTTAGATCCGCTACAGGCAGCCGTGACTTCTAATGACAATGGTGTCATTGATGGGTTCATGGATAAATGTCTAAAGCTTGCAAAGAATACTGGAGTAAGTATTATCATTGTTAGTCATATGCGTAAGCCTAATGCTAAGAATGCACATGACGTAGGTGAGTATGATTTGAAAGGCTCAGGTTCAATCAACCAAATAGCCTTCAACACTATCCTACTGAGTCGTGATAAGATGTCTGATGATGATTACGCACGTAACTGTACTCAGGTGCAACTAGTTAAGTGTAGACGTACAGGACGTACAGGGGTAGCTGGCTGGCTCTATTATGAGAACAACACCAGCCGTTTAGTAGCTACTCAGGCACCTGAAATTAAGAAGGCTAATGATATAGAGGACTTTTAAATATGTATGCAGAAGAGTTGCTAACAGTAGGTTTAAGTGCTATAATAATTATATACTTCATGGGAGGTAGCTAAGGGATGATAAGTGCAGCGGTCTTATGCATGGCTATGAACCTCTACCACGAGGCCAGAGGTGAGCCTTTAGCAGGCCAGTACGCAGTAGGGCAGAGCGTTATTAATCGTGTGAGAGACAAGAGGTATCCCAATACAGTTTGTGAGGTAGTACATCAGGCCAAGTACCGAGGGTGGGATCAGGTAAACCCCATACGTAACCAATGTCAATATAGTTGGTACTGTGACGGTAAACCTGACAACCCACAAAATGGTAAGGCTATGCTGGAGGCTACCATACTGGCCCAGTACATATTAGCCTCTACGGTAATAGACATTACAGAAGGTGCCACACATTACCATGCGTCATATGTACACCCATATTGGGCAGACCATATGACGACCACGGTACAGATAGGTACACATATATTTTATAGATAATAGGAGCAAGTAACATGAGATTGATATTCGACATAGAAACAGACGGCCTTAAGCCTACAGTAGTTTGGGTTATCGTTACTAAGGATATTGATACTCAAGAAGTCAAGACTTTTTATAAACCATTTGATACTTTTAATGAATACATAAGCAAAGCTGAGGAGGTGATAGGGCACAACATCATTGGTTATGATATACCAGTGTGTGAGAGGCTACTGGGTACTACGTTTGACCATTGTAAGGTCACAGATACTCTGGTACTATCCAGATTAGCCAACCCACAAAGAGAAGCACACAGCCTAGATTACTGGGGAGGAGTATTAGGGAATGCAAAAGGTACTTATTCGGATTGGTCACAGCTTACTCCAGAGATGGTGGTATACTGTAAGCAAGACGTTGATGTTAATGAACAAGTATACGAACGATTGCTATATGAGCTTGCTGATTTTGGAAGCGAAAGCTTACTTCTTGAGCATAAAGTACAGCATATCATCCAAAAGCAAATCAGGAACGGGTGGCTCTTAGATGAACCTAAGGCCCGTGACCTAGTAGCAGAACTAAAGGAAAAACAATATGATCTTGAAGAAAACGTACAAAAAGTATTCATACCGCTGCCAACATTTATCAAAGAAGTTACACCAAAAGTTAAAAAAGATGGTACGATAAGTGTAGTAGGTTTAAAGTTTCTAGGTGAACGCTGGACAACAGTCGGTGGCCCCTTCAGTCGTATTGATTGGCCAGTGTTCAACCTAGGCTCTAGGAGGCAGATAGGGAGATACCTACAACACTTTGGGTGGAAGCCTAAAGTATTTACAGAAACAGGACAGGCCATTGTGTCTGAGGACGTACTCAAGGACGTTAAAGGTATCCCTGAGGCTGAACTGATAGCATCCTACCTACTGGTACAGAAGCGTATAGCTCAGGTACGAAGTTGGCTAGAGGCTGTTGACGAAGACACTGGGAGGGTACATGGGTACGTTAACACTAATGGTGCGGTTACTGGACGTATGACACACAGTAAGCCTAATTGTGCTCAGGTGCCCTCCTCCAGTAGTCTATATGGTCCTGAGTGCAGGGCTTGCTGGATTGTACCAGAGGATTATAAGCTTGTAGGTATCGACGCTTCTGGTTTAGAATTGCGAATGTTAGCCCACTTCATGAATGATCCTGAGTACACGAAAGAGATACTGGAGGGTGATATTCATACGGCTAACCAGAAAGCTGCTGGATTAGCAAATCGTAATTTAGCAAAGACTTTCATATACGCTTATTTGTACGGCGCAGGTGACGAGAAAATAGGCTCTATTGCTGGTGGCGGTAGGAACATGGGACGGAAGCTTAAGGCTAAGTTCCTTAAGGGTACACCAGCACTGGCGGTACTTAAGGAAAATGTATCAATAGCAGCAGGAAAAGGTTACCTCAGGGGCTTGGATAAAAGAAAAGTATTTGTTAGATCAGAGCACTCAGCTTTAAATACACTTTTACAGTCAGCAGGGGCATTAGTTATGAAACAAGCCTTGATTATTCTTGATGAATATGCTATACTATGGGGTATAGACTATAAGTTTGTAGGTAATATCCATGATGAATTTCAGGTGGAGGTACGAGCGGATCAAGCAGAACGTTTCGGACAGTTAGCCTGCAGTTGTATTGAGGCCGCAGGGCTTGCCTTTAAGCTTAAATGCCCACTAGCTGGTGATTTTAACGTAGGAGATAGTTGGGCTGAGACCCATTAGGGGGAGTTATGAATGCAGCAATGGAATTAACAAAAAAACAAATCAGTAACGCAAAGTATAATCCTAGGAATAACGCAAGAAATAATCCTAGGAATAACCCTCAACGTATGTTTGTCAACGGTAAGTACGTACCTAAAAACCATCCCATGTGGAAAGCCGGAACCTATAGGACATTTAATGACGCAGCCTTTAGTTCCTTTACTAATTACGCTTCCTCAACCAAAGGTGATGTGTACATTATCACTAACAAGGCGTGGCCTGAGTGGGTTAAGATAGGTAAAGCTGTTGATGCTACAGATCGTCTTAAGAGTTACCAGACAAGTGACCCATTTAGAGCTTATGAGTTACATCATAGTGTCACTAAGGATAACAGACACACAGCAGAGGTAGAGGCGCACAAGGCACTTGAGGTCTTAAGTAAAGACAGGAAGAATGAGTGGTTTAAAGTAGACTTAGAGACAGCAGTAAGTTGTATAGAAGGTAACATATGAAACATAATAAAGGCAAGCCCTTTAGTACATGCTTTGTTGATGCTGATAGTTTGATATATCGTATCGCACTTAAGACTGATATAGACTTAAGCACAGCCAAGGAATACTACGATAAAGCCATAGAGGATATTGAGTGGAACACCTGCAGCACAGTGACTAAGGTAGCACTAAAGGGCGTAGGTAACTTCCGCTATGCTATAGCAGAGGATTACAAAGGCCAACGTAAAGTTAAAGAACAAGAGGAAGACCCTAATCCTGCGTTGACAGAGAGGCGTAAAGAACTTAATGAGTATGCTTATGGCCTAGGGCACTTCGCTAGTGATAACTGTGAAGCAGACGATGTAGTATCTATATGGGCGCAGGAGGCTTTAGACGCTGGTGTAAACTATGTCATAGCACATATAGACAAAGACATTGACATGGTGGAAGGCTGGCATTACAACTTCACCAAAGAAACTTTGTACTACATTGATGCAGAGGAAGGTTGGTACAGGATGTGCATACAGATGCTTACGGGTGATTCTACGGACAACATACAAGGTCTTAAGGGTATTGGGCCTAAGAAAGCAGAGAAGCTACTGGCTGATGTTGCTAAGGCTGATATGCTGGCTAAAGTACAGGAGGCATGGCAAGAGCATCACCCTGATGATTGGCACGACAGACTAGAGGTGTGTTGGAACCTAATCTATATGCGTAGGAACTGGAACGGCTTTAGACGTATGAAACTTGAGGAGGTCTTTGGAAATGAATAAAACTACTGTACATAATCTACTTAATGAGCTTGATGATCTATCTCGGTATTGCATTGAACGTGTTATGGATCAAGATTATGGGGATGAGTATGAATATCACTCTGATGGTCAGCAAGAGTACAGGGACAAGCACAAGGAAATTAGAAAACTCATTGGAGGGCAATATGGTACTAATGATACGTGTGTTTATAGCGGCATAATGGTTATTCTCGACATTGCTAGAGAAGCTCAGATGTGGCAACAGTACGCCATGTGGTTAGAAAATGAGTTAGAAAACGAAAGAGATGAGTATGGAGTGAATTACTTTCATACGTTCGATGAGTGGTACGAGAAACATCACAAGTGGGACAAGGAGAAGTGAGAAGATGACAGCTAAGATAAAGTTCAGATCAGGGCTCGAAAGTGCATTCAGTGACGCTGTAGGCACTAAAGACTTTCTTTATGAGCCTTACAGGATACCTTACATTATAAATAAGAAATACATACCTGACTTCATATGTGAACGTACAGGTGCCATGATAGAATGTAAAGGATTCTTTAGGGTTGGTGATACACAGAAGTATAAAGCTATTAGGGACGAGATTGATCGACCATTGATCTTCCTGTTCTCTGATTCAACTAAGAAGTTACGTAAAGGTTCTAAGATGACATTAGGGCAGTGGTGTGAGAAAGAAGGTTTAGCTCACTTCACCTTACGTACCGTAGATAAGTTACTGGAGCATTTGAAATGTCTAGCACCTTTGAAGAATTAAAAGAGAAAGTACTCAAAGAGTTTGATGTTGACTTACTGTGTGAGCTTATGAAGATTGACAGTGAACAGTTACTTGACCGCTTTGAGGATTTATTCATGAAGAACATGGAGCTATTTGAAGATGACGAATAATGCCTTGGACATACAAGTAGGTGGTGAGCATTACAATACACTGGGTATTCAACCTATAGAGTATATTGTAAGCAATAACACACCTTATTGTGAGGCCAACGTGATTAAGTATGTATCCCGCTGGCGAAGCAAGAATGGCCTAGAGGACTTACTTAAAGCTAAACACTATATTGACCTACTTATAGAATTAGAAGACTTACACGAGGGGAACCGATAATGCAGCTAATAGAGATGCTTAAGAAGCATGAGGGTGTTGAGACTCATGCGTATGTAGACACGGTAGGTAAGACGACCATAGGTGTAGGGCGTAATATAGACGCTGCAGACGGCCTAGGGCTCTCTGAGAAGGAGATTGATTACCTACTGCATAATGACATTGACAGGGTAGAGAATGAGCTTCTAAAGAGCTTACCTTGGGTTTCTAACCTAAACCCTGACCGTTTTGATGCTTTGGTTGACATATGCTTTAACTTAGGTTTACCACGGTTCCTTAAGTTTCAAAAGGCCTTGAATGCTCTAATGACACATAACTATGAACTGGCAGCTATTGAGTTCTTAGATAGCCGTTGGGCTAAACAGGTAGGTGATCGGGCTATTGAGTTAGCTGAGATGATTAGAACAGGTGTTTACCAAGAGGATTACAAAGTATGATAGTTAAATTATATACAGGTTCAAACTGTCCAGCGTGTGTCACACTCAAGGGACGTTTAGAAGGCCTAGGTATTAGTAGCTACAAATATGAAGAGGCTAACGTTAATGTACCAGCGAATCGTGAGGAGGTTATTAAGCTAGGATTCCGAGGTGTTCCCTTGTTGGTACGTTATGATATTGATGGGGAGGTTGTAGGTGCTCTAATGGGAGCCACTAAAGCGGATAGTGCTTACACTGATATCTTTAAAGGCGCGTGGGAGAGTCCTCATGTTATTCATGAACCACTTTAAAATGATTATGGAGGGTTTTGACTGTGACCTTAACACAGCTATTCAACTATATCAACGCGGTACTGTCTGGGAGGACTAAATGAAGGCTGAATACATAAGTCATATGGGTGACGACCTGACTGTAGTGAATGCAGCGAGAGTATCATTTGATAAGGAGAGCGCAGAGG
>OCVR010001679.1_pt1 | contig 17528 bp, 16 predicted proteins | sample 1539091 | NCBI WGS metagenome assembly OCVR01 (sample SAMEA3355530, study PRJEB22509) | marine metagenome | biome: marine; feature: coastal ocean; material: water | place: USA | collected 2010-08-07 | depth 16 m | reverse complement strand
GAACGGCTGTCTGCTACACCTCGTTGAAGGTGACGCCATGCTTCATCAAGGAAGGTAGTCAAATCGTTCGGGTCACTCGTCATATCTGTCCGTCGTCAGGGTTTTTGGAACCAATGGCAGCGTAAACTAAGATAGAGTTCGGCTCATCTGGTTGGTTTGATTATGCGGCGCATTGTCTGTGATGCAAGCGTCGCGTTTCGAGCGTCTTTCGTTTGATCCTTTCCCTTTGTTTTAGAATGGCTTTGTCACGCCCGAAGTAGACGTCGGCAGGTGTTACGTTGTTGATACTCTCGTGGTAACGCTGGTGATTGTAGTGGTCGACGAGGTCATAAGGCAGACCACTTGAAAGGCGCAAGCTCACACCAGCAGCACGCAGATGCGCGTGTGCAGGCGCGCGTGGCGCAGGCAACTATCAAAATCAAGGTTTGTGGGGGCTAACGTGGGGGCGAAATATAATAAAACCGCTTAGTGCATTGTTATATAATGCCTAATATCAAAGATATGGCGGACAGACAGGGATTCGAACCCTGGAGACGGTCTCCCGCCTACACACTTTCCAGGCGTGCGCCTTCGACCACTCGGCCACCTGTCCGTAGAGCGGGGTTTAGCGTTAAGCGCAGACCATGTGCAAGTACAAAAAACACCTCGGTTTCACTAAGATCGCTTGCCTTTGACTTTCGGCTCTTGATACGTCAGCTCTCGGTCTTCGCGGGGCACAGGAATGCCAGCTCGAAAAACACTTCTACGATAATTTCCAGCGCAATCCCGTCGCAAACCCCATCGCGCAGAAATTTACCAGCGCCAACCATCGCAAGACCCGCCATCGCGACTGCGAATGCGAATGCTTGAAACACAGCTTTCAAAGTGGGCGAGCGCTGCACATCGCACACGTGCAAAAAAGCAAAGCCCCGCGGACAACATCGCCGCACGCCGCGACATGATCGCACAGGCCTGTTCATGCGCCATGCTAAAAAGCCAAAACACCAATCCTGGAATAAACAAAAGCGTCAACGACAGCTCGCCCGTGATAACCGCCACGATTGTGAAAAGTTAGTTTTGTGTCGGCGACGTCTCATCAATCATCCAAATGTAAATAAACGCGGCGATTAAGTTTGCCCTTTTTCTCGACCTTTCCCAACCGCACACGCCCGATCTCTGACGTGCGCGCTACATGGGTGCCACCGCACGGCTGTAAATCAATTTGGCGCGTGTCATCACCGATGCGCACCAAGCGCACACGCCCGCTTCCCATCGGGGGTTGAACGGACATGGTTTTCACCAAGGTCGGGTTCGCGCGCAATTCCTCTTCGGAAATCCAGCCCTCAGAAACAACATAGTCCAGCTCAATCAACCTATTTAGTGACGCTTCAAGGGCGTCTTTGTCTTCGGGCGCTTCGGGCATATCGAAATCCAGACGCCCTTTGCCAACAGAAATTGAGCCGCCAGACACAGGCAAAGATATCACGACTGACAACAAATGCAGCGCCGTGTGCACCCGCATGTGCGAATGACGTCGTTCCCAATCTAGCGAAAGTGACACCTGCGTGCCCACAGGCGGAAGCTGCACGGGTTCAGCAGGCACCAATGCCAATTGCGTATCTTCTCGCCCTTTGACTTTAACACAGGTGGCAATGGGCAAATGATTATCATTCCACATCATCATCCCGCTATCACCCGGTTGACCGCCACCTGTCGCATAAAAAATGGACTGATCCAAAATGACGCCCCCCTCAGGTGTATGTCCTAAGACCAATGCCTCCCCGTCACGCAGGTAAGCGTCATCCAGAAACATGGGTTTGGTCATGGTTATTTTTCCTCGCGGTCTGTCTCTGGCCAAACTTGCGATGAATTTTCAACAGTTTGGTCACCGGGTGTCAACGCTTCGGGATTGCGGATCCAGATATCGCGCTGTGCGAACGGAATTTCGATCCCTTCCTCCATAAAGCGGCGCGCAATTTCGTGGTTCATGTCTGATTTCACGCTCAGCACAAAATTGACGTCCCGCAAGATCGCGCGGATTTCAAAATCAAGCGAGTCCGCACCAAAACCCTGAAACACAATCGACGGAGCCGGATTGAGCAAGACCATCGAGTGCTCGCGTGCGATGCTCAGCAAAATACTCTCGACCTTGCGGGTATCATTGCCATAGGCCACGCCAACGGGAACGATCACACGGCCAACAGTCTTGCCGCGTGTCCAGTTAGTCACCATGCCCGAGACAAGATCTGCGTTCGGAACAATAACGTCCGTACGATCAAAAGTTTCGATCCGTGTCGAGCGCACGGAAATGCCGCGCACATAGCCCATCTTACCGCCAACTTCGATCCAGTCGCCTTCCGCGATGGGCCGCTCGATCAACAAAATGATTCCGGAGACAAAGTTAGAGACAATATTTTGAAGGCCAAAACCAATCCCAACCGAAAGTGCGCCTGCGACCAACGCAATATTGCTCAGATCAATCCCCGCCTGACTGATCGAAATAACTGCTGCAAGGAAAATACCAACGTAGCCTATACCTGACACAATCGCGTTGCGCCCGCCTGTATCAAGCTTAGTGCGCGGCAGGATCGATGTGCGCATCGCCCCCTGCAACAGACGCGTTGCCATATAGCCGACGCTGAAGATAACCGCGAATGTTATAAAATCTACCGGTGAAATGCGGCTGTCGCCAATCGCAAAGCCTTCTTGAAACCGTGTCCAAACTTCGGTGATATCAGCCGCGCGCGCGCCCCAAATCAGCGCAAGCAAAGGAATCGCTGCGACCACAAGCACAAAGCCTAAAAGCACCGATACCAAGGATTCTTCATCGCTTTTTTCGCGGCGCATAATCAACGCGTAAAGGTCACTGACAAAGTGCTGGAGCACCAGAACCAACCCGAACAAAGCCATTGTCGCCACAGAGGCGAACATCAGTCGGGCCGCTCCATTACCATAGCCCAGTGCTGCAATCAGCGGGCCGAAGAACGCAACGATTATCGCAGCGCGCCCCAAAAGCTTGGAGATGCGTAAACGGTACATGCTGCTTTCGTCGTCTTCGCTGGTGTCAATCAAGCCGATACGCAAGATGCGACCCAATTGATAAAGCACGATGCCGGTCACAATCAGAACCGGAAATCCAATGACCGCACGTGTGGCCGCACTCCAATTGTCGTAGCTCGCCAAAACATTCAGCGCCAAAGCGGCAATCAGAATGAAGGCCCCCGTCGTGATGAACCAACGTGCTTTTGCGGCATGGCTCGCCTCAACAGGTAAAATCACATCGTCATCATTGCGCGGGAATAATTGCCCCGCGAGCCACCAAAAACTTAAAAGGATCAGGCCGTACCACGGCACATTGTCCAACAAGAGAGTCCCGCGCAGGCCCAACATCCCTGATTCAATTGCGGCTTCGACCAGTGCAATCAGCCCAATGAATGGCAAGAATATCTGCAACAGTGAGGCGATGAATTTCCAGACGCCCTGCCCGCGCGCGGTGTATCGGCGCAAGACGTTGACAATCAACACGGACCAGCGACGCCCGCGCGTGACCAATACCAAACCAATCAAAGCCAGAATGATCACTTCCGGCAAAGCCTGTCCTGCGCTTTTGCGCTGAGCTTCGGAATTAAAAGCGCTCGCAACCTCATGCCTGATCGCAGCGCCCGATTTGCGCAATGCCTCAAGGGCTGGCCCCCAATGCGTCGGGTTCAACGGGCTCGGCCCGCCGCTTAGCAAGGCGTTGGTTTGGCGTTCGCGAATGATCGTGTCGATCTCTTTGATGACACCGTCAGCACGGCTATAGGCCTCTTCCGCAGAGACAACAGGCGTGCGCAACCTTTGAAGCTGCTCCGTCAATTCCGCACGCCGCTCAGCAATATCTGGCGCTTCTTCGACGCCTTCGGCGGGTGTTCCGAGGCTGGTAATCTGAGACGTTAACGTTTTGATGCGTGCTTCATTGGCGGTTTGTGCTTCCAAAAATTGTTCACGCCAATCAACGATCTGCGCGCGCAAGGCTTCAAGCGCGTTGGTAGAAGCTCGACCATTTTCAACTGCAATTTCTGCGCGCTGCGCCACGTTTTGCCAAGCAGTATAATCCGGCGTTTCTGTCTGAGCAGAACCCAGTGCAGGCAACACAAGACACAGCGCCATGCACAGCGCACGCAAAACCTGTGACAGTGACATCAGACCTCCTCAAAAACCACAGGGATGTCAGCCGGTGCTTTATCGAGCCATTCTGGAACAGGAAGGTCTTTTTCACGCAAGAAATCAGGGTTGAACAGTTTAGACTGATAGCGTGTTCCAAAATCACACAGGATCGTCACAATTGTATGACCCGGTCCCAACTCTTTCGCCATGCGGATCGCACCGGCGACATTGACGCCGGAGGAGGCTCCGAGGCACAGACCTTCGCTTTCCAACATCTCAAATACATGCGGCAGCGCTTCTTTATCCGAGATGTTGTAGGACATGTCGGGCGTGAAGCCTTCAAGGTTTTTGGTAATCCGTACTTGCCCGATGCCTTCCGCTATGGAGCCGCCTTCGCTCATCACCAGCTCACCCTTGGTGTAATAATTGAAAAGCGCCGCACCATCAGGATCCGCCAAACCGATCTTCACGCCCTTAGGCTGAAGCGACATGCCTACACCCGCCAGCGTACCACCAGAGCCGACAGCGCAGATGAATCCATCAACCTTGCCATCGGTTTGTGCCCAAATTTCAGGGCCAGTGCTGTCGATATGGACTTGGCGATTGGCGACGTTGTCAAATTGATTGGCCCAGATCACCCCCTCATTTGTGGTGCGCGCCAGCTCATTGGCAAGCCGCTCAGAATAGCGCACAAAATTGTTGGGATTGCGATAAGGCGCGGCAGGCACCTGCACAAGTTCAGCCCCCGCAAGACGCAACATGTCTTTCTTTTCTTGGCTTTGCGTTTCAGGAATTACGATAACCGTTTTGAACCCCATGGACGCCCCAACAAGAGCAAGCCCAATGCCAGTGTTTCCAGCTGTACCTTCAACGATCGTGCCGCCGGGCTTGAGTTCGCCACTGGCAATTGCGTGTTGGATTATAGACAGCGCCGCGCGGTCTTTGACAGACTGACCGGGGTTCATGAACTCGGCCTTGCCCAAAATCTCGCAGCCAGTTTCTTCAGAAGCGGCTTTCAGCTTGATAAGTGGTGTATTTCCAATGGCCTGAGCCAGATCCTGCGCAACGATCATGTTGGTCTCTCCCTAGTGCTCACCCTACCTATGCCCGTGTCGCTGCGAACTCAAGCACATGCGCGCTCTTGTCCACTTCGGTCTTTAAGGACTTAGGGAGATGTGGGGGCCGGCCCCCAATCGGACCAGATCATCCCAATGATCTGATCTTTTCGCGGTGTCGCCCGAGCCAAAGCAACATCATTGCTAAGGGACCAAGGTTAATTTCACCGCTGTCCAGCAGCTCCATCCCCCGATCAAACGAGACTACATGCGAGCGAATATCTTCACTTTCGCTTTGCAATCCATGCACCCCCTCAAGCCCCAAATCCAAATCACACACAGCAAGGAAGCAATGGAAAAACTCGGTTGAATAGCCCGGACTTGGATAGACGTTCATCATTGGGCGGATGTCTTGCAAATCAAGCCCCGCCTCTTCGGCCGCTTCGCGCCGCGCGGCCTCCATCGGCGCTTCGCCTGCATCGACCAGGCCTGCGATAGGTTCCAAAACCCAAGGCTGAGGATCACCGCGCAACACAGGTCCGTAGCGCAATTGCTCGATCAACAAAACCAAATCCCGCTTGGGATCATAGGGTAAAACCAGCGCCGCGTCGTAGGCCACAAAAGCTGCGCGGTCCAAAGTCTCACTCTGTGTATTATCAAAGCGCGGGTGACTGATATTGAACGTCTCAAGCCTAAAAAAGCCTGCGTAGCCATCAGACCGGCGCTGCAAAGTCACCTCATTACTTTGAGTTTCGCGGCGCAGCTCCAAATCCCTCGGCGTTTTTGCTAGCTCTTTGGCCCACCCCCGCGCGCGGAAGAATGGCAAAAGATGTGCAATCTCCTGCGCGGATTTCACGCCAAAATGCTCCATAACTTCGCGTGCGGCGCTCAAACTAACCGCTCCCCAATGAGTAATCCAATCCTGCAAATTCCACTCTGCACCAGCACTCCAAAGACCCGCCTCTGGAAAGAAAACCTCCGCAGTGATGGCGTCTCCGTTGCAGATCACGGAGACAGCTTTCAAATCATAGTCGAACCCACCTTCATAGAACCGCAAACGCACAACGTCTTCATCGCTAAGGTCCTGCACCAAGATACCCTGCGCTTTGCACCCCACCTTTTCTGCAATCATCGGGAAAGGTTCATCCTTCACCCAACTTACCGAATGATCTGGCAGATGCGCTGCACAAATATTAATGCGAGCCTGCTCTCGACCGAGCACCACTTCCAACAACGGAATGTGACACAGGCTTCCATAAAAGAAGAGCGTCGTGCTCATGAGGCGCGTTTATTCGTCATCTCGGCAATAACTCCAGATGCAACCGAGCCGATCACGAGCGCGCCAATAATCAACGGGGTCGCAATCAAAATCCCGTTCTCAACCATCATTTCAAAGATCGCGGAAAAGGCTTCAAACGCACCACCATAACGGCCACGCATCGATATTTCGAACATACGGATCGCGGAATGTGCAAGTAAGCACCAAAAGACCAGAACGATCCCGCCCGTCAGCCCATTGTTGATCGCCGCACTTAGACCCCGTCCCGCACGCGAACCGATTACTTGCCAGCCGACCGCAACAGCGATCACGAAATTGATCAGGTTGAAATTTCCGAACGCTTTATCCTCATCAAACAACGGTTTGATTTGCTCGCTCACGACCCAAGCCAGCACAGCGAGACATAGGGCAGCAACGAAACGGGCGGCTGTTGGCATGGGGGCGAGCTTTCGAGCTTAAGTGGGTTTACGAATGGTGATCTGTGTTACGTCACAGTTTCCGCTGTGAAAGGTCGATGCGCAAGAGGTGAGATAAAAGTTCCACATTCTGCGAAAGCGATCATCAAATCCCATTGCCGCGACGCTGTCCCATTTGTCGTTAAACGTCTCAAACCAACGGCGCAGGGTGATCGAATAGCTCTCACCAAATTCCTTGGACTTCACAACGTCCAAACCCGCTTTATTGACCTCAGCAGTCAGCCCTTTCGGGCTGGGGAGCATGCCACCAGGGAAGATATACTTCTGGATGAAATCAACACCGCGTTTGTACACATCCCAACGTCGATCCGCGACAGTGATGATCTGCAAGGTCGCCTGCGCACCCGGTTTCAATCGATCACGCACAGTCTCGAAGTAAACAGGCCAGTATTTTTCACCAACGGCCTCAAACATTTCGATGGAGGCGATGCCATCATAGGTGCCCGTCTCATCGCGGTAGTCTTGAAGTTTAAAATCTACAAGATCAGAAATACCAGCTTTTTCAATACGTTTCTGGGCGTACTTAAACTGCTCCTCACTGATCGTCAGGCCCGTCACTCGGATGCCGCGCTCTTTCGCCGCGTATTCCGCAAAGCCGCCCCAACCACAGCCGATCTCAAGAACATGGTCGCCCTCTTTGGCACCCATTTCGTCGATCATCGATGCGTACTTAGCGATCTGCGCTTTCTCTGTGCTCTCTTGTCCGGTCTCGAATATCGCCGAAGAGTAGGTCATCGTGTCATCGAGCCAGAGCCCATAAAACTCGTTCCCAAGATCATAATGATACGAGATATTTTTGCGCGCTTGCTCTTTGTGATTGCGTTGTAGCCAGAAGCGAAATTTTTCCATCACGCGCACCAAACCCATGCCGGGAAAACCGTCATAAACGTCCTCATTGTCCATGTGGACGAGATCCATAAACGCCTGCAAATCGGGTGTGGACCACCAGTCATCAAGGTAAGCATCACAAAAGCCAAGATCGCCTTCGCGGATCAAACGCGCGAAAAGATCTGGGTTTTTAACATGCAATTCCGCCACCGGACCCGGCTTGATGCCGTTCGCGCGAAAGACACGACCATCGGGCAGATGAAAGTCCACACGCCCATTGTTCATGTTGCTAGACATTGCAAACACTTGTGCGAAGTATCGCGGCAGGCCTTTTTGGCCGTCTGTTGTTTTATGGATCATATCACCCCCCAAACTGGTGAAATTGGCAGGGCTTGCACGCCCTTTGCCATCTTGTTGTTGTGTATACTCTCAAAAACCTCGCCCTTGATAGGCATCAAGCGCACGTTGGCGCCCTTTAGCCGCCTCCACGATGGGCTTTGGATAGATGTCGGTGCTCCGAAGGCCCCAGCTTTTGGGAATTGCTTCGAAATAACTCGTGGCGGTGTCTGGCGGGTTACCCTGACCCTCTGCGATCCACGCGCGCGCATAACCGCGTTCGCGATCAAACTTGTCAAGCTGCGTGACCGGATTGAACACGCGAAAATACGGCGATGCATCAGGACCAGAGCCTGCCGCCCATTGCCAGCCCATCGCGTTGCTTGCGGGGTCCCAATCGGTCAGGCAGTCATCAAACCAGGCTTGGCCGACCTTCCAATGCGTCAGCAGATGTTTGGTCAAATAGGACGCCACAATCATGCGGCCTCGATTGTGCATTTTACCCGTCACATACATCTCGCGCATCGCGGCATCGACGAATTCGATCCCTGTGCGCCCCTGCTTCCAAGCGATCACCTCAGGATGATCCGCGTCCTCATTCCACGCGAACTTGTCCCAATCGGACTTCCAATTGCTGTCCAGAATATGCGGAGTGTGATGCGTGAGGTGGTAAGCAAACTCGCGCCAGACCAGCTCTTTCAAGAACACCTCGGAGTCATCCTTGCCTTCATGAAGCGCGCGCATGCCTGCGTGCCAGCATTGATGCGGAGATATTTCACCGAGCGCTAGGTTTTCGCTCAGCCCAGACGTGCCCCGCGTCGAGGGGATATCGCGACGCTCAACATAATCCGAAACATCGTTTTCGATGAAATCAGCAAGGCGCGCCTGCGCTGCCGCTTCCCCAACTTGGGCGTGACGGGCGACAATCACACCCCCGCGTCGCATGGCGGCACCTAAGGCCCAATCGCTTTGATCTGCGCTTTCCAAATGGCCCTCGTAAGGCTGCACCGACGTCGGAACCGCCAGCGGAACATCGACATCGCGATCCTTCACAGAGCGCCAGAAAGGCGTGTAAACTTTATACATGCCGCCCGTTTTGGTTTCGACCGTCCATGGCTCAAACATCAGATGGCCGCCAAAACTACGTGCTTCAAGTCCTTTGCTGAGTAGGTCCGCCTTGATCACCGTGTCACGTGTAACGCAGGCAGGGTCATATAGGCGTGACCAATACACGCCTTGCGCGTCAGTCTCGGTGATCAAGGCGTCCAAAACATCGCCCGCAGGACCCTCGCGCAAGATCAAAGGAATGTTAAGCCGCGCAAGAGTTTGCGTGAAAACTTCCAAGGCTTTGCCCAAACGCCATTTGGGGGCCGCGCCGAGCCCGTCAACAATATCGTCCTTGATGAAAACAGCAATAACAGGCACGCACGCCGAGCAGGCTGCGGACAAGGCTGGATGATCAGAAACGCGTAAATCGCGCCTGAACCAAACAATAATTGGTTTTTCCTTAGTCACTCTATGCCCCGAAAGTCCTTTAACGTTTTATCAATATACGACGTCGGCTACTGAGCAGATCAAAGAACTTCGTCTAGCGCGTTCAAAAGCTGATCCATTTCGCCCTTAGACGTATAATGAGTAAAGCTAAGCCGCAGCACGCCTTTGTCCATATCAACGCCCATGCCTTCTAGCGCACGGATCGCGTAGAAATCGCCACCACCCGCCATAACACCGTGCTCAGCCAATCGCGCAGCCAGATCTTCCGCATTGCTTTGCGAGGCCAGCGCAACTGTCGGCGCGCGTGTCGCCGCATCGCTTGGCCCAATCAAACGCACCGAGTTTTTCGCCGTCACGTAGTCGAGCAAAGGCTGCAACAACGCCTCCTCATGGGCGCGCATCAAGTAATGCACACCTGCGCCACGCGCAGCGCCATCGCCATTAATCCCATGATGCGCTGCCAGCGAGTCGATATAATCCGCCATCCCAGCGCTCGCCGCGATTTGTGCATGATCCGGCCCCGCCGGTGTGAACCGCTTATAAAGCGACCCTTCGTTGAAATAATGTCCTTGGTTCGGCAAGGCCTCTCCCAGGGCGCGGCGCATGACCATGATCCCTTGATGCGGACCGTAGGTTTTGTAGGCAGAGAACAGATAAATATCTGGCCCCAGCTCTCCCACATTCGCAATTCCGTGCGGCGCGTAGGACACGCCATCAACGCAAACAAACGCACCCGCCGCATGGGCGCGCGCGGTGATTTCGGTCACGGGGTTGATCTCACCGACCACGTTGGAGCAATGTGGAAAACACACAAGCCGCACTTTTTCGTCCAAGAGATCGTCCAGATCTTCCGGATCAAGGTGACCAGTCTCCGCATTGATCTTCCATTCGCGCACTTCGATGCCACGCTCTGCCAAACGACGCCACGGGCCTGAATTTGCTTCGTGATCTTGATTGGTCACAACAATCGCTTCGTCTTTTTGCAGGAAGCCCGCGAACGCCTGTGATAGAACATATGTATTTTGCGTGGTTGAGGGGCCGAAAGACACCTCATCCGTCTCGACACCCATAATCCCGGCAAGACGCACGCGCGCCTCATCCATTTCTTCGCCCGCGAGGCGCGATGCGTCATAGGGCCCATAGGGCTGGACTTTTCGCTGCGTGTAATAGCGCATCAGCCGCTCGATTACCGGCGCACATGTGTAACTGCCCCCCGCATTTTCAAAGAAAGCCTGCCCTTGCAAAGCCGCTTCATTGAACGCCGGGAATTGCGCGCGCACGAAATCCAGATCGAGTGTCATGTTCAAAATCCTCTGTGTATTCAGTGGCTACACAAACGCAAAAGGCCCCGGCGCGCAAGCTGCCGGAGCCTCTTTTCCTTTACGCCAGTCTGCTATTACTCGGCAGGTGTCAGGCCTGTGATCTCGCTATGCGTCGTTGGCACGCCAACCGCTTCACGACGACCGTCGTTGTAAATCGCTTTGATCAATGCGATGCACATCAAAAGCATCACCCAAGAGAACGGCAAGGCCCCTATTACCATCGCGGTCTGGATCGCACTTGTGCCGACCGAGATCAGCAAACCGCCAACCACAAGCGCCAAAGCACCACCCCAGAACAGGATATGCGGACGCGCCTTTGGACCCTCGTCACCCGCCGCATTGATCGTGTTCACAATCAATACCGCAGAGTCAGCAGAGGTCACCAAGAAGGTCATCAACAAGACAACGATCATTACGGCCATGCCCCAAGACAGAAGTTGGCTAATCGGCTCAAGCATGAAGGTGGTCATCGCAAAGATCTTATCGCCGTTCGCCGCATCCAAGATCACGCCATTGGCGTCGCCATTTAGCTCCAGATCAACTGCCGTGCCGCCTGCCCAGGCAAACCACACAAAGCACATCAAAGACGGAACGATCATCGCACCAAGCACGAATTCACGGATCGTGCGGCCACGTGAGATACGCGCAAGGAACAAGCCCACAAAAGGTGCAAAGGCAATCCACCAAGCCCAGTAGAATACAGGCCACCAGCCCTGCCACTGCGCTAATTTGAACGCTTCGGAACCCTCAACACCATCAGATTCGTAGACATTGAAGCTCAGCCAAGGCAGCGCTACAAGGTAGTCCCAAATTCCAACGAAGAATGCGGTCGCGCCAAAGAAGGTCGCGCCAAACAGGATGAAGAATCCAAGTAGCAAGATCGACAGAACCATATTGATGTTGGACAGCCATTTGATGCCTTTACCGACGCCCGAAAGCGCAGACAGGGTCGAGGCACCCATGATGACCAGCAAAGCCACGATGATACCAACCGTTGTGGCCGATCCATCTTCCATCGCGAGACCACCAATACCAATGCGCGTGAGGCCCGCAACAAACTGCTCCACACCAAATCCAAGTATTTGTGCCACGCCCAGAATTGTTGCTACAACCGCAACGATATCAATGATGTGCCCCAAAGTGCCGGACAGTGCTTTGCCAAACAAAGGTGTCAAAGCAGAGCGGATCGTCAGCGGCAAACCACGGCGATAGCTAAAGAACGCCAGCGACAGGCCCGCAATCGCATAACAGGCCCATGCGCCCAAACCCCAATGCAGGAAGGACCAAACATAGGCCTCGCGCACGTTGTCTTGGCTGAGTGCCGTATTCACGCCTTGAATAACCGCAGGGTTATTCTTGAAATGCGCAATCGGTTCCGCCACAGCCCACGTCAACATTCCGACGCCAATACCTGCACCAAACATCATGGAAAACCATGAGAAATTACTAAACTCGGGCTTTTCGCCATCTTGGCCCAGATTAAGCCGTCCAGCCGTTGGCCAAATCGCTAGCCCAAGGCAAACGATCACAAAGAACGCAACAACCCAAATATACCAAGCGGCAAAATTGTTCAAAATAGCAGCGTTCCAAGTACTCAGCACAGCCCCAGCCTGAACAGGCCAGAAAATGCACCATACAACGAGAACGCTGATGATGATTTTAGAGACAACAGTGACGTTGACGCTAAATCCCCCATAAAAACCAGTATCAGCGGTTTTGATCGGAAGATCGGTGAGAGGTGGTTTCATTATAATATTTCTGTTTTTTGACTAATCTGAAAACGCTAGCACAGCTTCTTAAAAAAGCTAACTGGTATCGAAGTTCGCCTAAAAAACACGTCTAGCTTTTTTGGTCCCCAAACACCTCGGGGAGTTTTAGCCGACTAAGAAGGGACAGCCCCCCCACCAAAAAATCTAGTCAAGCGCGGCAGCAATTGCCGCAGCATGCCCTTTGATCACCTCCATATCGCCCATGGTGCCGGGCGCGCGCATTGGTACGCCGTCATGGCGCGGATGAATATGGAAATGCAGATGAAACACCTCCTGCCCACCCGCTGCTTCAGAATATTGCTGCAAGGTGATCCCATCTGCGTCAAACGCAACTTTCGCCGCGCGCGCCACTTTTTGAGCTGTCGTTATTGTTGCGTTCAACTGCGTCTCAGTAGCATCCAGAATATTGCGGCACGGTGCTTTCGGGATCACCAAGCAATGCCCATCAGAGCGCGGCATAATATCCATAAAGCAATAGGTTTCATCGTCCTCATAAACCTTAAAACTTGGGATTTCGCCCTTTAGGATCTTAGCGAAAATATTCTCTGGATCATAGGTCATCGTGTATCTCACTTATGCGTTCATTTGAGGCGACTTTATGGTGCGACTTGTCCGCTCCGCAAGGGCAAGCGGCACACCATTTGAATAGCACCACCCGTCTCACGCACCTCAAAACCAAGCGCACGATAGAAGGCCTGCGCAGGCGTGTTTTGCGCCATCACACCAAGTGTTAAACCTGCGCATCGATGCAGCCTCGCATGCTCCGCTGCATGCGCGATCAACGCGCGCCCAACACCCTGCTCACGCATTTGGGGTATCACAAACAAATGCTGCAGGTCCATCAAACGCCGCGCGAATTGTAGCTGAACTTTCTTTTGGAGCGCCGCATAGCCAACAATCCGCCGATCGTGTTCTGCAACAATCAGTCGCAGCCAAGGCGACGGGCCAAAACATAGGAAGATCACGTCCTCTAAACCAATGCCCGCGACGTCACCGTGATACAGCGACAAGGCTTCGATCATTGCAACAATATCTGGCGCATCCGCGGCGCGCCCGTCTCTTATCCTTAAATCTGTCATGTGTTCTCTCGCGTTTAGCCCCAAGAGGTGCATCCACAAAAAAACCGCCTCTCAGGGCGGTTTCAATCATACTCACAATTTCAAACGACGCCTTTGCTATGTAGCAAAGCGATAATACGAATTCATATGTGCGTTTTGTGTCATGCAGGCAGTCTTAGAAGATCTGCAAGCACCGCACAAGGACGATGCTTGCAGGTACCCCTTAAGCGTTGACGTCAACCACAACACGACCCTTAACTTGGCCTTTCAAAATATCACGACCAAGCCCTGGCAAATCTGACAGTACAGAGGAGTGAACCATCGCCTCGAGCTTATCCATCGGTAGATCCTTCGCGATCCGCTCCCAAGCACGCAAACGGTTTTCGTAAGGCTGCATAACGCTATCAATGCCAAGCAGGTTCACACCGCGCAGCAAAAACGGAATAACCGTCGCTGGCAAGCCCGCACCGCCCGCAAGACCTACAGCGGCAACAGAGCCACCATATTTGATCTGGCCCAACAAACGCGCGAGCATTTCACCACCAACAGCGTCAACGCAGCCACCCCAAACTTCGCCTTCAAGCGGACGCTTCACGGTCTCGTTCAACTCTTCGCGCGCAACGATCTGCGTTGCACCAAGCGACGTCAGGTAGTCCGCCGTCTCTGGGCGCCCCGTTACGGCCGCAACCTCATGACCAAGCTGAGCCAAGATCGCTGTGGCCACAGATCCAACACCGCCAGCCGCGCCTGTCACCAAAACAGGACCGTCTTTGATGCCATGATCCTCAAGCGCCATAACCGCAAGCATCGCTGTAAAACCAGCCGTTCCTATAGCCATCGCTTGACGCGTATCCAAACCGGACGGCAATGGAACGAGCCAATCCGCCTTGACCCGCGCTTTTTGGGAATGCCCGCCCCAATGCGCTTCACCAACGCGCCAGCCAGTCAAAACGACCTTATCACCTGCCTTGTAGCGCGCATCATCTGACGCTTCGACGGTTCCTGCAAAATCAATCCCCGGAACATGCGGATAGTTGCGTACCAAACCTCCACCTGGCCCGATGCACAAGCCGTCTTTGTAGTTCACCGTGGAATACTCCACCGCCACGGTCACATCACCCGCAGGCAAATCATCAAGCCCGATCTGCTCCACGGCTGCATTGGTCTTGCCATCTTCGTTCTTGCTTACAACAAGTGCATTAAACATTCCTTAACCCTTCATCTTTCAAGTTAAACTTCGGGGGTACGGGGGCTGGCCCACGCTCCTCCATTAAATCCAAAACGTTTCCCAAACCGTCACCGGCTGAATGCCATTCGGCGTCAACACATCCAATTCAGACCCCGCATCCCAATGCGTCATTCGCACCATGCCAATCGCAACATTGGTCGCAAAATCAGGGCTATAGGCCGCTGAGCTCACCGTTCCAACTTGACGATCCCCATCCATCAACGGCCAAAGACGATCGCAAGGCGGCACCGCATCTCCATGAATTTCAATTGGGCGCAACTGTTTCACTGGACCCTCTTTAGCAACGCGCAGCAAAGCATCTCGCCCCACACAACCAATTGCTGTCGACGTGTTGCAGAACTTCCCAAGCCCACATTCATGCGGCGTGTTGTCGTCGTTCATGTCGTTGCCGTAAGACAGCAAACCGCCCTCGATCCGCTCTATCAAGTTGGGACAGCCAGCATAGACGTCCAAATCCTTGCCCGCCTCCATCAACGCGTTCCACAATGGCATGCCAATATCGCTGCCTTCGACATAAATCTCGAAACCGCCTTGCTTGGAATAGCCAGAACGCGCCACGACGATCGAACGACCTTGGAAATCAAACCAACCATATCGGAAGAACTTAATGTCTTTCACGGCATCGCCAAAGACACGCGCCATCAGCTCGTCAGCTCTGGGGCCTTGTACAGCCAGCGGCGAAACATCAGGCTCATCGACCAGAACGTCCAAACGATAGCCGTTCGCTATACCTTTGACCCAAAGTAGCAAATCGCTGTCGGCAATCGAAATCCACCAACGATCTTCTGCCAATTTCACAGCAACTGGATCGTTCAACATGCCACCCGTCTCATCGACGATTGGTACATAATAACACTGCCCAGCGTTCATGCCACGCAGATCACGCGGGGTGAGCATTTGCATTAAACGCGTCGCATCAGGGCCACGCAACTCCACCTGACGCTCTACAGAAACGTCCCAAATCTGCACCGCTGATTTCAAATGATGGTAGTCTTCTACAATCGAACGGAAAACAGTTGGCAAGAGCATATGATTGTAAACTGTATATGCTTTGACGCCCGCAGCTTCGACGCCATCAGAAAAGGGTGTGCGACGCAGGCGACGCGAAGGAGAGATCAGAGCCATAAGGGGCTACTCCGATTACAGGGTGGTTGGCATAAAGGGAATATCAGTCGTGTACATAGGCGCACCTGCGGCGCCGAGCATCGCATGCACTTGGCCACGATGATGGGTTTGATGATTGAACATCTGAGCGACACATACCGCGCGTGACTTGCTGACATCGCTCTGGATCGAGCCTGAAAACCACGTCAAATCGCCTGTCAGACCTACATGAGTGACACCCTTGGCCCAAGTCACAAAACGCGCATCGGTGCGAAATCGCTCCTTCGACCATTCGGCGAGCGTTTGCGCACCATCTGTTGTGTCCGTCTTGGTCAGATCCGTCTGCGCAGGCCCCTCGCCACCATCAAAGCGCGAGATCCACAGCGTATCGCCCCAAAGCAGATGGTTCACCGTGCGCAAGATCGAGCCGAAAAAGGCGCCTCGATCTTCGCGCAGATCCGCATCTGTCATGCTCTCAAGCGACTTTAACAGCTCAGCATTTTGCCAACGGTTATAGCGCGCCATAAGCAGGCAATACTCGGGCGTGATCATTTTTTGTCACTTCCCCAATCAATCGGACAAATCTCAGCCGATTTACCACCGAAGTCCCAAATACGACCAAAATCACGCACCTTAGACTTGAGGCCCTTAGCAGCAATAATATCCGGCCCCATCCAATATTTGGAATTGGAGATCATCACAGGATGATCCGGGTTCGCGCCGGTGATCATCTCGATCTCACCTTGGATCTTGCGGCCAATATAAAGGCCGCGCTTTTTGCCATCGCGCACGATCTCGACTTTTTCACGCTCTGCGTTGACGATGTCACTAACCAGCATCGTGAACAGACCCGTCGTGCCACCCGCTGCGCCGCTGAAAATCTGCAAAATACCGTTGTAGGCTTTACCAGAAGCGCGCTCGTCCACATAAGCGGCAACTTTCCAGCCACCTTCCGCCATACGGCCGGGAATTTCGACCATCAGGCCAACGTTGAGACCGCTTAAGTCTTCACCTTCATAGTGGCCCTCATCAATGGCAATCGCCATCCACGCGTTGCAGTGACCTTCTGTGGGAGGGTGCGCGCCAAGTGAAACGACGCAGGGGCAGAACAATTCACACGAGCAGTTTAAAAATAGCTCGCCCTTAATGGCCCAATCCGTCGGCGCGGTAGTGCGCCGCTTAGGGTTGCTCATACGGCTGTCGATGCGCTGACTAACCGGCAAGCGGTCCGCGTCGGGTTTCTTTGTAATAGCCATGTGGTGTTATCCTCCCATAATTGGGGGCCAGAGCAGAATCCCTACTCCGGCAGCGATCAGGATCGCCCCCATCGGTTTTGTGACATAATGCCCGATCTGGGGCAATTTTTCGATCACCATAAAAAACGTGGCCAAGCCCATCCACAGAAGGCTCATCACGCCCCCCACAAAACCAAG